>Ga0209123_1000078_pt1 | contig 165934 bp, 123 predicted proteins | sample BarGraIncu00431A_FD_184500 | JGI IMG/M metagenome (GOLD analysis project Ga0209123, IMG submission 184500) | Arctic peat soil microbial communities from Barrow, Alaska, USA - Barrow Graham LP Incubations 004-31A (SPAdes) (version 2) | ecosystem: Environmental > Terrestrial > Soil > Wetlands >... | reverse complement strand
ATCTATTGCCGGGAGGAAGTAATCATGCCCGGTTTTTGGTATATCTTGATCATTTAGCTGTTTTTTTCAATAGCGTAAAAGATGACAAAGGTGAGGCAATTCCAATTATTTTCCGAATGTATCACGAACATACCGGTAGTTGGTTTTGGTGGGGAGCCAAGCAATGTACTCCTGATGAATACAATCAGCTTTACCGAATGACGGTGAAATACTTGCGGGATACGAAGAACGTACACAATTTGTTGTATGCATTTTCGCCTGCTGATGTGAAAAGTGAACAAGAATATCTGGTGCGTTACCCGGGTGACGATTGGGTGGATATTATTGGTTTCGATACATATGCTTTTGGAACAGATGCAAAAGACATGGATGTGTATAAACAAAAGATGACCACCGGCTTGTCAGTCATTACGAAATATGCCGCACAAACCGGAAAGATTCCCATTATGGCAGAAACGGGACTGGAAGGCATAAAGGTAGATGATTATTTCACCCGCATCCTATTGCCGGTAATTCAACCATATAAAATAAGCTATGTCCTTTTCTGGCGTAATGCGTTCAATAATCCGAATCATTTCTATGTGCCATTTGCAGGACATGCATCCGCGGCGGACTTTAAAAAGTTTACTGATGATAAAATAATATTGTTGAATAATAATATACCGGCGATGTATACTCCGGTCAATCGATAGATAAAATAAAAGAGAGAATTTTTTTAATAATGCAATAACCAAAAGAGGGAGATATCGAGGGTTGAAATTTTCTATTATTCACATAGTTAGTTGAAATGACTGTTGCTAAGTAGGAAATTGTACTTCAATAGTAGGAAATCTTAGTTCAACTCACTAAAATCGTACTTCGGAACTAGGAAATCCTAGTTCGGAACTAGGAAATCCTGGTTTAATAGTTGAAAATCGTACTTCGGAACTAGGAAATTGTGCTTTGGAACTAGGAAATCCTGGTTTAATAGTTGAAAATTGTACTTCGGAACTAGGAAATTGTGCTTTGGAACTAAGAACTCCTGCTTTGGAAGTAGAAAATCGTACTTCAATAGTAGGAAATCCTGCTTTAAGAGCAGAAAAATAATGGGTCTATTCGATTATTACTGCAGAGCATGCCCCAATTTCATGGCGATTTGATTTAAATCCGGAAACAAATCCATACATGATGGAACGTATTGGGATTAACGCGACACTAAATGCAGGTGCAATTAAGTGGAATGGTAAATACCTTTTGGTTGTGCGTGTTGAAGGAAATGACCGTAAGTCATTTTTTGCAATTGCCGAGAGTGCCAATGGGATTGATAACTTCCGTTTTGGGGATGAACCGGTAACTCTACCCGAAACTGAAGATCCTGATGCACCTTTTGGTGATTTGTTGGCGGCAGTTGCAGCAGGTATCGTTCGTACAAAAGATTTTAAAAAACAAATCCTTCTTAGGAAAATAATCGTTATATTTTTAAATATGAAAAACACAAAACACTTACTTTTAATAACAGTTTTAGCTTGTTCAATGTTACAGTTGCAAGCACAAAAATTTCAGGGCTTGGCTCAAACGCCACCTATGGGATGGAATAGTTGGAACAAATTTGCATGTAATGTAAACGAAGAGTTGATTCGTGAAACTGCTGATTCTATGGTGGCTACTGGCATGAAAGATGCCGGATATGAATATGTTGTAATTGATGATTGCTGGCAAGTGAGCCGCGATAGCCTTGGTTTTATTGTGGCTGATCCTGCAAAATTTCCTCATGGAATAAAAGCCCTGGCTGATTATATTCATTCCAAAGGATTGAAATTTGGTATTTACTCTTGTGCCGGAGCGCAAACTTGTGGTGGACGTCCTGCAAGTCGTGGACACGAATATCAGGATGCTATTTCGTACGCTAAGTGGGGTGTTGATTACCTGAAATACGACTGGTGTAATACCGAAAATATCAACGCTAAAGGAGCCTATACTACCATGAGCGATGCACTTTTCAGTGCCGGTCGCCCAATCGTTTTCAGTTTGTGCGAATGGGGTGACAATAAACCATGGCTTTGGGCAGGTAAAGTAGGTCATCTGTGGAGAACCACCGGTGATATATACAACTGTTTTGATTGTATAAATGATCATGGAACGTGGAAATCGTGGGGCGTAATGCAAATTGTCGACAAGCAGGACGGACTTCGTAAGTATGCCGGACCGGGACATTGGAATGATCCGGATATGCTAGAAGTAGGCAATGGAATGCCGGTGAACGAAGAACGTGCTCACTTTACAATGTGGAGTATGTTGGCTGCACCGCTTATTTCTGGTAACGATTTGCGCAGCATGAGTCCACAAACGTTAGGTGTACTTACCAATAAAGAAATTATCGCTATTAATCAGGATTCATTGGGAATTCAGGGTTGCAGACAATCGGTAAAAGACAGCGTTGAAACTTGGATGAAACCTCTTAAAAATGGTGAATGGGCTCTTTGCCTGCTGAACCGAAGTGTAACTCCCAAAACTGTTCAACTCGACTGGAAAACAGTTTCAGTAACTGATTCACTTTCAAATCGCACGCTGGATACAACTGGGAAAACAATTTATAAAGTACGCGATTTGTGGCTGAAGAAAAATACAGGTGATACTCGCAAGGTATTGAAAGCTATTATTCCTTCTCATGATGTTCTTTGCCTGAAATTATTCAAATAACAATAGGTTGTTTCTAAAATAGTACTGTTTTAGAAACATTTAAGACCTCTAAGTTGCTAATAAAAGGATACTTTTATGCGTTTTTTATTTACCGTGATATTTAATTTTAAATTTAACACATTACTAAAACAAAAGAATTACTATGACTTTTCAAAAACTAAGTTTGAAAGAGAAAGTTGGTTATGCTCTTGGCGATGGTGCTGCTAATATTGCCTGGCGGGGAGTAGCCACTTTTTTATTTATTTTTTATACCGATGTTTTTGGGTTGAATCCTGCGGTTGTTGGTGTACTGATGCTCATTGCCCGGTTCGGCGATGGTATTATTGATATTTTAATGGGTGTTATCTGCGATCGAACAAATTCAAAATACGGCAAATTTCGTCCATGGATATTATGGACAGCTATACCGCTCGGAATAACATTATCTCTCCTATTTACCACTCCGAAATTGGATCCGACAGGAAAAATAGTGTATGCTTATGCTACTTACCTGTTGTTTTTCCTGATTTATACAGCAAACAACATTCCTTATGGCGCCTTGATGGCTGTAATGACTCCAGATGACAAAGAACGTACAAGTTTGGGTTCGTACCGCATGGTGGGTGCATTTACCGGTGGCATGGTGGTTCAGGGAGCTTTATTGTTTTTGGTGGCACATTTTGGAAACATTAACCCAACAATTAATGTCGCTAAACTTGATGCGAAAAAATATGAGGTAACCGTATCGACCAATGAGGATGTCAAGAATGTAAATATCAAAACGAAAGATGGAATTGCGCTGTTCACATGGGTCAATCCTGAGAAGGCTGATAGTCTGAACACTCCTACGCAAGGCAAAAGCTTTTCGATGGAAGCTCAGAAAAAGTATTCTTTTATTGTAGCCGGTGAAGAAAACCTTGAGGCGACTAAAATATCTATCATCGACCAGAAAAAAGGCTATAGCAATTCAATTTATATCTTATCAGTGTTTTTATCCCTGTTCCTGATGATAACGTTTGCTACTACAAAGGAACGTGTAAAACCTCCACGGGAACAAGAAACAAGCCTGGGCAAGGATCTAAAAGATCTTGTCAGGAACAAACCCTGGGTCATCTTGCTTTTCATTGGATTACTCTTCAACGTTTACAACTCTATAAAACAAGGCATTGTGGTGATCTATTTCAGCCACTATTTACATAACCAGTTGTTGGCTGCTTCGTTTATGGTTGGATTAATGTTGGCATCAATTGCAGGTGCTATGGTAACATCTCCTTTAGGCAAACGGTTCGGAAAACGCAATCTCTTTATTTCTGCTCTTATTTTCTCCGGTGTTGTGAATGCATTGCTTGTTTTTTGCAGTCCGGGAAATATAATCGGCATTTTCACCATCGGTATCATATCCGAGTTTGGTGCAGCAATATTCCCAACTCTGTTCTTTGCCATGCTTGGCGATTCAGCTGACTACTCCGAGTTTAAAAATGGAAGAAGAGCTACCGGACTTATTTACTCGGCCGGTTCTTTTTCAACGAAATTCGGAGGTGGTATTGCAGGTGCCATTATTGGATTTGTGTTAGCGGCGTACCATTACAATGGACAAGATGCTATTGCCATTCAGGGCGCAGTTCCAGGTATCATTATGCTCATGAGTTGGATTCCGACAATTGTTGCCCTGATTGCTGCTGCTGTCATGACACTTTATCCGCTCGACCAAAAGAAAATGGATGAAATCACCATTGAATTAAGCAGTCGTAGAGCCCAAGAATTAGCTCAAAAATAATTAAATAATTAAATACATTATATGAAATACGGACATTTCGATGACAACCGGCGTGAATACGTCATTACGAATCCTCGCACACCATGGCCTTGGATTAATTACTTGGGCAATGAGGATTTTTTCAGTTTAATTTCCAATACAGGTGGAGGATATTCTTTCTATAAAGATGCTAAATTCCGCCGTATTACACGCTATCGCTACAATAACGTTCCGATGGATAGTGGCGGTAAGTATTTTTATATCAATGACGGAGAATCTGTATGGAGTCCTGGTTGGAAGCCATGCAAAACGGAACTTGATAGTTACGAGTGTCGTCATGGAATGAATTATACTACCATTAAAGGAGTGAAAAATGGAGTCGAAGCTGAAGCATTGTACTTTGTTCCGTTGAAAACATGGGCAGAAGTTCAAAAGCTTACGCTGAGAAATACCACTAAAGAAGTAAAGAAATTAAAAGTTTTCTCTTTTGTTGAATGGTGTTTGTGGAATGCAGCTACTGATATGGAGAACTTCCAACGGAACTTCTCTACAGGTGAAGTAGAAATTGAAGATTCGGTTATTTATCATAAAACAGAATATAAAGAACGTCGCGATCATTTTGCATACTACTCGGTAAACGAGCCGATGCAAGGATTTGACACCGATCGCGAGACATTCTTCGGGTTGTACAATGGTTTTGACGAACCACAAACGGTACTCGAAGGGGCACCACGCAATTCCGAAGCACACGGTTGGTCACCTATTGCTTCGCACTATGTAGAAGTGGTATTGCAACCGGGAGAATCGAAAGAGTTGGTGTATGTGTTGGGTTACGTAGAAAATGCACAGGAAGAGAAATGGGAAAGTAAAAACGTAATCAATAAAACCAAAGCAAAAGCAACTATTGCGCGTTTTGATACGGCTGAGAAAGTTGACGCAGCTTTGACCGAATTGAAAGCCTATTGGGATGATTTATTGAATGTATTTACTATCAAGACCGGCGAAGAAAAGCTGGATCGCATGGTGAACATTTGGAATCAATACCAATGTATGATTACCTTCTGTTTCTCACGCTCGGCTTCGTTCTTCGAAAGTGGCATTGGCCGTGGAATGGGATTCCGCGATTCCAATCAGGATTTGGTGGGCTTTGTGCATCAAATTCCGGAACGCGCCCGCGAACGTATTATCGATATTGCTTCTACGCAATTCCCAGACGGTGGATGTTATCACCAATATCAACCATTGACTAAAAAAGGTAATAACGAAATTGGACAAGGTTTCAACGACGATCCAATGTGGTTGATTCTAGGAACAACTGCTTATATTAAAGAATCGGGCGATTTCACCATTTTGGATGAACCTGTTCCGTTTGATAATGAAGAAGGTTCGGAAGTTTCACTTTTCCATCATCTTACAGTTTCGTTTGATCACGTGGTGAATAACCTCGGACCTCTGGGTTTGCCATTGAGCGGACGTGCTGACTGGAACGACTGTTTGAACCTGAATTGCTTCTCCAACGATCCGAACGAAAGTTTCCAAACTACCGAAAATAAATCGGAAGGTTCTCAGGCGCAAAGTTTGATGATTGCCGGATTATTCGTAGTTTATGGTCGCGATTACGTGGAATTGTGTAAAGTAATTGGAAAAACCGAAGAAGCAGCCCGCGCTCAACAACATATCGATGCCATGGTGGAAGCCATTAAGTTGAACGGATGGGATGGCGACTGGTTTATTCGTGCTTACGATTATTTTGGAAACAAAATTGGTTCAAAAGAGAACGAAGAATCGAAAATATTTATCGAATCAAACGGATGGTGTACAATGGCCGGAATTGGTTTGGAAGAAGGCATGGTTGCCAAAGCATTGGACTCAGTAAAAGAACGGTTAGATTGCGAGCACGGTATTGTGCTTAATAATCCTCCGTTTACAAAATACTATATCGAATACGGCGAAATTTCCAGTTATCCTCCGGGTTACAAAGAAAATGCAGGTATATTCTGCCACAATAATCCATGGATCATGATAGGCGAAACTGTACAGGGACGCGGCGACAGAGCGTGGGAGTATTTCCGCAAAATCTGCCCTTCGTACACCGAAGAAATCAGCGATTTACATAAAGTTGAACCTTATGTATATGCTCAAATGATTGCTGGTAAAGATGCTTTCAAACCGGGAGAAGCGAAGAACTCCTGGTTAACCGGAACGGCTGCGTGGAACTATTACGCCATTACACAATACATCTTAGGGATTCAACCCACTTACAATGGGTTGAGAATTGAACCTTGTATTGCACCCGAATGGAAAGGATTTACTGTGACCCGTAAATTCCGTGGTGCAACTTACCTCATTGAAGTCAGGAATCCGAATGGATCGATGAAAGGTGTTGCCTCATTAACTGTTGATGGGAAACAAATTGACGGAAATACTATCCCATTGATGCCCGTAGGTGGAATCTACAAGGTGGAAGTGGTACTTATCTAAAATAGCTATCAAACTATTCAAATTCAACCCCGCCCCAAAGCTTTGAACTTTGGGAGAGGTTGGGTTAAAAACATTGGTTGGGATGCTTTTATGTATTGCTTTTTGCTCTAATGTGCCAACTTTGTGCTCCAACATGGTAACTTTGTGCTTCAAGATGGTAACTTTGTGCTCCAACATGGCAAATTTGTGCTCCAAGATGGCAACTTTGTGCTTCAGGATGCCAAAAAGTTAATCAAATGTGGCAAGTTGAACTTTCAATCTGGCGTATTTGATTAAGAAGGCAATGGAATACAGGTATATCATTGGCAAATTGGACTCAAATTACAGGTTTTGGATAAAAATCAAGACATAATTACTCGTTTACTGAAAGATGAAATACGAACTTTTAGAACTTAAGCAAGAACTCAAAGAAGAGTTAACCCACAACATCCTTCCGTTTTGGATGGAAAAAATGGTGGATGAAAAAGGTGGTGGTTACTATGGTCAAATAACTGGTAAGAATCAATTAGTAGCTGAAGCTCCAAAAGGTGGAATTTTGAATGCCCGTATCCTGTGGACATTTTCCTCGGCAGCCTTGCATTTGAAAAATCCGCTTTATACTGAATATGCTAAACGGGCTAAAGATTACGCCTTCGAGCATTTTTTCGATTCAGAAAATGGTGGCAGTTATTGGATGTTGAATGCCGATGGGACACCTGTTGATACAAAAAAGCAAATATACAGTCAGGCATTTTTTATATATGCTTTAGTGGAATATTATCGCGTAACAAACGATGCTGCATGTTTGGATAAAGCTATCGATCTTTTTCGTTTAATCGAGAAATATAGTTTTGATGTTGTGCAAAATGGCTATTTTGAGGCTTATAGTAAAGATTGGGTTTTGTTGGAAGACATACGTTTGAGCGATAAAGATGCCAACGAAAAGAAAACCATGAATACACACTTACATATTCTGGAAGCATACACCAATTTGTATCGGGTTTGGAAAAACGAAGATCTGGCTAAGCAACTGAAAAATCTGATTGAGATTTTTCTTGATAAAATTATCAATTCAGAGACCTTTCACCTCGATTTGTTTTTCGATGAGAACTGGAATTGTAAATCTACATTGTTTTCCTATGGTCATGATATTGAATCAGCATGGTTGCTCGAGGAAGCTGCCGTTGTACTGGGCAATGTAGAAACTCTGAAAAGAGTGCGTGACGTGGCTGTGAAAATTGCGGATGCAGCAGATGAAGGTGTTCAGCCCAATGGGTCGATAATAAATGGGAAAAACTTTGAAACCGGACATGTAGATACCAACTGCGATTGGTGGTCACAAGCCGAAACTATGGTTGGTTTCTTTAGTGCTTACGAATTATCGAAAAACGAAGCTTACGCCCATAAGACTCTTGAAGCATGGGAGTTTGTCAAACAAAATATTATTGATACCAAAGATGGCGAATGGCATTGGTCGGTTTCAGCTAAAGGAGTCATCGACACTGTTAATGATAAAGCCGGATTCTGGAAATGTCCATACCACAATGTAAGGATGTGTCTGGAGTTAATGCACCGTATTAATGAGTAAATTCCGAGGTTATTCTAATAATTCGTTTGAAACTTTAAAGTATTAATATACGAAATTCACTAGAAATTTATTTCCGATACTAATTGTTTTACTCCGACAACCTTCTGTTATGCTGCAAACAAAACACATGCTCCTAAAAACTCTCCGGTTGCTATAAACGGAACTCTACAGGTAATTGGTACACAACTGTCAAACCAACAAGGTAGTCCGCTTGTATTGCGAGGGGCAAGTTTGGGCTGGCACAATCTTTGGCCTCTATTTTATAATCAGGGCGCTGTTGCCTAGTTGGCAAAAGACTGGAAATGTAATGTAATACGTGCTTGTATGGGCGTTGGATTGGATGATAGCTATCTTGAAAATCCTGATTACGCGCTAAAATGCATTACTAATGTGGTTGATGGGGCTATCAAACAAGGAATTTTCGTATTAAATAGATTTTCATAGTCATAAATTGCACACTGAAGAAGCCAAATGGTTCTTTATTGAAATGGCAAAAAAGGATAAAAATATTCCGAATGTAATTTATGAAATATGGAACGAACTGGATTATTATTCCTGGAAAGTTGAGCAAAAATACTCCGAAGAAGCTATCTCCACAATGAGATCTTATGATAGTAATAATATTATATTGGTAAGTTCACCTCATTGGGATCAGGATATAGATTCAGTTGCGGGATATCCTATTTTGGGACAAAAAAACATCATGTATACAATGCACTTTTACGCCGGAACGCATAAAAAGATGGTTGCGTGATTGTACAGATGCAGCCATTGCTAAAGGTATTCCTGTTTTTGTTTCGGAATGTGCCGGCATGGAAGCTTCCGGCGATGGGCCTGTTGATAAAACTGAATGGAAAGCCTTTCTTGATTGGATGGATACAGACAAATTAAGTTGGATTGTTTGGTCTGTATCTGATAAAAATGAAACTTGTTCAATGTTGTTGCCCCGTGCTCCATCAGATAGTCATTGGGATGATGGTTTGTTGAAAGAATGGGGGAAAATCAGTCGGTCAGCAATCCTTGAAAGAAATAAATAGAGTTTCAAATAACTGTAGAGATGCTTATTTTGTGCTTTTTGACGGTTACATGTATTTTTTATGTTATTAAGCGATATTTAAATGAAGATAATTTGTACAATTGTAACCTGAAAGTATTATGATATCTATGCAAACATCCAATATTTTTCGAGAAGTAACTCTTCTTTCAGACGAAGATTGTTTTATTGTCAATACACGTACTAAGTCGGAATTTACTTATCCGGTTCATGTACACCCTGAATATGAACTCAATTTTATTGAAAATGGGAAAGGTGCAGGTCGGTTAATCGGAGACTCTATCGAAGAAATCGATGATCTTGAATTGTGCTTAATCGGAAATGAAAACCTCGGTCATGCATGGATGAATCACCACTGTACTTCAAAAGAGATCAACGAAATAACTATCCATTTTTATAAGGAACTATTATTGGATACTCTGCTAAAGAAAACCCAATTTCATTCTATTGCTTTGTTGTTGGAGAATGCCAAAAAAGGTGTTGTTTTTTCCAGAAAAACCATTGAATCAGTAAAAGAAGATTTAATATCATTGTCCAGTAAATCCAGAGGTTTCTATTCTGTCATTGATTTATTTACGATATTACATAAATTATCTCTCGATCCTGATTCTAGAATGCTATGCACCGGAACTTTTGTTAATCAAGATGATTCTTCGGAAAGTCGCAGAATACAGAAAGTAATAACATATTTGAATTGTAATTATCAAAAAGAAATCAGATTGATTGATGTGGCAAGTCATGTTAATATGTCTGAAGTCTCATTTAGTCGGTTCATGAAGAAGCGAACGGGGAAAAATTATATCGAGTACCTGAATGATTTACGGCTGGGAATTGCTTCGCGATCTCTTGTAGATACTAATAAATCAATTGCCGAAATAAGTTATGAATGCGGTTTTAACAACTTGTCAAACTTTAATCGTATTTTCAAAAAACGAAAGGGTTATACTCCTAAGGAATTTAGAGACAACTATACAAAAATGCGAATTCTCATTTAGAGATTATATAAAGTAAAAGACCCGCTCAACTTATTTGAGCGGGTCTTTTATGTTTATAGATAATAGGTGATTACTTATAATCTTCCCAATTTGTTCCCAACATGCTGCCGGTTTTGATGAATTCATCATGCATTCCAAAACAAGCTGATAAATTTTGTGGTGTATGAGTCCCGCTTGTAAGTTTTACGTACTCGGTCAACATTTCCTTATATTCAGGTGCTACGCAATTTGCGATTATCTCTTCGGCACGTTGGATTGGTGATTTACCACGTAAGTCTGCCACGCCATGCTCAGTAATGATAACGTTTACAGAGTGCTCGTTTTGGTCTACGTGAGAAACCATTGGTACTATTGAACTAATCTTTCCTCCTTTAGCAGTTGCGGGGGTTGTAAAGATTGAGATATATGCATTACGGGTGAAATCACCTGAGCCGCCAATGCCGTTCATCATTTTAGAACCCAACACGTGTGTACTATTTACGTTTCCAAAAATATCAGCTTCCAAAGCAGTGTTGATTGTGATAAGTCCTAAACGACGGGCAATTTCAGGGTTATTTGAAATCTCCTGAGGGCGAAGCACTAATTTATCACGGAAGAAATCTAAATCAGCGTAAATCGATTTCAGAACTGGGTTAGTTACAGTAAGGGAGCAACCACTTGCAAACTTAACGTTACCTTCGCGGATAAGATCAATTACAGCATCTTGAATTACTTCTGTGTACATTTCGAAAGGTGGAATCTCAGGATTAGCTCCTAATGACGCCATTACTGCATTGGCAATATTGCCAACTCCGGATTGAATTGGTAAAAATTCAGCTGGTACCCGACCGGACTTAATTTCTTCAACTAAAAATGAAGCTACATTTGTTCCAATTTGGTCTGTAACTACATCGGTGGGAGTAAAGCCGCCAACTTCGTCATTGCGTTCTGTTTCTACTACGCATAAAATCTTCTTAGGATCAACTTTCAAAACAGTTGAGCCAATACGATCTGAAGGACTATAAATAGGAATTTCTCTACGGTAAGGAGGATCTAATGGTTGGTAGATATCATGAAATCCGCGAAGCTCTTTTGGATGATTATGATTCAATTCTACAATAATAAAATCGGCTAGTTGAGCAATGGTTGGCGAGATGCCGACTCCCGAAGTGAGAACTAATTCACCATCGGCAGTAATATCGCAAACTTCAATAATTGCAAATTTTGGTTTAGGCATAAATCCGTAACGTAATTCCTGAGCCAATACTGAAAGGTGCATGTCGAAATAAGGAGCACGGTCTGCATTTAAAGCCGAACGCAAGTCTTTATTTGATTGGTAAGGAGTGCGGAAAAGAATAGCATTAGCGCGGGCCAAAGCACCGTCCAACGAATCACCTGTAGAAGCACCAGTGTACATTCCTATTTTGAATTCCTTGCCTGCTGCATGAAATTCTTCAGCGCGTTTGGCAATAGCTGTTGGAACTTCTTTTGGACACCCTGCAGGTGTAAATCCGCTAAATCCGATAACATCACCGTTGTTTACATAGCTTGCTGCCTCTTCGGCAGTCACAAATTTATACGTTTTTTGCATGACTGAATTAATTTTTGTTGTTTATTTGTCTAAATACAAACAACTTATATTGAATATTGTATAGATGAAAATGAATAAATCAATGGGTCTGAATTTGAGCGCAAAATTACCAAATATATTTTGAATGACATTGAAATTCATAGACTAATTACAGAAAAATTTCATTAATTCAAAATACAGTTTATAAATGTCTATATAGTTGATTAAAAAAGAAATTCAACTATCAAAATTTTAAAAAATACTTTCTAAGAAAAGGTTATTCCAAAAAAAATGTGGATATTTGTAATTACTAGAATACGTATAAATATACAATATAACTCACTAATAATTAGCTTATGAATGCAAATGACATTCGCCAATTGGAGCCAAAAGCTCTTTGGCAGAATTTTTATAGTCTTACTCAAGTGCCTCGTCCATCACACAAAAAAGAAGAAATAGGTGCATTTTTAGAAAACTTTGGAAAATCGCTAGGGTTAGAAACTCTCCGGGATGAAATTGGGAATGTGTTGGTTCGCAAACCTGCCACTCCGGGAATGGAAAATCGTAAAGCTGTAGTATTACAAGCTCATATGGATATGGTTCCTCAAAAAAATAGCAATGTGGCTCATGATTTTCAGAAAGATCCGATAGATGCTTACATTGATGGTGAATGGGTAACTGCTCGAGATACCACACTCGGAGCTGATAACGGAATTGGATTGGCAGCCGCCATGTCAATTCTTCAATCAACAGGAATTCCACATCCGGCTGTAGAAATGTTTATTACCGTGGATGAAGAGACCGGTATGTTTGGAGCTTTCGGTCTGCAGCCAAATTTTTTGAAAGGTGATATTTTGATTAATATGGATTCGGAAGATGAAGGCGAACTATATGTTGGGTGTGCCGGTGGTATCGATGGAGATATTACGTTTCGTTATAAAGAAGTGGAAATTGATGAAGATGATGTGGCTTTGAAAATTTCGTTGATAGGACTGAAAGGTGGGCACTCGGGAGTAGATATACATTTACAACGTGCCAATGCTAATAAGGTAATGTTTCGTTTTTTGAAAGATGCTGTGGCTGATTATGAAGCCCGTTTGGCAAGTATTGATGGTGGTAGTTTGCGTAATGCAATTCCTCGTGAAGCTTTTGCCGTAATTACTGTTCCTGCTGATGGAGTTGACGATATTATTGAATTCGTAAAGGAATGCGAGGATTTATTTATTGAAGAATATAAAGGTGATGAAGATAAAATTTCGTTCACCGTTGAACAGGTTGAACTTCCTTCAGGATTGATTCCCGAAGAAGTTCAGGATGATCTGATTAATGGTGTGACTGCTTGTCCAAACGGAGTTTCACGTTTTATTCCTGAGCTACCAACTGTTGTTGAGACTTCTAATAATTTGGCCATTATCAAATCTGATGGAAATTCAATTGTTCTTCGTTGTTTGATTCGTAGTTCCGTGGAGTCACGTAAAGAAGAATTGGCGTCTATGGTAGAAAGTGTATTTGCTTTAGCCGGTGCCAAAGTTGAATTAATTGGAGGTTATCCGGGTTGGAAACCAAATTTGGATTCACCCATTTTGAAAGAAATGACCAAGGTGTATGAAAATAAATATGGAGTTACACCAAAAGTAATGATTATCCATGCTGGTTTGGAATGTGGAATACTCGGAACACATTACCCCAAAATGGACATGATTTCATTTGGGCCAACCATTCGATATCCACATTCACCTGACGAAAAAGTAAATATTGCCACTGTACAAAAATTTTGGGATTTCTTATTAGCAACATTAGAGAATATCCCCGCCAAATAATTAAAATCAAATCTGAATGCTTTGCAATATGATTTAAACTTATTGCAAAGCATTTTTCATTAAACACATTATTCATGAAGAAAAATCTTTTATTATTAGGACTACTACTATTTACAGCTGTGACTTTTGCTCAAAAAGACACAACAGCTGTTGACTCTTTCAAATTTACCACGATTAAACAAAACAAAATTACATCGATAAAAAACCAGGCTAGTTCAGGAACTTGTTGGAGTTTTTCGGGTTTAGGTTTCCTTGAAGCTGAACTTTTACGCTTAGGAAAACCCGATGTAGATTTGTCTGAAATGTTTGTAGTTCACCATTCTTATAGCGATAAAGCCGATAAGTACGTTCGCATGAACGGGACGTGTAATTTCGGAGGTGGCGGTTCGTTTTACGATGTGCTTTATGTCCTTCAAAACTATGGAATTGTACCCGAAACTGTTATGACCGGATTAAATTATGGAGAAGATAAACACAAACATGGTGAATTGGATGCGTTAACAGAGGCATACGTGAAAGTGATAGTTACTAATCCGAATAAAGAACTTTCCACCGCATGGAAAACCGGTTTTGATGGCATTCTTGATGCTTATTTAGGAAAATGTCCTAAAGAATTTGCAGTTGATGGAAAGCAATATACACCGCAATCTTATGAAAAATCGTTAGGTCTGAATCTGGATGATTATGTCTCACTGACTTCGTTTACTCATCACCCTTTTTACAGTAAATTTATTTTAGAAATTCCTGATAACTGGCGTTGGTCGGAATCTTACAATATTCCAATTGATGAGTTAATGAGCATTTTTGATAATGCTGTTGATAAAGGGTACTGCGTTGCCTGGGCTTCGGATGTAAGCGAAAAGGGTTTTACACGCAATGGAATTGCTGTTGACCCAGAAACTAAAGTGGCAAATTTACCTGGAACGGATCAGGCCAAATGGTTGAATATCCCTCAAAAAGAAATGGAAGATTCAATTTTTAAAGTAAAGAAACCGCAGCCTGAAATGAAAGTAAATCAGGAAATTCGTCAAGCCGGATTTGATAATTATCAAACTACCGATGATCATGGTATGGTGATTTTTGGAACTGCTAAAGATCAGAATGGAACAAAATACTATATGGTAAAAAATTCTTGGGGAACAACTTCAAAATACAAAGGAATCTGGTATGCCAGTGAAACATTTGTGAAGCATAAAACTATTGATATTCTGGTTAATAAAAATGCTATTCCAAAAGAAATCTTGAAAAAACTGGGGATAAAATAAACAAAGGCTGTAAATTAAAAGAGCAGGGTTCCCAGACTGGAAATCCTGCTCTTTTAATTTTATCTCAACTGTAATGTTCTAATCAATAAGCGTGATCGTCATTATTTACATCGTCAATGTCAATTCTGTTTTTCTCCATAGCACGCCATGCAATGAAGATATAAATCAGCACGATTGGTATGAATAACGATACAATTGACATAGCATGCAGCGTGAATTCACTTGAAGATGAGTTGAATATTGTCAACGAGCTTTGAAGATGTGTGGATGGATAATAAGATGTGTTATTATAGCCAGCGGTCAATAACAAAGTGCATACAGTTGTTATAGTTCCAGCTCCTGCAAACCAGATTCCTTTTTTGAATTTTGGAGAAATCCAGGTTCCGATAACTCCAAATAATACAGCTATTACACCTAGAAGGAAGAATGCCAAAACAAAAGGCATTTCAATTAAATTGGTGAAGTATTTGTATTTTTCCATCGATACAACTCCTGTTGTAGGGTTAACTGCAAAGCCAACTGAGAACAGAGTCCAAATGACGAAGGTCAAGAAAAAAACTACAAATGGAATAGCATTATACCATAAATATCTTCGGGAGCGTGCTTCCAGTATTTCATGATTCAAGCGATTGATGAAAAATAATACTGCAAGTGAACGGGACAAAAAGAATACAGCCATGCCTAATGTCAGATTTCGTATGCTAAACAATGCATCCAATCCATGCCATTCATTTCCCCACGCGCTGATAACAGGTGCCAATTGATTCGTTATATTGCCTTTATTTACGATAAAATCAGAACCAGTGAAGAATGTGGCAATAGCTACCCCAATTAGAAACGTACCCAAAAGTCCGTTGATAAATAGAAAGGAGCGATAGGTGTTTACACCATAGATATTTCCTGGTTTAGATTGAAATTCATACGAAACAGCTTGGATGATAAAGCAAAATAAAATAGCCATCCAAACCCAGTATGCACCTCCAAAGCTTGTAGAATAGAATAAAGGAAATGATGCAAAAAATGCACCTCCAAAAGTTACCAAAGTTGTAAAAGTAAACTCCCATTTTCGTCCAAGTGTGTTTACCAGTAATCGCCTTTCATCTTCGGTTTTAGATAAAGAGAATAACATAGATTGCCCACCTTGTACAAAAAGTAAGAATGCCAATATTCCGGCAAGTAGCGAAATGATAAACCACCAGTAATGTTGTAAAAATGAATATGTTATCATAATATTTAGTTTGTGAAATTAGAAAGTAAAAGTATATGAAATATTGAGCTTATTAGTTGAAAAAGTTTATAAAGTGATAAGTCGGATAATAATTTTACAGTTTCGAAAAGTAAAGTAATTTTTTTGACGTTATAAACTTTCCATACTTTCTATTCTCTCTCCGGTCCCTTTTGTATTTGTTTCAGCATGATGCGTATTTCTGCTATCAACAAAGCTGTAAATAGAATTAAGAAAAGGAAGAATGTTATTTTTACCGAGTCTGAAGAAATATGTGAAATAGCTGCATTCAATGGCAAAACATCTTGTATCGCCCACGGTTGCCTGCCAACTTCGGCTACTGCCCAGCCTAACTCGCCGGCAACATATCCCAATGGAATGCTTAATAAGCTGATCCAAAGCAGCCAGTTCAATTTTTCAATTTTTTTATTATTAGTAAAAAATAGTACCAATCCAAACAAAGCAATAAAATAGAACCCTAAAGCCACCATTAAATGGAACGAATAAAAAACGATAGGCACACTTGGAATTAGCATTTCGGGCTTGTCAAGATATCCGTAGCCAAATTGTCCATAATTTTTTAGAAGCTGTGTTTTGTTTAATTTAGCCGCAGTTGTGTCTTTTGCAGTAACTGCTTTTTGGTAATCAGCTAATGCTTGAATGGCGGCTTTCCCGCGACTGTGTTTCTCCTCAAACGAAAGTGCAGTACCTGTAGGAGTCTGATAACCTCCATTAATAATATTTTTAACCCCTGGAACAAATGCATTTACATCCCTTCGGGCTAAAATGGATAGCATATATGGAATTTCAATCTTCACAAGATAAGGATTTATTGTATCCTTGTAGGATTTTTTTTCTGGGTTCAAAATTCCGAATGCCACTAATCCGGCACTATTTTTACCTTGATATAAACCTTCCATTGCAGCAAGCTTCATTGGTTGATACTTCGATACATTATAAGCTGACCCATCTCCGGTATAGGCTATCAATAACGACGAAACTATTCCAAATAAGGCCCCAACTTTCAAGCTTCTCAATGCAAAATCAATTTCTCGTTTTTTTATCAAAAACCATGAACTTATTCCAATTACAAACAAAGAACCCATTACCCAACCAGATAAAACGGTATGTAAAAATTTGTTGATTGCAACTGGTGAAAGTAAAATGCTCCAAAAATCTGTCATTTCATTTCTTACTGTATCCGGATTAAATGTCATTCCAATTGGATATTGCATCCATGCATTGGCAACCAATATCCATAATGCCGAGAGTGTGGCACCCAAAACTGTTAACCAAGATGCGGTGAGGTGAAACTTTTTACTCACTTTGGTCCACCCAAAGAACATAATGGAGATGAAAGTAGCTTCCATAAAGAATGCCATAATACCTTCGATGGCTAATGGTGCACCAAAAATGTCACCAACAAACCAACTGTAGTTTGACCAGTTAGTTCCAAACTCAAATTCCAAAATGATGCCTGTGGCTATGCCGATGGCAAAATTTATTCCGAAAAGCGTCATCCAAAATTTGGTCGCTTTCTTCCAAGCTTCTTCTCCGGTTTTCACGTACATACTTTCCATTATACACATAATTACACCTAAGCCAAGTGTAAGAGGTACGAAAAGCCAATGGTACATCGCGGTCAAGGCAAACTGTGCTCTGGACCAATCTAGTAATGTCGCATCCAATAGATTCATAATGTTAAAAAGTGTTTTGTTATTAATGTTTTTATTGTCATCTTCAATTGTTGATTAATTGTTGGCGAACATAATTAGATCGGCTTTGATTGTCTTTGAAATTAGTTTTCAAGAAATTTGGGAAAAAGAAAATTCTCAATATTGCAAACATGATGAAAAGCTTTATCAGTACTATTATCCAAAGTGTTTTTCCAACGGTCATTTTTCTGAAGCCGTCATTATAAAATGAAAATAGTTTTAATAGAGGGAGAGGAGTTTTCATTATGTTAGTTTATGAAAAACATACAAGAGAAATTTGCTGATACAAAAATATCAATAAAATTGGTATTTTTACAAAAATGGACTCAACTTTATTTACATTTCATTTCAAAACGCGGATTTATTATATTAAAATACCATAAATCTGTATTTTTAGTAGTAAAATAAAGAAACCCTTGGAAGATATTTTCTTCCAAGGGTTTCTTTATTTTGTAAATTTAATTAGTTTCCTATTTCTGAAAGGAACTTAATGCGTACTAGCCTTACTTCAGTTTCACTGAAGTCATTTTCTCCTAATTCATCCAACGCTTCATCTATTTTATCGGTTTCAGCAGAACTGAAATAGTCAAAAATCTCTTCAATATGATCTGTGTCCATAATTTCTGTCAAAAAATAATCAATATTGATTTTTGTTCCAGAATAAACTATCGCTTCAATTTCGTCTAAAAGTTCAGAAATATCAAGTCCTTTTGAAAGAGCAATATCGTCCAATGCAATTTTACGATCAATAGCCTGAATAATGGAAACCTTTAGTTTGGACTTGTTTGCTACTGTGCGTACCCGTAAGTCTTCAGGACGGATAATCTCGTTTTCTTTTACGTGCTCCTTGATTACCTTCAAAAATTCTTCACCATACCTCTTTGCCTTGCCAGCTCCAACTCCGGGAATATTTTGCAATTCATCCATTGTTATTGGGTAGCTAGTAGCCATTGCTTCAAGCGACGGGTCCTGAAAGATTACAAAAGGAGGAACTTCCAGTTTTTTTGACAATTTTTTTCGAAGATCTTTTAAAATTGAAAACAAAACATCATCAGCAGCACAGGTTCCACCTCCACTTTTTCCACCAACGTTAGCATCTTCTTCCTCATCGTCAAATTCGTTGTCTTTTACAATTGGAAAAGATTGAGGTTTTTTTAAATAAGCTTTACCGCTTGCAGTCAATTTTAGTAACCCATAATTTTCAATATCCTTTGAAATAAAACCAGCTATCATTGCTTGACGGATAACCGCATGAAGCAATCGTTCATCTTCATCCGAAGCTGAACTAAAGTTCTCAAGTTCATCATGTTGATATGATTTGACATCCGATGTTTCATTCCCTTTTAAAATATCAACGATGTGCTCGGCTTTGAACTTCTCTTTTACTAACAAAATCGTTTCTAACACTAATGACAATAATTCTTGTCCCTCAATAAATTTCCGTGGTTTCATACAGTTATCACAGCATCCGCAGTTATCTTCCATGTATTCTTCTCCAAAATAATGGAGTAATAATTTTCGTCTACATACAGAAGATTCGGCGTATGCCTGTGTTTCCAATAATAGTTGATTGCCTATTTCCTGCTCGGCAACGGGTTTGCCTTGCATAAATTTGCGTAGTTTATCTAAATCTTTATAAGCGTAGAAGGCAATACATTGTCCCTCTCCGCCATCACGTCCGCCACGTCCCGTTTCCTGGTAGTATCCTTCCAGACTCTTTGGCATATCGTAATGTAATACATATCGTACATCAGGTTTGTCAATACCCATCCCGAAAGCAATTGTTGCCACTATTACTTCCACTTTTTCCATCAGAAAGCTGTCCTGATTATGACTTCTCACAGCAGAATCCATGCCTGCATGATATGGAAGTACTGAGATTCCATTCATTTGAAGCGTTTCGGATAATTCTTCAACTTTTTTGCGGCTTAAGCAATAAATGATTCCGGATTTCCCAGCTTGGGATCGAATATATTTAATTATGTCTTTGTCGACATTAGTTGTTTTAGGACGAACTTCGTAATATAAATTGGAACGGTTAAAAGACGATTTGAAAACCGTTGCGTTAAGCATGCCTAAATTTTTCTGAATATCATGCTGAACTTTTGGGGTTGCAGTGGCTGTCAGAGCAATAAGTGGAGCAGCTCCAATATCGTTTATTATCGGACGAATTCGACGATATTCAGGGCGAAAATCATGTCCCCATTCTGAAATACAATGTGCTTCGTCAACAGCATAAAAGGAAATTTTAAGTTGCTTAAGAAACTCAATATTTTCTTCTTTTGTTAATGATTCAGGAGCGACATATAGCAGTTTGGTTTTTCCCGATAAAATATCACTTTTTACTTGATCAATGGCTTGTTTGGTTAAGGAAGAATTGATAAAGTGTGCGATACCATCTTCTTCGCTAAAGTTACGCATTGCATCAACCTGATTTTTCATTAACGCTATTAATGGCGAAATTACAATAGCTGTTCCTTCCATAATTAGAGAAGGGAGTTGATAGCATAATGATTTTCCTCCACCTGTTGGCATTAATACAAAAGTATCTTTTCCATCAAGCACATTTTGAATAATTGCTTCCTGATTTCCTTTGAAATTATCGAAACCGAAGTTCTTTTTCAACTGCGTATTTAATGCAGATAGTTTGGCCATATCAGTATTCTGTATAAAAAATGAATGCGAAAGTAGTATTTATTGTCGGATTATAAGCTGTGTATAAAATGTTTTTTTATTGTTTATTGCAAATAAACTTTAATTAAACATTTGAAATGCAGGGCTTTTTCTTAAACAAAAATAGAAACAGATTTTAAATATACAATATGTTTTTAAAAAATAATCAGGATATTAACTATTAAAAATAGTTGATATCCTGATTAAATATGTTATAGTACATAAATTCAGTTAGATAAGAAAAATGTGGTTAAGCAATTTTTAACCGATTTATATTTGTTTTTTCTATCTTACTTTGAGCATATGGTAGTGAAACTGTCAATTTCTTCTCATTTTTCGATGGCATTTCATACATTTCGTCCATCATTATAGTCTCTGTAATCGATCGAAGTCCACGAGCGCCTAGTTTAAATTCAATGGCTTTATCTACAATATATTCCAAAACGTCTTCATCAAATTCTAGTTTAATTTCATCCATGTTGAAAAGCTTGGTATATTGCTTGATGATTGAATTCCTGGGTTCAGTAAGGATTCTGCGCAATGCGCTTCTGTCAAGCGGTTCCAAATAAGTAAGAATTGGCAAACGACCTATAATTTCGGGAATTAAACCAAAGGATTTTAAATCTTGAGGTGCAATGTACTGTAGCAAATTATGTTTGTCAACCTGTTCATTCTCTTTACCCGCATTATACCCTACAACACGAGTATTCAGCCGTGAAGCTATTTTCTTTTCGATACCATCAAAAGCGCCACCACAAACAAATAATATATTTTGAGTGTTTACAGCTATCATTTTCTGATCAGGGTGTTTGCGTCCGCCTTGTGGTGGAACATTTACCACAGCACCTTCGAGCAATTTTAGCAATCCCTGTTGAACGCCTTCTCCGCTTACATCGCGAGTAATACTTGGATTATCTCCCTTACGGGCTATTTTGTCTATCTCGTCAATAAACACAATGCCACGTTCGGCAGCCTTGACATCATAATCAGCTACTTGCAACAAACGTGTAAGAATACTTTCAATGTCTTCACCAACATAACCTGCTTCAGTTAGAACGGTGGCATCAACAATAGTGAATGGAACATGTAGCTTTTTTGCAATTGTGCGAGCCAACAGTGTTTTGCCGGTTCCCGTATAGCCAACCATGATAATGTTAGATTTTTCAATTTCAACATCATCATTTGTATTTTCTTGAAGTAACCTTTTGTAATGATTGTATACTGCTACGGACAAATACTTTTTTGCTTCATTTTGTCCAATTACGTATTGATCAAGGTATTCTTTGATTTCAGTAGGTTTTGGAACCTGTTCTTTCTGTAGATTAGGCAGGTTTGATTTTTTACTGGTGTTTTCTTTTACAATATCTGCTGCTTGCACAGCACATTCGTTGCAAATATGTGCTCCATCCTGACCCATGATGAAAAAGTCAACTTGTGATTCTGCTCGTCCGCAGAAACTGCAATGTTTTGTGTTTTTTGCCATTTTTTGATTATTGGTTGAGTCAAAGCCAGTCTTTGCTCTACATAATTTAATTGTGTAATTACTATAACGAGGTTCAAATCGCGGGCCGATATTATTTCTTTTTCTCGTTAAATAAGATTTTGTCAATCATTCCGTATCCAAGTGCTTCTTCGGAATTCATCCAATAATCGCGGTCTGAATCTTTTTCGATACGTTCGAATGGATTTTTTGAATGTTCGGCAATGATATTGTATAATTCTTTTTTCAATTTTTGAATTTCACGTGCAGTAATTTCAATATCTGAAGCTTGTCCTTGTGCACCACCCATTGGTTGGTGAATCATAACACGTGAATGTTTCAGTGCTGAGCGTTTTCCGTCTGCTCCGGCCACCAATAGTACAGCACCCATTGAAGCCGCCATACCCGTACAAATGGTTGCTACATCCGAACTAATAAATTGCATTGTATCATATATTCCTAATCCGGCATAAACTGATCCACCTGGAGTGTTCAGATAAATAGAAATATCTTTTCCGGGATCAGATGAATCCAGATAAAGCAATTGAGCCTGTATAACATTGGCTGTATAATCGTCAACCTCAGTGCCAAGAAAAATAATACGATCCATCATCAAACGGGAAAAAACGTCCATCTGGGTTACATTTAATTGACGTTCTTCAAGGATTGAAGGTGAAATGTAACTGCTGTTTGTAATGTTATTGGTAATACTTGTGTATTTGTCTAAAGATAAACCATTCATGCCAAGATGTTTGGTTGCATAATTGCGAAAATCGTTATTGTTCATAATTTTTGAATTTGTAAGTTTATAAAGTATGTAAAGTTATAAAGTTTATTTTCAATGGAACAGTTTAAAATTATAAATGATATTTATCTGGACTAATAAATCACAAATAGCTCTACTTGATACTTAATCGAAAAAGGCTTTTAACCATTTTAAAAATGAAACAAAGATATAACTATTTTGTTTGATTTTTTAGCAGTTAAAAGCCTTTTCAGCAAAATGAGTGAAGAAAATTAGTTTGCTTCAAACATTTTGTTGAATTCTTCTATTGTAACTTCTTTGTTATCTAATTTTACAGTTTCTTTTATTACTGCGAATACTTTTTCTTCAGATACTTTGTCGATGATGTTTTTCAAGGTTTCTTCCTTTTTCATCATGTCTTTTGCGTAATTGCTAATCATCTCATCGTCGAGGCCAATCATTCCATATTGGGCAAATTGGGCTTTAGCCATTTTCTTTGCAAATTCTTCAACATCGATAGCTTCAACTTTAATTTCGTTTGTTTTAATTAATTTTTCTTTGATTAAATGCCATTTCAGGTCGTTAATCATTTTTGAATAATCTTCTTCCAATGTTTCTGCAGTAAGATTTTCGTTTGAAGACAATATCCAACGTTTAAGAAAAGCGTCAGGGAAAACTAAATCATTAAATTTCTCAACTAACATTGCCTGTGCATCAACGCCAAACTTGTATTCGCTGTCTGCCATTAAATTTTCCTGAATGCTCTCTTTGATTTTTGCACGAAATTCTTCTTCGCTGCTTACTGCACCATCTCCATAGACTTTATCAAAAAGTTCTTGATTAATTTCAGATTCGTGGTAACGAGTAATACTTTCAATTTTTAATTGGAAATCAGCAATAATTTCTTTTGCTGCATCTTTCGAAATTTTAAGCAATGAGCTGATTTCAGTTTCGTTTTCAAAGGCTTTAGCCGGATTGAAAGTAATAAAGTCACCTTTCTTTGCACCAACAAAAAGTGCTTTCTCAGCATCGTCTTTCATATAAGCTGCTGTAAGTGTAGCATCCTGAATTTTAAGTCCTTCTTCGTTTACTTTGCCGTTTGCCATTTCAAGCAATTCGCCTTTCAACATATCTTTTTCTTCTACTATTTCTTCCTGGATGTATTTTCCATACCGTCCGGTGTACGATTTAACTTGATTTTCAATCATTTCATCGCTAACAGCTATTGTGTAGAATTTTACTTTATCTTTTTTTGATAATTCCACTTCAAATTCAGGGGCAATACCTAAATCAAAAACAAATTCAAATTCTTCTTGAGAGTCAAAATCTATTTGTTTTTGTTCAGTTTCATTTGGGAGTGGTTCTCCAAGAACGTTTACATTATTTTCACGAATAAAATTGTATAAGTTGTCAGAAACCAGTTTGTTGATTTCTTCAGCTAACACAGCTTTACCGTACATTTTTTTTACTAAACCCACTGGCACCATGCCTGGGCGAAATCCGGGAATATTTGCTTTTTTGCGGTAGTCACGTAAAGTTTTATCCACTTTCTCGGCATAATCCACTTTTTCAATGCGTAATGTTACAATTGCATTGTTTTGATCGAGGTCTTTTCTGACAATATTCATAAATATAATAATATAGTAATTTTCTGATATTTATCTTTCTGTAATGGGGTGCAAAGGTACAAAAAAAAGAGATACAGCGCTCTTTTTACTCTAAAAAAAACATAAATGGCTTAAATTTTGAAACTCAATCAGTTGATTAATTTATAAAGACATATATGTTTCTGAAAAAAAAAGGGAGAAATAGCCTGTTTTAGCGACTACTTCTCCCTTTTTTAATATATTCTCTTTTAGTATTTGAAAAAAATCAGAATAAATACACCAAATTTACTGAGAAAACCTTATTTGTTGAAGTGGTTGGCGTTGGTAAACCTGAATTCAAGTTGGAAGTATCCTTAAAACCATTGCTCCATATTGCTCCAAATTGAATTTTTTTGAATAATTCCAATCCTGCGCCAAAATTATAACCGTAATCTACATGATCGGCAAAACTCTGAAAAGATTGACTCTGAGTGGAATTCGTAATTTCATTCACAGTTTTTCCATTGAGTGCGTAACCTCCATAAATCCCGGCAGTTCCATAAATCCCGGCAACACCCAAATTGAGACGATATCGTAAATTTAAAGGAAATTCTAAATAATTCAGTTCTTTATAGCCTTGTTTTATTACATTTACAACATTTGTACTGTCTGAAAAAGTACTTCCTTTCTGCGAAAGTAAAGCTCCAATCTCTATGCCCAATCCCGAGCCCTTTGGCATTGCTTGATAAACCAGTCCTATTTCGCATCCGGTTAGATTATTCGACTTAAACCCGGTGTCAATATTTGACTGACTAAATGATTTAATTTCATCCGCCATATTTACACCTGCTTTAATTCCCAATTGTGCATAAATGCTTGATGCACTTAGTAATAAAATGCAAGAAAAAATAATGTGTTTAATTTTCATAAACTTAAAGAAATATGATTTGACTGATAGGTCATTTTATGACCTATAATATAACGTTGTCTTTAAAAATCAATTATATTTCCAGTACAGAATTTCTGATTATTATTTTCTGGTCATTCGTTTGCGTTCATTTTCGTCCAAATAGATTTTTCGCAAACGAATGCATGAAGGCGTAAGTTCTACGTATTCATCTTCTTTTATGTATTCCAATGCTTCTTCCAAACTAAAAACAACCGGTGGAATTAATTTGGCTTTGTCATCGGCTCCCGAAGCACGCATGTTTGTAAGTTTTTTTGGCTTCGTTACGTTTACAACCATGTCACCTTCTTTTGAACTTTCGCCTACTACTTGACCAGCATAAATTTCATCTTGTGGGAAAACAAAGAATCTTCCACGATCTTGCAGTTTATCCAAAGAATATGCAAATGCTGTGCCACCTTCCATCGCTATAATCGAACCGTTTGTTCGTTTTTCAATATGTCCCTTGTAAGGTTGATATTCTAAAAAGCGATGAGACATAATCGCTTCACCTGCAGATGCGGTTAAGACGCTGTTACGTAGTCCGATAATCCCACGTGATGGAATTTGGAATTCCAACTGAATACGGTCGTTCATTACTTCCATGCTGAGCATTTCTCCTTTGCGTATGGCTACCATTTCGATAATCTTACCTGAGCATTCTTCCGGAAGATTGATAGATAATTGTTCGATTGGTTCGCAACGTTTTTCGTCAATTTCTTTGAAAATTACCTGAGGTTGTCCCACCTGTAATTCATAGCCTTCGCGACGCATAGTTTCTATCAGAACTGATAAGTGAAGCACTCCACGTCCATATACATGCCAAACATCTGAGTCAGGATTTTTCTCAACACGTAATGCCAGGTTCTTATCCAATTCTTTTGTAAGTCTATCCTGAATATGACGTGACGTCACAAATTTTCCTTCCCTTCCAAAGAACGGTGAATTATTGATGGTGAATACCATGCTCATAGTTGGCTCATCTATTGCTACAGGAGTCAGCGGTTCTGGATTTTGTAAATCGCAAACTGAATCGCCGATTTCAAAACCTTCGATACCTACCAATGCACAAATGTCACCTGATTTTACTTCGGTTGCACGCGTACGCCCAAGTCCTGTAAAAGTGTGTAATTCTTTGATGCGAGATTTAATCGCTTTCCCATCACGTTTTACTAAATTCACATCCATGCCTTCGCGCAATGTTCCGCGATGAACACGTCCGACCGCAATTCGCCCTACATATGATGAATAATCAAGTGAGGTAATAAGCATTTGTGGAGTTCCTTCTAAAAATTGAGGTTCAGGAATGTATTCAATAATAGCATCAAGTAATGGTATGATGTCTGTTGTTTCATTTTTCCAATCTTCTGACATCCAGTTGTTTTTCGCAGAACCATAAATGGTGTGGAAATCCAACTGATCTTCAGTTGCATCGAGGTTATACATTAAGTCGAAAACCATTTCGTGAACTTCGTCGGGACGACAGTTCGGTTTGTCTACTTTGTTGATAACAACAATTGGTTTCAATCCCATTTGCAGAGCTTTTTGCAATACAAAACGGGTTTGAGGCATTGGGCCTTCAAAGGCATCAACCAATAAAAGTACCCCATCGGCCATGTTTAATACACGTTCCACTTCACCTCCAAAATCGGAGTGACCCGGAGTATCAATGATATTTATCTTGTAACCAAGATAATCGATGGATACGTTTTTAGCTAATATGGTAATGCCTCGTTCGCGCTCCAGATCGTTATTATCCATGATTAACTCTCCTGCGGTCTCGTTGTCTCGGAACAAGTGTCCGGCTAATAACATCTTGTCAACCAGTGTTGTTTTTCCGTGGTCAACGTGGGCAATAATAGCAATGTTTCTAATTTTCTGCATGTAACACAATCTTTTTTTTGAGGGTGCAAAGTTAGTGAAAATAATTCAATATCAATTTTATTTTGCAATTCATCTGAATAAGAGCCCATAAACCTGTTTTTTTAAGCTTTTATTGGCTGTTTTGATGAATATTCTATGAAAAAGATTATTATTCTTTTGTGTAGTTGAAAAAAAGCTGTACTTTTGCAGTCCAAATTTTAGCGTAATCTCTGACAGAATAAGTGAGGTCTGTGAATATTGCGCATAATAATAATTAAACAAAAAGCAATAATGGACTTAATTAAAGTTGCAGAACAAGCATTTCTTGTTGAAAAAACTCATCCTCAATTCAAAGCCGGTGATACTGTTACGGTAGCTTACCGTATTATTGAGGGTAGCAAAGAACGTATTCAGGAATTTCGTGGTGATGTTATTAAAATCGTTGGACACGAAAACAAAAAACGTTTTACTGTTCGTAAAATTTCCAGTAATATTGGAGTTGAACGTATTTTCCCAATGGATTCACCATTTATTGATAGCATTACAGTTAATAAACGCGGTAAAGTGCGTCGTGCTAAATTGTATTATTTACGTGCACTTACAGGTAAAAAAGCAAGAATCAAAGAAAGACGCGTATAATTATCGCATTTTAAAACAAATAGAGAAGAGGAATTCGGTAAACGGATTTCTCTCTTTTTTTTTACGATTATTAGGCAACTGCCAGTTTTACAGTTATTCAAAAAAAGAGTATATTTGCAAATTAGTTAGAATCTCGGCGGAATGCATTATTACCCTTGATTATGACTAGTTGCTAATTATTTATAATAATTTCAATCATGAGTTTATTAAATGACACCGGTCGATATGTTTTGTTAATGAAGCGGGTTTTTGCAAAACCCGACCGTTGGAAAATGTTTTTTCATCAATTCCCTAAGGAGCTTGAAAAGTTGGGTTTGCAGTCGTTACCCATTGTAGCTATAATATCTGTTTTCATTGGGTTCATTATGACCATGCAAACTAAATTAAACACTTCGAACCCCTTATTGCCCGTCTATACTACTGGGCTGGTGACCCGTGATACTTTACTGTTAGAGTTTTCATCGACTATTTTATGTTTGATTCTTGCAGGAAAAGTTGGTTCAAATATTGCTTCGGAAATTGGCACGATGAGAATCACAGAACAAATTGATGCGCTCGAAATTATGGGCGTAAATTCAGCTAATTTTTTAATTCTTCCAAAAATCATTGCTTTTGTGGTAATGATGCCTTTTCTTGTTGTTTTTAGTATGGCTTTAGGTTTGTTTGGTGGATATTTCGTAGGGATTCTTACCAATATTATGACTACAGGAGATTATCTTGCCGGGATACAATATGCTTTTGTGCCGTTTTATATTACTTATTCGTTGATTAAATCCATGTTTTTTGCCTTTATTATTTCATCTGTGGCAGCATATTATGGCTACTATTCTTATGGAGGTGCACTTGATGTAGGTAAATCCAGTACTAATGCAGTTGTGAACGGAAGTATTTTGATTCTGTTTTTCAATATTCTTATTACAAAAATAATGTTGAACTAATCGTTCCTAAGGCTTTATACAAATGATAGAAGTAAAAAATGTAGATAAATCTTTTGATGGTAATCATGTTTTGAAAAATGTTTCAGCTATTTTTGAAACTGGTAAAACGAATATGATTATTGGTCAGAGTGGCTCGGGGAAAACTGTTTTAATGAAAAGTATTATTGGCTTACATCGGATAGACAATGGAGAGATAAAATACGACGGACGAAATTTGCCAGATATGCGCATGAGTGAAATTCGAATTCTGAGAAGAGAAGTGGGAATGTTATTTCAAGGATCTGCGCTTTTTGATTCGTTGAGTGTTTTGGAAAATGTGATGTATCCGCTCGAAATGTTTTCTCAAGCCACAAAAGAAGAAATGATCGAAAGAGCTTATTTTTGCTTGAAACATGTGAACCTTGAAGAAAAAGCATTTAAGTTAGCACCATCCGAAATTAGCGGAGGCATGCAAAAACGTGTTGCTATAGCCCGTGCCATAGCTTTGCAGCCCAAATATCTTTTTTGCGATGAACCAAACTCAGGACTTGATCCGAAGACTTCGCTTATAATAGATCAACTTATTCACGAGGTTACGCATGAGTTTGACATAACAACTATTATTAACTCTCACGATATGAACTCTGTAATGGAAATTGGAGAAAATATTATTTTCATTGAAAAAGGGGAAAAAGCCTGGCAAGGGAACAAAGATGATATTTTTCATGTTGATAATGAAGCGCTCAACGATTTTGTTTTTGCGTCAGAATTATACAAACAAGTAAAAAGAGCAAATCAATGAAGATAATTTCCTATAACGTAAACGGAATTCGCGCTGCACTATCTAAAAATTTCACCGAGTGGCTTCAAGCCGAAAATCCTGACGTGCTCTGTTTGCAAGAAACTAAAGCTCAACCTGATCAAATTGATACAATGCTTTTTGCGGAATTGGGATATACATCATATTTACACTCTGCAGAAAAAAAAGGTTATAGTGGAGTTGCTATTTTAAGCAAACAGGCTCCGGATAAAGTCGTTGTGGGAATGAATCATTCACGCTATGATAATGAAGGGCGGGTTATTCGGGCTGATTTTGGCGATTTGTCAATTATCTGTGTTTATGTTCCTTCCGGTTCATCCGGCGATCAAAGGCAAATATTTAAAATGAATTTTTTGGCTGATTTTGGACCTTTTATAGCAGAAGTACGAAAAACAAGACCAAATTTAGTGGTTTGCGGTGATTATAATATTTGCCATAAACCAATTGACATAAATCATCCTGAACGTCAAAATGGTGTTTCTGGCTTTTTGCCCGAAGAACGAGCATGGCTCGACCAATTTCAGGCAGCAGGAATGGTAGATTCTTTTCGAGTTTTCGACCAGCGTGCGGAACAATATAGCTGGTGGAGTTATCGCGGTGGAGCAAGGTTTAGAAATGTAGGTTGGCGTATCGATTATCACTGGGTAAGTGAACCATTACGTGAGCGGTTAAAATCGGCAGCAATACTTGCAGATGCAGTACATTCTGATCATTGTCCGGTAATGGTCGATTTGAATTAGTGATTAATTCTAATTTATAATTGATTTTGTAGATGATTTTAGATACGATAGTCTAAATATCTTGTTTTGAATGATAAAAAATAATAAATCTTTGTCAAAGCGGTTTAGATGAACTAAAAAGTTTTTAACTTTGTCCATTCAACAAATAAATGCCAAATATGAAATTCAATTTTTCCAGATTAATTCTTATTTCGATATTAATCGTTTTCCTAACTTCTTGTCTTGGAACAACCGATGTAGCCACTTATTCTGCAAATCCTTGCATTAAGATGTTGACATTTACTGCAAATGATTCTATCCCATATTTGAGTACAGCATCTTTTAATTTAATTGAGAGTAATCCTGCACTAAAAGATTCGATAATTATTAACTTAGACTCATTACCTTATAAAACCCGTGTTGATAGTGTTAATCCTGTTTTTACTTTTTATAGTACAGGAGGTGCTAAGTTGTATTTCAATCCAATTGGCTATAAATACCACAACAAAGATTCAGCAATACTTACAGGGACAGATACTGTAGATTTTAGGCAACCAGTGAAAATACGAAATTGGTCAGCAAATGGGAAAGTATATAAAGATTATTGGATAAATGTAAATGTACATAAGGTTGACCCTGAATTCTATAATTGGAGTAAATTGAGCGAAGGCATAAGTAATGTCAATGCTACAAGTCAAAAGGCAGTCATATTGAATGATCAGATATTTTATTATCAGAATGATGGATCTAATAGCTATTTGCAGACTTCTATGGATGGTAACTCATGGTATACTAAAACTCCAAGTGGTTTACCAGCTAATATACCATTGACAGACATAACTCAATTTAATGGTTCGTTGTATATGACCAGAGATGGATATAACATATATTCTTCAACAGATGGAATAACATGGAGCAAGCAATCATTGTCTCTATTCACATTTAAATCACTTCTTTTTGTTTTGAATAATCAGTTATGGGCAGTGGTTCAGGCTAGTGATGCAAGTTATCATTTTGCAACGTCATCGGATGGAACTGTCTGGGCTATGATTGATGAGATTCCTTCTAATTTCCCAATAAGCGATTTTGCATCGGTAACTTATACATCTCCAACTGGCAAAGCCGAATCTATTGTCATAGGTGGATTTTCACCATCTGGACATGTTCTAATAAATAGATGGAGTACTCAAGATGGTAAGTATTGGGTCGATTTTAGTAACGAAAATCATAATTTGGACACTTTGGGTATTGGTGCTTCAGTAATAACATATGATAAGAAATTATTTATTTTTGGATATAAAACTGATGATGGAACTACTCTTTTCAAAGTTTCTAAAGATGAAGGTTTAACTTGGCAAATTCCAGATGTTCTTAGAAATTTCTTGCCAGTTGGTTTTCAGACTCGCTTCTATCCATCAGCGGTAGTACTGAAACCATTAATAGTAAAAGGAGCTCAGGCAGCATCGATGAAGGAGCAAATTAATGAATCCAACAAAATATTTGTTATTGGAGGAAAATCGGGGACGACTGTTTTCTCGGATGTTTTGGAGGGGAAATTAAATCGTGTAAATTTTTTGCGACAATAAACTGAAAACATGATATTTAAAAAGGTGCTTCCTGTTTGGGAAGCACCTTTTTCATTTTAAATCAGAATTAATAAAGTTTTTTATTTACTTTTGCACCTTCAAAACGAAGAATTATCAATGAGAAGAAACAAACTACAACATGCAAAATCGTTTCGCTTCCGTCGCTGGAGTAGGGCTGGATATGCTATTTTTTGTAGTTTGGCTTGCAGTGTAACCATTGGTTGTGTGGCGATTTCTATCTCTGATAAATCGCTTCAAAAAGTAGTTGGAACTTCTTCAATTTCTTTTGGCATGAATGATTCTGAGTCTGATTCGCCCGATAAGCTAAAGGAACAGGCTGATTTGGAACTTGCAATTCAAAAATTGCAAGTTACTGTTTTATTGGAAAAAACTTTCGAAAGTGCTGCTGCGTGCAGTTTAAACGCATATATTTTATTAAACCCAACGGTTGAAGTGAGCTAATCTCATTTCAACCGTTTTTTATTTTTATTTATTATGAGAAAAATTTTCTTTTTTTGTTCGTTGATGCTCTTGATTGGGTCTCAATCAGTTTGGAGCCAGGTGAAAACTGATTCTGTAAATTTATCGAATGTGGAGGTAAACGCTACCCGAAACAAGTTGTATTCTGAAATGGGACGTGTGCTCACAGTTATAAACAAGGACGAAATCAATCGTTCGGCTGTTCAAAGTATCGACCAATTGTTGGATTATGTTTCGGGTATTGACATTCGTCAACGCGGCACAAATGGCACGCAAGCTGATATTTCTGTGCGTGGTGGTTCTTTCGATCAGGTATTGGTGTTATTGAATGGAATTAATATCACCGATCCGCAAACCGGGCATTTTAATTTAGATATACCGTTGAATTTATCGGATGTGAGCAGGGTGGAAATTTTGGAAGGTTCATCGGCTCGTGTCCTCGGTCCGAATGCATTTAGTGGTGCTATCAATATTGTTACCGAAAATAATGGAAAGCCTTTTTTGAATGCCGAACTTGTTGGCGGAAGCTTTAATTCTTTTGGCGAATCGGTTTCTGGAAATCTGGGCAACGAAAAGTTTCATACTTTTGCCTCGGTATCACACAACAGTAGTACCGGTTATATTGCCAATACCGACTACGATTTGTCGAGTGCGTTCGTGCAATCGGTATTGAACACGAAGGCAGCAGGGAAGTTTGATTTGCAACTGGCAACGCAGCTAAAAGCATTTGGTGCAAACGGATTTTATGCATTGGCTTTCCCTAATCAGTATGAAAACTCCAAAACCTTTCTGACTGCTTTGGATTGGGCATTGAATAAAGCCAGATTCTCTTTTACAGCCCAAGCTTATTGGCGCCGGCACGACGATAGGTTTGAATTGTTCCGCGATTTTATCGGTGCTCCTTCGTGGTACACAGGTCATAATTACCACATGACGGACGTAACTGGCTCTAAAGTTACCGGATCTTATCTTTCAACTCTTGGGAAAACTACCCTTGGCGTTGACATTCGTAACGAGCATATAAACAGCAACGTGTTGGGCAATTTAATGAACCAGCAAATAGCAGTTCCTTTTGAAACGAACCAGTTCTTCACCCGTCAGGCCAACAGGTTGCTTGAGACCGGTTTTATCGACCAAACATTCAACCTGAAACGCTGGTATTTTTCAGTGGGAGGTGCAGGAACAAACAGTACATCCTTTGGATTGTATGGTTACGGTGGTGCTGATATTGCATATGCTTTCAATGAAAATGTGCGCATTTTTGCCGATGCTAATTCGGCGGTGCGTCTCCCTACTTTTACCGATTTGTATTATAATAGTGCAACTCAACTTGCTAATCCGAATTTGAAACCGGAGAAATCACAAACTATTGAAGTGGGAACAAAAATACAAGAAGCTGACTGGAAATTTGATGCTAGCCTTTATAAACGCTTCGGGCAGGATGTGATCGACTGGACAAAACAACCTGATTCCACCAAATGGCAAAGCCGCAACCTGACAAATGTAGATGCTGTAGGTGCAGATTTTGCTTTTGAATACTACTTCCGTCAGTCATTTTTGAAAAAAGTTTCGATGACTTATTCTTTTCTGTCCATGGATAAATCGGCCACAGGTTTTGATTCTCAATACGCGCTGGATTATCTGAAAAACAAAGTTACTTTAGCACTTCAACATAAAATATGGAGTAATTTATCGGCTACATGGACAGGTTCTTATTCCGATAGGGCAGGGCAATATACTAGTTTGACGAATAATCTGGTAAACTACACACCTTACTTTATGCTGAACACCCGTTTACTTTGGTCGCAAAAAAAGTATGAGGTTTATGCCGATGTAAACAATATTTTTAACGTCACTTATGTCGATTATGGAGGATTAACCCAGCCCGGAATTAATTTTAATGTGGGTGTGCGATTAAAACTGAATTAAAAATTGCGATTATTTATCCTATTTGAGATGCGATATTTAGTAGCCATTGTCTTAAATATATATTTTGAATAAATTAATTCTATTTCTATAAGTTTAAAATTAAAAACCAGCGTTATAATATTCTAATCATCTATTATAAATTATATATCTATTGTCTGAAACTTCTAATCCATCTGGATATATAATTTAAGAGAATAGATATTGTTATTATAAACGTGGATTAGTAATTTATTCCATTGGATTAATTAAATATTCCAATGGATATAAAAATTATTCTATTGGATAATATATTTCTGTATCATGATTATAGATATATATACAAGAATAGTCTAAATAGTATGCACTTTATTACGATTACATAAAAAAAGAACTTCATCTACGCATAGATGAAGTTCTTTTTTTATGTTGATGCCCGAATAATCAGGCATTCCGGTTGAGTTATCTTCCTTGTTATGTTGAAGTATCAATCAACAAACCATGGTTGGTTTAATTAATTTGAAGAAGTCATTGCCTTTATCGTCTACCAGAATAAACGCAGGGAAATTTTCTACTTCAATTTTCCAAATGGCTTCCATGCCCAACTCAGGATATTCCAGACATTCTACTTTCTTGATGTTTTGTTGTGCCAGAATAGCTGCCGGACCACCAATAGAACCCAGGTAGAATCCACCGTGTTTCAGGCAGGCATCAGTTACCTGCTGGCTGCGGTTTCCTTTGGCTATCATAATCATACTGCCGCCATTTTCCTGAAATAAATCCACGTACGAATCCATACGACCCGCTGTGGTAGGACCGAACGAACCTGAAGGCATTCCTTTCGGAGTTTTAGCGGGACCTGCGTAATAAATCGGGTGATCTTTTACATATTGTGGAAGCGGTTTGCCCGAGTCGAGCAATTCTTTCAGCTTGGCGTGAGCAATATCACGACCTACCACAATTGTTCCGTTTAATGAAAGGCGTGTTGCCACAGGATATTTTGATAAGGTAGCCAGGATTTCTTTCATTGGCATGTTCAAGTCGATTTTTACTGCATTGCCTTCACCTTGGTTGCGTAATTCTTCCGGAATATATTGGCCCGGATTGTCTTCCATGCGTTCCACCCAAATGCCGTCTTTATTGATTTTTCCTTTGATATTGCGGTCGGCGGAGCAGGAAACACACATACCTACGAAGCACGAAGCTCCGTGGCGTGAAAGACGAACAATGCGAATGTCGTAGGCAAAATACTTACCGCCAAACTGAGCCCCTATTCCAGAAGCCTGGGCTTGTTTCAGAATTTTTTGTTCCATTTCAACATCGCGGAAAGATTGCCCGAGTTCGTTGCCCACGGTAGGAAGTTCATCGTAATATTTGGTCGAAGCCAGTTTCACGGCTTTCATACAGGCATCGGCTGATGTACCGCCAATTACGAAAGCAATGTGGTATGGAGGACAAGCAGCAGTACCTAATGTTTTGAGTTTTTCGGTCAGGAATTTTTCCAACGAAGCAGGGTTCAACAGTGCTTTTGTTTCCTGAAATAAGTATGATTTATTGGCAGAACCACCACCTTTGGCAATAAATAGGAATTTATATTCGTTTCCATGTCCTGCAACAAGGTCGATTTGAGCGGGAAGGTTTGTACCTGTGTTCACTTCGTCGTACATGTTCAGAGCTGCATTTTGTGAGTAGCGCAGATTTTCTTCCGTGTAAGTTTCGTAGATTCCTTTCGACAAGGCTTCGTCGTCAGTTCCGTTTGTCCACACGTTGCTGCCTTTTTTAGCATACACGGTAGCAGTTCCGGTGTCCTGGCAAAAAGGCAAAATTCCTTTTGCTGAAATTTCAGCATTGCGAAGCATGGTTAGTGCCACGTATTTGTCGTTTTCGCTGGCTTCGGGATCTGCAAGGATAGCAGCCACTTGTTTTTGGTGTTCCGGGCGAAGCAAGAACGAGCAGTCGCGCATGGCAGCGCGAGCCAACATGGTTAGTGCTTCTGGTTCTACTTTCAAAATTTTCTGATCTTCAAATTTCGACACCGACACATGCTCTTTGCTAAGCAAATAGTATTCGGTTTTTTCTTTTCCTAGCGGAAATGGTTCTTGATACTTAAATTCTTTTGCCATGATAACATTTACTATTTAGTCATTGTATTTAAAAGCAGCGCAAAATTACGGAAATTTTTCCGTAATCCATAAAATTTTTCTTCGTAAAGAGCAAACAATTGCCTGTAAAATTAGTTCGGAGTTTTAAAATATATTCAAATGATAAAGTTGATTTTAATTCGTAATAAGAATATAATAATGTCCGAAAAATCAATAGACTTTTCGGACATTTATGGTAAGGGTTGCCATTTAAAACTGCGAACTCCTAATTTAAAACAATGTCAACTGCCCGGTTATATCATCCAATTCACGGTTTTGATCGATAGGGTCATCCTTGGACGTTTCATCTTTTTCAACAGCTTTCGCTGGTTTTTCTTTCGTTGGTTTAGCTGTTTTTTCTTTTGGCTCTTTAGCTTTTTTTGGAATTTCTGTTGTTACAGTGATTTCAGGTTCATCTGAGAATTCTGCAAGTTCGGTATCTTCACTTAAATCTTCCTTTTTTTCGACTTCCTTTTTGCTAGTTTCAGCTACAACTTCAACTTCGGAAAGATCAGTTTCATCTGAGCTTTCTCCATTTTCTCCACTCTCATTATCGTCAGAACTTTCTTCTTTAACCGGTGCAAAACGAATAGGTTCAAGTTCGTTGATAGTTTCTACTTCGAAGGTAGAAACCCGTTTCCCTTTTGCTTTGTAGCTTTTTATACCTATAAATTCTTCAGCATCTATCACCAATGTTTCGCGGAATGCATCGTTGCCTCCAAAAATAACTTCGAAGCGTGGATAATCAACGTCCGTCATCACTATCAAGCGCGATTCGGCATTGTCGCCCAGGAAGTTTTGTGGTTTTGCCGAAGGTTCCAGCTGGAATCGTTTCAGGTAATAAAATTTCTGCTCGGCATCCCACAGTGCCACCGACCAGGCTTTGTTGGAGTCGAATTTTTCGATAACCAATATGTCTTTGTCGTAGTGGTTACTCAGGTCAAAATTGCTGGTGTAAAAGTTTCCTTTGCTCGAAACAACCAATATTAAATCTTCACTCAGAAATTCGCCCAGAAATTCACCACGATTGTCGTAGTTCAGGCGCAATACATCGCGGTCGAACCATACCTTGCGGCCGCCGAGCGTAGAACCGCCTTTTTGTTTTAATGCAATTTTTAGAATGTCGTTCTTGGTCAGAATATTTCCCATCGACTGACGACCTTTAATGGCAATTTCGCAGAAATCTTTTTCAAAAACCAGCTTGTTGAGGCGTGGTTTTGGTTTCAACGTCACCTTGATTACTTCGGCTTCGGCGTTGGGGTTAGTCGTAAAATATATCACTTTTGAACCTGCAGTTCCTTGTGTAATATCGTATTCTTTGTCGCGCGTAATGCCATTTACGGCAAAACGTTTGATGTAATATGGTCCGGTTTTTCCATCCCGATACACTGTGTTGTACACGGTTCGCTTGTCATTCTTTTTGAATACATCTAGATGCAGGATATTCTTTCCAATAAACAATTTGTCGACCACTTTCACAATTTTATACCGGCCGTCTTTGAAGAAAATGATGATATCGTCAATGTCCGAGCAATTGCACACGAATTCATCTTTGCGGAGCGAAGTTCCGATAAATCCTTCATCGTAGTTGACGTACAATTTTTCATTTGCTTCTACCACCTTCGCTGCCACGATAGTTTCGAAGTTTCGGATTTCAGTGCGGCGTGGATAATCTTTTCCGTATTTAGCTTTTAAGCCTTCGTACCAGGCAATGGTATAATCAACCAAATGAGCCAGATGATGATCAATTTCATCAATTTTTTTCTGGATAGAAATCAGCGTGTCGTTTGCCTTGTCGGAGTCAAACCTGGTGATACGCATCATTTTTATTTCGAGCAATTTCAAAAAATCTTCGCGAACTATTTCGCGAATAAAATCTTTTTTGAAAGGCTCTAAACGCATGTCGATATGAGCAATAACTTCATCTTGAGAAGTGCTATCCTCAAAACCTTTATCCTTGTAAATGCGGTTTTCGATAAATATTTTTTCGAGCGAAGTAAAGAATAGTTGTTCCTGCAATTCGCCTTTTTGAATTTCGAGTTCTGCTTTCAGCAAATCCATTGTGTGCTCGCAACTGATGCGCAGCATTTCGCTCACACCGCAAAAGCGAGGTTTATTATCGTGTATAACACAGCAATTTGGCGAAATACTAAGCTCACAATCGGTAAATGCATAAAGTGCATCAATGGTTTTGTCGGACGAAGAGCCGGGAATAAGATGCACCAGAATTTCCACATTTGCCGAAGTGTTATCGTCTACTTTGCGAATTTTAATCTTGCCTTTATCGCTGGCTTTGATAATAGATTCAATTAACTTCGAAGTATTAGAACCAAATGGAATTTCAGTAATTGCCAGTGTTTTATTATCCACTTTGCCAATTTTTGCCCGGATTTTTACTGCTCCGCCACGTTCGCCATCATTGTATCGGCTTACGTCAATGGAGCCACCGGTCTGAAAGTCAGGAAAAAGAATAAACTCTTCGCCACGTAAATGTGCTACGCAGGCATCGAGTAATTCGTTGAAGTTATGTGGTAGAATTTTAGAGTTTAACCCAACGGCAATCCCTTCAACACCTTGTGCGAGCAACAATGGGAATTTTACAGGCAAAGCAATCGGTTCTTTATTACGACCATCGTACGATGATTTCCATTCGGTGGTTTTCGGATTGAAAACTGTTTCGAGTGCAAATTTGGATAGTCGGGCTTCGATATATCGCGGAGCAGCAGCACCATCGCCGGTGAGTATGTTACCCCAGTTTCCCTGGCAATCAATCAGCAAATCTTTTTGTCCAAGTTGCACCAACGCATCGCCGATAGATGCATCGCCGTGTGGGTGAAACTGCATGGTATGACCAACTATATTTGCCACTTTGTTGTAGCGGCCATCGTCCAACCGTTTCATAGAATGAAGGATGCGACGTTGAACAGGTTTCAACCCATCGTAAATATCGGGTACCGCACGTTCCAGAATTACATACGAAGCATAGTCCAGAAACCAGTTTTGGTACATGCCTGAAAGATGATGTTTTACTGCATCATCGCTAATTTTTGGTACTTTGTATGTAGAATGCGCAGCAGATTCAGTCTCAGGTACGATTTCTTCGGCTGCGCCTGTAAATTCATCTTCTTCGTTTTCTGCTTCTATTATTTCGTCTGTGCTCATGGGAAGGATACGGGTTATTAGTTACAAGGATTTGGCATTAAGCTATCGATTAATTAAATACATTTAATTTTTTATTGCTCAAAACAACTTTTTGCCATAGTATTTTTCAATTTCAATCCACAAAAATACAAAAAAAACAGTAACTTTGCACCTCATTTTTCAAGACAATTTTAATTAGAATTTGTCAAATTTTCATTTCATAACTTGTAACTCGTAACTCGTAACTAAATATTATGGCTTCACAAGAAGATGTTTTTAAAAAACTGATAGCACACTGTAAAGAATACGGTTTTGTATTTCCATCAAGCGAAATTTATGACGGACTTGGTGCCGTGTATGATTATGGACAGAATGGTGTAGAGCTGAAAAACAATATTAAAAAATATTGGTGGGACAGCATGGTGTTACTGAATGAAAATGTGGTTGGACTTGATGCCGCCATTTTCATGCACCCAACCACGTGGAAGGCTTCAGGGCACGTAGATGCTTTCAACGATCCGTTGATTGATAATAAAGATAGTAAAAAACGCTATCGTGCTGATGTGCTGATTGAAGATTTATTGGCAAAGTATGACGATAAAATGAACAAAGAAGTTGAAAAAGCTGCCAAACGTTTTGGTGAGAGTTTTGACGAAGCTGTTTTTCGTTCTACCAATGAACGCGTGTTGGAAAATCAGGCAAAACGCAATGAAATTCATGGCCGTTTTGTAAAAGCCTTGAATGATAATAATCTTGCTGAATTAAAAGCCATTATTGAAGATTATGAGGTTGTTTGCCCGGTAAGCGGAACAAAAAACTGGACAGACGTTCGCCAGTTCAACCTGATGTTCTCTACCGAAATGGGCTCAACAGCCGATGGAGCTTTGAAAATTTACCTTCGTCCGGAAACAGCTCAGGGTATTTTTGTTAATTTCCTTAATGTTCAGAAAACCGGTCGTATGAAAATTCCATTTGGAATTTGCCAGATTGGTAAAGCATTCCGTAACGAAATTGTAGCCCGTCAGTTTATTTTCCGTATGCGCGAATTTGAACAAATGGAAATGCAGTTCTTTGTTCGTCCGGGTGAAGAAATGAAATGGTTTGAGTATTGGAAAGAAATGCGCTTGAAATGGCACAAGGCTCTTGGACTCGGTGACCAAAAATATCGTTTCCACGATCATGATAAACTGGCTCACTACGCCAATGCTGCTACAGATATTGAATTTGAAATGCCTTTTGGTTTCAAAGAAGTAGAAGGAATTCACTCACGTACCGATTTCGATTTGAGCAGCCATGAGAAATTCTCAGGTAAAAATATCAAATATTTTGATCCGGAAATTAATCAGTCTTATACTCCGTTTGTAATCGAGACTTCTATAGGCGTGGATCGTACGTTCCTTTCTATCATGGCAGCTTCATATAAAGAAGAAGCTTTGGAAGGTGGTGATACCCGCGTTGTATTGACTTTACCTCCCGTTTTGGCTCCGGTAAAAGCTTGCATTATGCCGTTGGTAAAGAAAGATGGTCTTCCTGAAAAGGCACGTGAAATTATGAATGACCTGAAGTTCGATTTCAAATGTGGTTACGACGAAAAAGATTCTATTGGGAAACGTTACCGTCGTCAGGATGCAGTGGGTACACCTTTCTGTATTACTGTGGATCATCAAACTCCGGTTGATGATACAGTAACAATTCGTTACCGCGATACCATGCTGCAAGAACGTGTTGCTGTTGCTGATCTACACAAAGTTATCGGTGATGCAGTAAATATGAAGAACTTGTTTAAGAAAATTATAGGGTAGAACTTCAGTAATTAACAAATAGGCAAACGCCGAAAGTTATTTCGGCGTTTGTCTACTTGTTAATTATAATATTAAAGACCGGATGCTAAAGCATAAACTAATCCTGCTTGCCAGTTAATTGCAATTTCGTTACGGGAGTAATCCTGCTCTTTATCTACCCAATCCGTTGCTGTATGTCCGCCCCCAACTAAATAACCCGGCCATGGAGCTTCAATTCCATCAGCTGCCGAGCGACGATCGTGTGGATGCATTGGTGGATTTACCCCCAATCCAGTAACATACGAACGTCCGTAGTAATTTCGGCCAAACAAATGAGCAACAATATCTAGTGACGTGTCAGTATATTTTTTATCAGGTGAAAAGATATTGGCAACCTGCAAATTTAAGGCCTGCCGACCGACAGTGCCATTACAACCCCAGAAATAATTGTCCCCAAGTGGACGAGCATAAACATCCGTTTGTGCATTTGCAACTATTTTATTTGCAGAAAGTACAATTGCTTGTTTTATTTTCTTTTGCAACTCACCATTTTTGCCTTCTCGTTTTGATAATGCATAGGTGAAAACACCCAAATTATCAACACCACCCCAATCCCAGTTTTCTTCTACCAGTATTTTTAAATTAGAAATTTGTGTTTCAAGATTCTTTAAAATCGTGACCTCACCAGTTGTTTCCCACATCTCAGCCGAAGCCCATAAACGATCATCAGTATCGCCGGTTTGGTATCCGCCTGTGGAAAAATCACCTTGTACAAAATCTTTTGGAGCTGGATTCGCTAATAGGAAGTTATAACTCAATGTCGCTGCATCCAGACATTTTTTTGAGTATGTTGCATCAAATGGTTTAAAGTAACGGGCTGCCATTGCCATAATACCTACAAAATCAGCTGTTGCTGCTGAACTCCATTCAGTAAAGTAACGCTTCTCATGATCGTCCTGAGGCATAATAAAAGGTGCAAATGCTTTGCGTGTAAGTTTGTGCGATACGCGGCCAGAACCATCTGGATATTGCATTTTCAATAGAAAATCAGTTTCCCATTTCAATTCTTGTAAGAAATCAGGCATTCCGGGTGCGGTTTGAGGAATGTCAAGAGAAATATTTTTCAGTTTATCTCCAAACTGATCCCATGCATAGAATAACATTGCCATTGTAACTCCTGCATTAACCGTATATTTCCCAAAATCGCCGGCATCGTGCCAACCGCCTGTTCCATCTCTTCGCTCATTTGGTTTTCCTGTATAATCCAGCCAACCATCGTCGAGATGACAAGCTTTAGTCTCATAATGATTTCCGTTGTAGTCGCTATGTACAGCCATGCCACAACGCCATAAGTAAAATCCACGCATAGAAGTTTTAAAAGGAGTTTTGTACACATCTGAACCTATAGTAAACTCATATGATTTTCCAACACCTTGAACTTGTAGCAGATATTTCCCGGGCTTTGTGATTGTAGTGAAATCGGCTATCCAAACTTTTTGATCTACATCTTTTTGATTGAACGTACCTTGAAGTTTTGCCTGTAATACTACTTTGCCTGTTTGGGAATTAATCAGCTGAAATTCGGTTGCAGGAGCTGTAATAGTTGCTTTTTTAAGCGAATGAGGTAAATAACCGAGTGAGTTCAGCTTAATTGAATTAATCTGGGCATTCGTTTTGACAGATAGAAATGATATTAAAAGCAATATAACAAAGAAGGAATTCAACTTTTTCATAAATAAATATGTTATTGTTATTTTGACACAAATATACATCTTTCAAACAAAAAAAACAGTAATCTGTTTCCAAATTGCTGTTTTTTATATATTGAAAGTGTTTAGTCTTCTTCTTTTTTCGAGGCTTCGTATTCTTTAAGCAATTTATCCTGAATATCCATTGGTACCAGCTCATAGTTTGCAAATTTCATGTTGAATGAAGCTCGTCCACCGGTTAATGAACTAAGCGTTGTAGAATAACTGCCCAGCTCTTTCAACGGTATCTTTGCAATCAGTTTTTCGTATCCTTTTACGCTTTCCATGCCCATAATTACAGCCCTACGAGTTTGCAAGTCACCCATTACATCGCCTAGTCGATCGGTTGGTGCCTGCACAATTACATCATAAATTGGTTCGAGCAATTTTGGCCCCGCTTCCTTAAACGCCTGTGAAAATGCATTACGGCCTGCAAGACGGAATGAAATTTCGTTGGAATCTACCGGATGCATTTTACCATCATAAACTATCACTCGAACATCGCGTGCATAGGAACCAGTTAAAGGGCCTTGTTCCATGCGTTCCATAATCCCCTTCATGATAGCGGGTAAAAAACGTAAATCGATAGAGCCACCTACAATGCTATTGATAAGAACTAATTTCCCGCCCCATTCTAAATCTATTACCTGAGTGTCGCGGTTACTGATTTTATATTCCTGACCATTAAATCGGAAAGTTTCTGGTACTGGCATGCCTTCGTAATAAGGTTCGATAATTAAATGAACTTCACCAAACTGACCGGATCCCCCAGATTGTTTCTTGTGGCGATAATCAGCACGTGCGTTTTTAGTAATCGTTTCGCGATATGGAATTTTTGGATCTTTGAATTCGATTTGAATTTTGTCGTTGTTTTCTATGCGCCATTTCAATGTGCGAAGATGAAATTCACCCTGACCATATAAAATTGTTTGCTTCAACTCTTTAGATTGTTCGATTATCCATGTCGGATCTTCTTCGTGCATGCGGGTAAGTATTTCACTCAGCTTTTCTTCATCTGACTCCGATTTGGCCTTGATAGCCCGACGATATTTTGGTTCGGGATATTTTATTTCTTTGAAATCAAATTCACAACCCTTAATATTTAGCGTATTCCCGGTACGGGCATCTTTAAGTTTTACAGTGGCACCTATATCGCCGGCTACTATTTCATCTACTTTTGTTCTGATTTGACCTGCCACAGCAAATATTTGACTGATACGCTCTTTAGAATTTCTGTCAACATTTACCAAGTCATCGCCTTCTTTGAGTTTTCCGCTCATCACTTTGAAGTAAGATACTTCGCCGATATGAGGCTCTACACTTGTTTTAAATATGTAAATACTGGTCGGACCTTTTGAGTCGGGTGTTATTTCTATACCATCTATCGTTTTAGGCTTTTCAGTCATATTTACACTTGGTACAACATTTCCAACAAACTCCATTAAACGACGAACACACATGTCTTTTCCGGCACAAATACAAAATACAGGAAATAAATCGCGGTGAATCAATCCTTTGCTGATTCCGATTCGCATTTCATCTTCGGATAACGAACCCTGCTCGAAAAATTTTTCCATTAATTCTTCATCATGTTCTGCTGCGGCTTCAACTAATATATTGTGTAAATTTTGTGCTTTATCAATTTCTTCTGCCGGTATATCAAGAACATCAGGAACACCACCTTCTGGTTTCCAACGATACAGTTTCATCTTTAGAACATCTACAATAGCGTTAAACTGAGGTCCGACAGAAATTGGATATTGTATTTGCACTACTTTATTCCCAAAGTTTTCTTTCAGTTGTTCTAATGTGCGGTCAAAATCCGCTTTTTCCTGATCGAGGTGATTGGCTACAAAAATAACCGGTTTAATGAATTTTTCTGTATACCTGAAGTGATTGTTGGTTCCGACTTCCACACCATACTGTGTGTTGAGGAGGATAAGAGCTGTATCGGTTACGTTGAGTGAGGTTACTACACCACCGATAAAATCGTCGGAGCCGGGACAGTCGATAAAATTTAATTTTTTTTCCTTCCATTCTGTTTGAATGATTGTGGAAAAAACGGAATAGCCATACTCTTTTTCAACGTGAAAATAATCGGATACAGTGTTTTGGCCTGCCACTGTGCCTCTTCGTTTTATAACACCACTCTCGAAAAGCATTGCTTCAACAAGAGTGGTTTTCCCGGAGCCGGAACTTCCCAGCAGTGAAATGTTTTTAATTTCATTTGATTGATATACTTTCATAATGTATTAAAATTAAAAGAATTAATACTAAAAAATAAATTATTTTTATAATGAAAAATCGTATGGCAATGTATGAAATCTATATTAAAATTGTATTTCAGTTTTGTATGTTTTACAACAGTAATTCTGATAATAAAAGAAATCTTCGTAATCCAGATTGATTTTGCTTATTCAGGGAATCTACTAAGCTAAATATTCTATTTCTTTGCTTTGTAGTATTTAATACATTAAATCAAACTAAATGTAGTATTTATTGTTATAAAAAGAAATAGATATTTATTATAAATTAAAGAACAGGTTATGAAAAGGATTTTACTCATTGTGTTTTTTGTCATATGTGTTTTAGCTCCTAATCTTAAAGCTCAGGACACATTATCTCATTGGTCGATAGGGGCGAAAGCCGGCTTGGATTATTTTCGAGTAACACCAGTATCATCAAATACTGGATTTAGGAATTATATTGATGATATGGGTTGGACTTTCCCCGGCATATTTTTGGAATATACAATTAATCCCTTGGTTGGTTTTGGGGGAAGTGTTGATTATTTGACTTTTGACAGAAATACTGCAAAAGGTAATACGCTTGATTTTTCATTATTTAGTTCTATTAATTTAGCTAACTTATTAACTCCAAGACGTACTGGTTTTTGGAGGAAAGTAGATGTTTACGGCAATTGGGGTGGTGGACTTGGATTTTATTCTAATAGAATTGTGTCTACAGGAGTAAAGCATAGTCTGATGTCACCGTTGGTTACAAGTGCTTTGAGTCTTGAATATAAGCTTAGTAATGCGTGGGCGTTACGCGCTGAGGGTCAATACCGTTATTATTTTAGAGAAGATTTGGGGGGTGTAAATTCAAGTGTGGCTCTTGGAGGATCCGGAGCAATGCCTTATGGAAATGATGCACTTGCAGCTACGATTGGTCTGCGGTATAAGTTTGGTGCGAAGAGTAAGAAGCATGTTCGTAACCTGAATGTAGGAGAATATTATAATTTACCGGGCAAGGATAATCTCGTTACAGAAAGCAGGTTAAAAGCGATTGAAGATGAAAACGCAGCTAATAAAGATAAAATACAAAAATTAGAGACTACCCTAAAAGCTCTGAACGATGAAAAAGCCGCAAATATAACAAAATTGCAAAACGACCTAAAGGAAATTCCTCAGGCAAAAGTTGATAATAATAGCTTGGATTCAACAACCGTTCTTTTGGATGTGAATTTTGAATTTGGTTCTTCAAAGCTAGAAACTAAAACGATAACCATTTTGAATCAAGTTGCATTAGTATTGAATGTTAACAAAGCGTGGTCAAAACTTTTAGTTTCGGGCTATACGGACAATATTGGTGGTGATGAATTAAACAAAAAACTCTCGATAGAACGTGCAACTGTGGTGAAAAATTATTTGATCACCAAAGGACTTACTGATTCAGCTATTATAGTCTCAGGATTTGGAATGAAAAATCCTAAGGCGTCTAATGATACAAAGGAAGGGCGTTATATAAATCGACGTGCTGAATTAATTCTTCAGAAATAATCCATTTATAGATTAAGCGAAAAGCTCTAAGATAGTTCTTAGGGCTTTTTGTTTTTATGCTTTGTAGCTAAATGTAAAATTGCTTTTGTTTCAATCAAAAATACCGGTGAATGCTTTAGAAAGTAAAAAGTTATTAGTAAGCAGATTGCAAGAATAACGCCAAAAACGGCAAAACTATTTTCGGCAGTGAAGTAAGTGGTTGCTGAAAAGAATAAAGTCCCAAGTAATACAAAAATGAATGTTACTAAATTAAGGTATCCTATCATATCACCGAGTTTGCGCCCCAAATTGGAGTTTTGAAGCATTGACAGACACGGAATTTGGAATATCCCACCCATAAATGATACACCAAAAACACAAAATACAAACAACCATAGGCTGAGTTGAACAAATGTAAGAATGAAAAAGAAAAGGCTCATTCCGATAATTCCGATTAAGATAAGTCCCTTTTTCACTTCTTTACCTGAAATTTTACCTGCTGCCCAACACCCAAACGCAATACCAATGGCAGCACAAGCCATAACCATTCCGGTAGTAGTGTTAGATGCATGATAAATATGCTTTGAGTGAATTACCAGATTCATTTGAAGCATGCCACCGATAAGCCAAAACGCAGATGCGCCAAAAATTGCACTATTTACATTTTCATGTTTATGGGCAAAGCGGTATGAATCAATGAGAAAACGAATGGGATTTAAAGTTCCCACATTGTCTTTGTTTTCCGGTAATTCAGTAGCTTTTATTGAGCGTGTTACTATATAACCTAATACCGCTAATCCAATAAATAATCCATAAACAACCCATTGATTATAACGATCTGAAACCACCGAAGCTGCAACTGTTCCAATCAAAATGCCCAGAAAAGCCATCATTTCAAAGATTCCGCTTCCGAACGATACGCCTTTTTCACCGCCAATATCGCGGATAAGACTGTACTTGGATGGCGAATAAAGGCAGCTTAAAATTCCCATGAGCAAAACGGCTAATACAGCCACCATTACCCAATGAAAGTAAAAAGCAACGCAAGCCAGTGCTAAAACCGGAATTTCCAGTAATTTGCAAATCCAGAAAACTATTTTTTTAGAATATATTACAGCAAATCGGCCTGCCAATGGAGAAATGAAAAGATATGGAACTACCAACGAAGCCGAGACCATAGAAATCAGCTGTGACTGAGTCATCCACTTTGGCATTGCCCAACCCACTGCAATAAAGATGATACAGTTTTTCAGAAAATTATCGTTAAATACACCAACGAAATTGCTCAAAAAGAGTGCTGTCCATTTATTTCGAAATAATTGCATGAGTTTGAAGTTCTGGAGTGGAAAAATTAATTTTTACGAAGTGAAAAGATAAAACTCAGGCCACCGTTGGGAATACTTTTGGCAGAGATTGTTCCACCATGAAAAATAACGGCATTTTTTACAATTGCTAATCCAAGTCCGGTGCCTCCCATTTTGCGACTGCGGCCTTTGTCGATGCGGTAGAACCGTTCGAATAAGCGGATTAAATGCTCTTCGGGAACACCAATTCCGTTGTCGCTGTAAGAAAAATAGAAATACTGTTCATCCTCGCGATAACAATTAATCTCGATGGTGATTTTCTCGCCGGCATAAGACAAGGTGTTATCTACTAAATTGCGGAATATAGAGTATAAAAGTGAGCGGTTTCCATGAATTTGTATGCCAGGTTGGAAGTTTTTCATTACAATAAATTCCTTTTTCTCTATTTCTAAATGAACATCGTTGAGCATGTCTAAAATGACTTCAGAGATATTACATAATTCCTTGTCAAATAATCGTTTGCCTTCTTCAATTTTATTTAGAGTAGAAATGTCCTGAAGCAAAGCACTTAGTCGTTGGGCTTGATGAAAGGACCGCTCTACAAAAAAACGTTGGCGTTCTGGATTCATATCAGGGTTCTCAAGGATGCTCTCCATATATCCCATGATGCTGCTCACCGGAGTTTTTAATTCATGTGAAATATTTTGAGTCAGATGCCTTTTTAGTTCATTTTCATGTTCCTGAACTGAAATGTCGTTTATAGAAATTTCAAACGTGTCGTCTTGGAATACAATACATTGAACGGAAAATATTCTGCTACCTTTCTCTACAGTAAGTCGTTTTCTGTTTAGCTGGTCATTTAGCAAGCTTTCATCAATAAATTGGTTCAATTCGGCAAATTCCGGCAGAGAAAATATCTGATCGGAACTTTCACATTGTTGGTCGGAAAGGATATTGGTATATTGAATAAAGTGGGTGTTGGCAAGAATTTCTTTTTTTTCTGAAGAAAAAATACCTAAACCTTCCTGCGAAATCTGCAAGTGTTTAATCAATTTTTCCCGTTCTTTGTTCACGTCATCTTTTGTTTGCAACTGCAACTTGTATAATTTAACTATGTTCTTGCTTATCTCGCCCAATTCATCGTTAGGAAACTCTATGTTAGTGTCTTGAATTTCTTCTTTCTCGGCTTTTTGGGTGAAAATACGTAATCTGTCGATCGATTTTGTGAAGTTTCGGGAAATTAAATAGAGAGCCAGAATAGCCAAAACGAGAACAAAAGCCATGAAATACATGAAAAACGTATTCGCTTTGAGCATGTCCGACAGGCTAATATTATAGGGTAAGGCGCTTCTAACATAACAATTTGTAAAATGATGGGCCAGGTAATAGTAATCTAATCCTGTAGAAACTGAATGTCGTATGGCTTTTCCATTTTCGGAATGAGAAGCCATTTCAATTTCAGGGCGGTGAAGGTGATTTTGAAGTGGAACGCCTTGTTTGACTGTTGAATCGAATATAACCACTCCCATGGAATCAATTACCGTAACGCGTAATGCGCTATCTGGAAAAAGATGTACATATTCCTCCAGGTTCGCCCAACTTGGTTTTTGCTCTCTGATATACCTGTTTATTGTGTAATTATAAGTAGTAAGCTGTTGGTCAAGTTGCTCAGTTCTGAAATCTTTTTCGCGTTGATATTGAAAATAGCAGATTATTGCCATCATCGAGAAAAAAATGCTGAAGAAATAGAGAAATATCCGCCGATTTAAAGTCATGACCCATAGCCCCTAAAGGGGAATTATGTGAGTGTTGTTCAATATGATAAATTAAAAATATACAGCTTTCCAAAATTCCAACAGGAGAATTTGGGTGTAATCTATTCTTCAAAGCAATATCCGTAGCCAAGGCGTGTAACGATGTTTTTACCGTATGGGCCAATCTTTTTTCGAAGCCGGGTTATATTAACATCGATTGTTCTATCCAAAACAATCACTTCGTCGCTCCAAACTTTGGTAAGCATTTCATCTCGTGAAAACACGCGGTTTTTATTTTCCAAAAACAGTCTTAGAATTTCAAATTCCTTTTTTGTAAATGGAATTTCAACACCTTCAAGCAACACTTTTTTGTTTTCAATTGACATCTCCAACTTCTCGTATAATAACTTCTGAGAAGCAGCAGCTACTGTTTTGTTGGCTTCAACTCTGCGAATAACCGCTTTCACGCGAGCCAGTACTTCCCGGATGGAAAATGGTTTGGAAATATAATCGTCTGCTCCAATATTAAATCCAGTCAATCGATCTGTTTCAGAATCTTTTGCTGTAAGAAAAATAATTGGAATTGACGCAGTTTTAGGATCTTCCTGAAGCAAACGAGCCATTTTAAAACCGGAAATCTCTCCCATCATCACATCAAGCAATAATATTTTGTAGTTGCTAATGTCTTTTTTTAAAGCTTCTTCAGCTGAGTAAGCTACGTCTACTGAATATCCTTCAGTTTCCAAATTGAATTGAAGAATTTCACACAAGTCTTCTTCGTCGTCGACGACCAAAATACGATATGGATTCATACTTTTATTGGATTAAATTTTTGTTACAAAGTAACTAATCTATTATTTCGGAGATGTGTATTAACTGTTACAAAGATATTACAAAATTTCAATTCTGTTGTAAATCAACCGTAAAAAATGCAAAAGAGGCAAACCTGATGAGGATTTGTCTCTTTTGAAAATAATTGTTTCAGGACTATTGGAAAATAACCAGCAATAGAAATTTATTTCTTTGGTGAGTGTTTTAGCACTTTGGCATCAATATAGAAGAAAATTTCTTCGGCAATATTGATGCAGTGATCTCCAATTCTTTCAAGTCTTCTAAAAGTACTGAATAAATGTAAGCAATCAAATGCCCTGTCAGGGTTTTTTTGAATGTAATCAGCAAAGTGTTGAGCCGCGTTTGAATTTATTTCGTCTACCTGAAAATCTTCGCTAAAAATGGTCGTAGCCAAATTTGATTGCTCATTTTCGAATGCATCCAAGCCTTGTGAAAGCATTTTGTTTACCTGTTCAACCATAGCACGCAGGTTTGTGTCCATAATTAATTCCGCATCTAGTATTATGGTCGGATTGGCAATATACATTCGGGAAATGCCATAGGCAAAATCAGCTATGCGTTCCAGATTTGAGTTGATTTTGAGTGCTGCCAATACAAATCGCAAGTCAATAGCTACCGGTTGGTGTAATGCAATGATATTTTCGCACAGACTGTCAATTTTGAGCTCATAGGCATCCACTCTTTTTTCACGCATTGCCACTTTTTGAGCCAGTTCTTTATTAAACGATAAAATGGCCTCACCAGAATTTGAAACCTGGGAAATAACCAATTTCCACATTTCGATAATGTCTTGTCGTAGAGTGACTAATTCTTGTTCTAAATGTCTCATAAAATTTATAAATTAAACTGACCCCTAATCCCTAAAGTGGAATTGAAGTTAGTATTATGTTGTTTATTTACTTGTTTATCATTCATATATGATGAAATTGTTAGTGTTAGTATTTCTTATTTCCCTTTAGGGGTTGTCTGATTTTCTCAACCAAATCTTCCAGTAATATAATTTTGAGTAGATATGTTTTTTGGATTTGTGAATATCTTTGTTGTCTCATCATATTCAATCAATTCGCCCATATACATATACATAGCATTATCCGAAATTCTGGCTGCTTGTGACATATTGTGTGTCACTAAAACAATCGTATAATTTTCTTTTAAATCAATCAGCAAGTCTTCAATTTTAGCTGTGGCAATGGGGTCAAGAGCCGAAGTTGGTTCGTCCAGCAGAATTACGTCCGGCTTAAATGCAAGAGTACGTGCAATGCAAAGACGTTGTTGCTGACCGCCAGACAAAAAGTTTCCTTTCTTATGTAAAGAATTCTTCACCTCTTCCCATAGTGCTACATCTTTTAATGATGATTCTACAATTTCATCACGTTCAGATCGTTTCAGTTTGATCCCATTTAATTTATATCCCGCAATTACATTTTCATAGATGCTCAGTGTTGGAAAAGGATTTGGGCGTTGGAAAACCATTCCGATTTTTCTACGTAATTTAATGGTGGACATATCGTAGATATTCTCATCGTACAACTTTATTTTTCCCTGAGTGGAAATGTTAGGATAAAGTTCATGCATCCGGTTAATTGCTCTGAGAAGTGTAGTTTTTCCGCATCCGGAAGGCCCCATAATGGCAGTAATTGCATTTTTTTTTATCGTTGCATTCACATCCTTTACAGCAAGTTTATCCTTGTCGTAGGCTATTGAAAGACCTTCGATGGATAAAATGGAGGGTTTAGTATTCATGTTTGTTTCGTGCATTTTATTTAGATAATAGTTCTTTTTAATAATAGTTTTTTTGCCTTTACATTTTTCGTCTTGCTCCAATCCATTTGGAAAGCAGATTTAGCAATAACACAAATCCCATAAGGAATAAGGTAGAACTCCAAATTAAATCCACCATATTAGGGTCGTTGTAGAATTGCCAGATCAGTAAAGGAACAGCACTTACCGGTTTTACAATGTTCCAGTTAATTGAAGGGTTCCCCAGGGTTGTAAGCATCAGTGGTGCTGTCTCTCCCAGTATTCTGGATACGGCAAGCAAAATTCCGGTGATCAATCCGGTGAAACTTGTAGGAATAAGCACTCTTAAAACTACTTTGTAGTAGGGTGTACCCAATGCAATAGCAGCTTCTTTCAACGTATCCGGTATCATTTTCAGGGATTCCTCTGTAGAACGGATAATCAGTGGCAACATCATTAAAGCCAACGCCACGCTACCAGCCAATACCGAATATCCATGGCTAACGTGAACAACGACCCAAAGATAAACAATTAGTCCGATTACAATTGAGGGTACTCCCTGTAAAATGTCAGTTATATCACGGATTACACCTGCATATCTTTTTTTGCTGTTTTCATAAAGATAAATTCCAATTAGAACTCCAAATGGAATTGCAATTATCGATGCTATGCTTACCAGATAGAGTGAACCCAATATCCCATTGACAATACCTCCCGGAATTAATTTTCCACTTGATTTTGCCATCATGGCTTCAAAAGTGTTAGGAGGTGTTTGTGTGAAAAATGCCCAGTTAATCTGATTATGACCTTTGAAAAGCATTGTTCCAATAATCAAAAAGACCATGGAAATGGTGATGACAGAAAATAATATAACCGCTCCCAGAAACAGTCGGTTTCTGAGATTACGCCCGATGAATTTGTCGGGAATATTATCTATTCTTTTTTTTACCTCAAGGGTATTTGTTTGATTCATTACGCAAATCTTTTAATAATAAACTTTCCTATTGCATTGATAATGGTGGTGATTACAAATAATAGTAATCCAATTTCAATCAATGCGCTTAATTGTAATCCACTGGCTTCGCCAAACTGGTTGGCTATCACACTCGCCATAGTATTACCGGTACTAAAGAGCCCCGTAGGTACTATATTTGCGTTTCCTATTAACATGGTGACTGCTAAGGTTTCACCTAAAGCACGACCAAATGCTAAAATATAACTGGCAGTTATTCCTGAGCGGGCATTAGGGAGAATTACATTCCAAATTACTTCCAGACGGGTTGCGCCTAACGAATAGGCAGCTTCTTTCAATTCATTGGAAACCATCATGATCGTGGTGTTGCTCAATGATGTTGCGTAAGGAACAATCATAATGGCAAGAATAAGACCGGATGTAAAAATGCCGTAACCCTGAGAACTAAGTCCGATGGAGACAATGAAGGGACGCAAAACATAGAAACCCCATAAACCGTAAATGATGGACGGAATACCTGCCAGCAGATCTACCAATGTACTTACTATCGATGCAACACGGGTGTTCCGAAAGTATTCGGCTACAAATAATGATGTGGAGAATGCTAATGGTAAAGCAATAAGCAAAGCGAATATTGAAGTAAATAACGTACCTACAATAAACAACAGGGCGCCGTAATGCTCTCTGCCCTGGGTTGGATCCCAATCGGTTGAAATAATGAACTTCCAACCAAACTCATGAAACGAAACCATAGATCCCCGAACTAACGAGTAAACCATTGCCCCTGAAATAAGCAGTATCAGTAACGATGCTATGAATAAAATATTTTTTAAAATTTTGTCGCTATTCACTGGAATATAATTTTATTAAAATCAATTAAGTCCTTCACACAACTCCAGGGAGTTGTATGAAAGACTATAAAAAATTTGAGTTTTAAAAACAATACTTATTTAATAACCGGTTTGCCATTGTAGGTTATTGAGCGAAGTACAGTTTTAGCTAGTGCTACTACTCGAGCAGGAAGTGGAGCATAATTAACTGTTGGCGCAATCTTTTGGGCCTCTGGACTCATCATCCAGTCAATCAATTTAACTGTAGCTTCTGCTTGTGCCAATGAACGATTAGCATAATTCTGATCTTTGTATAACAAAATCCATGTAAATCCAGCAATTGGATATGCATAAGGAGCATCAGAGTTTGTCAACATTATGCGTGTGTCGGCTGGAACTGAACCTTGACCGGCTGCACTGATAGAAGTAATAGATGGTCTGATAAATTTACCAGCTTTATTCAACAAATAAGCTGTAGGGATTTTTTGAGCAAATGAATACTCAGAACCAACGTAACCAATTGCACCTTTTGTTTGGCTAATAGTACCTGCAACACCAGGGTTTCCTTTAGCACCAATTCCAGTCAACCAATTTACCGTTTTTCCTGAACCCAATTTTGAAGCCCATTCTTTGCTTACTTTAGTTAAATAGTCAGTAAACATATTGGTTGTACCACTACCATCCGAACGATAAACTACAGTCATTGCTAAGTTTGGAAAATTGACTTTAGGGTTAAGTTTTTTCAAAGCAGCATCATTCCAGTTTTTGATTTTTCCCATGAAAATGTCAACCAATACATCTGGAGTTAATTTGATAGCTTGTACACCTGGTAAGTTGAATGCAACTACTACGGCACCACTACAAGTAGGGATATGAACTACTGCAGCTGGCATTGCTGCTAATTCTTTATCGCTAAGGAATGCATCTGATGCACCGAAGTCAACTACTTTGTCAGAAAGACTGCGGATACCACCACCAGAACCAATACCTCCGTAAGTTACTTTTTCACCAGTGGTTTTCGTGTATTGTTCGAAAGCCATATTGTAAAATGGAAGAGGGAATGTTGCACCGGCACCCGATAATGATGTCTGGCAAAATGCTGCTGAACTTACAAGAACAAGAGCTAGAAATAATCCAATTTTTTTCATAACGAATTAATTATTTTATTGTTAGTTGTATTTATTATTGATTAGAAGCTCATTCCAACATTCACACTGAGTGTTGTAGAAGAGTTTCCTGTTTTTAAATCTGAGTAACGAATGTTTGGTGTAATCTGGATTCCTTTAACTGGAGCGTATTCAACACCTGCAATATAAACTTGTCCATCGGTACCTGTATTCCATCCTGTAGTAGCTGTTCCAACTTTATCAGATGTTAAGTTGTCGTAGCGAGCAATTGCAGTAAATTGTTTTGCAATAGGAAGTGTACCGTAAACTGACATACCTGACCAATTGTGACCTGATGTGTTTTTATTTCCATTTTGAGTGTTGTATTCTGCAGCAAGTGTACCTATAGCACTCTTATATCCTACAAATACGTTGAAAGAAGATTGAGCAACTTTAGCAGTAGCAAATGATTGTTTATCCTTATAATCGTAATAAACACGTGCATAAAGGTTTTTGATTGGTTGCACTGTTAAACCTGCTGCAAATTGAAATGTGCTATCCAACTGAGTTTGTTTGTAACCTTCGCCATTTAAAATAGCTAAATCCAAGCTTACTTCTGGAATAAACTGAATGTTTACTTTTGCTCCAAGATCGGCGCTACTGCCGAAACTATATTGATCCTGGAATGATTTGTACATGTAACGTTTTCCCCAGGTAGATTCTTGCAAGCTAAACATAGTGGTACCAATTAAACCTAAGTCAGCTTTTAAAATACCATGAGAATACTCTCCATAAGCATTTTTCAAGAAAGCTGTGAAAGCAGAAGGACTTAAGCTTGGAGTGTTTGCAATATCAAATACAACTTTGCCTGAAAAATCCGGGCTGAAATTGTATCCATAACCAAAATAAGCACGTGATAATTCAAATGCGTTATTACTTTTACTATTAGAGCTAGTATTAGCAAAATCACTAAATACGGTCACAATAGGTTTACCGCTTGGCTTAAAACTGTCTTGTGTGTTACTGGAATTCTGAGCAGAAATTGTCAAGCTGACAAACATAAGCGATAAAGCGCTAATTAAAATTTTCTTCATTTCTTTTTGTGTATAAATTAAAAATTGTTTTTATTTGATTACGTTGCAAAATTAGAGTTGTGCTGTTACAGTCAAATTACACAAGTAATACATTAATGTTACAATTTTCAATATATTGTTTGTCAGTTGCTTAGTTGTTTATTGTGAATTTAGATAGTTGTTTGTTCCTAAAAATATAGGTTCAAACATGTTGCCATTGTATTTAAAATTAGGTATAGAGATAGATTTGGAGATTTCTTTTTAGTAAGATGTGTACAAAAATAGCCGGGTAGCATTTCAGGATGATTACGTAGATGTTACAAAGATGTTACAATATTGTTTTACGGTTAAGTTAATTGGAATTTTCTATTGTTCAAATTTCCATTATCAAAGACAAACATTAAAATTGCACTTAAGGCTATTCGTCCACTATTTACTTTGCATAGTTCTTAGTTAAATAAATTGATAATCTTTTATTTAGTCTATGACAACTTCAGAGTATTCTATGTTGAATTTCACAACTTTGTATTCCCTCTGTTTTAATGCTGTAATAAACAGTTGATTACTTTGCATAAAAAATAAAAGCTATGTACAATCAAAAATTTTATCCTACAATCGTAATTTCCGATGTTCACCTCGGAACAGAACATTCCAAAACCAGACAGCTGGCTGATTTTTTACGCACGGTAAACTGTAATACGCTTATCTTAAACGGCGATATTATTGATGGCTGGAACCTGCAAAAAGGTGGTAAAGGCAAATGGAAGAAAGAGCATACCGATTTCTTCAAGATTATAATGAAAATGATGGAAAATCATAATACTAAGATTATCTATATTCGTGGTAACCACGATGATTTTATTGATCATATTGCTCCGTTCACGTTCGAAAATATCTCTATTGAAAAAGACTACGTACATGAAAGAAATGGAAAACGATATTATGTAACACATGGTGATGTATTTGACAATGTTACCTCCAAGATGGTTTGGTTGGCTAAACTGGGCGATGTGGGTTACACATTCCTGTTGTGGATTAATCGCATTTACAATATTTACAGGACCAAAAAAGGATTGCCATATTTTTCTCTTTCACAAAGCATCAAGCAGCGTGTGAAATCGGCTGTATCCTATGTCTCCGATTTCGAAAAGGAACTGGTGGCATTGGCTCGCGTGCGGCATGCCGATGGTATTATTTGTGGTCACATTCACCAACCTGCCGACAGGATGGTAGATGGAATCCATTATCTTAATTCTGGCGATTGGGTTGAAACTATGTCGGCATTGCTGGAACATGAAGATGGAACCTGGGAAGTCTATATGCATAAAGATATAGTTGTACAACCGGAACCAATAGAAGTTATGCAGCTTTTAAACTCTACTCAAAAGCCAATGCGGGTGGCTTTTACAAATAATTTTTTTAATCCTTTTTTCTAAATTTAGGTTCCCATGAAATATTTATTTGTTGTGCAAGGCGAGGGGCGAGGCCATTTTACACAGGCTTTAAGTTTAAAAACTATGCTCGAAAAGAACGGACATGAAGTTGTGGCAGTAATGGTGGGTTGCAGTGCCAACCGGGAATTGCCAAATTTTTTTACGAGTAAGATTGACGTTAAGTTAATTCAGTTCCAGAGTCCTAACTTTCTTCCGACTCCTAAAGGCAAACATTCTCCTTTACTGGTAAGTATTGTTTATAATTTACTTTTAGTGCCGGTTTTTATTCATAGCTTACTCACCATAAGACGTACTATACTTGACAAGCAACCGGATGTGGTGATAAACTTTTACGAATTGCTGTGCGGAGTAACTTATGAACTGTTTAACCCAAAGTCGCCTATGGTTTCTGTTGCTCATCAGTATTATTTTCTTACATCCGACTTTAATTATACCGGAAAAAATAAGGGGAAATTTAAATTGTTGAATTTCTACTCACGGCTTACTACAATGAATGCCCGTAAAATACTGGCTCTCTCATTCAGGCTGGAAAGCGATCAGCAAATTGGAAAAATAACGATAGTACCACCGCTAATTCGGAGGGAAGTTTTACGTAAAAGAACTAGCGAAGGTGAATATATTCATGGCTACATGCTCAATAGTGGATATGCAAAGGAGTTAGGCGATTGGAGTATTCGAAATCCCGAACAGGAATTACATTTCTTTTGGGATAAAAAAAATGCACAGAAATCAGAGATGCTTACTCCTACACTTTGTCTGCATCAACTCAGCGATAGTCTTTTTCTCGATTATATGGCAGGGAGTAAAGCTTATGCCACTACAGGAGGTTTCGAGTCGGTTTGCGAAGCCATGTATTTACAAAAGCCGGTATTAATGGTTCCCACACATATTGAGCAGGAATGCAACGTGATAGATGCGATGCAAAGTGGGGCTGGGGTTACTGCTCCGGGATTTGATATGGACTTATTGCTCCAATTTTTGCCAAGTTATAATCGTACTATGGAATTTAAATTTTGGGCACATACCGCAGAATCGTTTTTTATGCATGAACTGACCCAGTTGGAGTGTGATTTCCCAAATATTATTGCTTCAGTTTAAACATACACATTAATTTGCGTTAGTTTTCTTTAATAAAAAAGCTGCCTGTGATAGGTAGCTTTTTTAATGCGCTGAAATTTATTTTTTAGTCGAAACTATTATTGAAATTGCCGTATATTATTTAAAATATAAAACGGACTTTTGTTTCTTTTCTTATCTTTGATATAATAAATATTAATCTGCAACTTTTTCAAATGTTCTGTTTTCTCATCTCACTATATTTGTTCAATCTTATTTTTTTCTTTCCATTTTCCATAAAGCATATGTATAATGCCATCGGCCAATCCAATAGTAGGTACCATAATATGGCTTGCTCCGACTCCCTTTGCTACCTGAATATAAATATCGGCCGCGTGGGTAATTACATCGGCCCGGTCGGGCTTCATCTTGTAGAGAGTTATTAACTCGTCAACAGTGTATTGTTTCAGAGTTTCATTCAGAAGTTCCAGAGCTTGAAGAGAAAGTTTATTGTTTTTACGTACTTTGGCCAAGGTATTTAATTTGATAATATTACCGCCAGAGCCAATAATATCATTGATTTTATAAAGCTCTTTCAGTTCAGACAAACCCATATTCATTTTGTCAATTTCCTCACTTTTCACCATATTATTCAATAATCTTACCGTTCCAATATCGTATGATTTTGATTCGAGTAATTCACCGCCTACAATCAAACTTATTTCGGTACTACCACCACCCACATCCACGTAGATGTAATTGAGAATCTTATTCAGACTATCCGCAAAGTGACTTTCGTAAATGATTGAAGCTTCTTCCTGTCCTGCAATAATTTCAATTTTAATATCGGTTTCCTTGCGTATTTCCTGTACAAGTTCTTTGGAATTTTTGGCTTCGCGCATAGCAGATGTGGCACAAGCCCGGTAATCTGTTATGTCGTAAATTTTCATCAGGTGTTTGAAAGCCTTCATCAAACGAACAAGTTTCTTTGCTTTTACATCACTAATCTTTCCGGAAACAAATGACTCCTGCCCTAACCGAAGGGGAACGCGAACCATCAAAACTTTGGTGGATGTATCGGTCGGATCTCCCGGTACCACGCTCTTGATTAAAAGGCGCACGGCATTGGAACCGATGTCTATAGCTGCAAAATGGATAGTATTCATATTAAGCTGTTTTTATAGGAATGATTATTCTGAAATCTGTTTGTTTTCTATAAAGCTGGAATCGTATTTCTTTTTGTACGATTTATAAAGTTCTTCCTGCGACCTGAATTCTGTATCCGAGGCCAATGAGTTTATAATATTGTTTCCCGTTCCGTCTACAATTCGGGCTTTTGCATTATCCCTTAAACCGAACACAATAATTCTTTTCAAATGCTTTTGTAAATCAGGGTCATAAATGGGTGTATATACTTCAACACGATTATCCAGGTTACGCTGCATCCAATCGGCGGATCCGATAAAATAGCGTTCATCTCCACCATTAGCAAAAATCATAATGCGTGAATGCTCCAGATAACGGTCGATAACTCCAACTGCCTGAATGTTTTTACTGAGCTTTGGAACTCCGGTAACCAGTGAGCAATTGCCACGTATCAATAGTTTGATAATCACTCCGGCATTTGATGCTTCATACAGTTTTTCTATAATTTTTTCGTCAACAATATGATTGATTTTACAGAAAATATAGGCTGCTTTCCCTTTGCGGGCATTATCTGTTTCGGTTTTAATAAGGCTTATAAGTTTTTTTCGCATAAACTGTGGTGCCACTATCAATTGCCGGAAAGTTGGGTTAACATAAGGTTGCTCGATAAATTCAAACACTTTGTCTACTTCATCTACAATGCCTTTATGTGCTGTCAATAGCGTAAAATCGGTATAAACGGCTGCCGTTCCTTCGTGGAAATTACCGGTGCCGATACATGCAATATTCCCTTTACGAGCAGTGATATGCATAATTTTGGAGTGTACTTTCAAACCTTCAACGCCCAAAATTACTTTAATACCGGCATCTTGCATTTTCTTTGCCCAGTTGATATTTGATGATTCATCGAACCGTGCCAACAGCTCAACGATAGCAGTCACTTTTTTACCATTCATGGCAGCACAAATCAGTGCTTTTATTACTTTAGAGTTTTTTGCAAGTCGGTAAATGCTTATTTTAATTTCTTTTACTTCCGGATTAATGGCTGATTCGCGCAGAAGGCGTATAAAATTATTGAAATTATGATAGGGGAAGTGCAGAAACTGATCCTTAGTTCGGATAAGCGAAATAAGATTGATAGATTCATCAAAAGCCCTAATAGGGATAGGTGGATGGCTCGTGAATTTCAGGTCTGTTCTTTTGAGGTTTGGGAAGGACATAAGGTCTTTCAGATTGTGATACCTTGAACCACTCACATGTACATCGCCTTTTTCAATTTTGAGTAATTTCTCGGTAAACCGCAGCAAGTCTGCTGGAATATCCCGGTCGTAAACCAGACGAACCGGAAGCGCATTTTTCCTGCTTTTCAATCCTTTGGTTACCTTCTCTAAAACGCTTTGATAGGCAGAGTTGTCAAATTCCATCTCGGCATCGCGGGTAAACTTAATAGTATAACCTTCGTATTTGTCGTGGTTAAGTTGTTTGAAAATGCGTGGTAAACAATAACGCATCACGTCTTCCAAAAACATGATGTAATTCATTCCTTCTTTCTTTGGCAAAACAATAAAACGAGTGAATTCTCCGGTTGGAATCTCAATCAGGGCATACTCTTTTTTGTTATTTTTCTCCAGCTTTTCCGAATTGGATATTTTCACGGCCAGATAAATGCTTTTATCATTCAATTCCGGCTCAACCGACATGCGCGATACCAATATCGGAAACAAAGAATTCATGAGCTCTTCCCGGTAGAAATTCTCTACGAATTCTTCCTGATCGGGTGAGAGTTCCGACTCATTTACTAAAAATATATTCTCCTTTTGCAATTCCAAATTCAAATCCAGAAATATCATTTCGAAATCTTTCGTATAATCTTCGTTGAGCTTAAGTATTTTTTTAAGTACTTTTTTTGTATCGGAATTGGCAATTCGCATATTTTCCTCTATCTCAATCATCCGCCGCAACGTAGCTACCCGTACCTGAAAAAATTCATCCAGGTTATTGGAATAAATGCCCAGAAAACTAAGTCGTTCGAGCAAAGGATTATTCTGATTTGAAGCTTCGTCCAGAATTCTACGATTAAAATACATCCAACTAACATCACGGTTGACTGAAAAATTCTTTCTGGCTTTCTTAATCATAGAAAATTCAAATTAGAGAGTTTTAAATGAGGTATTAACTTATAACATTAAAACAAAGGCAAAAGTTCTTGTAAATTAACTTTTAATTTGACTGCAATTTAAAACAGTAAAATCGATCACTTTTAAGTAATTAAAGAAGAAAGCCTCCGACAAATATATGTTTTGCACAAATATAGCCTTTTCAAAGCTACTTTAAAAGCAATTACCTTACAATATTGCAAATATTTCGAAACAAAGTTTTGGATATTAAGCGTCTGTGACACTTTTATGACATTTCAATAGTACTACAATATTTTATTTAATAAATATGTAATACTAAAAAAATATGCCTGATACATCCACCAGCTACTTTTGATTTTGAAAATATCAATAAAATACTATATGTTGAAACGTAAAATTCTCTTGTTTTTAATTCCTGCTCTTTTCCTTTTATCCTTTTATTCCTGCAAAAAAGCAGAAGATTCTCTTCAAACTAAAACTCAAATTTCCGATACAACCCAGATTGCCCAAATTGTCTTTATTGCCGATTTGCATTATGGAATTACACGCGCGTTTAGAGGAACTGTTGCAGATGCAAACATTGTAAATGAGGCTATGGTAAAACAAATCAATGCGTTGCCATCAGCAATTTTTCCATCCGATGGAGGTATAAATGCCGGCAAGACTATCAATTTCATCGATTATGTAGCTGTTGGTGGTGATATTACCAATCGCCAGCAATCCGGCATTCAATCCGCAACTGCTTCATGGAATCAATTTAGTGCCGACTATTTAAATGGAATCACACTCAAGAATAAAAACAATCAGGATGCACCGCTCTTGCTAATAGCCGGGAATCACGATGTATCCAATGCAATAGGTTACTACAAATCAATGTCGCCGGCTATTGATAATACTTCGATGGTCAATATATACAATCTAATGCTTAAGCCATCCACGCCCAAAACCTCATCAACCTACAAGTATGATACAGATAAACCCAACTATTCAAAAAATATTGTTGGCATGCATTTAATGTTCCTGACCATGTGGCCCGATTCGGCAAACCGTGTTTGGATGGAAAAAGATTTGGCCAATATTAGTCCAACAACTCCTGTATTGATTTTTACGCATGATCCGGCGGCAGGAGAACCAACCCATTTCACCAATCCGCTTGGCGATCATGGCTTAACTTCAGACTATGAAAACGAGATTGAAGAACGATTTAAGGGTATGCTTAGTTTACAAAAAGAGTTTGCTGATTTTCTAAGAGTTCACAAAAATATAAAAGCCTATTTTCATGGGCATACCAATTATAATGAGTATTACACTTTTGTTGGTCCTGATGGTGACCTTAATCTGCATGTTTATCGGGTAGATTCACCTATGAAAGGGGAAGTTTCAGTATCGGATGAAACAAAACTTTCGTTTCAGGTAATAGCTCTGAATGAGAAAACGAAGACCATGACTGTACGTGAATGCTTGTGGAACACTACAGGTGCAAGTTCAAAAATAAAGTGGGGATTAACTTCAACCGTCTCCTTAAATTAGAATTTTGTAACAATGATTTAATTTCACAAATCTTCAAATCATCAGCAACTTACTGGAATACAAAATAATGGTTTCGATTTTAATATCAAATAAAGTTCAAAGAACATCAATATTTGATAACGTTTAATTCACAACTCTGAAATATGTCCTTAATACGATTAACAACCTAACACTCTAATTTTGCATCGCAGGTTCAAATGAATTTGGCCCAAAAATGTAACCATTATTATTTTAGATTATTGAATTATGATTTTAAGAAAGTCGATTACTCTTCCAATTACGATATTTTTACTTCTGGTTTTTATCTCATATCAACTAAATGCTGCTACTTTAAAAGGACGAATTACCGATTCACAAAATCAGGATCCGCTCATTGGTGCTTTAATTTTCAACAAACAGAATGTAAATATTAGCGACGAAGTCAGGTTAGATGGTTCATATATTCTAAAGAAATTAAAACCCGGCAAATATAATTTCACGGTTCAATTTCTAGGTTATGTCAAACAAGAAAAGGAAGTTGAAATTAAAACTGACAAGGATATTATCGACATAGATTTTAAGCTTGAACCACGTTCGGTGATGTTGAACCAGGTGGAAGTTGTAGGTAAAATGGATAAAGAATCTACAGATTATGCCAGAAACACCGAAAAAAATGCTGATAATTTATTGAATATAATGCCTGCCAGAACCATCCAGTTATCGCCGGATATGACCGTGGCAAATGTTCTTCAACGCATTTCGGGAGTTACCATGCAGAAAACTGCTAATAGTGGAGAAGCTCAATATGCCATTATTCGAGGTATGGATAAGCGCTATAACTATACGCTAGTAAACGGAATCAAAATTCCAAGTCCCAATGACAAAAACCGCTATGTGCCTATGGATATTTTTCCTGCAGAACTTCTTTCGCATATAGAAGTAATCAAAGCCCTGACTCCGGATATGGAAGGCGATGCCATTGGTGGTGTAATGAATTTAGTATTGAAAGATGCTCCTGACAAATTGCTTGTGAGCGTAAATGGTTCAGTTGGATATAATCAGATGTTCTTTAATCGTTCTTATTATCAATTCGAAACAAATGCTGTGAATCTAAAATCACCGTCTGAAAGAGGTATAGTTGGAGCCAGTCCATCAGACTTTCCTATCGGAGATTTAAAATTTAAAGCAATTAAACCTTTACCAAATTTAAACGGAGGTTTTAGCATAGGCAATCGGTTTTTTGATAAAAAATTGGGAGTTATCCTGTCAGTGAGTAACCAAAGTAGTTATTCTGGTTCTAATTCATTTGTTACAGTTCCACGGGCACAACCCAATCCGGGAACATTACCTGCTTTTGAAACAAAAGATAACAGAACTTATTCTACCCAACAGAATAGATTGGGAATTCATAATAAGATTGATTTTCAAATCAACAAAAACAATAAAATAAGTTTGTACAATGCCTATTTTGAACTGAATAAATATATATCAAGACATGTAGATCAAACTTCATTGAGTACTGGCGTTGGTAATATTGATGTTTACGACCGCTCTCAAACACAACTTGAAAAAATTTACAATTCAACCCTTCAGGGAAATCATTCGTTGAGTGACAACTTGAAACTTGACTGGTCGGCAGTTTATTCCAAAGCATGGGCAAACAATCCGGATGAAGCTGAACTGCACAGCGCGAGCAGTGACTTTGGTCAAACTCTCTTACTGTCGGGAGTAAGTCATAAATGGAGGCATAATACCGATCAGGACATGGCCGGATATCTGAATGTAATTTGGCACCCCGGATTTTTATCAGAAAATTCCGAGATAAAAGTTGGAGGAATGTACAGACACAAGGTTAGAAATAATTATTATACCGAGTACTCACTTGACCCGGCTACCGCGCAAAATTTTACCACAATTGATAATGCCACATTTAAATTTAGCGGAACTAATGCCAATCAGGGAAGTCCGGTAAATCAAAATGATTATGATGTAACTGAAGATGTAATGGCCGGATATGGTCAAGTGAAATTCAAGATTTCTACGAAACTCAATGTATTGACCGGATTGAGGGTAGAACAAGCCAATCAAACATGGATGACGCCAATGCCTGAAAGTTTCCCGGGTAAATTTGGAAGTATACCCTACTTGGATATATTACCAAGCCTTCATATAAAATATGAATTAAGTGCAAATCAGAATTTACGGTTGAGTTATTTTTCTTCCGTGTCCCGGCCCGGATACTTTGAAGTGATTCCTTATCAAATAAAAGGTGAAACTTTTGATGAAAAAGGGAATCCTTATTTGAAAGCTGCAAGGGCACAAAATATAGATTTTCGTTACGAACTCTTTCCACACGCATCCGAACAAATATTAGCCGGGTTCTTTTACAAGAATATAAATAACCCGATAGAATATAGCTTGGTTCGTGAAGCCGGTCCTTCTGCATTACAATTAAAGCCGCAAAACTTTGGTACAGCCACCAATTTAGGAGTAGAATTGGTAGTAGTTAAATATATTGGAAACTTCGGAGTATCGGCTAACTATACCTATACAAAATCAAGTATTACAACCTATAAAAAAACCTACGACCGAAAAGATCCATTAGATCCAAGCTCTCAACTTGTGGTCGATAGTGTTCTTAGAACCCGGCCAATGCAAGGTCAGGCCGATAACATTGCCAATCTTTCTTTATTGTATAAAAACCAAAAGATTGGCCTTGATTGCCAGATATCCATGGTTTATACCGGAAAATTCATTTCCCAGGTTTCGGGTTGGGATGGCTTAGATTACTGGAGTATGCCTAATACATCACTCGATCTGTCCTTTGAGAAGAAACTGAGTAAAAAGATAAACCTGAATCTATTTGGAAAGGCACGTAATATTTTAAACTCAGCTGCCATTACCCGTATTCTTAAGGCAAACAGCTATTATGCCGCCAGTAGCATTCAACTTCCCGAACAAGATAGTCCTAACAGCATAGTGGTAGAAAAAGAGAAATACGGGCAAAGCTACCTTATCGGACTTCGATATTCATTCTAATAAAAATCAAAAATTATAATTATAAAAAAAATATGAAAACAAAATTCTTTTCTTTAGGTGCTTTGGCACTAATTGCTGTGAGTGCTTTCACAGCTTGTACATCTGATAAAGCTACTGTTTCAACACCTCCGGTGGTTATCGGACAAGCAGTAAGTGATGCTGCTCCATTATCCGGGAGCGTAAAAGGAACCATGTTAAGCGGTAAAACTTATACAGCGGGTAGCGACATTACCATTAATGCAGGTGATACCTTGCTTCTTCAACCCGGCGTTACGCTTAAAGTTGGAAGAGGTAAAACCATTTTAGTAAAAGGGGTATTAATTTCATTGGGAACAAAAACATTGCCTAACTATATCGGCCCTGATAGAACTTTCACTAAAACAGATGCTGTTGGAGCTCCGGCTGCTGCTGACTCAGCTTATATAGGTTACTGGACAGGTATTAACTGTGAACCCACTTGTACTTTGCTAGATCTTAAATGGACACATATTGAATATACCGGTGCTGCGTTTGGTGCAACATTCTTCCCTGCCGGAGAATCTGCAGGTAGTGGTTCAAAAGGGATAGTATTTTCAAATCCAAATGGTGACTTCATTATGGAAGATAGTTGGATGTACGGTTCAATCGATGATGCTGTTCGTATCTCAACAGGTCGCCTTCATATCATGCGTAACACTTTCGAAAAATGTGGAGCAACCGGTGGTGACTGTTTGAATGCAAAAAGTGGTTCAATAGGCGATATGGCTTACAATCTTTTTGTAGGGACTGCAACCAATGCTACCAAAGCTTCGAACAAAGGCGGTGTAGGTTCACAGACTAACATAAATATGTACAACAACACATATATCTGTGGCGGTTATCGTCAAAAAGCCCCTACGGGTCGTGGTGGATCAATTAATTACGAAGAAGGTGCCAGAGGTAAAGCATTCAATAACTTGATAGTAAATTGTAGAGCAGGTGTTAGAATTCATAATAATCCGGCAGCCGATGTGGCAAACATGTCTTACGGTTATAACTATTCGTATGGTGACTCACTGCGGGTTATGAACAATGTATATCCGGTTGGTGCATCGCTTACAAGTGGAACAACTTCTGTAACCGTGCCTCAGTCAACAGATATACCTGCTTACACCGCACTTTTATCGAATGTAAATTTCCAACAAGCTTATTTGTATACAATTGTTGGTGGTATTTGTCCAAACATCATTGCTCCCTACGATGGTTCGGCTTATGTAAAAGTTGGGAATCCAATGTTTACAGGCTTCACATTGCCACTAACAGGAATTACCCGTTTGGCTGATGTGTCTGCCGTAGGATCATTTACATTCAAATTGCAATCTACTTCTCCTGCACTAGGTAAAGGAACTGCCGATGCATCTAAAATTGCTCCTTTGAATGCTGTTCAGGTTACAAACAAAAATTTCAAACCTACAGAAGTAACTTTACCGGGCGTTGATATGGGTTGTTACCAAAGCAATGGTATCGGGAATCAACATTAATAACAAAGCTTTTCAGCCGGTTAACATGCCTTAATGGACTGGAAAGTATCATCTCCTACAAGTATTATTTGTAGGAGATTTTTTTAATTATTCATAAATCAAAATTATCAAAATGAGAAAAAATTCAAGTACTCTAAGAGCCGGGATGTTTAAATCATCTTACGTACTCATGCTGGTTCTATTCCTGTTATCGGGATCTAGCCTGCGTGCCCAGTCGTCCAACAATGTTCAATTTGTTTATACTTCCGATTTACATTACGGAATTTCACGCACTTTTCAGGGCAATCCAAATGTAGAGTCAACTACTGTAAATAAAGCTATGATTCATCAGATGAATGCTTTGCCGACAGTAATATTCCCAGCTGATGGTGGCGTGAATTCCGGTAAAAAAGTTGGTGCTATCGATTATCTGATTATTACAGGCGATATTACCAATCGGCAGCAAACAGGCATTCAGTCGGCAACAGCTTCGTGGGCACAATTTAGTGCCGATTATTTAGGCGACGGTGTAACTTTCAAGAACAAGGAGAATCAGAAACCCGATTTGTTACTAACGTGTGGAAATCATGATGTTTCCAATGCCATTGGCTATCCGAAACCTATGTCTCCACTGACAGATGCTACCTCGATGGTCAATATTTATAACATGATGATGCAACCGGCTACTCCGAAAACAAATGAAACGTATAATTTCAACACCGATAAAATTAATTATACCAGAGATATTGCCGGAGTACATTTTATGTTTCTAACCATGTGGCCCGATTCTGCCAATAGAATTTGGATGGAGAAAGACTTGAAAAACATAAGTATGACAACTCCCGTCATAATTTTCACCCACGACGAACCGGAATGTGAAGCAAAGCAGTTCACCAATCCAAATGGACATCATGACATTAATGCAACCGATAAATTTGAAAACAACATTGACGAAGTACTTAAAGACGGAACTACCACTAAGTCCGGAACTATTATTGAACAACGGGGTTTGGTTGCATTTCTGAAAGCGCATGGAAACATAAAAGCCTATTTTCATGGCAATACAAATAGCAATGAATTCTATACCTACACCGGTCCTGATAAAGATATAAGCTTACATGTTTACAGGGTGGATTCACCTATGAAAGGCGATTTCTCGGGACTTACTTCTAAAGATGGTCGGGGAGATGAAACGAAACTATCCTTCCAGGTAATTTCATTAAACGGCGATACCAAAACGCTGACAGTGCGTGAATGTTTGTGGAATACTGGCGGAGCAAATTCTCCTATAGTTTGGGGCGAAACGTCAACGATTAGTTTGAAATAACATAATGGATTATCTATTCTTATTTATTATCAGATTTTATAACCCGAAATAATATCAATTTCATAATTTTGTGTCCTAAAAAACAAGGACGGCAATGAGAATAATATTGATCTGGGTATCATTTTTGGTTGTGACCTTTCAAGCGTATGGACAGACCCAACATGATAATCTGAAAAAATATTGGGAATACAGAGACAGGTTAAGAAATCGATTCATGGTAGTGAGTGAGAATGTGTTGGATTATGGAGTCAATATTCCGGCCTCGGATCTGCATTACGATAAAGATTTGATTAGTTGGGGTGATGCCAACAATAATATGAGCCATTATCTTTCAATGTTGTCCACCGAGCTCTGGTTATTGAAAAAGAATAATCAGGATTATTCTATAACCTTAAAAGAGCTTTACTATGCCATGCTGGCATTGGAGCGGTTAGATTCTTATTCTGAGTCGAATTTAAGATGGAAAGAAGCGCATGGTTCCTGGCTCGAAATTGATTCTCTGAAAAAAAGCTTTGTGCAACCAGGTGATATAAACGGTTTTTTGTTGAGGGACGATGTTGGTGATAGTTTCTGGAAAAAATACAGAAGCCATTTTGATGTCAGTAAATGTCAGGGTGATTTAAATAATGGGAGTAGATACCAGTTGGAAGAAATGAGCCAGGATGTTATAGAACATATCATTGAAGGTTTAGGCCTCGTTAATGCACTGGTGGGAACAGAATCTGTTGTTGGAATTCCTTGTAATTTAAGGGGATGTTATTTTAAGCCCAGATTAATTCATCTTGGCATAATGACTTGCGATTCAGATACGGATCAAAGCCCAAAATCTATCAATTTTGGGTTATGGGCTCAGGACTTTGTGAAGCGATTTATCCGGTATATGCAATATGATGGAACCTATCGTGGAAAGATTGGAGGAGTTATTCCGTTTAAAACACATTGGGTGTTGGTTAATCCTGTTACGAATAAACTTGTGTTGGAAGGAAATGGGCATGATGGGGGAGTGGCCATGATTAGTAATGGACTAATTAAAGCCGGTAAAGCCATAACCGGTGAGAATTTGAGAATCTATCCCGGGCTATTTACAGATAAAGAATACAATTTGGCGTTTAAAAACCCTAAGATTTTTCAGCTTGGAAAGGAAGATAATAAAACACGCTCACTGGCTTGTTATGCATCGGGCAAAAAAACCTTTTTTATACTCAGAAAACTTCGTGATCATTACAATCCGCATAAAACAGGCCATTTTCCTATTTATGAACATTTCCCGCTTATGTACTTAGTTCTCCATCATCTTACTTATGCCGACTTGAAATTAAAGGATAAAGTGTATAACTCTGAAAAGGCACTTTACGAAGGTCTGCTTAATTCTGCACCAGTCGGTGGTCCTGCCAGCAATTGTGGTGTTTATCAATGGACTTCTACATCCCGATGTCTCTGGCCTGAGAATTTAGGTAAAAATTCTACAGAGCATATAGCATACAATGGGTTGGACTATATGATGCTGTTTAATCTGTATACTATCGCTTTTGGTGGAACAGAAATCAAACCATAGAATATAGCGTAAGTATGACTGATATGGATTCAACACAATAAATAATTTATCCAATATGATTTATTTTTGAATGTGTAATAGATTATTTTATAGAGTTTACTTCATAGGTTAAGTTTCGGTTTTTTTTTTGAATTGGAAAAATTTGCTTTGCCTGGTTAATAAAGATAATTATTCTGACTTTCTCATTTGAAAATTAGAAAATACACCTGCAATTTTGTTTTTTTATTTACAAAGAAGGTTATTCTATTTGATAAATCAGCTTAAGCATTTCTAGTTTCAGATATATTCCTGTACCCAATTTTCAAGCAATTATATATTGGTTGCTCCATAATTAACTGTTTTTACAGTTGTTTTTCGACCAATTTCAATAAAAAACAAAAATAATGCCCTGAAAATTTGGCTCGTACCTACATGTTTTTGTTATTTTGCACCCGATTTCATAAACCTAACGCTGAAATGCAACATTGTTTGATTTCAATTAATAATAAGTTTGTTCTATTTGTATCCAGAAAAGTAACGCGCTCTTAATTATTAATTATCGATTATTAATTCTTAATTAATCTGTATGTCCAAAAATCTAGTTATTGTAGAGTCACCGGCCAAAGCCAAAACCATAGAAAAATTTCTAGGGTCTGATTATCATGTCATGTCCAGCTTCGGGCATATCCGCGATTTGGCTGATAAAGGAATCGGTATCGATTTCGAAAATAACTACGAACCGCAATATCAGGTTTCATCGGACAAAAAGAAGTTAGTGGCCGATCTCAAAAAAGCAAGCAAGGAAGCCGAAACGGTATGGCTCGCTTCCGATGAGGACCGCGAAGGAGAAGCCATTGCCTGGCACTTATACGAAGAGCTTAAATTAAAGAAAGAAAATACACGCCGCATTGTTTTTCACGAAATTACCAAAGACGCCATACTGCATGCCATCGAAACTCCCCGCGATATTGATGTGAATCTGGTTGACGCGCAGCAAGCCCGCCGGGTACTTGACCGCATTGTGGGTTTCGAACTGTCACCTATTTTATGGCGCAAAGTTCGGCCGTCTCTTTCGGCCGGTCGTGTGCAATCGGTAGCTGTACGCCTGATTGTGGAACGTGAACGTGAAATTAATCAGTTCAATTCAGAAGCTACTTATCGTGTGAATGCGATTTTCGATTCGGTTGACATGAATGGTAAAGCGGTAGAGTTGAAAGCAGAACTGCCACAACGTTTTACTACCAAAGCAGAAGCACAGGCTTTTCTGGAAATATGCAAAAATGCTGAATTCAGCGTAGACAATATAATTACCAAACCGGCAAAGAAATCGCCGGCACCACCTTTTACCACTTCCACCCTGCAACAGGAAGCGGCCCGCAAGCTCGGATACTCGGTGGCACAAACCATGCAAGTGGCACAGCGCCTTTACGAAGCCGGAAAGATTACCTATATGCGTACCGACTCGGTAAACCTATCGGATCTGGCATTAGGCACTTCCAAAGCCGAAATTATCAGTATGGCCGGTGAAAAATACGTGCATATTCGTAAGTTCACTACGAAATCCAAAGGAGCGCAGGAAGCTCATGAGGCCATTCGTCCGAGTTATATGAATGCCCATACCACGGAAGGAACTTCGCAGGAAAAACGACTTTACGAACTGATATGGAAACGTACCATTGCTTCGCAAATGTCAGATGCCGAACTGGAAAAAACATCCATTTATATAAGCGTTTCGGGTAGTAAACATCAATTTGTGGCTTCGGGAGAAGTTATTGTATTTGATGGTTTCCTGAAAGTTTACCTGGAGTCGACCGACGACGAAACGGATGCTGAAAACGAATCGTTATTGCCTGCAATGAAAAACGGACAAAAACTTGAGTCAGTAGAAATAGTTGCTCAGGAAAGGTTCTCGCAGAAACCGCCACGTTATGGAGAAGCCAGTCTGGTGCGCAAAATGGAAGAACTGGGAATTGGCCGTCCTTCTACGTATGCTCCAACCATTTCTACCATTCAAAACCGATTGTATGTAGAAAAAGGCGATCGTCCGGCTAACAAACGCGAATTCAATGTACTCAAACTGAAAGCCGGAAAAATTACCGATAAAATTCAAGAAGAAAATACCGGTGCCGAAAAATCAAAATTATTCCCTACGGATATAGGCACGGTGGTAAATGATTTTTTGACTGAAAACTTCCCGGAAATTCTCAACTATAACTTTACGGCGGATGTTGAAAAAGAATTCGACAGCATTGCCGATGGCGAAATAAAATGGACTCTTGCCATTGATAAATTTTACAAGAAATTTCACCCGGTTGTAGAACACACCATGTTGAACTCCGAACGTCAGGTGGGTGAGCGAATTCTGGGAGTTGATCCTAAAAGTGGACGTCAATTGTCAGTAAAAATAGGCAAATACGGACCGTTGGCTCAGATTGGCACTGTGGAAGAAGAAGAAAAACCTGTTTTCGCTTCGTTGCGTAAAGAGCAGTCTATCGAAAGCATTACCTACGAAGAAGCGTTGGAGCTTTTCAAACTTCCACGTCAGCTTGGTGAGTTCGAAGGCAAAGTGATGACAGTAGCTATTGGTCGTTTCGGACCTTATATTCGTCATGATGCATCGTTCTATTCATTGCCTAAAACAGACGACCCAATGGATGTTAGCACAGAGCGCGCTATTGAAATAATAGAAGAAAAACGCGAAGTAGAAAAGAACCGCATTATCCAAACCTTGGGCGAAAATGGCGAAATTCAGGTGTTGAATGGTCGTTTCGGACCTTATTTTACTTTTGAAAAAGTAAACTATAAGATTTTCCCGAAAGGAACTGATCCTACAACCCTGACTTTAGAAAAGTGTCAGGAACTGATTGCCGCCCAACCGGAAGCTGCTAATAAAAAGAAACCTTTCGGGCGTAAAGCTGCTGCAGCCAAACCTGCAAAAGAAAAAACAACCAAAGAAAAAGCTCCGGCAAAGGCAAAGTCTACCGCTAAAGCCAAAACAACGAAGCCAAAACCGAAGAAATGATAATCGTTTCGCGTTATTAGTTATACGATATTTGCCCTTCGGGCGTTATAAATAAAAAGTTAGCTAACTGCAATCTTAAGGGTTAGCAGCAAGTAACTATTAATAACTATATTGAAAAATGAAAAACCTAATTTTAGTATCAACTTTGCTTGTTCTTAGCTTAATGGTTAAGGCGCAAACTCCATTTACTGTTTCGGAAGGAGAATCTGCAATTGTATATTCTTTGCCAAAAACCGTGTTTTGCATTGAACTTGAAACAGAAAAAGTTACTCAGAAGCCGGGCATGTTTTATCGCTACTCCGATCGTTATCTGGCAACCAATAAAGTGATTACCGAAGCAAAAACCACGTACAAGATAAAAAGTATTCAGGTTAAAGTTAGCGCAGTGCCCGATCCAGCACGTACTTACTCTTTAGTTCCCGGTGCTTCACAATTGAGCAAGCTGGCAGTAAATTCGCAGGGTATTTTGTGCGGAGTAAATGTTACTTGCAAGCAAGATAAAGTGGAATCCCAAGCCGGCAATCTGATTGTGAATGATAATACAACCCCGGATGTTTTGTTACCGTTGGGCGAAGAATATATGATGGCCGGCTCAGAAGCTAAATTAGCTGAAGGTGCTGCCAAACAAATTTATCATATCCGCGAAAGCCGGTTGAGTTTATTATGTGCTGATGTAGATAAACTGCCTGCTGATGGAGAATCTTTTAAAACAATGTTGGACGGTTTGAACAAACAGGAAGCCAAGCTTACAGAGCTTTTTATTGGACAAAAAATTACCGAAACACAGACACAAACTCTCTATTTAACTCCAACTGTAGCTGTGAATAACGACGTTTTATTCCGGTTGTCAGCACTCAAAGGCATTGTAGCTTCGGATGATTTGAGCGGTGCGCCTTATTACATAAGTATAGTTCCAGCTAAAATCCCGGGTGCTGCAGATAAATCGAAACAGGAAAAAGGTGATCTGTACTATATTTTACCTGCATCTACTCAGCTTACGATAAGTGATGGAATAAATACCTTATATAGCAATCAGTTCTTTGTTTCTCAGTTTGGCAAAACACTTGCATTGCCTGAGAGCATGTTTAAACAATCCAAAGTGAAAGTAAACATCGATCCTCTGAATGGACGTTTATTGAACGTTGAATAATACTGCTATACAATAAAATCTATACATAAAGGCACAATTCCGATTTTGGAATTGTGCCTTTTTTCTTTTTCAATCTAATTTTCCACGATTCACGATTAATACTGCACGTTGGATTTTAATTTATAATTCATATCCAATTCCCATAAAAAATCACTTCTCTCGTTTAATTGCTGACATATCCGGCCAGACGGAATGGTTTAATTGCTACGGCCTGCGGGAACTTGATGTTAGGAATGGTTTAGTTGCCACGGTCTGCGCGAATTTGAGGTTAGAAACCCTTCCCCCTTCGGGTACTTCCCTTAAAAAGGGAAGATTAGCGAAGTGCGGAGATTTGTGCTTAGATGAAATTTGTTTTGCTTGAAAGTTTTAAAAACAGAGCTTAGATGATTGAATGTAAATTGCATCTTATTCTCAACCCCTCCGCTTCGCTCGTCCCCTTAAAAAGGGGACATTTACTGACCATTACATTTTGAGCATTAAACAATAGTAAATAAAAAACTCAAATTCTTATTAAGTATGCCTATTATTTGAAACAATTCTCTTATTAAATGTGTCCACTTTTTAAGGGGACGAGCGAAGCGGAGGGGTTTTCTTAATAATACCAAAGCATACGGGAACTTGAGATCGTAAAAGAGAAAAAGACACAAATTGCTTATGCCTTTCTTATTGTTTGAATATGGAAAGCCGGAGCTTTACTTTTAACTTGAAAAACGTAACTTGAAAATCAGCGTAGCTAAAGAAGCTTCGCTCAACATCTTTCGCCAATTGCTACGCTACGGCGAACAGAGATAAAGATAAATCATTTTTTGTTATTTTATATTTCTCTTAGGTGAAATATTTCAGTTCCAGTTCCTTACGTATATATTATTATAGATGCTCCAAGTTGTAAATACCCCCGACCATTCCACTAACTTAATGTTAAGCCCGGTGCAATTGGTTTCATTTTCTAAACTTTATAAGGGATTTCTACTTTCACAGTAGTTCCTTCACCCACTTTGCTGATAATATCAAAATTGCCATCCAACATTCCGATCAGTTCTTTCATTCCAATCAATCCAAACGAATCCGGTCGGAAAGACATATTATTATCAAAACCAATTCCATTATCAATAATTTCAAGCATCAATTTGCCGGCATTTTCTGTCAGACGAACTGTAACCAGCGTGGCTCTGGCATGTTTTAGACTATTGGTGAGTGATTCCTGTAGTATGCGGAACAAGGCTAATTCCTTATCAGGATAAATATCAAAATTCAAAACTGTATTAATAAACTTACATTTTATATGATGGTTTTCCTCATACTGGTGGAGATAAACTTCAGTTGCTTCAACAAAACCAAGCAATTCAAGCTGCTCAGGCCTTAAACCGTTCATAATATTGCGGGTAGAAGTTATGGTGTTATTGGTCTTATTGATAAACTGTTCCAGTTCAGCTATTGCTTCATCTTTTTTGATAAATTCATTTTCTATCGATACTTTTTTCTTAAACATACCGATATCCATTTTTAGCGCTACTAAAGATTGCGCCAAACTATCGTGTATCTCGAGTGTGATAGATAGTCTTTCTTTTTCGCGTACCTGTTGAAGGTGAGAGGCAAAGTTTCTTAATTGCTTCCTTGAGAATTTTAATTCTTCTTCTGCCAGTTTACGTTCAGTGATATCCAGATGCGACCCCATCATCATAAGCGGTTTTCCATCATCCGACCACTTAGTTACTTTACCACTATCTAGAATCCATACCCAGTTTCCATTTTTGTGCTTCATTCGGGTCTCACAATCATAATAATCCAATTCACCACTAAAGTGTTTTTCAAGTAATTTTTCACTAACTATTAAATCATCTGGATGGGCGAATTTCTTCCGTGTGTCAATGGATGCCGGAGAAATCTCTTCAAGGGTGTATCCAATAATTTCAGCCCAACGATCATTAATAATCATTTCACCTGTCAGTACGTTCCATTCCCAGGTAGCGACATTAGTTCCTTTTATAATATTTTTCAGTCGTTGACGCTCATTAATCAATGCATTTTCAGTTCGCTTCAGTTCGGTAATATCGCTGCCAAAACATGACCCTCCAATCACCTCACCATTCTTAATAATCGGGTTCATTGATATTTGAATATACTTTATCCCTTTTTTAGTTTCAAACGTATCCTCTATTGTGAATTGCTCAATGCTACTAAATACCTTGTCGAATCGAGGTTTCCAAATCGAGAGTAAAGATTTAGGAAGGAGTTCAATCAGGCTGACACCATTCTCTAACCAAACACCAAACTCATTGAAAAACTCCTGCTGAAAGACATTATTAATATAAACAACTTTATAATCTCGGTCGAAAGCCCAGATGCTATCAACCGTACTTCCCAAAATTGCTGTAAAGTTTGCACTATTTATTTCTGCATTTCCCTTGGATTTAAGTAGCTCAATCTCTGCCAGTTTTCGGTCGGTTATATCAATAGCTGTAACTTTGCAGTGATCTCTGTTTTCGGAGATTATACCGGTAAGTATAACGTAACTTGGCAATTTAACGTCATTCAACAATGTTACTTCACACGTCTCTCTGCGAGTACCGTTATATGCTTCGTTGAGAAACTGATTGAAATTCGGTCGGGTATCGTGGGAAACAAAAAATCCAAACTTCGTGTTTATTAGCCTTGAGTGTTCCTTACCAAGCATTTTAGCTCCGTTAAGGTTTAGTTCTAAGATATCACCTTCTTTCGAAAGTGTAAAATATCCAATAGGTGCAAAATCATACAATTCGCTGTATTTTCTTTTGTCAATTTCTAATTGTTCTTTTGATAAATTCAGTTCTAAATTTTGCATTTCAAGCTCTATCTGGTGAACTTCCAGCTCATGAAAAAGCCGTTGAGTTTCGTCTATTGAGAATAATTCACTGTGACGAGATTTAGTTTTTACTGTCGCTTCTGCTTTTTTGCGCAACGTATCAGCATTATGTTTTTGATATGCTTTCATAATGGTTTTTCTTATATTTTAGTGGGAGCTATTTATAATTTAGCTCAAAGGTAAACCCTGGCATTATAAATAAGCATACAAGATTGTGCCCTGCAAGGGTCTGACTTCTCATTGCATAGCTCTTCACCTAAAGGGTAAACAACTAAAACAATGATGTTAATATCCAACATGACAATCATATTTTCATATGGTTCATCTATGTTTCTGTTTTTTTTCTATGCTTCCGACTAACGACAACGTAAATACGTGATTTTACACTCCCTGTTCTTCGGGATATGCTGTAAAGATTGCGGTCGCTGACCATGAATAAGGTGCAAATAGCACATTCCGGTTTAACGGAAGCACCGGGCTATGCTACAAAGAGCTGGGGAACAAAAAAACAGGAACTGAAATATATTCAGCTTCTGTTTTTTTTCAAGAATGATTTTGTAAGATTACCTTAATTATTTACAATACTCCCCTTGGCATCAATATTAATGCTTTTGGTTTCACTGGTTTTTGTGTTTTTGAAGGTAACCACATAATATACAATTTCATCCGTTACATTTTTCACAGAATACGCTACTTCGGAGGTATCCCAGCCTTGCGCTTTGAAACTTGTACAAAGGTCTTTTACAGGTTGAGGTAAATCAGCCGATTTTATTTCTGTTTTTACCTTCTTAACTGTACTAGTAGTGGTAACGGTAGTCGTAGTAGAATCTTTCGGAATTTGAACTTCAGTTTTAGCCGAATCAACTTTAGTTGAAGTGGAAACGGTAGTCGTTGTTGAATCTTTTGCAACTTTTACAGTCCCTTGGGCAAAAGTTGAAGCAACGGTTGTCATCAAAAAACTCGCTGCAATATATAATACTTTTATCATGATCTATTTGTTTTAATTGGGTGAAAATTATTGTCCAAAGGTCTATAACTTTCAGTACATACCAGTTACATAATTATTCTTATTATTTATAATATTCATATATTTGCCACAAATTACTGCTATATAAAGATGTACCCTAATTATTCCAAGGTGTGCACTAGATGGTTAGTTAAAGTTTGAACGGGAACTCAAGGTCAGAAATGGTTTAGTTACCACAGCCTGCGGGAACTCAAGGTCAAGAAACCCTTCCCCCTTCGGGTACTTCCCTTAAAAAGGGAAGATTAGCGAAGTGCGGAGATTTGTGCTTAGATGAAATTTGTTTTGATTGAAAGTTTAAAAACAGAGCTTGGATGATTGAATGTAAAAAAGCTGCAAGTACCAGTTGTCCCCTTTTTAAGGTGACGAGCGAAGCGGAGGGGATTTCTTAATAATGCCAAGGCGTGTGGGAACTTGAGGTAACAGGCAATTCTTATTTTCGTTTAAAACTAATCACAAGAAAAACAATCATTAAGATGATATACAAAATGATTACTTGTGAATATAAGTTTACATACTGAATATCGGCAATACTTGCAGATTCATAGGTTAGACAAACACTGCTATTCATATAGATGCCGAACATTATATATAAAATAAAGCCGGAAAAGGCTATCATTAACCATCTAAAGATATTAAAGAAAATTTTCATAGCATTCTTTTTAAGTTGTTCTTATAGGAAACGAGTGAGAAGACATTTAGTTAGACTGACCGTTTTGTTCTCCCACGCTAGCTTAGCTCTGCCACCTGTGCTATTCAAAAATAAAGTTTCTTATCTTTTTCTGTATTATCACGGTTCACAGAACCGCGCCAGCGAGAGACGCTATGCCCAAATCAAGATGAGCAAAGTAGTTAGCGTACCAATGTCGGTCCAAGAGTAAACAACAATGAAATAGACAAGACAATATAAAACCAAAAAATAATTTGTCCTCTAATTTTTCTTTCTTTGGATAGTGCTACGTATTTTAATTGAATGTCTTTCCGTTGTTTGAAAGTAAAGAAATAGCAAAAAAGTCCAACACATAATGCAGAACATAATCCAAGATATGTGGTTTCAACACTATTGATTTTTATTGATAAATTTAATAAATACCGAATGATTATAAATATTGAGGCAATATTAAAATACACCATTAATGAAATTAGTAAATATGAATTGAATTGAGGCATATCGTTTGACGGCATTTTTCTTAAGTAAAATACCATCCAGTAATAAATTTCTTTTATCACGTTTCTTATAATTAAAAATGTACATTATTTAGCAAATGTGCTCCTGCTCCTCGTTCCTCGTAGTCTGTCCTTCCATTGTTGAGCTAAGCGTCCTTCTTTTCTTCAGAATCAAAGCATCTCTCTATTCTTTCTTATTTATGTTTACGCTGTTAATAATGCAAATGTAATTCTTTTTGTTCGAATAATCATTAACTGAATATAGACACATGTACTTGTGATTCATTTTTTCTTTAAATCAACAGATAATGACGTACATACGTCAACTATTAGTATGGAATAAGTATGTAAAATATCAATTCCAACTGGAATTAGTACAAACCCAACTGGAATTAGTATAATACCAACTGGAATTGAAACAAAAGCAACTGGAATTGGAACAAAACCAATTGGAATTGGTACAAAAGCAACTGGAATTAGTACAAAACCAACTGGAATTGGTACAATACCAACTGGAATTAGTACAATACCAATTGGAATTAGTACAATACCAACTGGAATTAGAACAAAACCAATTGGAATTGGAACAAAACCAATTGGAATTGGTACAAAACCAACTGGAATTAGTACAAAACCAACTGGAATTAGAACAAAACCAACTGGAATTGGTATAATACCAACTGGAATTAGTACAATACCAACTGGAATTGGTACAATACCAACTGGAATTGGTACAAAAGCAACTGGAATTAGAACAAAACCAACTGGAATTGGAACAAAACTAATTGGAATTGGTACAAAACCAACTGGAATTGGTACAAAACCAACTGGAATTAGTACAATACTAACTGGAATTGGTACAAAACCAACTGGAATTGGTACAATACCAACTGGAATTAGTACAATACCAACTGGAATTAGAACAAAACCAACTGGAATTGGTACAATACCAACTGGAATTAGAACAAAACCAATTGGAATTGGTACAAAACCAACTGGAATTAGTCCAAATACTTAGGATTGAACAATAAAACCCCTATGTTTAGTCCGAGAACCCAATGATTAGCAGTATTATAGTTCGCGAATAATCCGGCAGAAGCCACTTTGAAGTTGTAAACCAATGTACTCTCGGCCATAAATTGCGAGGATGAAAACGGGTTGGAATAATAAGCGGTATTATCTGCCGCCCGTTGAATGGTTTTGTACGGCACAAACCAATAGGCTTCCGTGCGCAGGTGCAGTTGCGAACTGATCAGGTAGATGGGCTTAAGACCTACTGCCGCAAATTGATTGGCACAAAATGCTTCGCTGAAAACTGTGCGCATATAGGGCGTGGGTTGAAAAGCGGGAGCCTGCATACAGGTTGCTGTATAGTTATGCAGGAAGTTACGCGAAGAATAAACCAGTTCGGCATACGTACCCAATGTAAAATGCGGGAAGAGCGGGAAGTAATGATCTGACCTGGCTTTAAACTGCAACCAGGTATCTTTTTTGTTTGTCATGTTCAGCGTGAAATTGGTACCCGATTGAAAACCTTCCTGCCCATTGAACACCTGAAGCGAAGTGGAGTAATCAAAACCGGTGGTGGGATACATGAGGTCGTTCAGCGTATTGCTTTCGGCCTTGCAAAATGCACCGGCTACCGAAAAAATGCTCTTGTCATTCCCGGTTGTTGAATCTATCAACGTGTTATTCTGATTGTAAATATTAGTCATTGCCCCATAACCAACCCCAAGTTCCATCAACCCTGACATGCCCAACGGAAAACCAACGCTTAGTTTGCCGTATGCTTCACGTTGATTGAAACAGGCAGTTTCATCTCCCTGATAAAATGATTTATTCCAATTGAGATAATCGAAAGAATGAAGCACAACAGCCAGTTTCAGGTAGCGATTTTTGTGGGAAGGCATTTCCATGCGCGCACCAAACCCCAGTCCGGAATATATTTTTCCATATTGCGCGTCGATATAAGCCGATTGTTTGCGATCCGTCAAGCGTTGGTACATCAGCCCAAGATAAAGCTGATTAGACGACGCTGAAGAGATATTTCCCCCAATCAAAACCTTCAACTGTTCATCGGTTTTCACTTTCAACTTTAAATCAAATAACCCGGAGGTGTCATTGAATACTGCATGTGGAACAACTTCCGAAATGGCCGGATCGGAAACCAGCTTAAAATAAGATTGCTTAAACTCTTTCAGGTCCAGTACCTTCCCATTGTGCTGAAAAGTCCGCTTCACAAATTGCTTTTGCAGGCTGTCAACGCCTTCCACGCTAATCTCATCAAATTTCAACGCCGGAAACTTACTGCGGAATTCCCTGCGTCGCGTGGCAATTTCCGTGGCAGTTACCCTTCTGTGAATGCGCGCTTTCAATTCAGGCATATGCTTCATCGTGGAGTCGTACCCTATCTGCACCAATTCATCCGCTTTAGTGAAATCGAAAACATTAGTTGCCTTTAAATCAAAGTTCAGCAATAAACCCTGCGAGGATGGAATGGAGTAATCGGTGCGTGTAATAATCATATTCTGAAGCTGCATCATCGGGTCGTCCTCATCGGCTTTGGGCGGATTATAGGCAACCACACTTCCCAGTATAAAATCGGGATTAAAATCATTTTGCATAACATCTGCCGGGAAATTATTGTAAATGCCACCATCAAAAAGCAAGTGATTATCAATGCTGATAGGCTTAAACACAAAGGGGAAAGTCATGGAAGCCCGGATGGCATCGCCCAACACTCCGGCATGCAGCGTCACACTTTTTTTATTGTAAACATCCGACGCCACACACCTGAATGGTACAAAAAGTTTGTCGAAATCACCCTGTGCTACCGCATCGGCTTGTGCACAGAGTGGAATAAATGCATAATTCATTTGTGCGGGCGACACAATATTTGACGGCAATAGTTTGGCTTTGATACCGGAATGATGGTCTTTATCTATCTGAATGCGCAACGTAAGTATGTTCGGGTTGGGGTTGGCATTTTGATAATACCAGCTCTCTTCGGGAGCAGTTTCTCCGGTCATCCAACGTTTGAAATCGGCTGATTTAATCATTTCAACCATTTCATCCGGCGACATTCCCATGGCATACATTCCACCTACAATAGCTCCTATCGATGTTCCCGCAATGTAGTCAACCGGGATATTATTTTCTTCCAATGCCTTTAGAATGCCTATATGAGCAATGCCCGGCGCACCGCCGCCACTCAGCACAAGGCCAACTTTTTGAGCATTTACCTGAAAAACAGCTATAGAAAGAAGGTATAACAGCATAAACTTCTTCATCGCAAAGCATTGTTATGTATATTCTTATTCAAAACAATACCCCAGACCAAGTTTAGTAACAATATGCTTGTCATACGGACCAATCTTTTTGCGAATGCGGGTAATGTTTACATCAATGGTACGGTTTAGGACAAATGCATCTTCGGACCAGATAAGTGAAAGTATTTCTGAGCGGGTAAACGTACGATTCTTATTTTCCAGCAATAGCTTAAGTATTTCAAACTCTTTGCGGGTAAACAGAACCTCTTTCTCTTCGAGCAGAACTTGTTTGTTTTTGAGGTTTATTCTTAGATTTTCGAAAGCAATATCTGACCGTTGTGGATTTGTGGCGTTTATTCGTCGGGTAATGGCGCGTAGTCTGGCCACCAATTCAGGAAGTGAAAAAGGTTTTGTGATATAATCTTCCGCTCCCAGGTTGAATCCGGTGAGTCGGTCATTTTCTGTATTTTTGGAAGTCAGGAATACGATTGGGATATTGATAAGTTCGGAGTTTTGCCTTATAATGTGCACCATTTTAAATCCGGAAATAGTACCTGTAACCACTTCCAAAACTAGCAACACATAATCGGTTAAATGAAGTTCCAGTGCTGCTTCGGCCGAATAGACCACATCAACCTGAAAACCTTCTATTTCCAAATTAGACCTAAGCATTTCACATAATTCCCTGTCTGCGTCAACTACTAGAATCCTAAAGTTATTCATAGCTATGTGTTATTAAAATATATCACAAAGCTATGCTGTAAGTGTTACTAAATTATGTGTTAAGCATTACAATATCATTATTTTATGTAATCAGTGGCATAAATAGAGCTATAAATAAGAAAAGAGTTTAATTTGATACATGTTTTTAAAGTTCCGTAAAATTCAGCACTATTGAACCGGACTATTTAATTCTTTCAGCAATTTCTCCGATTCAGTTCCTTCCCATCCAAATTTGACAGATAAATCTTTTGCTTTCTTTGCCATTTTAATTGCATCCTGACTGTTGTTCAGCTTCTGGTAAATCCGGGCGCAAATCAGGTAAGTATCATATTCCGGATCTAATGCTAATGAACGTTGAGCCCACTGTTCGGCTTGTTCCAACGCTTTTTTGTCCGGAATATGAGTCAGGAAATTACTGCTGATATCGTTTAGTTGCGTCCTGTTTTTCCACACAAAAGTTTCTGCCGACAACAAACAGGTTTCTTTGTATGCCTCCCACTTGTTAGTAGATTCATACATGCTTAGGTCGTATGTAAAAATCAATGAATCTGTACTGAAGGAATGAATTTGTGCTGCAAGTTTTCGCTTAATTGGATAATCAATTGTGTCCACAGTCTCTACTAGTGGGTTCAGAAGTGCTTTAACTTCATAATCCAATTTGCGTTTTACTCTTTCGGGCGAAGTAATGTCCGAAAATTCCCGCTGATGATGAATGACAAACTGCATCGTGCGCGAGTTGAAGTCAGAAACTCCATTCGCAAATATTCGCCAGTTTACTTCCGATAACAATTGTTTATCACTCTGCGTTGCAAAATACTGATTCACCACGGTTGAAACATCCAACCCGCCTTTTTTAAGTGCTCTCACATACGTGTAACAATTGGTTGAATTACTAACATCATTGTCAAACGCTTGCTTCAAAAAAGGCAACTGCTTCTTTCTGGTAAGGGCACTTTTGCCTTCATCGATAAAGGCTGCCGGTTTAAATTCCCCTTCAACCCTGTAAATAGTATTTCCATTGGAATCATAGAATATGAAGGTCGGAAACGAAGCAATTTTCAAACTATCCTTGAGCTTTATGCCGTCGCCCTTTTCCATATCCTGAGCCACACAAACAAAGGTGCTGTTGTAAAAATCAGCCACCGATGATTCGGTAAAAACAGCACTTTTCATGTGTTTGCAATGCGGGCACCAACTGGTATAACACATCAGGAGTAGAGGTTTATTCTCTGCTTTCGCCTTGGTAAACCCGGCTTGTAAACCAGTCTCCGAAAATTTTATTGCAGGCTGCGAAAAAGCAAATTGCAGATTCACCAATATGAGGAACAAGGCATATTTGATGGCTTTAGTCATATATTTTGGATTTATTTTAAATTAAACAAAAAACCGCTACAATTAGTTTGCAGCGGTTTTTAAATGATTATATAAAGACTTTACTTTATCTACATTGTTCTTTTGCCCAGCTGTCTTTCAATGAAGCTGTGCGGTTGAATACCAATTTACCTGTTGTTGAATCCAAATCTACGTTGAAATAACCAATGCGTTGGAACTGGAATTGATCAAGCGGTTTGGCATCTTTTAGCGAAGCTTCCACTTTACAGTTGGTCAATACTTTCAACGAATCCGGGTTCAATAATTCGCGGAAATCACGCTCATCAGCCGAAGGATTTTCTACACTGAAAAGACGGTCGTATAAACGAACTTCAGCGTTCAGGCAGTGTTTTGCCGAAACCCAGTGAAGTGTTCCTTTCACCTTGCGGTTAGCTTCAGGCATTCCACTTTTGGTCAGGGCATCATATTCACAATAAATTTCTTCAATGTTACCTTCTGCGTCTTTTTTGCATCCGGTGCATTTTACTATATAAGCACTTTTCAAGCGCACTTCTTGTCCGGGAGTCATACGGAAGAACTTTTTAGGTGCTTCTTCCATGAAATCTTCTCGTTCAATATATAACTCCTTCGAGAACGCTATTTCACGTGTGCCGGCCGATTCATCTTCAGGATTATTCACGGTTTCCAGCATTTCTGTTTGGTCTTCCGGATAGTTAGTAACAATCAATTTTACCGGATTAATGACTGCATTAACACGTGTTGCGGTTTTATTCAAACTTTCACGCACCGAATGTTCCAATAATCCGACATCATTCATTGCTTCAAATTTTGTAAAGCCAATTTTGTCGATAAAGCTATGAATAGCTTCAGGCGAATAACCACGTCTACGCAACCCACAGATTGTCGGCATGCGTGGATCATCCCATCCGCTTACCAATCCTTCTTGCACCAGTTGAAGCATTTTACGTTTGCTCATCACCGTGTAAGTTATATTCAGGCGGTTGAATTCTATTTGTCGCGGACGGTAATCAGAGTCTTTAAACTGGTCGATAAACCAGTCGTAAAGCGGACGATGTACTTCAAATTCCAATGTACACAACGAATGTGTCACGCCTTCAAAATAATCGGATTGTCCGTGTGCATAATCGTACATTGGATAAGCTTTCCAGGTCCAGCCGGTACGATGATGCGGATGTGAATTGATAACACGGTACATCAATGGATCACGAAAATGCATATTCGATGAAGCCATGTCAATTTTAGCTCGCAATACCATAGCACCTTCGGGAACTTCCCCGGTGTTCATTTTATTGAACAGCTCCAGGTTTTCTTCAATCGGACGGTTGCGATAAGGGCTTTCAGTCCCTGGTACGGTTGGAGTGCCTTTTTGTTTAGCAATAGTTTCTGCCGATTGTTCGTCGACATATGCTTTTCCTTGTTTAATCAACTCTACGGCTAAATCCCAAAGTTGTTGGAAGTAATCGGAAGCATAATACACATCTTTCCATTTGTAACCGAGCCATTGAATATCTTCCTGTATAGAATCAACATATTCAACATCTTCTTTTACCGGATTTGTATCATCAAAACGCAGGTTGCAAGCGCCCCCATAATTATCGGCAATTCCGAAATCGAGGCAAATAGCTTTAGCATGACCGATATGTAAATATCCGTTTGGTTCAGGTGGGAAACGTGTTTGGATACGTCCACCATTTTTACCGTCTTTCAAGTCTTGTTCCACAAAGGCTTCAATAAAATTCAAGCTCTTTTTGGGTACTTCATCAATATTTTCCATATATGTTACTAATTACTTGTTACATTTTACAAGTAAAGACGTATAAAATATACGTCCTACTCAGTGTAACCGGATTTTGCCTATAAGTTTAAGTGCAAAAATAGTCGAAAAATTGGGATTGAACAATCGAATAAGATATAATCAACGAAATAATCAGTTTGAAAAATCACATTGTTCAAATTTATTCCTAATCAAAGTAACCTTTGATAATTCCGCGTGGCGAATTCCGCACAAACAGCAGAATTTCATCACGTTCTTTTGTTGCAGGCAGTTCGGCTTGAATTCTTTCAATAGCATGAGAAGTATTCATGCCCGACTGGTATAAATAGCGATAAACATCCTGTATATCGCGGATTTGTTCGTTAGTATAACCTCTGCGGCGTAAACCGATGGAATTAATGCCGGCATATGAAAGTGGTTCTCGACCTGCCGTAATAAACGGAGGTACATCTTTACCTATTTTTGATCCACCCTGAACCATAACATGCGAACCAATGCGTGTAAACTGATGAACCAAACATGCTCCACTCAAAATTGCAAAATCATCAATCTCAACTTCACCGGCCAACTGAGTGGCATTACCCATAATAATATTGTTGCCAAGAACACAGTCGTGGGCAACATGGCAATAAGCCATAATCAGGCAATTATCTCCTACAACAGTTTTTCCTTTTGATGCTGTACCTCTGTTAACAGTCACATATTCACGTATGGTAGTATTGTCGCCAATAATAGCGAGCGTATCTTCTCCTTTAAATTTTAAATCTTGTGGAACAGCTCCAATAACAGCACCTGGGAAAATGGTACAGTTTTTCCCGATTCGCACTCCTTCAAGAATAGTTACATTGGAGCCGATACGGGTACCTTCGCCAATTACGACATTTTTATCGATTGATACAAATGGGTCAATAACAACAGAGGAAGCTATTTTCGCATCGGGATGGATATATGCTAAGGGTTGTTTCATTCTAAATTAAGTTTTCAGTTTTATGTCTAAATATATTTTTCAAAAATCAAGATTTCTTATTTTATTAGCAGGCAGACCGCGTTGCTAAGTTTATTTTCCTATTTATTCTTTACTATCTGAGCCATAAATTCAGCTTCGGCTACTACTTTGCCACCTACAAAAGCATGACCTTTCATAAGTGCACAGCCACGTCGCATTTCATCCGGCATTTCTAAATGGAAAATCAGCGTATCGCCCGGAACAACTTTCTGCCGGAATTTTACGCTATCAATTTTAAGGAAATAAGTTGAATACGTTTCAGGATTTTCCACGGAATTCAATACCAGTAAACCACCAGTCTGAGCCATTGCTTCAACAAGTAAAACACCAGGCATTACAGGTTCATCCGGGAAATGACCCATAAAAAATGTTTCATTTACAGTTACATTTTTTACCCCAACAATCACTTTGTCGCGTATGTCAATAATTTTATCGACCAATAAAAATGGCCAACGATGAGGTAATAATTTGCGAATTCCATTCACATCCATTACAGGTGGAATAGTATCGTCGTATATTGGTGCTTGTAATTCTTGTTTTTTAAGTTCTTTGCGAATTAGTTTCGCAATATCTGTATTGATTTTATGACCAGGATAAGTTGCAATCACTTTTCCTTTAATTGGTTTGCCTATCAATGATAAATCGCCAATAACATCCAATAATTTGTGGCGGGCTGGTTCATTACTAAATTTCACTCCACCATTCAAATAGCCTAGTTTTGCTGCGTCCTGATAAGGCTGATGCATTAAATCTGCTAGTTTATCAAAATCAGTTTGTGAAACTTGCTTGTCATAAATAACAATCGCATTTTTCAAATCACCACCTTTAATCAGGTTTAATTTCACCAACTGTTCAATTTCGTGAACGAATACAAATGTACGGGCGTTAGCAATTTCTGCAGCATAATCATCTAACGACGACAAGCTCGCAAATTGATTATTGAGTACAACCGAATTGAAACCAATATGTACATCGACACTAAAAGTGTCATCAGGCAGAATGGTTATTTTAGCTCCGGTTTCAGGAATGCTAAATTCAATTTTCTTGCGAACTATATAATAATCTTTTTCAGCTTTTTGTTCTTCAATGCCAACCAGTTGTATTTGTTCAACATAGTATTTGGCACTCCCATCTAAAATTGGGAATTCAGGTGCATTTACTTCCAATAAACAGTTGTCAATTCCAAAAGCATAAAGTGCTGAAAGAGCATGCTCAACTGTGCTAACTTGCATATCACCTTTTTTCAAAACGGTACCACGTGTGGTTTCTCCTACGTATTCGGCAACTGCATCCATAACTGGTTGGTCAGGTAAATCAACTCGTTTGATTTTAATACCATGATTTTCGGGAGCCGGCAAAAAGGTTAAAATAATTTCTAAACCGGAATGTAAACCTTTTCCGGTGAGTGTAAAGGCTTGCTTAATAGTGTTTTGTTTCGACATGTTCTATTTTGAAATACTACTTAGTTTAATTTCTAATTCCTGAATTTTCTTTTCCATTGCAAAAACTGTTTTCTGAAGTTCAGGAAGTTTCTTGTAAACTATTGAAGCTCGTTGAAAAGTCATAATCGGAACAGCAGGATAACCTTGCAAAGTTTGATTTGGTGTTTTTACAGAACTGGGAACTCCTGTTTGAGCCCCGAAAATAGTGCCATCGGCAATATGTATATGCCCGGCAAGGCCAACCTGACCTGCCAAAATGCATTGTTTTCCTAATTTTGTAGAACCTGAGATTCCGGTTTGGGCTGCTATTACAGTATTCATGCCCACTTCTACATTATGTGCAATCTGAACCAGATTATCTATTTTTACTCCTTTGCGAATAACTGTACTGCCCATTGTAGCACGGTCAACAACAGAATTTGCTCCGATTTCGACATCGTCTTCTATGACAACATTTCCCATTTGAGGAATCTTTTTATATGATCCATCTTCGGTAGGTGCAAAACCAAAACCATCAGATCCTATAACAGATCCGGAATGGAGTGTGCAATTATTTCCAATAACACAATCGTTATATATTTTTACGCCTGAAAACAAGGTTATATATTCACCTAGCTTAGCATTATCTTCGATGCAGCAATGTGCATGAATTGTTGCATTTTTACCTATATTAACCCTCTCTCCGACGTAGACAAAGGGGGCAATATAGGCATTTTCGCCAATAACTGCGGTAGGCGAGACAAATGCTAAAGCTGAAATTCCAGTTTTTTTAAATTTTGCTTGATCAGCCAGTGTTAATAACGCTGCCAGTGCCTGATAGGCATCGTCAACTCTGATTAATGTAGAATTTATTTCCTTTTCGGGTACAAAATCTCTGTTGACTAATATTATAGAAGCCTGACATTCATATATATATTGAATGTATTTTGGATTTGACAGAAAGCTAAGGGTGCCAGGTTTTCCTTCCTCAATTTTAGAGAAGTCACTAACTTTTACTGAGGGATTTCCTTGAATTTCTCCACCTAAAAAATCTGCAATTTGTTGAGCCGTAAACTCCATATAAAAAAATTTTGGTTGCAAAAGTAATAAACTATTTCCAATAATCCATAACGATAATCATTCAATTTAGAAAAGAAAACACTTCTCTCTTTTCCTAAAATTGATTTATAAATGGATATTTAGCATTATAATTATAGACGTAAATAGCAATAATAATATTTTTGAACCTTTTTGGTCAAAACTGTGATGTTCAACATATCTGAAGCATCGGCTATATCTTTAATTGTTCCGTCTTTAAACAAAATATTAATATTATCATCTTCCGGACAGTATGTGTCTGTGCTCAGAATCTCCTCTCCCATAAAATAGGAGGCATCATCACTGTCAACGGCAAAGTACTCCATATATTGCCTTAACTTAACCTGAAGCGCCTCCATTCCTGCTTCTTCAATCCCAATCTCTACCTTAAATAGATGCCTATTAGTAAATGCTTTACATAAGGTAGATATTACAATATCTGAATGGGATGACCATACTTTAATGGCACAAATTAAATCCGAATCATCCAGCAATGCAAAGTGCTTTAATGCATCATCCGATGATTCAAAATTAGATTTCGAAACTTCATTATAAAGAAAATAATTTAAAGAAGGAGATGCAAAAAGCTCAACATTTTTACTTGCCAATTCCTTGGCGCGTTTTAAAATATTACAAAGCATAATTTCTGCTGCTACAGATGTCTTATGCAAATAAACCTGCCAATACATCAAGCGTCTGGCAACTAAGAATTTCTCAATTGAATAGATTCCTTTAGCTTCCACAACGAGTTGGTCGTTATGAATGTTTAACATTTTTATTATGCGGGCTGCTCCAATAATTCCTTCACTTACGCCTGAATAAAAACTATCCCGACTCAGATAATCAAGCCTGTCCATATCAAGTTGACTGGATACTAACTGATGCAAAAACTTTTTAGGATAAACGTTTGTAAATATTTCCAGCGCAGTATCCAACTTTCCGTTAAATTCGCGGTTGATTTTTTGCATCATCCAAAGCGAAATTTCCTCGTGATTCACACCGCTTACTAAACTTTTTTCAAGCGTATGAGAAAATGGGCCATGACCTATGTCGTGCAATAAGATGCAAGCCTGCGCCGCTTCAGCTTCGTGAGGTGTAATTTCATGACCAACAAGTTGCAATTGTGCTATTGCTTCACTCATTAGATGCATAGCTCCTAATGAATGTTGCAACCGGGTATGCTGTGCCCCGGGATAAACAAACGAAGACAATCCCAATTGTTTGATACGATTGAGCCGCTGGAAATACGGATGTTGAATGATGTCTAACAAAAGCTCATTCGGGATATTGATAAATCCGAAAACAGGGTCGTTTATTATTTTACGCTTAATTGGTTTCTCCATTTCTTTTTATATTGGGTTTTCCACAACTTATAAATCTTGAAAAACCTTACTAATATGCTATTGTGCCGCTAATATATCCACCAACCACTTCCAGCATTTTTGTGTTGACGAAATACTTAACCGTTCGTCAGGCGAATGAACTCCATACATTTGTGGTCCAATGGAAATCATATCTAAATGTGGATATTTTTCAAGAAATAAACCACATTCCAACCCTGCATGAATTGCACGGATTTTAGGTTCATCATTAAAAAGCTTTACATAGCTCTCCTTGGCAATTTTCAACATCCCAGAGTTTAAATTAGGCTTCCAACCCGGATATCCATCACCGTGAGTAACAGAAGCTCCTGCCAGTTTTAATGTAGCTTCTACTTGGTTTGCAATGTCGTATTTCGACGATTCAACCGAGCTCCGTTGACTAGTTGTGATAAGTATTGAATTATCTCCCTTCATTTTGACCGAAGCAAGATTTGTAGATGTTTCCACAAGTCCCGACATATCATTGCTCATAGCAATTACACCATGAGCACAAGCATAAAGAACATTCAACAACTTATCGGATGTTTTTTTATCAACTACTGTTACAGGTGTTGACTCCGATTCTAATACAAATTGTATATTTGGTTCTAAATTTCCGATTTCATTCTCAATCTCATTGATAAACATGTTGATCAGAACCCGGATAGTTTCTTTTTCTGAAAAAGGAACACTGCAGATTGCTACTGCTTCTCGGGCAATTGCATTTCGGAGATTACCACCATCGAAACTGTGTATGCGCAAATCCATTTTTGAATTAAGCATCCACAAAAAGCGATTCAATATTTTATTCGCGTTTCCACGTCCTTTATCAATATCATCTCCGGAATGTCCGCCTTTTAGCCCTTTTACCGAAACCTGAAATCCGAAATAGTATTCGGGAGTCTTTTCATTTTCATATTTTAAAACAGCAGTAGTATCAATACCACCGGCACAACCCACGAAAATTTCACCATCATCTTCCGAATCTAAATTGATAAGAACTTCGCCATTTAAAAAGTTTTTTTCTAAAGCGAAAGCTCCTGTCAAACCGGTTTCCTCATCCACCGTAAACAGACATTCCAACGCAGGATGTTTCAATTGGGTGGAAGCCAGAACAGAAAGTATCATCGAAATACCAATACCATTGTCGGCACCAAGAGTTGTTCCTTTGGCTTTCACCCAGTCTCCATCAATATAAGTCTGAATTGGATCTGTATCGAAATTATGCGTTACATCTCCATTTTTTTCACAAACCATATCGACATGTGCTTGCAGAATAACCGTTTTGCAATTTTCGTATCCCTTTGTTGCTTGTTTCAAAATCAGAACATTTCCTGCAGCGTCAATTTTTGTTGTGAGATTATGTTTTTCCCCAAAAGCTTTTAGATACGCTATGATTTTTTCTTCTTTTTTCGAAGGTCGTGGAATTTGAGTTATCTCATGGAAAAAGTTCCACAAAGTGCTTGGTTCCAATGTTTTCATTTTAAAAATATTTTAATCAATAATTTTGCAATAGAGTTAAACACAAAGGTAACGTAAAAGTCAAACATAAAACTATTTATTGTACACTTTCTATATTTCAAAGTCTGTTATAGCTAGCTTACGTCCAAATTTCCTATTGTACTTTTCTTTGTATTTCTCCATAGTCATATACACCGAAGGAACTAAGACTAAAGTAAGTAATAATGAACTTGTAAGCCCACCAATAATAACCCATGCCAAACCGTTTTTCATTTCGGATGAAGCTCCGGAGGCTAATGCAATTGGCAGCATTCCTAATATCATCGCGAAAGTAGTCATTAAAATTGGACGTAACCGTTCTTTACCTGCTTCCATCAAAGAGTCGCTGACACTTTTACCTTCGGCTCTTAATTGATTTGTAAAGTCAACAATTAAAATTGCATTTTTAGCTACCAGACCAATCAACATAATCATACCGATAAGTGAAAATATATTGAGATAATTACCGGTTAATGCCAGTGCAAATAAAGCTCCAATAACAGCCATTGGTATTGAAAATAAAACTACAAATGGGTATAGGTAAGAGTTATAAAGTGCTACCATGACTAAATATACAAATACAAATGCAGCCATAATAACGATTAAAAGACTTCCAAAAGCATCTGATTGTTGTTCCAATTGACCTTTGTATTCAATGCTAATTTCACCGGGATGAATTTGCTTTTGTACAAGCGTTTTAATTTCTTTCCCAACAGTTCCGACCGGTCGGCCTAAAACTGAAGACTTTACAGTTAATGATGAAATACGGTTAAAACGTTCCAATTTGTTTGGCCCTAACGATTGCTGAATGGTAGCAAAATCTTGCAATTCAACAACTTTTCCTTGATTGTTTAGAAATGTCAAAGAAGATAAATCTTCGATTCTCTTTCTGTCAAATTTATCGAACTGAAGATTCATATTATAATCTTTATTATGTTCGGAAAATTGAAGATCTGAGTTTCCCGCGAAAGCTAAACGTAGCGTATTTCCAACATCAAATACTGATAAGCCCAACATCGCCATTTTTTCGCGGTTTAACGAAATTTGTAATTCAGGCTTACTTTGGTCTATGGAAAGTTTAATATCATTAGTTCCTGGAACTGATTTCATAATAGCCACAATACTGTCAGCCATTATAAAAAGTTTATTAACATCCGGGCCACGTAATAATATCTGAATTGGTGCATCATCGGCGTTCCCCATCATAGAAACTGGTGTTACTGTAGCTTTAAGTCCCGGTATTTTCATTATTTCGGTCTTAATTTCCGATGTATATTCATCAATACTTTGTTTGCGGTTTTGTTTGGGAGTAATATCAACTGTAATTTCACTTTTGTTTGGTTCTCCGGTTCCAGTGCCGCTAGCCATACTCGTACCGCTTGAAAAACCGACATTGGAAAATACTTTCAAAACATCAGGCTTTTTAAACAGCATCGCTTCTACACTTTGGGTCAATAAATTAGTTTTGTAAACTGTATTCTGAGGTTCGCCTTCTAATTTAATCATGAATTCGCCGCGGTCGCTATTTGGAATAAATTCCGTTCCAATAAATCCAAAACTGACCAATGAAAATGAGCCTATCAAAAGTGTAAAAATTATTGCATACAGGGTTTTACGATGTCCCATTGCCCAAATTAATGTGTTTTCATAATAACCTGATACTTTTTGGAATAGATTTTCGAATCCTAAAGCCAATTTACCCATCAGTGTTCCCTTCGAAATTTTTTCAATTTTACTGAAACGCGAAGCCAGTAAAGGTGTGACGGTAAATGAAACAAAAAGACTCATAACCGTTGAAAAAACAATTACCAATGAAAATTCACGTAACATATTCCCAATCATTCCGGTAACAATAGCTAAAGGAACAAACACCACTATGTCCACCATTGTAATTGCAACTGCAGTAAATCCGATTTCACTACGTCCATCGATGGCAGCCTGAGTTGGGTTTTTACCCATTTCAAGATGCCGATGTATATTTTCCAGTACCACAATGGAATCATCCACCAAAATCCCGATGACCAACGACAATGCTAGCAGGGTCATTAAATTGAGCGAGAAATTGAAAACATACATGGCTGCAAATACGGATATAATTGAACATGGAATTGATACCATGACAATCATAGAACTACGCATACTGTGTAAAAACAAAAACATTACAATCGCGACAAGAATAATTGCGAAAATCAAATCCTCCATTACTGCATTGGCAGAGGCCAATGTGTAAACGGATGAATCAGAAGCAACATCAAATTTAATTTTTTTGTCTGCATATGTTTTTTCTATTTCGTCTGCTTTTTGTTTTACTAACTTGCATACTTCTACTGTATTAGCATCCGATTGTTTTTGAATAACAATACCAATCGAACTTTTATTGTTAATTCTATTTAGATTAACTTGTTCTGCTTGTCCATCAATAACTTCGGCTACATCCGATAATTTAATTGTATTATTGGATGAGGTTCTTGAAATACTGACGTTACGTAAATCTTCAACTGATTGAAGTTTTCCTGAAAGCCGAACCGTGTATTGTTTCAGGTCGCCTTCAATTTTACCGGTTGGCAATTCCAGGTTTGCGTTAGCTAAAGCAGCATAGATACTCGAAATTGAAAGTTTGTAACTGTCCAGTTTCTTTTTGTTTATATTTATTTTTATTTCCCGCTCGCTACCACCAACCAATGATACCTGACCTACTCCTTTAATTTTAGAAAATTGAGATTTGACTTGATCATCTGTAAGTTGATATAAATCTGTAGGAGGTATATTACCTGTAACTCCAAGTTTCATTATTGGCATATCATCGAGCGAAACTTTGCTTAATGAAGGAGTTTTAGAATCTGCAGGTAAAGTGGATAGAATGGCATTTACTTTTCGCTGAGCATCTTGCAATGCCTGATCAGGATTGGCGCTTGATTCCAATGTAATAGCCACAAGGGAATATCCTTCTTGTGAGGTTGAAGAGATATATTTAATATTTTCAAGTGATGCTAAAGCATCTTCCAGTTTCTTTGTAACCGAACTTTCAACTGCATTGGCTGAAGCACCTGGATAAACTGTCGAAACAGTTAAAACAGGAAGATTCATCTTGGGAATTAAATCGTAGTTAAGTAATGAGTAGCTGCTTATCCCGAAAATGGCAAGTACTACAAATATTACAACTACTAATGTTGGCCGTTTTATGGCTATTTCTGTGATTGACATGTCTATCTAATTATTTTGATTCAACGATACGTATGCTCTTGCCGTCAGACAGGTTTATCTGACCCGTGCTTACTACTTTCTCACCTTTTTTCAGACCCGATAAGACTTCAAGATCAAAATCGGTACCACTTCCAACTATTATTTTTCTCAACACAGCTTTCCCGTTTTCAGCAACAAAAACCCGTGCATCCTGAGAGCTTCCCTGTAACGCTTCACGTGGAATATAGAGTGAAAGGGATTTGCCTGGGATTGTAATATCAGCATTTACAAATGTTCCTGCTTTCAGTGGATATTTATCACTATTGGGCATCTCTATTTCTACAGGATAATTATGTGTGTCATCGCCTTTTTCAGAAATAAAACTAACCCGACCGCTAAATGATTTTTCCGGATAAATATCAGACGTTATTTTAGCAACATTACCTTTTTTTATCTCATAAACATTGGTTTCCGAAACATTTATTTTTATTTTAAGTTTTGAAATGTCCACCATGCTCGCAATTGGATTTCCAACATTAATGAATGCTCCTTTTTCTACTTGTTTCTGGGTAATTACTCCACTAAATGGGGCAATTACAGTGGCATCATCCAACTGTTTTTGAGCTTGCTCCAATTGAATTTTGGCATTTTCGCATGCAATACGGGCATCATCTAATTGTTGCTCAGTAGCTGAACCTCCTTTATAAAGATTTTCATATCTTTCCAAATCACGCTTTAACTTGGTCAGGTTAACTGTGGCTGATTGTAATGCCAACACTTTCATGCGATTGTCAATAGTGGCAAGAACACTTCCTTTCTTTTTGAATTGTCCCAGCTCTACATTTAAATTTGTTATTTGACCTTGAGTTTGAGCTGCTATATTTAATTCAATTGATGGTTCAAGAGTCCCGGTTAAATGAAGAGTGTGAGTGGAAGTCATTTCTTTTACTTCAGTTACATTCACACTCACCACCGATGAAATCCCTGTAGATAAAAATTGTTTATTAATTTTATTATGGCTGCTATTTAATAAAAATGCTGCCGCAACCAGTAATGCGATTATTATTAAAATGCTGATAATCCTTTTCATACCTTTTTTATTTTTGCTTGTTTATGTAGTTTAATAATGTCCCTTTTGTTTGTTCCAAATTTATACGGGCAATGTATAAGTTGAGGAGTTTATTGTAGTAATTGTTTTGACTTTCACTATAAGCACTTTCTGCCTGCACTAAATCCAGAGTAGAGCAAGTTCCTTGTTGATATTGATTCTGAATGTTGCTATAAACGCTTTCCGCCAAATCCAGGTTGTCTTTTTCGTTGTGGATGTTATCAATGGCATTTCGGTATTGAATTTCATAATTGGACAAATCAACTTTAATTGACTGTTCTGTAAGATGAATATTTTCTTTGCTTTTTTCAATATTTAGTTTCGATTGAGATATTCTGGCTTGCTTCTGTAATCCATCAAAAATTGGGATTTTTAATGACAATCCAATGCTGGAGCTGGGAAACCAGTCACCTCCCTGGTTTGTAAAATCAAACTTATTTCGCATAGCATTTATCCCGTAATTTGCATTCAATGAAAGCGTTGGTAAATATCCGTCCTGATTGCGTTTTTTGTCTAACTCGTAAGCACTAAGGTTGATCTTTTGAAGTTGGTAATCAACCCTGTTATCAATTTTAAAACTGTCTGTTGGCAATTCAAATACTTGAAAGTCAGTATCAATAGCGTCGTCTGCTAACGAAAGGTCACTTTCTACAGGCATGCCCATTTGGTATTTAAGATTATTAAGCGATTGTTTATAGCTTAGTTCACTTTGTTGACATTGCGATTTAAGGTTGTTATAGCTTACCTGTATTTTATCAACATCTACTTTTTTTGCCATACCGTTTTTATACTTCAATTCTGTTGCAGCGAGCGATTTTTCGGAAGCGGCAAGTGTAGAATGTAATGTATTTATTTGTTTTCCAATAACTAAAGTCTGGTAGTAAATGCCACTGACAGAATAAGCAGTTTGCTCAGATGATTTTCTTAAGTTTTGTTCTGCTTGTTGTTTACTTATTTTGGATGCTTTTAACGCAACCCCAAATGTTGGATCAAATAATTTCTGATTCAGTTGAATGCTTCCGGATAGATTTTGTTTTGTACCAAAAACAACTGGGATTTTTGTTCCCGGTTTTCCCGCTAATTCTCCTGGGAGCAATGTTGTAGCCAATATTAAATTATTAGTGTATGAACTTGATGCTTCTATTTGCGGCAACATTGAGCCAATTTGCTCATCAATTTTCTTTTGGGCAATTAAAATATCTGTATTGCTGTTTTTAATATTCCCATTGTTTTTGTTTGCATATTCAATACATTGTTTAAGTGTAAATTCTTGCCCAAATAATCCCAATGAAAAGGAACTTAAGACAAGTAATACAAAATAATTTTTCTTCATACAATTTTATATATTTATTTTTTTATTTAAAGGAATAAGACAAACTGATTAAATTTGTAATCGCATTTTTTGTATATAGTATGTATTATCAATGATTGATGTAATCAATCATATATTGAAAAAACACTACATTTCTTTAGCATTTGCTTTAATGTGATCCAATACTTTGTAAAAAGTATCCATGTCGGATTGGGATAATCCATTTTGTAACTCTAGAGTTAATCTCAACTCTATATTAAGAAATTGGTCAATTACCCTTTCTCCTTTTTTAGTAATCATAAGGTATTTCTTTCTCCTATCTGTTGTGTCTGTAACTCTTTTTATGAGGTCTTTTGCTTCTATTTGGTCAATTGTTCGCAATATTGATGACTTGTCTTTTCCCATCGAACAAGCCAAATCTTGTTGTATTACTTCATCTTTGTTGCTATAAATAGTAAATAAAACGCCAATTTGTTCCATAGTAAGCTTGATATCTGCTTCTGATGCAATTCGTTTTTTTAGCAAATGAATCACTTCACGCATCATTTTACCTACTTCCATACCCAAATGGATTTGATTATTTTCCATGATTTTAAATTTAATTCGCGACAAAGATAATATTATTAGTTGATATTATCAACTATAATCATAATAATTTCTCATCACCTCTTCTCGTATCTGATTTTATGTATATTAATTTCAATTTTTCATTTAATGTAAATGCTTTATTTTTAGTATAAACGTTATTCCCGGCAATCTTATTTGTGCTGATTTATGCCAATTTTTTGTGTAGAAAATCGATATTTCATAATCACTCCTTTTTTTTGTATATTTGCACTTTATCAAAAATCAAAATAAAACTGCAGAGTATTAGCATGCTATTTTCCGAAATAATTGGGCAACAAGAAGTTAAGAATAAGTTTATACGCACGGTATCCGAGCAGCGGATACCACATGCGCAACTTTTGCGCGGACCGGAAGGTGTTGGGAAACTAGGATTAGCGATTGCTTACGCTCAGTATATTTGCTGCGAAAACCGATCTGCAAAAGATTCGTGTGGAGTTTGCCCTTCATGTGTAAAATATAAAAAGTTGGCTCATCCCGATTTGCATTTTGTGTTTCCTGTGATAAAACCTGCCGGAAAATCAAGCTGTGTTTGTGATGATTTTATATCTGATTTCCGGGAAATTGTGCTGGAAAATCTATATTTTGGAATAAACGATTGGTACGCAAAAATTTCTGGAGATGCGAAACAAGGGTTGATTTATTCCAATGAAAGTGAAGAGATTATTCGCAAGTTGAGTCTTAAAACTTACGAGTCGGAATATAAAATAATGATTATTTGGTTGCCCGAAAAAATGCATGGCACTTGTGCTAATAAATTATTGAAAATACTGGAAGAACCGCCAGAAAAAACGGTCTTCCTAATGGTTTCAAATGCGCCGGATGAAATCATTACAACTATACTTTCGCGTACACAACATATACATATTCCACGGTTGAGCGAATCTGAAATTGCTAAAGAGCTTTTAAAGATTGACGATTTGGAAATAGAGCTTGATTATGCAAATTATGCAGCTCATATTTCCACTGGAAGTTACCTGAATGCGTTGTCGGTTTTAAATGAAGGTGACGAAAACAAGCAGAATTTTGAGCGTTTTATGATGGTAATGCGGCTTGCCTGGCAAGTTGGGAACAAAAAAGATCATGCTTCGCTTAAAACATTAAGAAAATGGTCGGATGAAATGGCCGCACCTTCTATGGGACGTGAACGGCAAAAGAATTTTCTAAGCTATTCACAAAGAATGACGCGTGAAAATTTCATTCGGAATATGCAACAACCTGAACTGAATTACTTAACTTCTACTGAAGCTGATTTTTCAAGTCGTTTCTCTCCTTTTATTAACGAAAGAAATGTCGAGGATTTGATGAGTGAATTTGCTTTGGCTGAGCGACAAATAGAACAAAACGTAAATGCAAAGATGATTTTTTTCGATTTGACATTGAAAGTTATCATGCTTTTAAAGAGATAATTAAATACTATATATACTGGAGAAATTGACAAGAAATTCTCTACCCAAAAAATGAATAAAAATGGATTTTAAACTAGATACCGGCGGTTGCCGAATGAATAAAAAGGGTTGCAATCGCAACTCTACCCAAAAACTCAGTACTTTCGATTGGATGTGTGACTTGCCTGAAACTCAAAAAGATACTGATTTTGTAGAAGTTCAATTTAAAAACACTCGAAAAGGATATTTTTTAAATAGCACAAAAATTCCACTTGAAAAAGGTGATATTATAGCGGTGGAATCTTCACCCGGACATGATATTGGAGAAGTTACGCTGGTAGGCAGACTGGTTTTGCTTCAAATGAAAAAGTACAATGTACATCCCGATAAAATAGAAATTCGTCGTGTTTATCGGAAAGCCAAAGAGACTGATTTAGAGAAATATAAGGAAGCCAAAGCGAAGGAACAGGCAACCATGATTAAAGCCAGGCAAATTGCCGAAAGCCTGAAACTGAATATGAAAATTGGCGACGTGGAGTTTCAGGGCGATGGGAACAAAGCAATTTTTTATTATATTGCCGATGAGCGTGTTGATTTCAGGCAGTTGATTAAAGTTTTTGCTGAAACTTTCCGCATCCGTATAGAAATGAAACAAATTGGCGCTCGTCAGGAAGCGGGTCGTATCGGTGGTATCGGACCTTGTGGACGAGAATTGTGCTGTTCGGGCTGGATGACAAATTTCAACTCTGTTTCAACCAGTGCTGCTCGATATCAGGATATTTCACTAAATCCACAAAAGCTTGCTGGACAGTGTGCCAAACTGAAATGTTGTATGAATTTTGAATTGGATTCGTACATGGATGCTGTTAAGGACTTCCCGTCAAAAGAAATTCAATTAGAAACATTAGATAATACCTATTATCATTTTAAAACAGATGTGTTTAAAGGTATGATTGCATATTCCACGTCTCAAAATTTTGGAGCGAATTTAGTTACTATTTCTGCAAAACGTGCCAAAGACATCATTGCCATGAATCGAAAAGGTTCGAAACCGGATTTACTTGATGACCATTCTGAAGAAATCGAAAAGCCGATAGCTGTGGATTATGAAAATGGCGTAGGACAAGATAGCTTAACCCGTTTTGATTCAGGGAAGAAGCGATCAGGAAATAAAAATAAGCGACCATCAAATAACAATAAACCTCGGAAACCAGAACAACTAGAGACTAAAAGTGACACCCCAAGATTTCAAAAACCAATTAAGAAGAATGGCAATGGCACAGCGCAAAATGTTAAGTAAGATAGCAATAGCGATTTTAGTTTCGCTTCTTTTTGCTGGTTGTACAAGTAACGACGTATATTTTAAATACAAATCAGTGACTCCAAAAGGCTGGAATAAGGATAGTTTATATACATTTGATGTAAATATTACAGATACAATTTCATCCTATAATATTTATGTAAATGTTAGAAATAAAGGTGAATATCCTTATCAAAATCTTTGGTTGTTTTTGAATAAAATTTCTCCTGATAAAAAACAGACCAGCGATTCAATCGAATGCTATTTGGCTGATCAAAGAGGGAAATGGTTGGGATCAGGAGTTGGCTCTATAAAGGAAATGCCTGTTTTATATCAACAAAATGTGAAATTTAAAAAATCCGGCATTTATCAATATAAAATTGTACACGGAATGCGTGATACAATTTTAATTGGTATAAATGACATTGGAATGCGAGTTGAAAAAATTAAAAGATAAATGTTGATTTCTCATGGGTAAGAATAAATTGGCAAAGTTTGCCGATATGGATGAATTTCCGCACGTTTTTCAGGTATCTTCTCAAGTATTACGAGAAGGTGCAGATTTTGAGATGAAAGGAAAATGGAATGAATTATTTTTTAAAAATGACCATCCTATAGTTTTGGAACTTGGTTGTGGTAAAGGTGAATACACAGTTGGATTAGGTCAATTATATCCTGATAAAAATTTTATAGGCGTCGATATTAAAGGAGCTCGTTTGTGGACAGGTGCCAAAGATTCATTCGAAAAAGGAATGAAAAATGTGGCATTTCTGCGAACAGACATTGAAATGATCCATCATATTTTTGCCCAAAATGAGGTGAGTGAAATATGGCTCACGTTCCCTGATCCACAAATGAAAAAAGTCACAAAGCGACTTACAGCTACAAATTTCATTAAGTCTTACCAACAGTTTGTCAAACCCAATGGGTTAATCCATTTGAAAACCGACAGCAATTTTATGTTCACTTATACCTGCGAAATGGTAAAGGCAAATAGTTATCCTGTGGTTTTTTCTACAGATGATTTATATGCTTCTAAATTGCAAGATCCGATTTTAGGCATCAAAACCTATTATGAGCAGCAATGGCTCGATCGTGGCTTGACGATCAAATATATTCAGTTTTTACTCGAAGTAAAAGACAAATTTATTGAGCCTGAAATTGAGATTGTGCACGATCCATATCGAAGTTTTGGCAGAAGCAAACGTCAGCACATGGAAATTTCGTGACCTTTTTTTCTATAATTCTTTTCTATCTATAAAACTTTTCAAACATTTTACTTGTTACTGGTCGTAACTTGTAACATATAAAATTCATAACACAACACTATTATGACTATCAACAAACAATTAATATTGGATGCCCTTGTTCATGTGCGTTACCCTGGCACAGGAAAAGATATTGTATCATCCGGAATGGTGCATGAAAATATCCAAATTGAAGGAATGAAAGTTTCTTTTTCCATAAACTTTGAAAAACCTAATGATCCGTTTGCAAAGTCGGTAGTAAAGGCTGCCGAACAGGCTATTCTGACTTATGTAAGTGAAGATATTGAAATTAAGGGCAATATCGAAATTATTACTAAAGAAGTAGTCAAACCAAAACCCGTTTCAATACTTCCGAATGTAAAGAATATCATTGCAGTATTTTCAGGAAAAGGTGGTGTTGGCAAATCTACAATTTCTTCGAATCTGGCTATAGCATTGGCTTCTATTGGATATAAAGTGGGCTTACTTGATGCTGATATACATGGACCTTCTATTCCTAAAATGTTTGGTGTGGAAGACGCACACCCAGTTATACATGAAGTTGATGGACAGCACTTGATTACTCCAATTGAAAAATATGGTGTTAAAATATTATCTATTGGTTTTTTTGTAGATCCTGCTCAAGCTTTAGTATGGCGAGGCTCAGTTTCCAGCAATGCGTTAAAGCAGCTTATTACTGATGCCGAATGGGGCGAACTGGATTTTTTTGTAATGGATTTACCTCCAGGTACAGGAGACATACACCTTACTTTAGTACAAACTATGGGAATTACTGGTGCAATTGTAGTTACAACTCCACAAGATGTTGCATTAGCAGATGCAAGAAAAGGAATAAATATGTTCCAGGGTGAAAAGGTCAATGTGCCTGTGCTTGGATTGGTTGAAAATATGTCTTATTTTACACCTGCTGAATTGCCGGACAACAAATATTATATTTTTGGTAAAGAAGGTGGAAAGAGATTAGCTGAAGAATTCAATATTCCGCTTTTGGGTCAGATACCTTTGGTGCAAAGTATACGTGAAGGAGGTGATGCCGGACGGCCAATTGCTTTTGATGATAATTCAATTTTAGCTTCATCATTTAGAGAATTAGCTCAGAATGTTGTGGGTCGGGTTGACTTTAGGAATACTAATTTAGAGGCTACAAAAAAAGTTGAAATGGTAAAATAGCATTTTTTCAACAATTAATTTCCTTTGAAAGTTTCCAAAATTCAAAAGATGTGTACTGCACATTGTGTAATTTGTTGATTTATTTGATTTTTTATCAGTTTACCTGTCAATATAATTTGAGAAAATCAAAGTTATTATTGAATTGCATATATGAGCTTAATATTCTGTATAACAAATAAATAATACAATTTATCGCAAAACGTGTAATAAAATGTAATATTTTAAAATATATTTTTATTCATAAACTTTCAATTATTTTCTTAACTTTGACACAAGTTATTCAAAACTTAAGAAGTGTTATTCTATTAATATTTACTGAGTTTTAATCTTTCCAAACTGCATGAAAAGATTTTTAATATTTATTTTTACTTTCTTTTTTATCATAACAATAAATCCGGAGAATAAAGATTTTTCGAGATGGACGTTCTCACCTGAAGTCGGATTTAATAAATTTGATGGAGATGCAGTTCAGGACACAAGGAACGTGTTTGTTGGTACCGCAAGTAGTCTTAGTTATGGGGCTAATTTAGAATATGCACTAACACCAATTTGGGGCATTTCAGTGAATTTTTTGAACATCCCTTTTAACGGGATTTACACTACTAACGTCGATACATTTTCTACAAAATTGATCAACGGAAATATTAGTGCTACTGTAAATTTTTCTCGTATGATTTTTCCACAAACAAATGCCAAATTATACATAAATGGATCAATTGGTTTTGGATATGCATATTACACTTATAATGTAAAACTAACGCCAAACACTAATCCGAAAACTGCACTTACACCTCCCTATGGGAATGCAGGTTCTATCCCTATCTCTTTATCAGTAGAATATAATATAAGCAAATCAATTTCGTTGGGAGCAAAAGCTACGTATATTACTTTTACAAAGGATAATTTAGAAGGTGTTAATCAATTCCAGGGCGTTACAAATGATCGTATTGCCTTGGGAACAATGTTTTTGAGCTATAAATTTGGTGCGAATAATAAAGATCACCTGAGAAATATCAGAATGAATGAATTCTCTCCGGATGAAGGATTGTCATTAGCTAGAACAAATGCTGAAAAAATAAATAAATTAGATAAGGAACTCAAAAAGTTAGATAAAAAGGTAGATAATCAAGGAAAACGAATAGATTCAATTGCTCAATTTCTGTCAAATGATGGACCAGATTCTGATGGAGATGGAGTACCAGACGTTAGGGATAAAGAACCAAATACACCTCCAAATACACCTGTCGATTTTTGGGGTAAAACTTTAAAAATAAATTCTAATAATTTTTCTGAGGACGATAATTCAGGTGTTGCCGACAGACAAAATAAATCGAACAAATCGAATAATAAATCGAAATCAAATTCTAATTCGGGATCAAATTCTAATTCAAACTCAAATAATTGCAATTGCGATGATACACCAGCAGTTTACTTTGATTTTGACAGAATTGATTTAGATGACAATGCGTTAATTATGATTAGTAAGATGGCAAAGAAAATGAAAGATGATCCTTCTTTGTATGTGGAAGTCAGGGGATATTGTGATTATATCGGGAAAAATCCATACAATGAAACTTTGAGTAAAAGGCGTGCCGAAAGAGTGAAAACCGAAATGGTGAAAATATGGAAAATACCTGCAAACCATATTATTGCAAATGGAAAAGGGAAAATCATAGAACCTCGTATTAAATATAAGCCAAACCGAAGATGTGATTTCTTCTTTGACAAACAATAAAATTAGCATAACATTAAAAACAAAAAAGGCCAACTTAAAAGTGGCCTTTTTTGTTTTTAATGTTCGAATTGTCAATCATGCACGATTCGTAAATAGAAGTTAGTACCTTTACACTTGTTTTCGAATTGGATACATTTTTTTTTAGAAGTATATTTCAAGTATTATATTAAACAGAAGGTAATTAATGAAACCTACAATTATTGATTTATTAAACCAAAGTGTTGAGAAATTTGCACTCAGTCCATTTCTTTGGGAGAAAACCACCAATGAGTTTTTGCCTACAACCTATGCCGAAACTAAAGTACAAACTCATTTACTGGCTGCAGGTTTAATCCAATTAGGTGTAGAAAAAGGTGATAAAATAGCTCTGCTATCGGAAGGTAGAAATGCATGGATTATCGGCGAGCTTGGAATTTTACATGTTGGTGCAGTAAATGTTCCATTATCAATAAAACTGGAAGAAAGCAACGATTTGATTTTTCGTTTAATTCATTCAGAAGCACAATATATATTTGTATCAGGTGGCCAATTGAAAAAAATCAGGGCTATTATCAATGAACTTCCTCAAATAAAAAAAGTGGTGGTTTTTGATGAACAGCCCACTTACGAGGCCAATGAAATATGCCTCAGTGAATTGATTCAAAATGGCGAAAATTATTTGAAGGAATTTCCTGATGCTGTATTAAGCAGAACAAAAAATATAGGACCTGATGATTTAGCCAATATTAGTTATACTTCAGGTACAACTGCCGACCCTAAAGGTATTCTATTAACTCACCGGAATTACACTGCAAATGTAGAACAGGCACTTACATTAATGACAATTCCGACCACATACCGGACTTTGCTTATTTTACCGCTCGATCATTGTTTTGCTCATGTTGCCGGATTTTACAGCTTTATGGCTTCTGGAGCTAGTGTTGGAACTGTTCAAAGCGGGAAAACGGGGATGGAAACCCTGAAAAATATTCCTATTAATATTAAGGAACTTAAACCAAACTTACTGCTTAGCGTACCTGCCTTAGCAAAGAGTTTCAAGAAGAATATCGAAACAAGTATTAGGGCGCAAGGTGCAGTAGTGAATTGGTTATTCACTACTGCACTGAAAATGGCCTATTCTTATAATAAAGAAGGATTCAATAAAGGAAAAGGGTTGCAAATTCTGAAAAAGCCGTTACTACTTTTATTCGATAAAATAATTTTTTCAAAAGTTCGTGAAGGATTTGGCGGTCAGCTCGATTTCTTTGTTGGTGGCGGAGCATTACTCGACATCGATTTGCAACGCTTTTATTATGCCATCGGAATTCCAATGTTTCAGGGTTATGGTTTATCTGAAGCCACACCTATCATTTCATCTAACGGAATGAAAAAGCACAAATTAGGTTCTTCGGGATATTTGGTAGCCCCAATGGAATTGAAAATTTGTGATTCAGAAGGACAAGAACTACCGAATTTCGAAAAAGGGGAGATTATTATTAAAGGGGAAAACGTGATGGCCGGTTATTACAAAAATGAGAAGTCTACTGCTGAAACAATTATTGATGGTTGGTTGCACACAGGCGATATGGGTTACATGGATAACGATGGATTTCTTTATGTAGTAGGTCGTTTCAAAAGTTTGCTGATTTCGAGTGATGGAGAGAAATATAGTCCTGAAGGTATTGAAGAATCGCTTTCGGATAATTCATATTTTATTGATCAGGTAATTCTGTATAACAACCAAAACCCTTATACGGTGGCACTGATTGTACCAAACAAAGAAGCTTTAAAAAGGTATGTGCAACGTAAAAAACCGGAGTTGAAATGGGATTCGAAAGAGGCAAAAGAGCTGGCATTGGATAAATTGCAACGCGAAATTTATGAATACCGAAAAGGTGGAAAACTGGAAGGAACGTTTCCAGAACGATGGCTGCCGGCTGCAATAGCTGTTATTGGCGAATCATTTACAGAGCAAAACGGATTAGTAAACAGTACAATGAAAATTATGCGAGTCAAAGTGGAAGAACGATATGCAGTTCGCATTGAAGGATTGTATAGCTCTGGTGCCAAAAACATCAGCAATCCTGAAAATATTGAAGCGTTGAATTAAGATGCTTAATGATTACCAGAAAAAATGCCATTTCTTTCGGAATGGCTTTTTTTCATAGTTAAAGTGTCTTTGTTATCAGCTCACTTATTTTTTCCAGGTAATAAACATCCGTTTCGTTCAGCACATCGTATCGTTCACTATCCACATCAAGCACTCCTGCAACTCTATGCTCCTTGTCAAAAACAGGAACTACAATTTCGGACACCGAGCTGCTGCTACAAGCTATATGTCCGGCAAATAAGTTTACATCCGGGACATACAGACTTTTTTGTTCTTTCCATGAGGTTCCACAAACGCCTTTACCCTGTTTTATCCTGGTGCATGCAATTGGACCCTGGAACGGACCAAGTACCAGTTCGTCGGCTTTTACCCAATAGAAACCAACCCACCACCAACCGAATGTAACTTTGAGTGCCGCAGAAATATTGGCCAGATTTGCAATTAAATCTCGTTCAATTTCTATCAGTGAAGCAAGTTGAGGAAGTAATGTTTCATACATTTCTTTTTTATCAGTTCCTGTTGCTTTCTTTATTTCTTTATCCATAGTTTTTATATCTAATTTTTATGCAAAAATACAGTTTAATTCGAAGAACGAAATAATATTTGCTATCATTTACAGTCAATTCTAAAAGATATGGATAGAAAGTAAAAAAGTCAACTAACTAGTATTGAAAAACTATAAGATTATTTTGTTAATTGAAAATAAATCCCTTTCTTTGCAACTCTGTTTTATTTTGTAGTTGAATTAATTATCTCCAAAACTATTAATTATTAAATTATCAGTATGAAAACAAAACTTTTTAGATGGATTGCTTTAAGTTTATTGGTACTTTTCACAGCAGGTATAAATGCCCAACAGGTGCAACCGTTACCAATTGACCCCAATGTACGTTACGGGAAATTAGATAATGGGCTTACCTATTATATACGTGCTAACAAAGAACCAAAACAGCGGGCTGACTTTTATATCGCCCAGAATGTAGGTGCAATTCTTGAAAATGATGATCAGAACGGGTTGGCTCATTTTCTGGAACATATGGCTTTTAATGGTACCAAGAATTTCCCGGGCAAAGGGATTATCAATTATCTGGAAAAGATAGGTGTAAAATTTGGCGCAGATATCAATGCACATACCGGTTTGGACGAGACAGTTTATAATCTTTCAGATGTGCCAACTCAACGTGATGGTATAGTGGATAGTGCTTTAATTGTTTTGCACGATTGGTCCAGTTTTATTTCACTGGAAGATTCCGAAATAGATGCAGAGCGTGGGGTGATTCGTGAAGAATGGCGTCAGGGAGCCGGTGCCGACCGCAGAATGTGGAAAGAGTCGAATAAACTGAAGTATCCGGGTTCGAAATACGCTATCCGTGATGTAATTGGCGACACAGCTATTATCAATAATTTTAAGCATAATACCATTCGCGATTTTTATAAAAAATGGTATCACCCAGATCTGCAGGCAATACTAATTGTTGGCGATATTGATATAGACAAAGTGGAAGCTGAAATAAAAACAATATTTAAGGATATTCCTAAAGCAAATAACCCGACAGAGCGGACTATTTATCCAATTGCTGATAATCAGAAACCAATTGTGTCGGTGGTGAAAGATAAAGAAGCACGCATGACCCGTATTGAGTTGGAATATAAGCATAAAAAGCTTCCTGATGATGTGAAACTGTCGATAAGTGGTTATGCGGTGAATACCATAAATTCGTTGATATCAACAATGATTGGATACAGGTTTGATGAAATTACACAGCAAGCAGATGCACCTTTTGTGGCAGGTTATGCCTATTATGGCGAATTAGTAAAATCGATAGATGCCTTTCAAATGCTGGCTATACCGAAAGAAGGACAGGAACTGCATGGATTAACCGCACTCCTGTTGGAAGCCGAAAAAATTAAACGTTTTGGTTTTACCGAAACAGAGTTGGAACGAGCCAAAACAGATTATCTGAAAAGTTATGAGAAAGCTTATAACGAACGTGATAATCAGAAAAACAATAACCTGGTAGAAGAGTATGTTCGTAACTTTTTAAATCAGGAACCTATCCCCGGCATTGAGTGGGAGTACAAAACAACTCAAATGCTGCTGCCACAGCTAAAACTGGATGTGATAAATCAGGTTGCAAAGTCATATGTGACAGATACAAACATGATTGTTTCTATTATGGCACCTGATAAAGAAGCGGTAAAAATACCTACCGAAGATCAGATTCGTGCTGCCATAGCGAATGCCAAAACAGCATCTTTAAAAGCTAACGTGGAAGAAACCATCAAGAAACCGTTGATAGATAAAATACCTGAAGCAGGTAAGATTATCAAAACTACTCAAAACAAATCGCTTGGAACTACCGAGTGGACCCTGAGTAATGGAGTGAAAGTGATTATTAAACCTACGACGTTCAAAAAAGACGAGATTTTACTTAATGCATTCAGCGAAGGAGGACTTTCGAAGGTGAAAAATGTGGCTGACCTGCCTTCGGGAATTTTAGCAGCTTCCATTGTTTCCAACAATGGGCTGGGTGAATTTAATCAGATAGATTTAAGCAAGATACTGACTGGTAAAATTGCATCGGTAGTACCTCAACTCAGCGATTATTCCGAAGGTTTCTCCGGAAATTCTTCTGTATCTGATTTTGAAACCATGATGCAGTTGGTTTACCTCAACTTTACAGCGCCCCGTAAGGATGATAATGCCTATAAAGCCATGATAAATATGATTCGTGCTAGTCTGTCTAATGTAGCCAGTGATCCCCGCAAGGCTTTTTCCGATTCGGTCAATCTTGGAGTGACAAACCACAATCCGCGTACAGTGATTATAAGTTTGAAAACGCTGGACCAGATTGATCAGGATAAAGCATTGGCTATTTACAAAGAACGATTTGCCGTACCGGCTGATTTTACGTTTATTTTCACAGGTAATATTGACCCGAATAATGATTCAATAAGAAACATCATCTGTACGTATTTGGGTGGACTAAAATCTAAAGGTGGTGTAGAGAAGTTTACTGATAATAAAATTCGCAAACCAAAAGGCAAAGTAGATAATCATTTCACTAAAACGATGCAAATTAAAAAAGCTTCGAACTTTATACTGTTCAGTGCTGCCATGCCTTACAATATGACTACCCGCACTACGCTGACGGCTATCGGCAATATATTGACCCTGCGTTATATCGATAGCATTCGTGAAAAAGAAGGTGGTTCGTATGGTGTAGGTGTTCGTGGGAGTATGAGCAATACGCCTGTGGACGAAGCAGACTTGATGATGCAATTTGATACGGATCCGGCAAAACAGGAAAAACTTATTGCTATTATTTATGCTGAAATCAATCAGATAATAGAAAAAGGACCACTGCCTGATGACTTGCAAAAGGTAAAAGAAAATATGTTGAAAAAATACAGCGAAGATATAGCCGAAAACGGTTGGTGGTCGGGAGCTCTGGAAAACTACTATCACTACAAACTTAATTTGGTGGATGATTACAAAGCCTCGGTAGAAGCATTGACTTCCGAAAAAATTCAGTCAACTCTGAAAAATATTGTTTCGCAAGGAAATGTATTGGAAGTGGTTATGAAACCGGCTGAATAAATGCTGCATGCACATAAATAAGGAACAGTTCCCTCGAATTGTTCCTTATTTTTAATGGAACCAGTATTCATTAGAAATAAACCCGTACGGTTTGGCAACCTTGAATTGTTTTAAAAAGAACTAATTATGCCTCCCAAGAAAATAATATTGACTTTCGTTGCTTTTGTCTTCGGCTTGTGTCTGATAACTGCACACGCACAAACAACTTATGGCGATACTATTTTTTTTGATAATTTCGGGCAGCATACCACCCGGGTTACCACACTTTACATGCCTTCGGGGAGTTATATTTTTGGCAGTGCCAGCGGTAGTAGTAACGAAAAAGAAATTCAGGACAATTACTACGCAGTAGTTGATCCGCTACATATAATAGATGCCAATCCCCCATCGTATTTTTGGACTTCTACCAGTCCTACTTCCACATACCCTGGTGGTGCAGTATCTTATTATACCAAAGATCATACCGGCAATGCCAATGGTGCCGTGATGGTGGTAAATGCTGGTACTACAGTGAATTATTTATATAAACGACCTGTTACCCTGAAGACAGGATTCCGGTATCGGTTTTCTTTTTGGATTTACCTCGTGCGTAGAAGTTCGCAATTTGCCATGGAGGTTATTAATCAGACAAGCAATACCACCAATACCTTTGTAGGCCCTGTGCTTACCAACGAAGGAGTCTGGGCACAGTATTCGCTTGATTTCCCGGTTCCCATTTCGGCGGCAGAGACTACAAACGTCATTAGTGCCGGACTGCAAAACAAGTATGTACTGGTTAATGGGAACGATTATTATATTGATGATATTTTATTAAGTACCTTACATACTCCTCCTGTTACCATTACAGCTACTAATGTCAGTCCAGTTTGCCAGGGTGATGGCATCCAATTTACAACTAATGCCACCGGAGGCGCTACCCCATTTGTTTTTTCATGGACAGGCCCTAACGGATTTACATCGGTTGCTCAAAACCCTGTTATTCCCAACACTACACTTGCCATGAGTGGAACTTACACGGTTACCGTTACCGATGCACTGGGACAAACGGCTACCGCAACAACTAATGCCACAGTGAATCCTTCACCTCTGACCGACTTCACCCTTTCTTCCGCCACTATCGACAGCAGGCATAATACCGTGGATTTTAGCATTGCTCCTGAAAATAATATTAGCTATAATTGGGATTTTGGGGATGGAACAATCGCCAAACAGGCTGCTATCTCCCACACGTTTACCATTACCGGCACCACACCCGAATTTACTATCAAATTAAACGCAGTAGACGCTATCGGGTGCACCAGCACTACTACCAAAATCATTGAAGTAATTCCATTTGTTCCCAATGTTTTTTCACCTAACGGCGATGGAATAAACGATGTATTTATGGCCGGATATGAACTGCAGGTGTTAGACCGCTTTGACGTATTGCTTTACAAAGGTACCACCGGATGGGATGGGACTTATAATGGCAAAGTGATGGACAACGATACATATTTCTATTACTTGAATTACATCGATATTAATCATAAAATCCAGACCCGCAAAGGTTATGTAACCCTGAAAAAATGAACGATTTTATGAAACAAACTATACTCTTTATTTTCATTGCGGTCTTTGTTGCTTCGGGCGTAAAAGTTATGGGTCAGGCGGATATCAGCATGGCTACCGACTGGTATAACCGGGCCAATTACAATCCGGCATCCATTGCCCGAACCGATTATATTTACCTGTTCTCCAATGCCCGTAAACAATGGCTCGGAGTAGACGGTGCCCCAACAGTATTTAACGTACAGGCTTCGGAATATATCCACGCTATGCATTCTGCTTTTGGCATTTCGCTGGTGAGCGACCAGATTGGGGTGACTCGGGCTATCAACCCCATGCTGACCTATGCTTTCCGCATTTCCAACGACCTGGACTGGTCGCTTTCCATGGGCATGTCAGGCGGTGTATTTGCTCGCTATGTGGATGGTGCGCTTTTCGAAGCCGATAATGCCGCTGACCCTTCAATATATACGGGCTTCGACCGTATTATGCAACCCGATGCTAATGTGGGAGTAGAATTTCAAAACAACCATTTTGTTTTAGGAATTTCCAGTACCCATCTTTTTTCGATGTTTAAGGACAGCACATTGTTTCTGAATGCCAATCACCGCTACGGGTACGCAATCTATAAGAATACCAATTCGCCTTTTTATAATTATAATGTAGGTATGCAGGTAGTGAACCGAAGTAACCTCACTGTGTTTGAAGCCAATGCTTCCATACGTTTCAAGCATGCTACCGGACTGAATACCGGACCCCGTGAAATCTTCGACCTGGGCATTACTTACCGCACTTCGCAGCAACTCACATTGCTATTCGGGCTCAATCTCACTTCCAACTTCAGAGTAGGATATGCCTACGACCAGAGTTTTACGGTGGGTTACAGCCAGAACTCCACCCATGAAGTAATGCTCGAATACCGCATTCCTTCCAAAGCCGCCTCTACCTGCATCCAGTGTCGCAACGAAGATTATTGGTATTATTAATAGAGCCTTTTACTCGCATTTTAATTAATCAGACACATTACTAGTTCATACGCAGGTTATGCAGTTGTTGCTTTCAATGCTGCAGAGGCATCTTTGAGTATTGAAGTAGCATCTTGACCTGTTACAATGTCAGATGTTAGCCTTGCAGAGGCATCGTGACCTGTTACAATGTCAGTTGTAGGCTTTGCAGAAGACACTTTGAGTGCTGCAGAGACATCTTTGAGCATTGCAGAGGATACTTTCAACACTGCAGCGACATCTTTGAGCGTTGCAGAACTAGTAATATTTTAAAATCTTTTCTTTACCAGTACTTTTAGTCCATCGGCTACAGTTTTTACCTGTATTTCCTTCCCTTCTTCGTAGGGTTCTCCATCGTAATGGAAAGGTCCTGATTCTTCACGTAACAAAGTAATCTCTTCAGATCGCAGCGTGGTCATGAATAAATCGTTGTTTATAGTTTTTGTAAAAAGCTGTAGAGCCAAAGTAGGAATGGCAATAATAGGGAAATTACTCATAATGGAAATATCCATTTTCCCATCCTGGACACTTGCTTGCGGGGCGATGTAGGCATTGTTACCCCATTGTGAGGCATTCGCAAATGTGAGGACAAAAGCTTTCGTTTTCAAGTCAATGCCATTGCCACTCAAATGGTAGGTCTGTGATTTATAACTAAAATAACCGGTAATGATTTTTTCGAGATAGCGCATGATACCGCGTTTATGACCTTTGGCAAATTCGGTGCTCACGTAAGCGTCAAATCCGGTTCCACATGTGCAAAAGAACGGTTTCTCGTTAACCAGCCCATAATCGATAAGAATCGGCTCGGAATGATTCAATTGTTCAATGGCTTTTTTAGTGTTCATCGGGATACCCAAATGCCGCGCTAGTCCATTGCCCGATCCAATAGGTATAATTCCTAATGAACAATTAGTATGTATCAACGATTGTGCAATTTCATTCACCGTGCCATCACCACCCACCGCCACAACAATAGTATATCCTTTTTTGACAAAGTCTTTTGCTAATTTTATTCCTTCGCCTCTGAATTTCGAAAACACAATTTTAGGTTCAAACAAACTTGTATCCAAATTTTTATGGATAAGAAGTGGCAAAGTTTCTTTCTTGCCGGTTCCGGAGTTTGGGTTTATTATAAACGCAATTTTTGTTTTCATTTTATCAGCATTGAAGCATTTTATTAGCGGTGCGAAAATACTAATAATTTATCAATTTCCAAGATTAGGCAAATCGAACAGCTCTACGTAATTCATGAACAAAATTATTACTACTGTTATTTTTGAATTAAATTTGAAGTTTAAAATGAAAAAACACTATTTTTGTTAACGCTTTATTGTATATTTGCATTATTGAATTAGAAATAATCAAATTCTGAATCTTCAAGAAATTCAAACTTAAAACCATTGGAATATGTCTAAAAAGAGAAAACCTGCCCAAAGCACAAAAATCCGCAAGTCGGAATTGGTACGTAACATCATCAATGTATTCAATGAAAATTCAGAGAAAACTTTCAATTACAAACAAATAGCCACTTTGCTAAATATTAGTTCTGAAACTCAACGGATTTTTATAAATCAGTTGTTGTATGAGTTATTGGAAGAAGATTTTCTGGTTGAGATTTCACGGGGCAAATTTAAAGTGAATTCTCGCGGAGGTTATATCGAAGGCGTAATAGAGCGTCAGGGTGTAAAAACATATTTAAAACCTGATGATGGGGATGACCTAGTCTTTATACCCGAACAGAAAACTAACCATGCTTTGCTAAACGATAAAGTGAAAGTATTTCTGTATGCCCATCGCAAAGGGCAACAACAAGAGGGCGAAGTGGTGGAGATTATTAAACGTGCAAAGGATACATTCGTTGGCATACTGGACGTTTCGGAGAATTACGCTTTTCTGACCCTGGATAATAGAATTATGCTCAATGATATTTTTATCCCTAAAAATAAATTAAATGGAGGAAAGTCTGGTCAAAAAGCAGTTGTAAAATTACTTGGCTGGGAACCAAATGCTAAAAATCCGACAGGTGAAGTTATTGATGTGCTGGGTGATAAAGGAGATAATACGGCTGAAATGCACGCTATTCTGGCTGAATTTGGCTTGCCTTACAAATATCCGGCCGATGTAGAAGCTGCGGCACTTAAGATTGATGCAGGAATTACACCCGATGAAGTTGCCAAACGTATTGACATGCGAAATGTTACAACATTTACCGTCGATCCACGTGATGCAAAGGATTTTGATGACGCTTTATCGTTGCGGAAATTACATAACGGACTCTGGGAAGTTGGCGTTCATATTGCCGACGTAACGCATTATGTCCGCCCTGAAAGTATCATTGAAACAGAAGCTATGGAGCGTGCTACTTCTGTTTATCTCGTAGACCGTACAATTCCTATGCTACCGGAGCATTTGTCGAATGGAATTTGCTCGCTTCGTCCAAACGAAGATAAGCTGACCTATTCTGTCATTTTTCAGATAAATGATAAAGCCGAAATTCAGCATTATGATATTGCCAAAACCGTAACCTGCAGCAATCGCCGTTTTGCTTACGAAGAAGCACAAGCTGTAATTGAAACCGGTGAAGGAGATTACAAAGAAGAAATACTTACGTTAGATCGTTTGGCAAAGATTTTACGTCAAAAACGGTTTGACAACGGAGCCATTGCGTTTGACCGGGTAGAGGTTCGGTTTGAAATTGACGATAAAGGGAAACCAACTTCTGTATTCTTCAAAGAGCAGAAGGATGCTAATAAGATGATTGAAGAATTTATGTTGTTAGCCAACAAAACTGTGGCAACTCATATTGGAAAGCCCGGCAAAGGACTAAAAGCCAAAACATTTGTATATCGTATTCATGATGTGCCAAATCCTGACAAGCTAAATACTTTTGCTGTATTCATTAAGCGTTTTGGTTATAATCTGAAAACATCTGGCAAACAAACTGCTATTTCAAGTTCTATCAATGCACTGTTGGATGAAGTCCAGGGTAAAAAAGAACAGAATCTGATAGAAACACTGGCTATTCGCTCCATGGCTAAGGCAGTCTATTCAACGTCAAACATGGGCCATTATGGACTGGCTTTCGATTTCTACACGCATTTCACATCACCTATTCGTCGTTATCCGGATATGATGGTGCATCGATTACTCGAAAAATACGCTGCCGGCGGACGTAGTGTGAATGCTTCGGAGTGGGAAGATTATTGTCAGCACAGTTCCGATATGGAACAGCTTGCCGCAAATGCAGAACGGGCCTCAATCAAGTATAAACAAGTTGAATTCATGTCCGAGAGAATTGGTCAGGTATTCGATGGAGTAATTTCAGGTGTTACAGAATGGGGGATATATGTAGAATTGACAGAAAATAAATGCGAAGGTATGGTTCCAATCCGTGATTTGGATGATGACTTTTATACTTTCGATGATAAGAACTACTGTTTAGTCGGTCGAAAATTCCATAAACGCTATCAATTGGGTGATGGATTGACAGTAAAAGTAGCCCGGGCAAATCTTGATAAGAAACAATTAGATTTTGTGTTAGCATAGAACCGGAATAATCCCTATCGAACCAGAATGATTATAAATAACATAGATTCAGTTTTTTATGGCGCTTAGACTTGAATCAAGCGCCATGATTTGTATACTTATGAATAGTTAGAGCTCAAAAAAATAGAATTTCCCTTTGTGGGAATAAAAATAAATCCTATCTTTGCACTCGCTAAAGAAAAATAATGGCTGCGTAGCTCAACTGAATAGAGTACCACACTACGGATGTGGGGGTTACAGGTTTGAATCCTGTCGCGGTCACAATTCTTAAAAAAACCTCAATAAACAAGTGTTTATTGAGGTTTTTTTATTGCCAATTATTCAATACATATTTTAAAGTTTGTCATTTAATTTGCAAATATATCAGTAATTAAATTAATTTCTCATCTTACAAAACTTCTTGTGATTTCATTTCTTTTTGTTAGTCTATGGTGTGAAACTGAAACTATTTGCGAAATATAGATGGAAATTTATGTGTTTTTGCTGTTTCATGTGCTATTTTCTCTGTCATTTTAGTTCTCAGAAGTGTTAAAGATGTCTTTTACCTCAAAAAAAATCATTTCTTGACTTTTAATTTTTAAATATTCACATATATTTATTTTATAACTATTTACATTGAATATTATATTTTTATATGCTAGTATACAGTACAATAAGTTAGTGTTAAAATAATAAAATTATGTTTTAATAGGTTCAAAGTACTCGAAAAATATATGGTTGCCTACATATTGACACAATAAAACTGTATATATTTTCTATTTATCATCAAAAACACTTGTTTTTTAATTATTAATACTTTATTTTTGCAAACGGTTTTAAAGTAATTGCTAGAATAAACGCAAATTAAAGAAGATTAATAAACAAAATGTTAAATTTATGAGAAAACTAAGGTTCTTATTGGCTTGCCTATTATTGGTTGGCGTAGGTTTGGTTAATGCTCAGTCAAAATCCATTTCTGGAAAAGTATTTTCAGCGGATGACGGGCAACCTGTTATTGGTGCAACTGTAAAAGTTAAGGGTACAAGTCTGGGTACTATAACTAATGCTGACGGCGAATTTAAAATTACGTTGCAGGCTGATGCTAAAACAATAGTAGTATCATACATAGGTATGAAAACTCTAGAAGTTGAAGCAAAAAATGGTATTGTAATTAAATTAGAGGCTGAAACTTCTCAGTTGAATGAAGTAGTAGTAACTGCTTTAGGAATTAGTAGAGATAAAAAATCCTTAGGGTACTCAGTTCAGGAAGTGAGTGGAAATGATGTAAATCAGGTGAAATCTGACAACTTTATTACTTCTCTTTCTGGTAAAATCTCTGGTATTCAAATTAAGAATAATACCAATTTTGGTGGATCAACTAACGTTATTATTCGTGGTTCTTCCTCATTGACTGGTAATAATCAAGCTTTATTCGTTGTAGATGGAGTTCCTGTAGACAACTCAAATGATAACAATTCGGGCCAAACAACAGGTCGAAGTGGATATGATTATGGTAATGCTGCATCGGATATCAATCCTAATGATATCGAAACTGTTAGTGTCTTAAAAGGAGCAGCTGCAACTGCACTTTATGGTTCAAGAGCTTCACACGGGGTGGTTTTAATTACAACTAAAAGAGGTCAAACAACCTTAGCAAAAACAATGACTGTGAAGTTAAGCTCAAATTTGACCGTTAGCTCTGTAGATCAAAGCACTTTCCCGAAATATCAGAATCAATACGGTGGTGGTTATTCTCAGACAGGTTATAGTTCTGCAGCCGATGGAAGTGCTTATCCGGGTTTAGAACATTATGCTGATGTTAATGGAGATGGAGTTATTGATTATACTACCCCATACTATGAAGATGCATCTCGTGGACAAAAATTCGATGCAAACATTAAGGTTTATCAATGGGATGCATTCGATCCAAAATCACCTAATTATATGAAAGCAACTCCATGGGTTGCTGGCGCTAATGGGCCGATAACATTCTTTCAAACTGGTTTAAGTACAACCAATAATATTGATATTTCAGGTAGTGATAAGAATTCAACTTATAGATTTGCATATACCAACTTTAATCAAACTGGTATAATGCCAAATAGTAATTTGTCAAAAAATAATGCAATTTTTAATGGTTCATATAACATTACTGATAATTTAAAAATAACAACTTCTGCAAACTACGTTAATACTGCTGGTAAAGGACGTCCTTCAACTGGGTATAATGACAATATTATGTCAAGTTTTCGTCAATGGTACGAAGTTAATGTAGACATGGGTATGCAAAAGAAAATGTATCAGTTAACAGGTACTAATGCAACATGGAACCGTGCAGCATGGAATGATGGAACGGCAGCTTATTGGGATAATCCCTACTGGTTACGAGCTAATAACTATGAAACTGATGGTAGAAGTAGATTAATTGGTTATGCTCAGGTTGATTGGAAAATCACTAAAGATTTAAAAGCTATGAGTAGATATGCAATTGACACCTATAACGAGCTACAGGAAGAACAAAAAGCTGTTGGTTCTAGTGCCGGGGAATTTGGAGTTGGTAGATCTAATGTGACATCAGGTTATTCACGTTATACTAGTGCTTATGCAGAATCTAATTTTGATTTCATGTTGAATTATCATAAAGCTATAACTGATAAATTAGATTTCTCTGGAATACTTGGTACAAACATTCGTCGGCATCAAAAGGAAACTGTATATGCTTCTACAAACAACGGACTTTCTGTTCCTGGCGTGTATGCTTTAAGTAATAGTGTAGATGCCATGCTTCCACCCGAAGAAAAGTTAGAACAAATCGGAGTAAACGGTATATATGGAAGTGTGTCATTCGGTTTAGAAAATACCTATTTTCTAGATGCTACTTTGCGTAGAGACCAATCTTCAACATTACCTGCTCAAAATAATGCTTATTTCTACCCATCTGTTACCGGTAGCTACATTTTTTCGAATGCGATAAAAACAGACTGGCTTTCTTTAGGTAAAGTTAGACTTAATTATGCTGAAGTGGGGAGTAGTGCCCCAGCACTAAGTGTAAAAGACACTTATTCTGCAAATGCTCCTTTCAGTGGTAATTCATTAGTTACAGTGCCAAACACTAAACTTAATTCAGATCTTAAACCAGAACGTCAACGCGCTTTAGAAGGAGGTTTGGAAATGAATTTCTTTAAAAGTAGAATTGGATTTGATTTAGCTTTATATAAAAACAATACCATTGATCAGTTAATGCCAGTATCTGTTTCTTATGCAACGGGATATTCTTCGAAATGGGTAAATGCGGGTGAAATTGAAAATAGAGGAGTTGAATTATCATTCTATGCCACACCAATTAAAACCAAAGATTTTAAATGGGACATACGAGTAAACTGGTCAAAAAATCAAAATAAAGTGATTTCATTATTTACGGATGAAGCCGGAAATAAGGTTACAAATTTAGAAATTGCCAGCCTACAAGGTGGTGTTTCTATAAATGCCAGAGTAGGGGAAGCTTATGGTGCTATTACTGGATCTGATTTTGTTTATACCAATGGACAAAAAACAGTTTCGAGTACTACGGGCCGTTATTTGATTTCATCTACAAACGACCATGTTATTGGAAATGTAACTCCGGATTGGAATGGAGGAGTTAGTAACTCATTTACATACAAGAATTTTTCATTAAGTTTTTTAATTGATGTTCAACATGGGGGAAGTATTTTCTCACTTGATCAATGGTATGGTTCTGGAACAGGTATTTATGCAGAATCTGTTGGTTCAAATGATTTGGGCAATCCAAAACGAAATGCAATCGTTTATAACGATCCTACAGCCGCAACTACAGCTCTTAAAATTGCATCAGGTTATGCACCAACCAGTGGAGGTACAATCTATCCTGGTGTATTGGCTGATGGTACAAAAAATTACGTTCGCGTAAATAACCAAACTTATGGCGCAGATGGCTGGGCAGTAAGTCCTGATGCAAAATTTATATATGATGCTTCTTATGTTAAATTAAGAGAAGTGACAATCACATATAATTTGCCTAAAGAATTGTATAGTAAATTATCATTGACAAATGCTACAATTGGTATTGTTGGTTCGAACTTATGGATTATTTCTAAAAATCTTCCTTATGCAGATCCTGAAGCAAGTCAGGGTTCTGGAAATATTCAAGGTTGGCAAAGTGGTGTAATGCCTGCGACACGCAATGTAGGATTTACTTTAAACTTACAATTTTAAAAATATAAAATATGAAAAAGATATATTTAATACTGATTGTTCTAATATCTGCTGTTAGTGGATGTACAGATCAATTCGCAGATTTTAATACTGATAAAAAAAATCCTGCAAATGTACCAGGAGAATCGCTTTTTTCAAATGCGCAAAAGGAGCTGTCTGATTATGTAAATAACACAAATGTGAACATTAATATTTTTAAATTAATGTCTCAGTATTGGACAGAAACGACTTATATTGATGAGACTAATTATGATTTAGTTACTCGTAATATATCTACAAATATATATTTAAGGCTTTATTTACGTATACTAACTGATTTAAAAGAATCATCAAAATTGATTAGTGCAACTCAAGTAGTAAGCTCTCAAGAAGCAGTTAAACAAAATAAATTGGAAATTATTGAATTAATTAATGTCTATACTTATACTCAATTAGTTGATGTATTTGGTGATGTTCCATATTCTCAGGCATTAGATGTTAATAATGTGTATCCGAAATATGATGATGCAGCTACTATTTACAAAGATTTGTTTGCAAGATTGGACGCAGCATTGGCTAAATTAGATGCAAATTCTGAAAGTTTTGGTTCTGCGGATTTGTATTATGGTGGAGATGTTGCTTCGTGGATTAAGTTTGGTAATTCTTTAAAAATTAGAATGGGAATTACAGTAGCCGATGCTAGCGATGCTGCATTACATGCTACATCAAAGGCTGCTGTTGAATCAGGTTCAAGCAACTGTTTTGCTTCAAACGCTGATGATTGTACGTTGAAATACTTAACTTCATCGCCAAATTATAATCAATTATATGTTGATTTAGTTGCCACTGGACGTCATGACTTTGTTGCTGCAAATACTATAGTAGATGCTATGAATTCTTTAAATGATCCTAGACTATCTAGCTATTTTACACAGGCTGACACTTCAACTGTAGCTGGAGTTGTAAAATTGGCATACTTGGGAGGTCCATTTGGATATTTAAATTCATTTAGTCAATCTTCACATATAGCAGATGCGATTCAAAAACCTGATTTCCCTGGAATTATGCTAACTTATACTGAGGTTCAATTTTATCTTGCTGAGGCAAAAGAAAGAGGCTATAATGTTTCAAATACTGCTGAACAATATTATGACGAAGGAATTAAATCTTCTTTTGCATTTTGGGGTACAAGTGGAGTTGATGCTTATTTAGCTACACCGGCAGTTGCTTATACAACCGCCACAGGTACCTGGAAGCAAAAGATTGGTACACAGTCTTGGATTGCTAATTATACTCGCGGTTTAGAAGGATATACAACTTGGAGAAGATTAGATTATCCAATATTTAATATCCCATCAATGAAAACTTCTTATAGTGAAATCCCTGTCCGATTTACTTACCCTGTAAATGAGCAAACTTTAAATGATGTCAACTATAAAGCAGCTTCCGCTGCTATTGGAGGAGATTTGGTAACAACTAAGTTATTCTGGGATAAATACTAGATTAATATTAAACATAAAAAAGGAACCTTCCAAGTGGAAGGTTCCTTTTTTTATCTATTAGAGATTTTCATATTCAAATTATCGTAGTAATTTCTTCCAGCCTTTTTACTTTATGTGTGGCTGATTTGTCATTTTCATCCTGCGCTAATAAGGGAATGAAATAAATCTGATCAATGCCGGCATTTTGAGCTCCAACAATATCCGCTTCGTAGCTATCGCCTATCATAATCGATTCATGTGGCTTTGCGCCGTTTAAATTCATAGCATATTCAAATATACGTTTATCCGGCTTTAAAGCTCCTGCTCCTTCCGAAAGCACTATGTGAGCAAAGTATTGCCCAATATTACTACTTTCAATTTTCTTGTATTGCACCTCTTTAAAACCATTTGAAACTATTGTGAGTGGATATTTAGCATGAAGATACTCTAATAATTCTATGGCATATGGAACAAGTGCAGTTCGTGATGGCAGCAAGTCGAGGTATTCTCGACCCATATTAAGAGCTAATTCCGAATCATTAATTCCAACAAGTCTTAATGGATGAAGAAAGCGCTCCAGGGTAAGTTCTTCTTTGGTGACTGCACCTTTGCCATATTCAACCCATAATTCCAAATTTCGTTTTGTATAGGGTTGAAAGTATTGCTCGAAGTTGTCAAAAAACTTACCCAAGTTCCGAGCATTATAAACCTCTTCTAACGTGGATTTGGCATTGGCATGAAAATCCCAAAGGGTATCATCAAGATCAATAAAAACGTATTTGTACATGATCCCAGGCCCCTAAAGGGGAATTAAGTTAGTTTTATCGTGAATATATTTTAAGACAGAATTAATAGGAAAGAAGTTGGTTCAACTGTTACATTCAAATTCCCCTTTAGGGGTTAGGGGTTCTGATTATTCTACTTCAATAACCAGATACTTACTAATACTCCAAAATGCATCGGTATCTACAATCAGCAAAACAAAGTTTCCGTTTTCCTTTTCCAGCGTGTATGACGATTTCGGATGATTTGTCAGTATTTTGGCATGCGACGAGTATAGCGGAATCGACTTGGTATTGCGGGCATCGATGCGCACAAAATAGTTTTTATTAAAGTCGCTTTGAAGTATTTTTTGAGAACTAAATAATCCATCGGAAGTGATGATTTTTTGTTTTTTCAATTCATCCCGTGTGCCAAAAACATACCAGGCTGTATGCATAGCTTCATCTTGATCTTTAATTTTTGTATCCTTGGTTTTATTATCCGTGGAGAGACTTTCAACATTTTTTCCTAAATCATTCACTTTGGTATCTAATTGTACAATGATAGAATCTTTTTGAGCCAGATCAGCTTGTAATTGAGCAACCTTCGTGGTTTCTTCTTCTAACGAATTTGTAAGACGTGTAATGGTGCTCTCAAGCTGTGAAGAGCGAAATGCACTTTTTTTAATTTTAGATTTCAAGCGGGCAAGTTCATCTTTATTTGCCTGAAGCATATCGTTCAAATACGTCATGTCTTCGTTGATTTTTGTTCGCACATCATCGCTCAACTCTTTGCCTACAGGTTGAATGGAAATGGTGTTCTCGGTATTTTTAATCTTTTCGATATTCTGCTCTATTTGGTTCATGGCCGAAAAATACCCGTCAACTTCTTGCTGAAGTTTCAGTTTAGCATTCAATAATGAGTCATTTTGGGCTTGTAGCGATTTGTAATCCGAAGATTGTTTGCCACATGAAGAGAATAAAAACAGCGAAATAACTAAAGCAAACAAAATTGATTTCATGTATAAATAATTGTTTTGTAAAGGCCACATGGAACTCGCATTTCAGATTTTCATCAACTATTAATGAAAATCGTATTCATGTTCGTTTCATATAGAAATATGTAATAAAATAAAACTATTGAGAACTACCGATACTATGTTTAAGAGAAGATGAATAGTTTTCAATTTACAGGTGCAAAGGTAATGTTATTCTTCTAATCCTGCAACAATTAGCACTATTTCACCTTTGGGATTATGGTCCGTAAAATATTGTATTAATTCAGCTAAAGTCCCTCTTTTTGTTTCTTCAAACAGCTTGGATATTTCGCGAGACACAGAGGCTTTTCGTTCTATTCCGAACACTTCCGAAAGCTGAGTCAGTGTTTTCACCAAGCGAAAAGGTGATTCGTAAAATATCATGGTCCGTTTTTCGGAAGCTAAATCATTTATTTTTGTTTGCCGGCCTTTCTTTTGTGGCAAAAATCCTTCGAAACAAAACCTGTTATTGGGCAGGCCGGAAGCAACTAAAGCCGGCACAAATGCTGTTGCACCCGGCAAACATTCCACATCAATGCCATTTTCCACACATTCGCGGACGACTAAAAAGCCGGGATCAGAAATAGCTGGTGTGCCGGCATCGGAAATTAATGCAACGATTTGACCATTTTTGATCCGCTGAACCACGCTTTCAACCGTTTTATGTTCGTTGAATTTATGATGAGATTGCATGGGAGTTTTAATTTCGAAATGCTTAAGCAGAAACCCGCTTGTTCGGGTATCTTCAGCTAAAATTAAATCAGCATCCTTGAGTATGCGTATTGCCCGAAAGGTCATATCTTCCAGATTACCAACCGGAGTCGGGACTACAAATAGTTTCATAATTATAATTCTAATGTCAAAGTAAAAAGTCGGATAAAATTAAATCGTGGAAAGGTATCTATACAGTTATAAAAAAAGTCTTCTGGCTATTTGATAAAAATCTTCCGCAGTTTCATTATCCTGACTCCATCCGTATTTTGATTGTAAAAATGATACCACTTCTTCGAAAGTAGCCAATTGGTTCAGATAATTCATGGTTTTATTCATTTCCTCGCCATTACCACTGAATAGCTCCCGCTGAAATCGAAACCGATCACCGATATTTATCGCTTGCTTTATATCGCTTATTTTTTTATTGGCAATTGAAGAACTTATTGTGTTATCAGCTTTGGATAATAGTTCATTTCGAGTAATCGAAGTTGAAGGAAGTTTATCACTGGCTATAATAAAGTTAGGATTAGAGTTTGTAATTTCTATATCAATTTCTGCTGTTTCTTTGATTTCATCAAGTTCTAACTTATCAGAAGCGGGCGTATCGTTAATGGATTCAGTAATTTCTATTTTTTTTTCAATAATTACATTTGCTACCGTAATTTCGTGTTCTACTGGCTCTGTAATTTCAGGGATATTAACTGTGCTTTCAACTGGCCTATTCTCTGGCTTTAATTCGGATAATTGCTTGATATAATCTTCGATGTCTTCCGATTTTCGTTTAGCCAACTGAATAATTGCAGTTGGATATTCGTTCATTTCCATAAAGCCTTCGGTAATCATATCCAGTTCCTGAATGTCTTTACGAAGCAAAGTGACGATTAACTTTCTATTCATATCTTTTTTTTATAAAAACAATTTCAATCCTTGTTATTTTTTTATCTTTGCATGGTTCAACGGGTCTAATTTATTGACCTGAACTTTATAGCGACTGTAAAGGTACGATAAACCAAAGACAAAAATAAAGAAGTAAATTAAAATTTCAATAAAAGAGCATGATTTATTCAGAAAGAAACCATCCGAATCAACAAAAACGCGGCAGCATAGAAGTGATTTGCGGCTCCATGTTTTCGGGGAAAACCGAAGAGTTGATTCGCAGATTAAAACGTGCTACTTTTGCGAAACAAAAGGTTGAGATTTTTAAACCAAAAATTGATACCCGATATTCAGAAGATGAAGTTGTGTCTCATGATCGAACTGCAATCAGGTCGACTCCGGTGGATTCATCCGGTAGCATTTTACTTATGTCGGGTGATGTGGATGTGGTTGGCATTGATGAAGCACAGTTTTTTGATGACGGATTGGTTGATGTGTGTACTCAATTGGCCAATCAGGGAATTCGGGTTATAATTGCCGGATTAGATATGGATTTCAAGGGAGTTCCTTTTGGTCCAATGCCGGCGTTATGTGCCATAGCCGAAGATGTCTTCAAAGTTCACGCTATATGCGTTCGTTGCGGGGCTTTGGCTTATGTTTCGCACAGGTTGGTTGAAGGTGACAAACAGGTTCTGTTAGGGGAAATGAGAGAGTATGAACCAATTTGCAGAGATTGTTATAATGAGATTCAGCAAAAATAAAATTTTAGATTTTACTTTAGATAATTAATTGTTCAACTGTAATGCCATGATTATAAATCCAAAACCATTCACATTCGACCGTGTTATCCGAATCATTATTGGTTTGACTGTTGTTGTATTAATATTTATGTTAGTTCAACGGTTAAGCAGTGTATTATTGCCATTTCTGATTGCCTGGTTATTGGCTTATCTGCTTCAACCTATTGTAACTTTTTTTCAATATAAATTAAAGTTTAAAAGCCGCATATTAGCTGTAATTGCGACACTTTTTATTTTTTTAGGGTCGATAATCGGTATCATTTGGGCACTAACCCCCTATGTCAGTTACGAAATTCAAAAATTCTCACAATTGATTGTTGTTTACAGTCAAAACATTGATTTTAAATCTTACGTTCCAATTTCCTGGCAACACGATATTCAGCGATACCTTGCCCATTTAAATTTTCAGACATTATTAAAAGACGAGAATGTGATGGATACTATAAAAAAAATAGCGCCTCAACTCTGGGATTTTATTAATGGATCGGTGGACTTTGTTTTCGGATTTTCGGTAGTAATCATCGTTTTTTTATACCTGATATTTATTTTGTTAGACTACGAAAAAGTATCAGCGTCCATGATGGGGATAATACCTCCAAAGTACAAAACACTTGTAACCGAGATTATAACTGACTTGGAAACCGGCATGAATCGCTATTTTAGAGGTCAGGCGGTAATTGCTTTAATTGTCGGAATCCTTTTCGCAGTTGGGTTCACTCTAATTGGATTGCCACTGGCCATTATGATGGGTTTAATAATTGCTATCCTGAATATGGTTCCTTATTTAAAAGCTATTGCCATTATTCCTGTAGTTATGCTGGGTTTTCTTCAATCTGTTGAAACCGGGCAAAGCTTCGGTTCCGTTTTGCTTGGAATAGTGATTATTTTTATCGTAATTCAGTCTATAGAAGATCTGATATTGACTCCTAAAATTATGGGTAAAGTAACCGGTCTTAATCCGGCTATTATTTTGCTGTCATTGTCAGTATGGGGTTCATTAATGGGAATGGTAGGACTGATAATTGCATTGCCAATAACCACGTTGATGATTTCCTATTACAAGCGGTTTGTGCTGGATACTGTTCAACCCGAAAAAACGAATATGCCTCAGCCACCGGAAATCACGACGGATATGTAATCCTAATTACATATTTAGAGATTTTATTTATCAACAATCTTAATATCTCTTATCATGAGTTGTATAGAGCTGTTACCATTGAACGAGTTTTCCTCAATCGTGTAACAGATATCCAATGGATTCAGTGCTTTCAAATGGTCGTTGTATTCATGCATTCGGAAGGCAATGCCATTCATTACATTTTCGGAACTGGAATCAACAAGTTCAAGTTTTAGATGTTCTTGTACTTTGCCCACTAAACGACTGGTTCCATAATCCAGCACTTTTTTTGAAGCAAATATCGGTTTCATGTTTCCGGGACCAAAAGGGCCAAATTGTTTTAAAATACGGAAAAATTTAGGCGTAATATCTTTAAATTCCAGTAACGCATCAATGTCTATTTGAGGATATGTCTGTTCTTCTAAAATATTTTCATAGACAAATTGCTCAAATCTTTCAGTAAAAGCAGGAATGTTTTCTTCTTTCAGCGTCAGACCGGCTGCATACATGTGTCCTCCAAAATTTTCGAGTAAATCACGGCATGAATCAATAGCTTTGTATATATCGAAACCGGAAACAGAACGTGCCGAACCGGAAGCAAATCCATTTGAGTTTGTCAAAACAATGCATGGTTTGTAGTATTCTTCGGACAAACGCGATGCAACAATCCCAATTACACCTTTGTGCCAGTCGGGTTTATGTACCACAATCGATTTTCTGTCCTTATATCTTATGTCAGCAGCAATGAGTGCAATTGCCTCGTCGGTTATGTTTTTATCTAAGTCTTTCCGGTCGTTGTTGTATTCGTTTATCGTGTCACTTTTTTCCTTTGCAAAAATGTGATCGCTTGAAACTAATAATTCTACAGCCTCCGAAGCTAATTTCATACGGCCGGAAGCATTAATTCTGGGCCCAATCTTGAAAACGATATCGCTAATTGTAATTTCTTTCTCGGATAATCCACAAACTTCAAGAATCCCTTTTAAGCCAATACATGGATTGGAGTTGATTTGTTTTAGACCATAAAAAGCAAGGATCCTATTTTCTCCGGTAATTGGTACAATGTCAGAAGCGATGCTCAGTGCTACTAAATCTAATAATGGGGTAAGTTTAGAAAAATCAATATCATTGGTTATGGCAAATGCTTGCATTAGTTTGAAGCCCACTCCACAACCTGACAGATGTTTGTATGGATAATTGCAATCATCTCGTTTTGAATCAAGAACAGCTATTGCCGGAGGCAAAACAGCATCGGGCGTGTGATGGTCGCAGATTATAAATTCTACTCCTAAATCCAGCGCATATTTTACTTTGTCAACGGCTTTTATTCCACAATCCAGCGCAATAATGAGCTTAAATTCATTTTTTGAAGCAAACTCAATTCCTTGGGTTGAAATACCATAACCTTCGTTATAACGGTCAGGAATGTAAAATTCCACATTGGAGTAAAATTGCTTTAAGAACTTGTATACCAATGCCACAGAAGTAGTTCCATCAACATCGTAATCGCCATAAATAAGAATTTTCTCATTGCTCTGCATTGCTTTTGTCAGTCTGTTGACGGCTTTATCCATGTCGGCCATAAGAAATGGATCGTGCAGATTGCATAAATCCGGGCGAAAAAAGCTGCGTGAATCTTCAAATGTAAGAATGTCTCGCTGAACCAATAACTGCGAGAGCAAGGGGCTAATACTCAGTTCTTCTGCTAATTCATTTTGTATCTCAATTTGTTGTTCTGTAAGAGTTCTGTAAATCCAGGTATTTATCATTTTGTTTTATTTTTCCAGTCAAAGTGAAGAGTATAAGCTCTTCGTGTATTGAATAAGTCGTTATTTTGAATTGACTTTTTGAAAAAATCAATGCGAAAACCTTAAATATAGTGCTTATTCTGTGATGTAAAAGTACAGATTAATTTTTGAACAAACAAGTCAGGTATTCAGGTGCAGTTCGGAAAGTTCTTCTAAGAGAATGATACTGTTGCGAGTATTAAATATTATCTTTGTGTCGTTGAATTTTTTTTCAGCAAAATAATTTATGATATTTTTCGCTAGTGAATTTTAGTGCTGAATCTCTTAATGTTTAGGAATAAATAAGCCGAATTTTGATAATCTAATTTTTTATGCAAGATGAAATAAAAAAAACACTTGAAGTTCTACGGGCTGGAGGTGTAATTCTATATCCAACTGATACGGTCTGGGGTTTGGGCTGTGATGCTACTGATGAAAAGGCAGTAAAACGCATTTTTGAAATTAAAAAAAGAGTTGATGCAAAAGCAATGCTTGTGCTAATCGATAATCCTGGCAAATTACAAAGCTATGTGAGCGAAGTCCCGGATATTGCTTGGGATCTGATAGAAATGTCCGAAAAACCGTTGACAATTATTTATCCTGAAGCGAGGAATCTGGCTCCAAATTTGATTGCTGACGATAAATCTATAGGCATTCGGGTGACTAACGAAGAGTTCAGTAAAAAGCTGTGTGCTCAATTCAGAAAACCAATTGTTTCAACTTCTGCAAATGTGAGCGGTGAAGCTACTCCTTATAATTTTAATCAGATTTCAAATGAAATAAAATCCACAGTAGATTATATTGTTAATTTTAGGCAGGATGAACAAACACAATCTAAACCTTCTTCAATTATTAAATTAGGTAAGGGAAACTTATTTAAACTGATAAGAGAATAACAAAAATATGAATAAGCGAAAATTGTTGACAAAATACCTGCTGTATGATATGCTTGCATCGCTTATTGTTTGGGTGCTTTTTGTGCTTTTTAGAAAAATAGTGAATGATATTCAGATTTTCGAAAGTATCCGTTTTTTTATGCCAAACTATAGTTACATCCTAAGTTTGATATTATTTCCTTTTTACTGTGTTTTTGTGCATTATCTTTCAGGTTTTTATTTGTATCCATTCAAAAAGTCAAAGATAGATGAAGTGTTTAACACCCTTATTTCAACAGCTTTAATATCGATATCCATTTTCTCAGTTCGAATGCTTAGGGATGTAGCAGTTTCCTATGAGTATTTTTATTTCTCATTGCTGGTATTGTTCGGGTTGTTGTTTATTTTTACTTATGCTTTCAGAGCTTTTATTGGTTCAAAGGTGAGAGCGAATTTTAAAAATAAGATATGGACAATCAATACAATTATTATTGGCACCGGTGAAAATGCGCTTAAAATCGCCTCTGAACTTGAAAAGAATGCAGTTCAAAACTCACTTATTGGCTTCATTTCAACTGATAAGCAACAGCCTGTGCCACAAGCTAAAGTAATAGGCAATATGAACCAAATTGCTTCGATTATTGAAAAATATAAAATTGAAGAATCCTTTGTAGTTCTTGATAATGCAGATGACTATCAATTGTTTACTATTATAAATTCATTGTACAAATTCAATATCGATATTCAATTTACGCCGCGGTTATATGAAATATTAACAGGAAGTGCTAAAATAAGCAAGTTTGGGATAGTGCCTCTGGTGAGTATAACCAATTCATCCATGCCCGATTGGGAAACTAGTTTTAAGCGTTTTTTTGATATTGTAGTTTCCGCACTGGCACTGTTGTTCCTTTCTCCTTTCTTGATTTATTTTATACTTCAAATAAAGAGAGATTCTAGAGGCCCTGCTTTTTATTGGCAAGAGAGGATTGGTAGATTTGGAAGACCTTTCAAGATTTTAAAATTTAGAACTATGTATCTTGGATCAGAAAATGGGGTACCACTTTTAAGTAGTGCCAATGATGACAGAATAACAAATGTAGGTAGAATTCTTAGGAAATATCGTATTGATGAAATACCTCAGTTCTGGAATATTCTGAAAGGTGAAATGAGTCTTGTTGGACCGCGTCCTGAAAGACGATATTATATTGATAGAATCATAGAAGATGCACCTTATTATTGTTTGTTATATAAAATCAGGCCTGGTTTAACTTCCTGGGGGCCTATTAAAATTGGATATTCTGATACTGTTGAAAAGATGATAGAAAGGTTGGATTATGATTTAATTTATATAGAAAATATGTCATTAATTAACGATGCAAAGATTTTACTATATACACTTGAGATAATATTTAATGGTAAAGGTGTATAATAATGCTGTTATTTCTTTATCTTTGCCGCAAGTTTTTTAATAAGGTATGGAAAATAAGGGATGGTATTTGAAAATGCTTGCTTGGCGTGAACACCATATAACGCAGCGGAATTTCATTTTAATTTTGAGTGTAGTTGTAGGTCTTTTTGCGGCATTAGCGGCTTTTATAATCAAGTCGGCAATTCATTTAATTAAGGATTTACTCACAGAAAGTTTTAGCCATTACAATGTAAATTATTGGTATCTTGTTTTTCCAGCCATTGGTATTCTTTTAACCTCGTTATTTGTTCGGTATATTGTGAAGGATGACATCAGTCATGGTGTTACGCGCATTCTTTATGCCATATCGCAACGGAAAAGCATTCTTAAACTTCATAATGTTTGGACTTCGTTAGTTGGAAGTTCGTTGACAATCGGATTTGGTGGTTCAGTTGGAGCTGAAGCACCTATTGTACTTTCAGGTTCTGCCATTGGTTCAAATCTTGGGAAATTTTTCAAGATGGATCAAAAAACGTTGATGCTATTAGTTGGTTGTGGTGCCTCCGGTGCTATTGGTGGAATTTTTAAAGCACCAATAGCCGGTTTAGTTTTTACGCTGGAGGTTCTGATGCTGGATATGACACTTACTGCCATAGTGCCTTTGCTAATTTCATCGGTAACTGCTACTGCTTTATCTTATGTTCTGTCCGGCAGCTCATTTACATTTCAGTTTAGTAGTTATGAGCCATTTGCTATTGGCAGAATTCCCTACTTAATTCTGTTAGGCGTTATTTGTGGTTTAGTCTCGCTTTATTTTACACGTGGGATGAATGCTATTGAAGGTTTTTTTCGTAAGTATAAGAATCCATACTCGAAATTAGCTATTGGTGGTACAGTATTGAGCTTGTTGATTTTTATCTTTCCACCGTTATATGGTGAAGGTTATGATACTATTATAGCACTTCTTAATGGTCATTCTGCCTCTGTTTTAAATCAAAGTGTTTTTTTAGGATTAGGGAATAGCCCTTGGGTTTTAATTGTTTATTTGGGGCTTATTGTAGTCTTTAAAATATTTGCATCTGCTGCAACTACCAGTGCTGGTGGAGTTGGTGGTATATTCGCGCCATCATTATTTATGGGCTGTTTAACAGGCTTTGTTGTAGCGCATGTGTTGACTTTTTTCGGATTCCCGGTTCCGGATGCAAACTTTGCGTTGGCAGGAATGTCAGGGCTTATGTCGGGTGTTATGCATGCGCCACTGACCGGTATATTTCTAATTGCAGAATTAACAGGTGGTTACAATTTGTTTATGACTTTGATGATTGTATCCACGGTATCTTATCTCACAATAATTTTATTTGAACCGCATAGTTTGTATGCAATGCGGTTGGCTCAAAAAGGCGAATTATTGACTCACCATAAAGATAAAGCAATTCTGACTATGTTGAAAATGGAGAACTTCATTGAAACCGATTTTATTGAAGTTTATCCGGAAATGTCATTGGGCGAATTAGTGAAAAATATCTCACGTTCAAAAAGAAATTTATTCCCGGTTGTAAATCCTACTACACATGTTATTGTCGGTATAGTTCTGGTAGACGAAGTTAGAAATATCATGTTCAGACAGGATTTGTACAATCGATTTCATGTGAAAAAACTAATGACTGCACTGCCGGCTACGCTTAATGTTGATATGCCAATGGAAAAAGTCATGGATGTATTTGAAGATACAAATTCCTGGTATCTGCCTGTTGTCGATGAGAATAAAGTTTACCTGGGTTTCGTCTCGAAATCTAAAATCTTTAATTCGTATAGACACGTTTTGGTTCATTTCTCGGATGAATAGAATTGTGGCATGATTCTTTTATGTTGATTAATGACGCCTTCCCTACAGGATCTCGGTTTTTCATTTTCCATTTTTCCCAACAAAATTATTTCAGATATTGCATAAAGGGACATATTTTTATCTAAACATAAATTCATATTATACGTTTTAATTAAAACTTAAATTCTAAAATATGAGAATGAATATAGGTAAAGTCATAGCTATTTTGATGTTGATATCTGTTCAGACTTTAGTCGCTCAAAAGGACAGTATACGTGTAAATGATAGTCTAAATACTGTCCTATTAAAGGATTTAGGCAAAAAACTTGCAGTTATTGATCAGCTTAGAAAATCTGATTCGATAAAGAAAGTTGATTTGCAAATACAACTCAATGCTTTAAAATCTACCGACAATTTAAAGAAAGCAGATTTACAAAGTCAGCTCCAATCTTTAAAGGAAAAAGAACAAAAGCGTGTTATTCTTAAGAAGAACCAGATTGATTTACTCCGACTAACCGCAAAGGGTTTCGCCGTAAAAGGCTTACTCAACGATACATTATTTGTTATTTACAGTAAACTTGGAAGCTTCTCAGCTCGCGATAGGGCAGTTGCTGTAAGTAATAGAATAAAGTATCTGGCCGACAATTTCTACTTCAAACCTGACTCATTATTACTAACACCAGCTGAGACCACTGTTGATATAACATATGGTGAAACCATTATAATTAGTATCTCAGAAAGTGATGCGTTATGGAATAATACCACAAAAGTAGAATTAGCAAATAAATATAAAAAGATTATTGGAGATGCAGTAATGAATTACAAAGCTGCGACCAGCTTTGCTACTCTTGCTAGAGAGATTGGACTTATGTTATTAGTCTTGTTCTTTGCTTCTTTGATAGTTATTTATATTCGGCGGTTGTTTAAATGGTCAGCGATAAAAATTGTAGCCCTGAAGGAAAATTTCAGTAAAGGAATAAAAATAAGAAACTATGTTTTGTTTGATTCCGAGCGACTTGTGAAAGTACTTATTAGTATAAACACAGTGTTGAAGTGGTTTTTTATTTTGCTGCTTATATATATTGCTTTACCCATCTTATTCGGAATTTTCCCCTGGACAAAAAGTTTTGCAGATACTTTATTGGGATATATTTTTAATCCACTAAAAAGAATTGGATTAGGATTATGGAATTATTTGCCAAGTCTGATTACTATCATTGTCATCGTATTTATTTTCAGGTATGTACTCAGAGGAATTAAGTTTTTAAAAAACGAAATTGAAAAGGAAAATTTAAACCTCCCCGGTTTTTATAGTGATTGGGCCAATCCTACCTACCAAATTGTTCGGGTGGTTATCATTGCCTTTGAGTTGATCGTAATTTTTCCGTATTTACCGGGCAGCGATTCACCTGTTTTTAAAGGAGTGTCTGTTTTTCTCGGAGTTCTCTTTACTTTCGGTTCATCGGGTTCGCTTTCTAATGTTGTTGCAGGTTTAGTTCTTACCTACATGCGCTTATTCAAAATTGGCGATCGGGTGAAAATTGGCGAAATTGAAGGTGATGTTATTGAAAAAACGTTATTAGTAACCCGGATCAGAACCATTAAGAACGAAATTATTTCTATCCCAAATTCTACTGTTATGAATAGTCATACGATTAATTTTAGCAGCGATGCTCCTGAAAAAGGACTTATAATGCACACCACGGTAACTATCAGTTATGCCGTGCCGTGGAGAGATATGCATCTTGCTTTAATTGATGCAGCTTTAAAAACAAATTATATACTGGCTGAACCAAAGCCTTTTGTATTACAAACAAGTTTAGATGATTTTTATGTTTCATACCAGCTAAATGCCTATACCAAGGAACCGAATAAACAAGCGGATATTTATTCCAAACTTCATGAGAATATACAAGATACCTGCAATGAAAGAGGTATAGAAATACTATCACCGCATTACAGGGCAGAACGAGATGGTAATATGACTTCAATCCCGACAGATTATCTGGATAAAGATTATAAAGCTCCAACATTTAATGTAAAAGTCTCCAAGGAGGAGTGATGCTCTGATTTGAGTTGACATTGAAACATTAATTATCTCAATTTGAAATTCTATCGTTCAATTTGATGATTAAAGTGGGATTTTATTTTGATGATAGAAATGTGTGAGTAGAATTCATTAAAAAATCAACATGGAGCTTTTTCATATATTTTCTGTATTAATAGTCTTATCTGCAATTTTTGCATATATCAACTTTCGCATTTTGAAATTACCCAATACGATTGGTTTAATGTTTGTGTCATTGTTTTTCTCATTCATTATACTCGTAGTCGGTCATTTTTTCCCTTCTTTTGAACTTGCTATAGCATTGAAATTAGGGAATATCAATTTTAGCGAATTGTTATTGGAAGGTATGTTAAGTTTTATGCTTTTCGCAGGGGCAATTCATATTAAGTACGAAGATCTCAAAAGTGAGAAGCTTAGTATTTTGCTTTTTTCAACGATTGGTGTTGTTATTAGCACCGTGGTAATTGGCTTTGCCACTTACTATATTTTAAATTTAGCCGGTATAAATGTTCAACTTATTCAGGCACTTCTTTTTGGAGCATTAATTTCTCCTACCGATCCTATTGCAGTATTGAGTATACTGAAAAGTGTTGGGATATCTAAGTCGTTGGAAACTAAAATTACGGGAGAAGCTCTTTTTAACGATGGAGTTGCTGTAGTGCTGTTTATGACTCTTTTTCAATTGTCTAAATCAAATGTTCCGATGGATGTAAGTCATGTTGTTTTTTTATTCGGACAAGAAGCGATTGGAGGAATTATATTAGGATTTGTTATCGGCTGGAGTGGTTATAAACTTATAGTAAGCATAGATAATTATCAGGTAGAAGTGCTGATTACTTTAGCAGTAGTTATGGGCGGTTATACATTGGCACATTATATTCATGTGTCGGGTCCTTTGGCAATGGTTATAGCGGGTATTATTACTGGAAATCCAACTAAAAAATTTGGAATGTCGCAGATTACAGCAGAATATATTGATAAATTTTGGGAACTGATCGATGAAATTCTTAATGCATTGTTATTTGTGCTCATTGGTCTTGAATTATTGATAATTCATACTAATAAAACGATACTTTTTGTTGCTTTTTTACTTATTTTTGTAGGATTGTTGACGCGCTTTCTCTCGGTTTGGTTACCATCATTGATGATGAGTTTTATAGATAAAATTTCCTATAAAAAATTGCTAATTCAAACTTGGGGTGGACTTAGGGGCGGAATTTCTATTGCACTTGCTTTGACAATTTCGAATGAAGCTCACAAAGATATCTGGGTGACACTTACCTATGTAATTGTTTGCTTTTCAATATTAGTGCAAGGCTCTACCATTGGTAAATTTGTTAAAAATTTAAAATAATTAGGCTGCAATTAAGCTGCAAAAGAAATACATTATTCACCTAAAATACTTACGTAATGTCTAAATTAAAACAATCATATAGTGATGCAGTTTCAGAGTTAGAACTAATTCTGGCTGAGCTGGAAAGTAACTCGGATATAAATATGGATGTAATTTCCGAAAAAGTGAAGCGAGCTGCTGTTCTTATGGAGTTTTGCAAAAAGCAACTGCATGAATTGGATAAAGAATTGGAGAAAATGATGTCAGATTTAGATAGTTAGTTTACTCCATCCAGGTAACTTCATATTTCTTCAATCCTGCAAATTTTTCAAGTAATTCAATGGAGTGCTGAACTGATTCCTGCAATCCCGGTTTTCCGCTGTACCCATTTATAATCATTAGTAGCCGGGTAGTGCTGTCTGTAATTTTCGTTCGTTCATTATCGCTTGTAGGTGTGCCTATTCCGCCAGCTTCATCCCGATAAAGTGGTAATCCTTCCACATTCAATAAGCCTCGTCCAATGGCTTCAAATTGATCCTCAGAAGTCCCAACACCCAGCTCAATATTGCCCTGGATTTTCTCGCAGTCAAATCCACCAATGGAAAATCCGCTTCTGATAGAAACCAGATTTATTATATCCACTAAAGTGCTAACCTGATAAATTGGAATGTTGCGAATGATTCTACGGCATAAGGCTTCGGCTGACGGGCGATAGCGGTTGGGGTCTTTCCCAAGTATTTTGTAAATCTTGCGGGTGGCAGCTATTTCGGGTCGTTTATTTATATCTTCCAATGAATAATTGGACAAGAACAGTTCTATTTCAGTTTCCATTTCGTGCCAAAGATCTGGAGAAGTGTTGGAATTTTGTACTTCGCAAGTAATTATTGCCAACTTTAGTTGTGGGCAAGCTTCACGAATTTGAGATGAAATTTCTATTCTCATAGCTTACGGGCTTTTTTGATCTAACTTCCTTTTAGCATAATTCCGCTCAACATTCTGCCGGACTTTATACCCAGTCTGCGTGCCGAAAAGAATCGTTCATGTTCGGTAAAAGTACATATTCCGGCAATTTCTATATGCTCCGGTTGAACTCCGGCATTTTCCAGCGATTGTTGATTTGCTTTCCACAGATCAAGGTAATAGGATTCGCCCCGTTTTACGATAATTTTTGAAGTGTCGAATCCAGCGGTTTCAAATCTGTCTACCACTTCTTTTCCAACTTCATATACTTCCACGGAAATGGAAGGGCCGATTATTGCTAAAATGTCAGCAGGATTGCATTGATATTTTTCAATTAAAGCATTGATTGTTTTTTCTGCAATTCTGTCACAGGTGCCACGCCAGCCTGCATGAGCCGCAGCTATAACTTGTTTCTTTGTGTCGTAAAATAACAACGGCACGCAGTCGGCAGTTGTTATTCCCAGGCAAATTGTAGGAAGATGGGTGAAAATTGCATCAACCCCGGCAAGATATTCTGACTTTTCGACATCCGTCAGTTGGAAAAATTCTTCATTTATTTCCCGGATTTCAGTTCCGTGAGTTTGATAAGGGATTATGATTTGTTGCGCCTCAATTCCAAGCTTCTCGCACAATATCTGACGATTCGCACTGAATTTCTCGTGGCTATCGCCCGAAAACGGACTCAAATTGAATGATGCGTAATTGCCCACGCTTACACCGCCTTCACGGCTTGTGCAAAAATGGGCAATTTCATTATGGTTGTCAAATAAATGGTATGTTGTCATATCTACCGACTACAAACTAAATTAAAGTTCATCCCAGCCAATTCCTTTGTATTTGCTCAAATCATCGTCTTCTTCCTCTTCTTCCTCCTCTTCTTCAATTTCTTCTTCCACCTCGTGATAGGCAATTTCCATTGGACGATGAGTTATTTCAACCACCTTGTTGGATTCTTTGTTGATTTCTGTCCAGATAAGATCTTTCAATTCTGATAATCCCAATCCACTTACCGATGAAATGAAAACGGTTTGAATATCAGTAGGAATTAATTTCTTAATCTCAGTCATTAATTCATCATCGAGCATGTCACATTTAGTGATAGCTAAAATACGCTGTTTGTCAACAAGTTCAGGGTTGTATTGCTTTAATTCATTCAGCAGAATATTGTATTCTGCTATGATATCGTTGGTGTCGGCCGGAATCATAAACAACAAAATGGAATTTCGTTCGATATGACGTAAGAAGCGCAATCCAAGTCCGCGACCTTCTGCTGCGCCTTCGATAATTCCGGGAATATCAGCCATTACAAACGACTTACTATCCCGATAAGGCACGATTCCAAGATTTGGAACCAGCGTTGTAAACGGATAATCGGCAATCTCCGGTTTAGCTGCTGATATTACTGATAATAAGGTGGATTTGCCCGCATTAGGAAACCCTACCAGACCCACATCAGCAAGTACTTTGAGTTGAAGAATTACCGTTTTTTCAATAGCTGGTTCGCCCGGTTGTGCAAATCGCGGAGTTTGATTGGTTGCAGTCCGGAAATGCCAGTTGCCTTGTCCGCCACGTCCACCTTTTACCAATACTACTTCCTCACCATCTTCTTTTATGTCGCATAGAAATTCACCGGTTTCTGCATCGTAAACTACAGTTCCACACGGTACTTCTATTACTTTGTCTTCGCCTTCCTTTCCAAAACTCCGACTCAAACTCCCGCTTTCTCCATCTCCAGAATGAATATGCCGGGCGTATTTAAGGTGGATAAGTGTCCAGTGATTTTTGCTACCCCGTAAAATAATATGACCGCCTCGTCCTCCATCTCCACCATCAGGGCCACCTTTCATAGTGAGCTTGTCGCGGTATAAATGTTTTGAACCAGGTCCACCTTTGCCGGAACGACAAAATATCTTTACGTAGTCTACAAAGTTTGAACTTGCCATGTTATTTGTTTTGTTTATGAGATAACAAAACACACCGGAATAAGTTTCGGGTGTGTTTTCAATGTTTTTTTTGTACTAAATTTTATTCTTGCGAATCGATAGCCGAAGAAATACGTGTGAAAATTTCGTCAATGCTTCCCATACCGTTTATAGCGGTATATTTGTTCAAATGGCGATAAAAATCACTCACCGGTGCAGTTTGAACTTCGTATACTTCAAGACGTTTTTTTATAGTTTCCAAATTGTCATCGGAGCGACCTGAAGTCTGTCCGCGTTTCAATAAACGATCAACTAATTCTTCTTTTTCAACACTTAAATCAATCAATACGCTGATTTCTTTACCATTATTGCTTAGCATTGATTGTAATGCTTCAGCTTGAGCTACTGTGCGGGGGAAACCATCTAAAATCATACCGTTAATATCGTTCCCAAACCCATCAATGTTTTTTGATAAAATATCAATAATCATTTCGTCCGGAACGAGATTTCCTTTTGAGATAAATTTCTCAGCTTCTAATCCTAATTCGCTTTTTTCGGCTATTTCTTTCCGTAGTAAATTGCCTGTAGAGAGATGTTTCAGTTTGTACTTTTCAACAATCAAATCGCTTTGTGTACCTTTTCCACAGCCTGGAGCGCCACAAATAATAATGTTCAACATTTTTTACCTTTTATATATTAACTAAAATGAAACAGTATGTTACCTAAGCAATACGTTTCATGGAATTTTCTAATCATTTACCACCGTGTAAATGTCTTTCAAATTACGACCATATCCATCGTAATCCAGCCCATATCCAACAATAAAATCGTTTGGAATTTTCATGGCTACGTAGTCAATCTGAATGTCGCGTTGGAGTGCATCCGGTTTTTGTAAGAAAGTAGCGACCCGAATTTCATTGGCGCCTTTAGCACGTAATGAACTTAGTATTCGTTCCATGGTAATGCCCGTGTCAACTATGTCTTCTACCACTACCACATTACGACCTACCACACTTTCACTCAGCCCGATAATCTCTTTTACCGAACCGGTGGTGTATAATCCTTCGTAAGAAGCCAATTTTATAAATGTTATTTCGCAGGGAATACTTACATTTTTCATTAAATCGCCAGCAAACATAAAAGCCCCATTCAGAACACAAATGAAAAGAGGATTTTTTTTTGCTACATCCTGATTAATAGCTTCAGCAACTTTACGAACGGCTTCTTGTATTTCGACTTCAGGAATGGAAAGTATGAATTTTCTGTCCTTAATTTGAATGGTATTCATGAGGTAAATGAAATAAGGGTATTTGATTTCGTGAAAGGTGAAACTTGTAAGGTTATTTATCAAAAAAGTGGGAATATACTTAGTTGAAATATTCCAGCAGTATCGTTTAAATTTTCCGCAAAAGTACAAAAAAACATCCGTTTCTGAAATAACTAATCGGTTAATATGGAAATGACTGTAATTTGAGGAAGAATGATAGTCCGGTTAATCCTTTTCTAAAACTTGATAATAAGTTTTTCTCTGAATAATTATGGAAGAAATTGCGTTACTTTGTAGTTGAAATTATTTATTGTACACTAAAATTAATATGCCAAAAATCAAGAATATAGCTAGATCGGGAACTATCGATTTCTACTCAGCAAATACAAGCTCCGAGCTTTCGTTACCATTGGTGGATGGTGGAATTGCCGCAGGATTTCCCAGCCCGGCACAGGACTATATTGATTTGAAAATTGACCTGAACAAAGAACTGATTGCCAATCCGTCGAGCACGTTTTACGGTAGGGTAAAAGGATCTTCCATGGAAGATGCCGGTATTATGGATGGCGATATACTGGTTATCGATAAATCGCTCGAACCTAGGGATGGTGACACGGCAGTCTGTTTTATTGATGGGGAATTCACATTGAAATACATTAAGATTGAACCCGATGCGATTTATCTTGTACCTGCTAACAGCAAATTCCAGCCCATTAAAGTGACCGAGGAGAATAATTTCTGTATTTGGGGTGTCGTTACTTATTCCATTAAAAATCACAAAAGAAAATAGACTGTTAGCACTTTTAGAAAATTCTGATTAGCCTGTTTAAATAATTTATATGTCCAATATTGCACGAAAATATGGAGCTGAGAGTAACTCAAGTTCTCCTTCGGGGGCTGGGGGTTCTCTCATGTATGGTTTAATTGACTGCAATAATTTTTATGCCTCGTGCGAACGGGTCTTTAATCCTTCGCTCATTGGGCGACCTGTCGTTGTGCTTTCAAATAACGATGGCTGTGTAATTGCCCGTTCATCGGAAGCTAAAGTGCTGGGAATTCCGATGGGTGAGCCGGCGTATAAATTGAAAGAGTTGATTGAAACCAATCAGGTGGAAGTGTTTTCATCCAACTACGCACTGTATGGCGATATGTCACATCGGGTAATGAATACAATAGCTTCATTTGTTCCCGATATGGAAGTGTATTCTATTGATGAGGCTTTTTTATTATTCAATGGTTTTGAAAATGTTGATTTAAATAAATTGGGGTTGAAGTTGACACGAACTGTAACCCGAAACACTGGTATTCCTGTCAGCTTGGGAATAGCACCTACCAGAACATTGGCTAAGATTGCCAATAAGTTTGCGAAGAAATACAAAAACTACCACGGAGTTTGCATAATTGAGACGGATGAAAAGCGAGAAAAGGCTTTGAAACTAACTGAAATTGGCGATGTGTGGGGAATCGGCCGCCAGTATGCTAAAACCCTGCGATATTACAGTGTGAACTCTGCGTGGGATTTTACGCAGAAAAGCAAAAGTTGGGTGCGCCATACTATGGGTGTAGTGGGAGAGCGCACCTGGCAGGAATTGCGGGGCACGCCCTGTTTGAAAATGGAAATTCCATCGAGTAAAAAATCTATTTGTACCTCGCGTAGTTTTGGCGAACGACTTACCGAACTGGCTCCCGTAGCCGAGGCCGTGGCTAATTTTGCGGCCAGTTGTGCCGAAAAACTACGGAAACAAAAGTCTTGTGCTAATGTACTGACTGTCTTTATTCATACCAATCCATTTGATACTTCCCGGCCTCAGTATTTTAATCAGACGGTTATGCAGTTGCCGATTTCTACTAACGATAGTACGGAATTGATTAATATGGCGTTACTGGGCTTGAATTCTATTTTTGCTGAAGGGTATAGATATAAAAAAGCGGGTGTAATTGTTAGCGAGATTGTGCCTGAACGACCCTTTCAAGGCGATTTGTTTGATACCCGCGACCGTGAAAAATTCAATAAAGTGATGCGCGTGATGGATGATCTGAATGCGTCCTACGGACAACGAAAAGTGAGAATAGCTTCGCAGGGTTTTGGACGTAAATGGAAGCTAAAAAACGAAAAATTATCCAAGTGCTTTACGACCAAGCTGGACGATGTGATGGAAGTGACGGCGAAGGAAGATTAAGAACATGTGTGTTGTGGAAATATAAAAAACAAGAAACGCTAATAACTTTATTATAAGTTTATTAGCGTTTCTTTGCGTGGTACCACCAGGAATCGAACCGGGGACACAAGGATTTTCAGTCCTTTGCTCTACCAACTGAGCTATGGTACCTTTCGGCTTAGCGGGTGCAAATATACGGCTTTTTTTTATTCTGCAAAATGGTTGAATGAAAAAAAATAGAAAAAAGTCGGTTGCTTTGTTGATTCCGTAAGCAGGATGGATAGTAATGGATTGATAGTGATTGAGATATTTCCCTGAAATTTTTTACGCGATGATGGCGTTTCCAACGGTTGTAGAGGCAGGATTCTATTCGGGTTGTTGCAATTGCAGAGATATGTTATAGGCAAGCTGTTTGTTTTGTATAGCACTTCCTTATTATTAAATACTTGGAAGCAACCATCCATAGTTTGTCGTTTGGAAAAGAGAAGGAGACATTACATTGAATTTCAGGGGAATTATGCCATAATATAGGACGAAATTCTACTTGTATAACATTAATGAGAACCCCAATTTAATAGTATTTTGAATAGGCCTTGATTTAGCAGTACTCTTTACCTTTCATTGCCAGCGAGCGAAATCTGAGTAAAAGCGAAAGTGGAGAGTTGAACATTTTTGAATTACCGTATGTTGGTTTATGTAAGGATAAAGATTAAAATTTGATTGATACGAAATAAATTCCTGGTTACAAAATTCAAAATGATGATTACAGACAAAGACACAAATACGATTTATTTTTCGGAAAAGCTCAAAGAGCAATTTCCGGAAATTGCCGATGATATTTACAGCACGCTTAATCTATTGGGTGCTGATTGTCGATTTTTGCCCGGCACCAAAGACATCTGGGCCAGAGATTATATGCCTGTACAGGTTAACGAGCATAAATTTATTCAATATACATTTCATCCGGACTACCTCCAACAGTTTGAAGACATTAAATCGAACCCGGAAAGCATTTGCACGGATATAAAATTGAAAACGGTTAAATCGGATATTGTTCTGGATGGTGGTAATGTTGTTAAATCGGATAATTGTGTTATTATGACCGATAAAATCATTATTGAAAACATACACACCTACAACAAAGAGCAATTATTGACTAAGCTAAAGGAACTGTTTGAAGTTGATAAAATAGTATTAATCCCCTGGGATCGGGGTGAAAGGTATGGGCATGCTGACGGCATGGTTCGGTTTATAAATAATGAAACTGTATTGTTGCAGGGGTATTATAAAACACGTAAAGAACTTTTCGAAGATGGGTTCATAAAATCGCTGTTGGGCTCTTTGAAAGAGAATCATTTGAAATATGAATTTTTAAATATTGATTATCCCGAAATGATAAACGCTAAGTTTGCCTATCTTAATTATTTACAAACAAAAGATTTTATTCTGCTGCCATCATTGGGTATCGACAAAGATGATGAAGATATGGTGAAAGAAATAGAAAAATATTTCCCCAATTATAAAAACCGGATTCGGAAAGTGAAGATGAACAGCATTGTAGCTAAAGGAGGTGCTTTAAACTGTATTTCCTGGACAAAAATGGAATAACAATCTCTAATAGTATGTAAATTGTACTTTGGCCGATAAAGCGGTATTGCTGGTTTATAATGTTGATCAGGGTGAAGTGAGTTATTCAATGGGCGAAGTTACGCGTGGAACGAAATCTGGAACACTTCCAATTTCGCACACGAAACTGGTGATATCCTGTTGTTTTATTTGTTCTTCCAGTCGACCGATGATGCTGAGTTAGTTTTAATAAATAAGTTCGAGGTAAAGTGCAATTGCTTAATATGTTATCATTTATATAAAGCCCCTGGCATCCAATTGTCAGGGTTTTTTATATAACTTAAGTTGAATCAGCTCCAATCTTTTAATTCATGTTTTTTTTGTACTTTTGCCCAACAAACTAAAAACAGAAAAAAATTACGAATGAATAATATCCGCAATTTTTGCATTATCGCACACATCGATCACGGGAAAAGCACTTTGGCCGACCGTTTATTAGAATATACCAACACCGTTGCCGGTAAAGAAATGCAAGCGCAGGTTCTCGACAACATGGACCTTGAACGTGAACGTGGAATCACCATTAAAAGTCATGCCATTCAAATGAGTTATAAACTCAACGGTGAAGAGTATGTATTTAATCTGATTGATACTCCGGGACACGTTGATTTTTCGTATGAAGTTTCACGCTCTATTGCTGCCTGTGAAGGAGCTTTATTGATTGTTGATGCTACTCAAGGCATACAGGCACAGACCATTTCCAATTTATATATGGCGCTTGAGCACGATTTGGAAATTATCCCCATCATGAATAAAATGGACATGGATAATGCTATGCCCGAGGAAGTGGAAGATCAGATTGTGGAATTGTTAGGTTGTAAACCCGAAGAAATTATTCGTGCCAGCGGTAAAACCGGAATGGGTGTCATGGACATTTTGGAAGCCATTGTGAGTAGGGTGCCTGCTCCGAAAGGCGATCCTGAAGCTCCGTTGCAATGTTTGATTTTCGACTCTGTTTTCAATTCATTCCGCGGCATTATTGCGTATTTTAAAATTGTAAACGGTACTATAAACAAGGGCGACCTGGTGAAGTTTGTGAATACCGAGAAAGAATATTCAGCTGAAGAAATTGGTATTCTGAAAATGGAAATGTCCCCGACCAAAACGCTGAGTGCCGGTAATGTAGGGTATATTATTTCCGGTATCAAAACATCGAAGGAAGTAAAAGTCGGTGATACCATTACACACGTAAAACGTCCTTGCCCAAAATCTATCGAAGGATTTCAGGAAGTAAAACCCATGGTATTTGCCGGGGTTTATCCTATCGAAACAGAAGATTTTGAAGATTTGCGTTCGTCCATTGAAAAATTGCAGTTGAATGATGCTTCGCTGACTTTTGAAGCAGAATCGTCTGTAGCGTTGGGCTTTGGTTTCCGCTGCGGTTTTCTGGGTATGTTGCACATGGAAATTATTCAGGAACGTCTGGATCGTGAATTTGATATGAATGTCATCACTACGGTTCCCAACGTGTCCTATAAAGTTTATACTAATAAAGGTGATTTGATTGAAGTGCATAATCCTTCCGGATTGCCCGATATTATGTCGATAGACCGGATTGAAGAACCTTATATACGGGCTTCTATCATTACACGAACCGATTATATTGGACAGATTATGACACTTTGCCTTGGCAAACGGGGTGAACTTATCAAGCAAAACTATATTTCGGGAAATCGCATGGAGCTGATTTATGATTTGCCGTTGGGTGAAATTGTTTTCGACTTTTACGACCGTCTGAAAAGTATTTCAAAGGGTTACGCTTCGTTCGATTATCATATGAATGGCTTCCGTCCTTCTAAATTAATCAGACTTGATATCCTTTTAAACGGTGAACCGGTGGATGCGCTTTCGTGTTTGATTCATGTGGATAATGCCGTTTCACTAGGAAAACGCATGTGCGAAAAACTTAAAGAACTGATTCCGCGTCAGCAATTTGATATTGCCATACAGGCTGCTATCGGTGCTAAAATTATTTCGCGAGAAACCATTAAAGCTGTGCGTAAGGATGTGACAGCTAAATGTTACGGTGGTGATATAAGCCGTAAACGGAAATTGCTCGAAAAGCAAAAAAAAGGGAAAAAACGTATGAAGCAAATCGGTAATGTAGAGGTACCTCAGAAAGCGTTCCTTGAAGTCTTGAAATTGGATTAAATTGCTAATACAGTTAGTTGTAAAATAAGCATTTGAAATTATGGAGTTAAATTATCGAAATCAAAAATTTGAGAAGCTTTACAGTTTCTTAGATAGTTTGGAACGCAAGGTTAACCCCGGAGTTTTATTGCTTGTTGTGGCTCTGATAGCAATTTTTATTGCCAATTCATCGCTGCATGATTGGTATGAATCTATTTGGAAAATTAATTTTTTCCTTGGTACAGAGCATTTTAATTTATTTAGCCATGGAGGTCATCCATTTACTTCGCTTCAGATGGTAAATGATGCATTAATGGCAATTTTCTTTTTTCTAGTCGGACTGGAAATAAAACGGGAAATCCTGGTTGGAGAGCTTTCTTCTTTTCGTCAGGCAATTTTACCTATTATTGCAGCCTGTGGTGGAATGATAGTGCCTGTAATTGTATTTTTCAGTGTTGGCAAATTTCAGGGACTTTCTCCGGATGCGATGCGAGGTGTAGCTATTCCAATGGCTACTGATATCGCTTTTTCGGTTGGAGTTTTAAGCCTGTTGGGCAAAAGAGTACCCTTAAGTCTTAAGATATTTCTATTGGCATTAGCTATTGTCGATGATATTGGTGGTATTGTTGTTATTGCTATTTTTTATAGTGAATTCACAACTGCTTCATTTGTTTATTTGCTTATCGCTGCGTTACTATTTGGAGTATTAATTATCGGTAATCGATTGAAAATAAATAGCAAATTGTTTTATGCTGCTGTTGGACTAATTATCTGGTACTTGTTCCTACAAGCCGGTATTCATCCAACTATTGCCGGTGTTTTAGTTGCTTTCACTGTTCCTGCCCGTCCGCATTTAAATCCAAAGAAGTTTGTACAAGGGCTGCAGTCGGAATTAGATTCAATTAGAAAAACCTTGCCGGAAGATGGAATTCATAGCATAATTCTAAGTAATCCACAAATAAAACATTTGTCGCGCATTGAAATGGCTTCTAATAATGTAATCAGTCCGTTGCAGGATTTTGAAAACAATTTAGGAAGTGTGGTTAACTATTTTATAATGCCTCTTTTTGCATTTGCCAATGCCGGAGTTTTCCTCGATACGTCTAATTTATCCGTGTTTTCAGGAGTTACTTTAAGTGTAATTTTGGGCTTGTTTATAGGGAAAATTACCGGTATATTCATCTTTACCTGGTTAGCCGTTAAGTTGAAGATATCTCGTTTGTCAGGCGGTATGACCTGGAAAAATATACTTGGGTTATCCATGCTGGGAGGTATTGGTTTCACAGTCGCCCTGTTTTTAGCCGGACTTTCATATCCGTTGGGAAGTGTTCTGCTCAATGAGGCTAAATTAGGAGTATTGATAGGGTCATTATTTTCCGGAATTGTTGGCTATTTTTTACTTGGTTTTATGCTGAAAAAAAAGTAATGGATTTACTTCGCTGATTTGCAATGAATATCGTTGTTTTTTAATGCTAAATATTTATTGGTTGAATTGTAAAAATAAACTTACTTCGATTGTGGGCTTAGCATTTATTTATTTTACAATATAAATTATAGTCGATAATAGAAGCTATTCCGAATGAAATTATTATTATAAGCTGAACTTTTTTTTTATTATTTTATACTTTTGCGCTGCTTAAACGCCGATTATATTTGTAAATTTGCGACTTCATTTTCACGCCAAATAGAATTATCAATTACCAAAACGCTATATAATTATGTCAGAGTTAATTGGACATATTTCACAAATTATTGGACCTGTGGTCGATGTTTTCTTTGATTTAAAAGGAAAAGAAGAAGTGAAATTGCCTGCCATTCAAGATGCGTTGAGCATCGATTGTGGCAACGGAAAAGAACTGATTGTTGAAATTCAACAACATATTGGTGAAAATACAGTTCGTACTGTTGCAATGGATTCAACCGACGGTCTTCGTCGTGGTCTGAAAGCGGTTGCGTTGGGTTCGCCTATTAAAATGCCTATTGGAACACAGGTTAAAGGACGTTTGATGAACGTAATCGGCGATTCTATTGATGGTATGAAGGCTCTGGATAAAAAAGGAGCTTACCCGATTCATCGCGAACCTCCTAAATTTGAAGACCTAACAACCAGTCAGGAAATTCTTTCAACAGGAATCAAAGTAATTGATTTACTTGAGCCTTATTCCAAAGGTGGTAAAATTGGTCTTTTTGGTGGAGCCGGTGTAGGTAAAACTGTTTTGATCATGGAGCTTATTAATAATATTGCTAAAGGTCATAATGGATTCTCGGTTTTTGCCGGTGTAGGTGAACGTACCCGTGAAGGTAATGACTTGCTTCGTGAAATGATCGATTCGGGCGTAATTCGTTACGGCGAGGAGTTCAAAAAAAGCATGGAAGAAGGCAATTGGGACTTATCTAAAATTGATTATTCTGAAGTAGAAAAATCGCAGGCAACACTAGTGTTCGGTCAAATGAATGAGCCTCCGGGAGCACGTTCTTCAGTAGCTTTATCGGGTTTGACCGTAGCTGAATCTTTCCGCGATGGTGGCGGTGAAGGTGGTCGCGATATTCTGTTTTTTATTGATAATATTTTCCGTTTTACTCAGGCAGGATCCGAAGTTTCGGCTTTGCTTGGACGTATGCCTTCGGCTGTAGGTTATCAACCTACTCTGGCTACTGAAATGGGACGTATGCAAGAACGTATTACTTCTACCAAAAATGGATCTATTACTTCCGTTCAGGCAGTTTATGTCCCTGCTGATGACTTGACTGACCCGGCTCCGGCTACTACTTTCTCGCACTTGGATGCCACTACGGTATTAAGTCGTAAGATTTCGGAATTAGGAATTTTCCCGGCTGTAGATCCACTGGAGTCTACTTCCCGAATCCTTGATCCGTTGGTTGTAGGTGAAGATCATTATAATACAGCCCAACGAGTGAAGCATATATTGCAACGTAACAAAGAGTTGCAGGATATTATCTCAATTTTAGGAATGGAAGAGTTGTCGGATGAAGACCGTATAACAGTAACGCGTTCACGTAAAGTGCAACGTTTCCTATCTCAGCCCTTTTATAGTGCATCTCAATTTACAGGTCAACCGGGAGTGATGGTTCCAATTGATGAAACTATTCGCGGATTTAAAATGATTCTCGATGGAGAATTGGATTACCTTCCTGAAATGGCCTTCTTAAGTGTTGGAACTATTGATGATGCTATCGCAAAAGGTCAGAAATTAATTGAACAGTCGAAAAAATAAAGTGGTAAAGTAATTAAGTTTTTTTACTGCCAATAAATAAGTAAACAATTACCCAATCATGAAATTAGAAATAATCACTCCTGAACAAATATTCTTTTCCGGCAATGTTACTACTGTAACTTTACCCGGCACGAGTGGATCTTTTACCGTGTGGGATAATCATGCAGCACTTATTTCTTCTTTAATGAAAGGAAAAATCAGTTTTGCTGTCGAGAATGAAGTCCGTGAACTGAATATCGAAAGTGGATTTGCAGAAGTTAGTAATAATATTGTTACGGTATGTTTGGAGCTAGTAAATGAAAAATCTTAAGAGAAAACTTATTTTAATACATACGGCTGTCATGCTTTTATGTGGTTGGGGAGCTTTGTTGTTGATAAAAGCGGTTTTACCGGCATATTATTTTGCATGGTACCCTTATATACCTACTTTCTTTTTTGTAATAGGTATTATTTTTATTTCAATTTTAGATCGTGTTAACTCCGAAAATCCACGTAAGACGGTGAACTTGTATATGTTACTGCGTCTGTCAAAAGTTTTTTTGAGTTTAGTTTTCGGTTCAATTTATTTCTTCGCCGTAAAAGTTCAATTGAAAGAATTTGGTCTTGTATTTATTTCTTTTTACCTGTTATACCTGGGTTTAGAAACTTATTATTTCTATCTTACAGAAAAAGAAATTAAAAAAATTAAAGGAAATGAGTAGTTTGCATAAAATATTCTGTTTAATTGCCATCTTAGCATTCATGTCCGTTACACCGGTCATGGCTAATGAGTCTGCACCTCAGGCTTCTTCAGAAAAGTCTTTCGATGTGAAATCTTTCATTTTAGAGCATGTTGGTGATTCATACCAATGGCACATAACAAAATGGGGAGATACTGAAATTTCTGTTCCTCTGCCGGTGATCGTTTATAGTAAAACTACCGGTTGGCATGTATTTTTATCATCTGCTTTTCACGAAGGTGCTACTTATCAGGGATTATCAATAGCACTCGATGGAAAATATAAAGGTAAAATTATAGAGAAAGATGCTACTGGAAATGAAGTCAGACCTTTTGATATTTCAATTACAAAAGTTGTTTTTGCACTGATTTTCAATAGTTTATTGCTTATTCTTATTATTATGTCGGTTGCCCGTTCATATAAAAAAGAAAGTTTTGAATCTAAGAAAGGCTTCGTAGGGTTTATGGAAATGTTTATCATGAACATAAATGATGATGTAATTAAGCCGGGCATTGGGAAAGATTACAAGCGATTTTCACCTTATTTGCTGACAGTTTTCTTTTTCGTTTTTATCAATAATTTAATGGGTTTGATTCCAATTTTTCCGGGAGGAGCTAATGTTACCGGAAATATCGCTATCACTTTTGTTTTGGCTATTATTACATTTATAATTGTAAATGTGTCCGGTTCAAAAGAATACTGGAAAGAAATTTTTTGGCCTGAAGTTCCACTCTGGTTAAAGGCTCCGCTACCTATAATGCCAGTCATTGAGGTTGTAGGTGTTTTCACAAAACCATTTGCATTGATGATTCGTCTTTTCGCCAATATGATAGCCGGTCACTCAATAGTATTGGGATTAACTTGTTTGATATTCGTGACTGTAAGTATGGGGCATGCTATGAATACGAGCATGACAGTAGTTTCAGTATTAATGACATTGTTCATTAATGTTGTAGAATTGTTAGTCGCCTATATCCAGGCATATATTTTTACCATGTTGTCGGCTGTATTTATTGGATTGGCCAGGATAGAACCACATCATGTACATAACGAAATTAAAGAATAATGCTGAATCAGTGAATTTTCGCATTTAGCAATTATAAAATATATATAAATCATTATAAACACGGTCTTTAATCTCTATTTTTAGTTGATTCAAAGGCATAAATATTAAAATTATGTTACTTACAATTTTATTACAAGCAGCCGCCGGTGCTGCAGGTTTGGGAAAATTAGGTGCTGGTATTGGTGCAGGTCTTGCAGCTGTTGGAGCTGGTATTGGAATTGGTCAAATTGGTGGTTCTGCTATGGAAGGAATTGCCCGTCAACCTGAAGTAGCCGGAGATATTCGTATGAATATGATTATTGCTGCTGCTCTTGTTGAAGGTGTAGCTTTGTTCGCCGTAGTAGTTTGTGGCTTTATCCTTTAAGATAGATTGAAGTATAAGGGCTTTGGTATATTTACTATTACCTTATATACTTAGATTATACAACTTACAATTCATGATGTGATTGTGAATTATTAATTATTAATTAATTGATTATGTCGTTATTACTGCCTGATTCCGGTCTTTTATTCTGGATGTTGTTATCATTCGGAATAGTTTCGTTTGTCTTAGTTAAATATGGTTTTCCCGTTATCATCAAGATGGTGGAGAGTCGTAAAACTTACATTGACGAGTCTCTTCTTATTGCCAAACAAGCTTATGAGCAAATGGCAATAGTAAAAGAACAGGGTGAAGTTATTGTTGATAAAGCACGCGTTGAGCAGGCTAATATTATGAACGAAGCTGTAAAAACCCGTGATCTTTTAATCAAAGATGCTAAGGAAAAAGCAAGTATTGAAGCTTCTAAAATTGTTGAAGAAGCCAGACAACAAATTCTGATTGAAAAAGAAGATGCAATACGTGATATCCGCCGTCAGGTTGCTGAGTTATCGGTAGATATTGCAGAAAAAGTGATTCGTGGACAATTGGAAAAGAAAGATGAGCAAATGAATATGATTAATCGTTTGCTTGACGAAATTAATATTTCTAAATCGTAATCATCAATGAATACAGGACTCATACCGGTTCGTTATGCCACCGCCTTATTGGATTTTGCCAATGTAAGTGACTTGCAGGACCGTGTGTACAAGGATGCAAAAGCTATTTCAAACAGCTATTTTCAATTTAGCGAGTTGCGCACTGTGCTCGATAATCCGGTTTTGGCAAAAGTCGAAAAACGGAAAATTGTAATCATGGCTGCCGGAGGAGATGTTTGCAAACCATTCGAAAAATTTCTGGATTTATTGCTAGAGAATAAGCGTGAAGTGCATTTGCTTGCAATTATGCTGAAATACATTGATTTATATCGGAAGCAAAAGAACATTCACTACGGAAAACTTACAACTGCTACTGCTGTTAATTCAACTGTTGAAGAACGCTTGATGAAGATGGTGGAAGTTACTACAGGAGGAACGATTGAAATGGAGAAAATAATTGATCCTGCTATTTTAGGAGGCTTTATGTTCGAAGTGGATTTTGTACGTTGGGATGCCAGTATTTCGGGTCAACTTCGATCGATTAGAAAAGAATACATTGAGAAGAACAAAAAAATCGTTTAATAAAATTCATAATGCACAAAGCAAATTTCAATTGACTTTTTGCAGTCAATTATGAATTACTAATTATTAATTAAAATAAGATGTCTGATAATATTAAGGTGAGCGAAGTATCTGAAATACTTCGGATGCAACTCGAAGGAATTGATACAAGCGTTCAGTTTGACGAAGTAGGCACGGTGCTTCAGGTTGGAGACGGTGTGGTTCGTATTTATGGGCTACGCAATGCTGAAGCCAATGAATTATTGGAGTTTGAGAACGGAATCAAGGCTATCGTGATGAACCTGGAGGAAGATAACGTCGGGGCTGTATTGCTCGGACCATCAAGCCAAATTAAAGAAGGTTACACCGTGAAGCGTACTAAATTAGTTGCTTCTATTCAGGTGGGCGAAGGAATGCTTGGACGCGTTATCAATCCCCTTGGCGAGCCACTTGATGGTAAAGGCAAGTTGACCGGTGAAATGATAGAAATGCCGCTCGAACGTAAAGCTCCCGGAGTAATTTTCAGACAGCCGGTAAATCAACCGCTTCAAACCGGTTTGAAAGCCATTGATGCAATGATTCCAATAGGTCGCGGACAACGTGAGTTGATTATCGGTGACCGCCAAACGGGAAAAACAAGTGTTGCTATTGATGCTATTATTAATCAAAGAGCCAACTTTGATGCAGGTGACCCTGTATATTGTATCTATGTGGCTATTGGTCAAAAAGGATCAACGGTAGCTTCCATCTTAAATACATTGAAGGAACACGGAGCAATGGAATATACTATTATCGTGGCTGCTAACGCTTCCGATCCTGCAGCTCTACAATATTACGCCCCTTTTGCCGGTGCATCTATCGGTGAATTTTTCAGAGACACCGGTCGTCATGCTTTGGTTGTGTACGATGATTTATCGAAACAAGCTGTGGCTTATCGCGAAGTTTCATTGATTCTTCGTCGCCCTTCCGGTCGTGAAGCTTATCCCGGTGATATTTTCTATTTGCACTCACGCTTACTCGAAAGAGCTGCCCGTGTTATTTCTCAACAGGAAGTTGCTGAGCAAATGAATGATTTGCCAGCAAGTCTGATTGGCAAAGTAAAAGGTGGTGGGTCATTAACCGCATTGCCAATTATTGAAACACAAGCGGGTGACGTTTCGGCTTATATTCCTACAAACGTTATTTCCATTACCGACGGCCAGATATTTCTGGATACGGATTTATTTAATCAGGGTAATCGTCCGGCTATCAATGTTGGTATCTCGGTATCGCGTGTAGGTGGTAATGCTCAGATTAAAGCCATGAAAAAAGTGGCCGGAACCTTGAAAATGGATCAGGCACAATTTCGGGAACTGGAAGCCTTTACTAAGTTTGGAGGCGATATGGATCCTGTAACAGCGATGACCATTGATAAAGGACAAAAAAATACACGCTTGCTTGTTCAACCTTTGCACGAAACATTGACGGTAGAAAAACAAGTAGCTGTGCTTTATTGCGGAACCCATGGTTTGTTGGCTAATGTGCCACTGACTAAAGTTCAGGCTTTCCAAAAGGAATTTTTAATGCTATTAGAAACATCACATCAAACTGATGTACTCGATGTACTTAAAACAGGAATTATTAACGACGAAGTAACTGCTATAATTGAAAAAGTTGCCGGCGAAGTGGCTAAAAGACTTACAGTTTAGTTGACAATTGACAGTTGTCAGTTCATGGTTAAAGAAAGTAGTTTGTCAAGTAAAAAATAATTGTCAATTATTAATTGTCAATTGTCAATTGAATTATGGCTTCATTAAAAGAAATAAAATCACGGATTCAGTCGGTAAAGTCGACTCAGAAGATTACATCAGCAATGAAGATGGTGTCATCTGCCAAGTTGCGTAAAGCACAGAGGACTATTGAGAATTTTTTCCCTTACGAACAACGCTTGAATGGATTGCTAAATAACTTTTTGAGTGCCGAAGAAAATAATTCGTCAGTATTTTCCGAGACCCGCGAAGTGAAACGTGTTGCTATTGTAGTTTTTTCTTCGAACTCGAGTTTGTGTGGAGGTTATAATTCTAATGTTGCAAAGTTGCTGGCCCAAACTGTTGAAAAGTACCAGTCATTAGGTCGCGAGCATATATTGATTTACCCTGTTGGGAAAAAGGTTGCTAAAGCGAGCCGTAAATTAGGTTTTGAACCGGAGAAAAATTTTGAGGAAATGGCTGATAAACCCAGTTATGCCGCATCTTTGACTCTGGCTGATGATTTAATTGAAATGTTTCGGAATAAAGATATTGATAAAGTAGAACTGATTTACCATCACTTTGTTAGTAAAAGTTCGCAGGTTTTGACTTCTGAAGTGTTCTTGCCATTTCAACTGAAGAAGGCCGGAAGTGGAGAAATTGCACTCGATTATATTGTGGAACCTGACAGAGCTACTTTGATGGAGGAATTAATCCCTAAGGTGCTGCGATTAAAAATTTATACAGCTCTTCTCGACTCAAATGCTTCGGAACATGCAGCCCGCACTATGGCCATGCAAATTGCAACGGATAATGCGGATGATATTTTGCAGGATTTATCGTTGTTGTATAACAAGTCCCGTCAACAAGCTATTACCAATGAATTGCTCGATATTGTGGGAGGTTCATTCGGACAAAACTAAATAATTATAACTTCATAATGAGTTAAGGCTGCGAATTTCGTAGCCTTTTTTGTTTGTATGAATTTGATGTGTAGAAGTTATTTGACAGTTGTAATTCTGAATTCATAACAATTTAGTTAGTTCTATCTTTTTCTATAATTATTCGAATTGTATACAAAATGTAAGGTATATTTTATAATTGCAAGAAGTTTGCTATGAAATATGGAAAAATGCGAAAATAATACAATAAATGTCCTTTGTTTTGTTGTTAAGATTAAATAAAATTGTTATTTTTGCAGTGACTAAGTAGTTTCTGTTTTTTATACATATACCTAAACTTAATATGTTATTAGATTTTTCAATTTACACTCCCATGTATGTGTCGTTAACGTGGGCATTCATTTTATTGATATCTTCAAAAGCCAATCTGGCACGGTTTTTCCTGGGCATATTTATGCTTGCTGTTTCATTGATTTTTCTGTCGCATGTTGTTTACTACCACCATTTGAAAGATATATATCTTTACTTCGATTTGATATTTATATTTGGTTCCCTGTCCATTTTTCCCATTTATTACTGGTACATAAAACTTTTGACGTTCCGTTCGAAAATAGATTTCAAAGACCTGAAACACCTTATTCCGGCATTTGTTATGCTTGCAGCCACCATTGCAACTTATTTATGCATGACGAAAGCATCAAGAGATTTGTATGTAAACGATTACCTCTACGGCAAAGGTGGAATGGGAGGAGCACCCCTGTTGATAAAAATCCAACTGATATTATGCTATCTGCTTCAGATCATTTATTTCTTTCAGATCATTTTTTACTTCCTGAAAGTCAGGGTTTATATTGCCGATTACAATGAAAATATTGCCAACTTTTATTCCAATTTAGAAAATAAAACCCTGCAATGGCCTAAAATTATTTTAGATTCCTTTACAATAACATCGGTCTTTACCATTTTTACCAGTTTCCTGGGGAGGTCGTTTTTCGATAAATATCCTTTTATATTATTTATTTCCTGTATCGCTTACAGCGGGTTTCTGTTTATTTTAGGATACCTGGGATATTTGCAAAACCATACCATTGTGGCATTGGAAAAAGACGCACAGCATTCGTCCGAAAATGAAATATTAAATATTAATCAAGTAAAAATTAAAACCCAATTGCTTAAGTTATTTGAAAAAGATCAGCTATTTAAAAATGCTGATCTAAAAATAACTGACATTGCTACCAGACTGAATACAAACCGCACTTATATTTCAGCTTTCATCAATACGGAATACGCTTGTTCTTTCAGCACCTTTGTAAACCGGTACCGGGTGGAAGAAGCCAAAAAAGTATTGCTGAGCAAAGAATGCAACAATCTTTGTCTTGAACACATTTCCGCTCAGGTTGGGTTTGGTTCATTGCATTCCTTTATCCGAGTTTTCAAAGAGATTACAGGTACCACCCCGGGCCGTTACAGAGAATCTTCCTCAAAATAATCAACCACTCAAAACGAAATGATTAATTGCTAAATTGACCATTCAATTTACCATTTACACATCAATTCTTTACCATTTACACAATCCTTTTACGATTTACACATAAGTTAATACGCGGAGAAATATATCTTTGCGCTTAATTTTTATGTGAAAAATGCAGAAAATAACTGGCATTTTTTTGAATAAAATTATTTGTGCCGTTCATTCTCTCTAGATAGGTTCAAAAGAGTATTAAGGTGATTTATTTCGGTAATCATACCTTGGGAGTTAGTACGATTCATTAAAATTACTTTTATATAAATCAACAGGGAGAGTTGAATGATGATATTTTGAGACTCCGGATTAGTCAAATGTCCGAAAATACCGAATAATACTCAATCAGATGAATCAGGAGCAGAAAAATGTAGGAGATATTAACTCTTGATGAATAAGTAAAGGCAAAAGGCAAAATTTCTTAACTTCTGACTCATCGGGATAAGAAAAATTCCAAATATAGTAACCCAAAACAAACCTGTAAGTGAAAAATACTGCATAATTGTTTCCCTGACCAGTCTGGAAAACAATTAGTGGAATAATAAAAGCAACTTAGAAATTTTAAATGTCGTTTTTCAATAAATTATTAACACAAATATAGTGATAATTTTCAATGTCGAACATTCAAATCTAAAATCAAATGATGAACAGTATTAATTATCTATTGCTTTCTTCCAAAGAATTATCAACGTTTGCAAGTCGTACAATAGGCATTACAGACAGCAAGAAGTCACAAATTCCGGCAGTGGTACCATTTCTGTCTAATGTAAATCGCTACTATGCTTTATTTTGTAGTGCGCTGGAGCGGGAGTCTAAAAACCCGTTCATTAAAAAGCAAAATGAAATGGATCATTTTCGTAATGGCGCATTCCTGGCATTACGTTCCGGTTGTGAGTCAGCTGCGGCACGCACAAAAGAAGGTCTTAAAGTTGCCGGTAATGCTTTGATTGACGTGATTCGTAAACATGGTTGGTCAGCTCAGTTTCTGGGCATGAAAGTGAAATCATCGGTAATAAGGAGTGTCATTTCCGAAATAAGAACAAAACACAGTGCTGAACTAACACTTACAGGCATTGGTGAATTGTTGGACGAATTGGAAGTTGCACAGTCTGCTTTTGAAGTAGCTGCACAACAGGTAGTAGATGCTGCTTCGGCAAATAACGAACCCACCGTTGCCGATAATCGCCCTTTGTTATCTAATGCATTGCGTTCGTTGTTTCAGATTATCAATTTACAGGAAGTGGCAGCTCCATCAGTCGATGTCACAGAGTTGATTGCTTCGCTCAACGAACTCATCACTATATCACTCAGCACTGTAAAGGCCACAGATACAAGGGCGGAAAATAACAAAAAAACAGCCGAAAATAAAACAACTAACCCAATTGCTAGTTGATTCTGTTTCTTTATCAAATCCCGACAATCCTGTCGGGATTTGTATTTTATAGAAATGCTGAAGAGAACAGGGAGCGGAAGCCGAAAAGCTAGAGAGTAGGCAAAATAAATAAAATATAAATTATGAATAAAAAATTATTAAGTGTTTTGATTGTACTGTCTGCTGTGTTGTTTACAGGTTGCAGTAAAAAAGATGAAGTTGATGTTCGAGATCAGTTCGTGGCAACGTATCAAGTTACTGATGCTTGGACTGCAAGTGGAATAAGTAAGACTTATAGCTATTCGATGATAATTACTAAGTCTGCACAAGATCCAAATGTAATTTTAATGTCGAATTTTGGCGGTGAAAGTGGTACAATCGTTACAGCATCAGTCAGTGGTAATAAATTTACAATTCAACAACAGACAGTACAAGGATATGGATATAGTGGCTCAGGTACTATTAGTGGTTCAACTTTATCATTCTCATACCTCATAAGTGCGAGTGGTGGCTCGCTTGTAAATGTGTCATCAGCAGGTGCTAAAATGTAGAAAATATTTTATATCAACATTATGCGAATGGTAACCATTTGCACAATGTTGAAGTTTATTGCATGCATACTACTCCTAAAAACAAGATTTTGACTTATTTATTTGCCAATTATCCTTAAGCGAAAATAGTATGAAACGGATATTTACGATTATGATGAGTGTTTTATTGATAAGCACTTTATTTGCTAATCCTATTGATGAGCAAACTGCACTGAAAGTAGCTGAAAAATTCAACCAGTCAACTTCCGGAAACAAAGTAAAGGCAAGCGTTTTAAAGACTCCTGTTTTTAAATGTATTTCAAAGATAAAAACCTCTGCGATGTCTTCAAATGTAGGTGTTTATTATTATGTTTTTAGTAGTGGTAGCAATGACTTTACAATTGTTTCGGGTGATGATGCTGCTTCACCTATCCTCGGCTACTCAACACAAAGCAATTTTGATCCTAATAACATCCCGTCTAATGTTGCGAAATGGCTCGAAGGATATAAAAACGAAATTCGTTATATAATTGAGAATAATATTCAGTCAACTACTGAGATCTCAGAACAATGGAAGGCCTTAAAAAGTGAGAGTGCCGTAAATAAATCTTCAAAAGTAGAGGCAAGTGTAAATCCATTAATACAAACGAAATGGAATCAATCGCCTTATTACAATGCACTTTGCCCAGGCGGTTCTGTAACAGGATGTGTTGCAACTGCAATGGCACAAATTATGAAATATTGGAATTATCCGGTTACCGGTACAGGATTCCACTCATATAATCACCAAACTTATGGTACGCTCTCTGCAAACTTTGGAAGCACAACCTATCAATGGACTTCAATGCCGAATGTTATAAGTAGTTCCAATACTGCGATGGCTACTTTAATGTATCAGGTTGGAGTGAGTGTTGATATGGATTATAGTCCAGAGGGTAGTAGTGCATACGTTATTTCTTCTCAAAGTGAAACTCAGAATTGTGCTGAATATGCACTTAAAACTTATTTTGGTTTTAAAACCACCTTACAAGGTATTGAAAGAGCTAGTTACTCCCAAACACAATGGCTAAATTTATTGAAAAACGAGTTTAACGCCAGCAGACCTGTTCTTTTTGCCGGGTTTGGTTCAGGTGGTCATTGTTTTGTTGCAGATGGATATGATAGCAACGACTTTATACATTTCAATTGGGGATGGGGAGGTCAGTGTGATGGTTTTTTTCAAATAAATGCATTAAATCCGGGTGGTGATAATTTTAGTAACAAACAACAAGCTGTTATTGGGATTGAACCAACGACCAACCCGAATCCCACTAATTTTTCGATGTATTCTAGTATTACAGTTAATCCGAATCCAATTAATTATGGACAAACTGTAACCGTGAATGCCGACATTATTAATAATGGGAGTACAACTTTTTATGGAGAAATAGCTGCTGTCCTTTTTGACGAAAACTACAGTTTTGTGGAGTATATACAAACGCTTACTGAAAGTAATGGATTAGCACCAAACTACCATTATACAAACGGAAATAATTTTGTAAGTGCCGGTTTGAATGCTTCTCAAGGCAAATATTATATTGGAATCTATATAAAGCCAACCGATGGCAATTGGATACAAGTTGGCAATGGTCCTTACCAAAATCTAATACCGATAACTATTGTTTCGAGTAATAATATTAAAATGTACTCGCCAATTATTGTTACCCCTGGTACAATAATACAAAATCAAGCTGCAAAAATCAAGCTTGATGTGTCAAATTCCAGTCCAATTTTTAATGGTAATATTTCTGTGGATTTGCATAATCTCGATGGAACATGGGTGCAAAACATTGATGAAATTACTGGTTTATCTATGCCTGTTAATACACATTTCACCAATGGTTTGACATTTAATACGAGCGGACTAAATGTAAGCCCCGGTAGTTATTTGATTGCAGTTTGGACACAAGAAAATGGAAGTGATTGGAAGGTCGTGGAAGCAACTAGCAATTATATTAATCCTATAAAAATCACAATTTCACAATCACCATTTCAACCTGATGCTTACGAACCAAATAATACCCAAACTAATGCTTATAATTTAAGTCCGTTATTTTCGGGAAATATCGCTACATTAACAACTGAAGGATCAAACATAGATGTCGGAACGGATATCGATTATTATAAGGTTATTTTACCTGCCGGATATAATTACAAAATATCTACAAGGCTACATGATGCTTATAATAGTGGCAATGGCAATATTTATACTGTTGACGGTTTATTTTCATATTCAATAGACGGGGAAAAATGGTCTGATAATTATGATGATGTTATGCCTGGGAATATCATTTTGAATGGTGAGGGTACAGTTTATTTTAAAGTGATACCATTTTTCACCGGTCAAAAAGGAACTTATTTGCTTGACTTGAATTTAGTTCGTACCTCAACTACTGACATTGTTGAGAATAAATTTGAAGATTTCATTCAAGTTTATCCTAATCCGGCCAAAGATTTTGTCAAAATAGACCTAAACGAATTTAATGGTTTGGTCAATCAAATTAATTTGATTGACATTCAAGGGGGAAAAGTTAGTTTAATGAATAATGTAAACAAGGCATCTTTATTAAATTTACCATTAAACAATCTGTCTAATGGTATGTATTTTATACAACTTCAGACAAATAACAGAATAATAACAAAAAAAATAATTATAGAAAAGTGAAAGCAAATATTGCAATTATCATTATTATTGCTTTATCGAGCTGCAAAACGAATAATAAGGGATGCAAAAAACAAGCGAGACCCAAACTAAGAGTACTATTGTGGATCACATGAGCCCTCATATATTAGTTTATAAGACGAAAGCAAATTGCGTTAATTTAGCTCCTATAATCCTATCCGATGATAAAACCACAATTGTCTCTTATCCACATCCAGAGGATATAAAAACAGATCGTGGATATTTGCTCCCAACGTTTTTGAACTCCGGTTATTTACTCGATAATAAAGGTATTGGGAAGAATGTAGCTTTTCTTAAAATCGCCTATGAGGAATATGCAAAACTCCAAAATGCACCAAGTCTTATAGAACTTTACGAGCTTATCACTGACAAGGATCCGTTAATTGAACTTTATGATTGCGGTATAAAAACGGCTTTGCCTGATGTTGAGATAATACGACTTAATAAACTTATTGACAATAATAGTTTAAGAATAACTTGTAAATTGATTAAGTAGTTGATTTTAGAAATGGGGTAAAGCATTAAAAGCATTAAAAATATGTGAACCAAAATTATTTATTATGCTCTGTAATTGAGACTTTTCGTATTAGCAAAATGTGATGAAACGTATTATTATAACAATAATAAATTTTAAATATAGCTCAAGTTCTGCATATATTGAAATTATTAACACATTAAAGTGTAACTGAAAGGAAAATATTTTTGATATAACCTTTGTTTGTTTTTAAAAAGCTCTCTTCAAATCCTTGGATTTGTAAGGAGCTTTTTATTTGAAATAGAAGTCCATAATTACAATATCAAAATGTTGATAATATGAGTCTTTTTGAAAAATTTGAACCTTGAATTAATAAAATCATGTGCTTGATTAATTGTTGATTATGGCCTATTAGTTTATTAAAATGGCACGTGCAGGTTCAAATTTCATTAGAAAATAAAATATTTACAGCAGACGTATTGTCTATTAAAATATTATGCCTATCTTTGCAACCCATTTTGGACAAAAACCAAAGGGATATAAATAAAGCAGTTAAAGTTATTAAAAACAAAGTAAAATGCCTACAATTCAGCAATTAGTTAGAAAAGGAAGAGCAGAACTCATTGACAAAAGCAAATCGCCAGCGTTGGATTCATGTCCACAGCGTCGCGGTGTGTGTGTTCGTGTGTACACTACAACTCCAAAAAAACCGAACTCGGCAATGCGTAAAGTAGCTCGTGTACGTTTAACTAACCAAAAAGAAGTGAATGCTTACATTCCGGGCGAAGGACACAACTTACAAGAACACTCTATCGTAATGGTACGTGGTGGTCGTGTAAAAGACCTTCCGGGAGTTCGTTATCACGTGGTTCGTGGAACACTAGATACATCAGGTGTTG
>Ga0209123_1000077_pt1 | contig 167080 bp, 194 predicted proteins | sample BarGraIncu00431A_FD_184500 | JGI IMG/M metagenome (GOLD analysis project Ga0209123, IMG submission 184500) | Arctic peat soil microbial communities from Barrow, Alaska, USA - Barrow Graham LP Incubations 004-31A (SPAdes) (version 2) | ecosystem: Environmental > Terrestrial > Soil > Wetlands >... | reverse complement strand
ACGCGTTAGCGTGGGAAGGACTGAACAATAGGAGGTTTTGAAATTTTGAAAGATACGAAGAAATATGATGAAAGCAGACAACTTCATAAAGAAGGCTCTCTACGAGAGAATAGAGTGGAACTTAAAGATAACGTAGAAGTGCATAGTATTTCTCCTATGTCAGAAGAAGGAAGAAACGGTGTAAATGAATATAGTAACGATTTACTCGAGCAAATATTGTCAAGAGATAATATGAATAAAGCATATAAAAGAGTAAAAGCCAACAAAGGAAGTCATGGTATTGATGGGTTGACAGTAGATGAACTTCTACATCACCTAAAAGAACATGGACAAGAATTAAGGCAATCATTATTGGAAGATAGATATAGACCTCAAGCAGTGAGAAGGGTGTAAATACCCAAACCTGAGGGGGGAATAAGACTACTTGGAATACCTACTGTAGTAGATAGAGTTGTTCAACAAGCAATCTCACAAACTCTAATACCTATATATGAAAAGAAATTTTCTGATAATAGTTATGGTTTTAGACCTTTAAGAAGTGCAAAACAAGCTGTTGAAAAATGTAGGGGATATATTAATGCCGGCTATACGTGGGTGGTAAATATTGACCTTTCTAAATACTTTGATACGATAAATCATGATAAGTTAATAAGAATACTATCGGAAGATATTAAAGATGGTAGAATAATTTCTTTGATACGAAAGTATCTACAAAGCGGAGTAATGATAAAGGTATATTTATGAATACAGAAGAAGGAGCACCGCAGGGTGGCCCATTATCACCGTTATTAAGTAACGTTATGTTACATGAACTTGATGTAGAGCTAACAAAGCGGGAACTAAAGTTTTGTAGATATGCTGATGATGCAAATATATATGTTAAAAGTAAGAAATCAGCCAATAGAGTAATGGAGAGCATTACAAGATTTATTGAGGAAAAGTTAAAGCTTAAAGTGAATAAAGGAAAAAGTTTAGTAGATAGACCTTGGAAACTTAAATTTTTAGGATTTTCGTTTTACCGTTCAAAAGGTGAATACAGAATGAGAGTTCCTCAAAAGCCTATAAGTAAATTCAAAGCAAAGCTAAAAGAACTAACTTCAAGAAGTAATGCGATGAGCATGGAATATAGGTTAATGAAACTTAAGCATGTGATAGTTGGATGGGTAAATTATTTTGCTATTGCAGATATTAAAAGTATTCTTAAAACACTTGACCAATGGTTAAGACGAAGAATTAGAATGTGTTTTTGGAAACAGTGGAAAAAGATTAAGACAAAACATGGGAATCTTGTTAAATTAGGTTTGAACAACAATAAAGCCTGGCAATATGCAAACACAAGAAAAAGCTATTGGAGAATATCCAATAGCCCTATATTAGCCAAAACATTAACTAGTAAGTATCTTAAAAAGATAGGTTTAGTTTCTATATCTGAAACATATTTATTAAAACATTAAGTTCTATTGAACCGCCGTGTACCGAACGGTACGCACGGTGGTGTGAGAGGTCGCTAAATAAATTAATTATTTAGCTCCTACTCGATTATCGGTTTTATATTGATATTTAAGAGGGGATAAATGTATAATGGTTATATATGGTTAATATGAAATAGTAGATTTGCCACCATATAATGAAATGTATCGAAAGGGTGAAATAGAAAAGTGTGTATATGAATGGCATTTAAAATAGTAAAAGTAAAACGAAAATTATATAGTTGTTGCACTTTTTAATTAAACATCATATACTATTATTAGATAGTTAGTTAATCATCTAATTGATAAATAAAGGAGAGATTGTATGTCTGCTTTGAATTTACCTTTTAAAGCTTTGGCCGACCCAACGAGGCGGAAAATTATAATGCTGCTTAAGAAAGAGAATCTTACTCCAGGTGAAATTGCGGAGCATTTTGATATGACAAAACCCAGTATTTCTCATCATTTGAATATGTTAAAACAAGCCGACCTTGTAAGTGATGAAAGAAAGGGACAGAACATTTATTATTCATTAAATACTACTGTATTTCAGCAAGTTATGGGCTGGTTTTTTGATATGACTCATTATAATGAAGGAGATGATCTTAATGATGAAAAAGATTCTTAATGATATAAAAAAAGATTGGCCTATTATCGCTATAATTGCTTTAACTTTTATGGTTGGTTTATATTTTTATCCAAGCCTTCCTAGCAAGGTTCCAAGCCACTGGAATTTTCAAGGACAAATTAATGGTTATTCAGGAAGATTTTTTGGAGCATTTGGGCTTCCTTTAATGAATTTAGCTATGTATTCTTTATTTATAATTTTACCGTATATAGATCCTAAACAAGCAAATTATGAAAAATTTCCATCTGCATATAAAGTAATAAGGTATACACTTCATATATTCTTTGTAGGTATGCAAGCCGTAGTTTTATTAGTTGCATTAGGAAATACAGTGAATGTAGGTATGTTTGTAGGCCTAGGGGTATCGATATTACTTGTAGTGATAGGAAATGTCATGGGTAAATTCAAGCATAATTATTTTGTTGGAATAAAAACTCCTTGGACTCTTGCGAATGAAGAAGTGTGGGTTAAAACTCACAGAATGGCTTCACCATTATGGGTAGTGGGTGGCATTCTTTCTGGGATCTTTGCAATAATTGGGAATGAAACATTTTTCATAGCTTTAATGATAATTGTATTTATAATTTCGATTGTTCCAATGGTATACTCTTATGTTATATTCAAAAAACTTAATAAAATATGAATAATAAATAAAGCAGCTAAGGCCACCTTATTAAGGTTGATCATAACTGCTTTATTTTTTAAAATCAGTTTTAAATTCTTCAACTGCATCCTTAAGTACTGTTACACTATAAGCCAATGAAGGACCACCGCCAAAGGTAACAGCAACCATAGCTGCATCCATTATTTCTTCTGCTGTTGCACCTGCCTCATATGCTTTATAAACATGGTATACTATGCAATATTCACAGCGGGCATAGGCTGCAATACCTACACTGATTAATTCCTTTTCCTTCGTTTCTAATGCACCAGGTTTGTATGTGGTATCAAGTAAATTCATAAAAGCCCCTACATGTTGTCCGTTAGTTTTCCCTACGGTTTCTAAACCACCCATAAAATCTTTTAAGATTTGTCTAACATCTTTAGCCATATTATTACCCCCCTAAATTTTCATATTAATAATTACTAATATAACAATCATATTTAAAAAATGCAATAATAGTTAATAAATAGTCATTCTTAGTAGAAGGGACGGAAATAAACCTATTAAGGTACCATTTAATTAGAAAAAAGTTTTGTTTATATTGTTAAAATAAAGTATATAAATTTATATACAATTCCATATTATGATAGTCATATACAAATAATATTTCAAGGCATATTTAAGAGGAATTAGTGGTTAAAATTGATATTTTCTAAATATTAGAATATAATTAAAATGTATATAATTGTATATAATTTATAAAAAATAAGACTCAATTGTAATCAAAGTGCTAAGCAAGGATAATTTGAATTTGGGGGAAATGATAAATTTGAAAGAAGGGGTAGGGGTGAAGAAAAATAATTGGTTATTGTATTTTATTTATGCAGTAGTGTTTTCTTGTTACATTATTTTTACTAACAAGATATTAATATTTTTAGGAAAACAATCAGAGAAGTCATTTGAGATTTTACCATTGATGATATGCTCAATGATACTATTTATAGTGTTAGGATTATTTCTTGGAGCAGAGAGGTTGTTATTAGAAACGAGAAAAGATGGGAAGTGGAAAATAAATTTACCTAAACTTATTTTATTAGGAGTCCCATCACTTTATGCTTCCGTGGGTATGTTTTTATTCTTTTGCCCAATAGAATTTATTCAAAAATTATACTTACCAATGATGTTATTCAATGCAAATAAAACCAATTTCCTACCAATTTTTCAGGTGATTTTAGGTTATATAATAATTACAAGTTTTGTTAAGGTAAAGGTATAAATAGTGTATAACAAAAAAATAAAAGGGGATGCAAGTAATGAGGCAAATAAGGATATTTAAGAATACATATGAATTTTCTTTAATACAGGAGGATTTTAAGTTATGAGTGGAAAGGTAATTATAATAATATAAAGATGATAGGTAATGTCGCAAAAATTGAATAAATCTGTGGAGGATACTAAATGTCAAAAGATATTTTAATGGACTTAAAAGATATTCAACCGAGTCAACTGTATATAAACTCGCAAAAGCTGGAAAATATATTGAAATGGTTTATGCCAAGTGATTATGATAGTTATGATGCTATACCCATTAAAAATTTAAATGGGAAAATCATATTTACTGATGGTCATACGAGGGCATATGCTATATACATAAAAGGAATTAAAAAAATAAAAGTATATTGGGATGAGGACGAATTAAGTTGGAATTCATATCAGATTTGTGTTGATTGGTGTAATAAAGAAGGTATTAATTCAATTGAAGATTTAAAATACAGAGTAATTGAACCAAGTGAGTATGAGATTTTATGGTTGGACAGATGTAGAAATATGCATAACCAATTAGGCATATAGTACTGACACAATAGTACTTTACTGCGTAATTATTGCAATGCTTTTTTAGTGGTTCCTTAAGTATTTTCACTAATATAAATGGAGATCTTTTAAAATTGCAAAGGAAGTATTATTCAGATTTAATGAGTTGAGAATTACGATGTTATTGCGCAATTATATATAAGCCAAATTAGCATTATTTATAAATATCCTCATAAAGCTTGGATGTTCAAAACATGAAGCTGAAGATATCGTACAACGCCTTTGCTTTTGCAATGGCGTTAATAAGTTCTAAAAGTAAATTACATTAAAAAACACAGTAGGATTTATAAAACACTTTCGATTCCCTTTTTCTTTATACGAAGAGCTAACCTAATACAAAGTTTTATATACATTACGATACAAAGCATTGATGTAACGTATATATAATTATGTTAAATATTTGAAAAATTATATTAATATACTGTATAATTAAATAAGGACATAATTGTAATTTAAATGTGTCACAAATAACATGGAGGTTGGAATTATGGGAAAGAAATCAAAGAACTTAATTCATATTGAAGAATATGTAGCTATTAATGGCATAAACCAGTATCTATTTCATTCTGGTAGAAAGTATGAGAATCCAGTAATGTTGTTTTTGCATGGTGGTCCTGGCAGTGTTGAATCACTATTTGCACATGTGTTTCAAGAAAAATGGGAAGATATTTTTACTGTAGTCCATTGGGACCAACGTGGCTCTGGAAAAACCCTTACGAAGAATCCAGATAAATATCCTACAATTGATTCGATGATAAAGGATTTGTTTGAAATTATTCAATATCTAAAGAAAAAATATAATAAACAAAAGATAATTATACTTGGTCATTCTTGGGGTAGTGTTTTAGGAAGTACGTTTATAAAGAAATATCCAGAAGAAGTAGCCTATTATATTGGAGTTGGACAAGTTGTTAGTATGCTTGAGAATGAGCGTGTTGGCTACCAAAAGGTTAAGGAATTAATACTACAAGCTAATGACAAGAAATCTATAAAAAAACTTGAGATTTTAGGTGATTATCCTGGAGACAAATTCGATAATAAATCAATGAAAAAATGTGGGGAGATACGTAGACTTCAAGGTAAATATAACTTAGCTGTTAAGATTGATTTTTCCATATTGAAATATGTATTTAAAAGTCCTATTTTTAAGTTATCAGATATCTTTGCAATGATGAAAGGGATTAAATCAAACGAAAAAGTAATAGACTTTTTAGGAGCATTTGATTTAAATTTAGAACCAGCAGAATATAAAGTACCAATCTATTATATTTTAGGCGGAAATGACTGGCAAACTCCCTATGTTATTGCTGAAAAATACTTTAACAAAATAAATGCTCCAGCTAAAAACTTCTATTTAATACCTGATGCTGGACATATGACAATGATAGATCAGCCTGACTTATTTTTTGAAACATTATTAGAAATTAATAATAGCATTACAGGGGGGTCTATTACATGCAATCTGTAGGAGGATTTATAGGAGCTATGAGCTTTTTAGGCATTATCAAATCAATTTTAGAAGTCTTACTGTATATATCAGTTATTATTGTATCATTTAAAGCGGTACAAGCATTGAATGTATATATCAATAAAAATACAAAATAGCAAATTGTACAGTCGTTATTACACTATATCTGATTGGATTGGAATACCAGTAACACAAGTGAAGGATGAGATAAAAAAATGGCGAAGTTAATATTATATAGTGACCAAATAATTAAAGAAAATAGAAAAGTTGATTGCGAACTTTTGAATGCATTTAATAAGAATAGTCCATCTATAGCATATATCCCATCCTGTTCAGATTTATCAAGAAAGTATTTTAAGCCTAAAGTAGAATATTATAACGCGAACACAGTAGTTTATGTTTGCAAAGATGGCGACGGAATAATTGTTAATGATAATAATGTAAAGATGATAGGTAATGTCGCAAAGATTGGATAAATCCGTGGAGAAGGAGATATTATTTTAAGGGTAATTGTGAAATTGGCTAAAAACGGGAAGATAGAATTTAATTGAAAATAGTTACCTATAATAAACATAATTAATAGCTATAGTTAAATTCGCAACTTCCATAAATAGTGTATCAATGGCAATTTTACGATAGTTGAACAATCGTAGAATTATATGAAAAACTACTTTGGAGAAGTTAAAGGACTAATGATATTGTTAAATTATATTAATTGGAGGGTAAAATTAAAATGAATGTATATTATTTACTTGGAGAAGCCTTAATCATTATTGTAATGTTTTTTATAGTATTCAATTACTTAACGAAAAAAACCAAAAGTGGCTATTACTTCATATTCCTGGCCTCAATATCATGCTCTTTTCTTTTAGATATAAGGAGAAAATTTCTTCAAGGTGGAAATAATAGCATTGCCACAGCATTTACAATAGTACTTATTATTGTTTATTTTATTGCTATATTTTTCAGGTATAAAAATATAGCAATCAGAAAAAAACATGGTAAGTAGTAAATTCCTTCTCTATGGCTAGTTCAACATTTTCATATGAGTTGTCCCAAGCAAAGTCATATAAATTGGATACTAGTATTTTGAATGTAACACAAATATAATCCAGCAATATTGAAAATGTAAAGAATATTAATAAGATGGATAAAATAAGATTGTTGTGAGGTGCTATATATGCCAAAAATAATGCTTAGAAAAATTGTAAATTTGGCTAATAAAGCTGAATATAGTAATTATAAAAAGATTGTAGATGAAATAAATAATGTGAAATTTGATTTTTTGAATAATGAGAAACTTTTACATAAATCAAAGGAGCTCAAAAAAAAGGCTTCACAAGGGGTCTCTATTGATGAAATAATTATAGAAGCTTTTGCACTTGTAAAACAAGCAATTAGAATAGTATTGGATTTAGAGGCTTATGATGAACAAATAATAGCTGGTATAGCTATTCATAAGGGAAGGCTCATTGAAATGCAGACAGGAGAAGGCAAAACCTTAGCTGCTGTATTTCCTGCATATCTAAATGCACTTTCTGGTCTTGGGTGCCACATTCTTACTTTCAATGATTATCTTGCTGCTCGTGATGCAGTGTGGATGGGACCTATTTATGAGAGCCTCGGGCTAACGGTAGGGTTTGTACAGGACGATATGAAAAATGAAGATAAACGTAAGGCTTATTTATGTGATATTACTTATATAACTGCAAAAGTAGCTGGATTTGATTATTTGAGAGATTCAATTTGTTATGAAAAAAGTGAATGTGTTCAGCGCTGTTTTAATTTTGCTATTGTGGATGAAGCAGACTCTATAATAATTGATGAAGCTAGAATACCACTAGTAATTGCAACAGAGGGACGTTATAGTGCTAATACTCTTTTATCTACAATGAGCATTATAAAGAAACTTGTACCAAAAGTACATTATGATAAGGATGAGTTTGAAAGAAATGTGTTTCTAACAAAAGTAGGATTGGCCTTTGTTGAAGAAGAGCTTGGTTGTGATAATTTATACTCTGAGGAAAATCTTAAATTTCTTGATGAAGTACATAATACACTTTATGCAGAGACAATGCTTAAAAAAGACATAGATTATATTGTGAGGGATAATAAAATTGAAATGGTAGATGAATTTACTGGTAGGGTAGCTGAAAATAGGCATTGGCCAGATGAAATTCAAGAAGCCCTTGAGGTTAAGGAAAATCTTATGAATGGTTCCAAGGGTCGAATTATGAATCAGATAACCCTTCAAAGTTTCATTTTGCTTTATAAAAAGACTGCTGGAATGACTGCCACTGCTATGGATTCTGCTGAGGAGATTAGCGAGTTTTATGACTTAGACGTATTTGTTATTCCTCCACATGTACCCTGCAAACGAATAGATTATCCAGATGTAATATTTACTCACAAGGAGGCAAAGTACAAAGCGTTAATTAATGAAATTGTAAGTGTACATGCCACAGGGCAGCCTATTTTAATTGGGAATTCAAGTGTATTAGACTCAGATTACTTGGCGTTAAAATTAAAAGAAAATGGGGTCGAGTGTCAGGTTTTAAATGCTAAAAATGATGAGCTTGAAGCAAGTATTATTAAGCAGGCAGGTGTATTAGGCGCAGTTACAGTTTCAACTAATATGGCTGGACGTGGTGCTGATATAAAATTAGGGGGAAGCAATGGCGAGAGTAGAGAAAAGGTTATTGCTTTAGGTGGATTGTACGTTATTGGGACAAATAGATATGAGAGCAAACGTATTGATAAGCAACTAAGAGGTAGATCTGGTCGCCAAGGCGATGTTGGGATGTGTAGATTTTTTATAAGTCTTGAAGATGAGCTGATTAAAAAATATGGCATTGATAACGTAATACCTTCTTATATTAGACCAAAAAATCAGGAGGGGCCAATTAGCGATCCTAGAATAGCACGTAAGATAAACCAAGTACAGAGAATTATTCAAGGACAGAATTCCGATTTGCGTAGCGCTTTATGGGAATATTCTTCATTGATAGAAAGACATAGAATTAAGGTATACCATAGACGTTTGGGAATACTTGATGGTAGTGAACCTTTTAATATATTAGAAAGGGAAAATCAGAAACTTTATGAAGAATTAAATGTACTATTCCATGAAGACTGTATAAATATACTTCAAAAAAGAGTAGCTTTATATAACATGGATGAGAGTTTTGCAGATTACTTGTCTGATGTAGCTATAATTCAAAATGGTATGAAACTTAAAGTTTTAGGAGGTAAAAATCCTCTAAGAGAGTTTCAAAGGGAGACAAATCAATGTTTTGAGACTTTGCAACAAGCTATTCAAGAAAATATTTTGATTGATTTTACCAGTATGGAACTATCAGAGAGTGGTCTCTTAAATTTACAAGGACGAATAAAGCCACCTACCTCTACTTGGACTTATCTTGTTAAAGACAACACTGTAATGGATTCACTTATTTTGATGGTAACTGGTAGTTTGGGTGGGGGAAATCTTAATGGTGGAGGTTCAATGAGAAAATCTACTGTATATGTGATGGAGTTTATAGAAAAAATATCTAAATTTATAAAAAAGAAAACTAATAACAAATGATAAAAACATGAATTATTAAGATAAAGATGGATTATTCTTAAAGGAAGGTTATAAAAATGAGTAAAACAATTCGAAAATTTCGTCCAAGAGATTTTTGGCGTATTGGTGAACACGAAAGTTGGTTTTCGAATATGGCAAATAAAGGGCTGCATTTAAAAAAGGTTGATATATATTTTGCTAAGTTTACTAAAGGTGAGCCAAGACAAATGAGATATAGAATAGATGTGTCACAGCGTAAAAATACAACCTTAGAACAAAAGGAAATGCATTCTGAAAGTGGATGGGAATATGTTACAAGTTATGGTTTATTTAATGTGTTTTCATCACCTGTTGAAGTAAACGCACCTGAATTGTACACGACTCCTGCTAAGCAAGCGGATACCTTAAATTATCTTAATAAGCAACTTACAAAAAATGCGATTGTAGTTGCTTTATCTGTAGCTTTAATGATGGGAATATTAGTGGCTATGTGGTTCATTAATTCAGAGCATTATCTTGCCTTAGTTGAGGGAGGAATTATTCAACAATCATTTCTTATAATTTATTTTTTAGAGCTTGCATATACGTCAATACAAGCAGCGGTATCAATACGTGCGCTGCGAAAGAGCCTTTCTGAGGGTAAGCCAATGAATCACGTTGCACCATGGGAAACGAAATATAAGGTAAATATCATAATGACAAATATCGTTTTGATTTTAGCAGTTTGTGTGGTTACACTTCCTATTATACAGAGTGCTATGAGTAAGACTAGAGCATTACCAGCAGTTATTACTGAGTTACCAATTGTAAGATTAGCAGATGTGGAACAAAATCCTAGATTGCTTCCAGATCGCTCTATCTATACTCATAATAACATTGATTCGAACAACCATTACAGCTATGAGTGGAGTTTATTCTCACCTTTACAACTTCAATCAGATGAGAGTGGAATAATTGGGAATGAATTATGGAAGGATGGTAGTGGAGTATATTCACCTAGCATATCCACTTGGATATATAAGCTAAATTTTACTTCTATGAATGAGGGTGTACTATCGGATTTAATAAAAAGATATGGTATTAAATATGAAGGTGGAAATTTTTTGGAAATGAAGCATCCAGATTTTGATAAACTTATAGTTCATGAGGGAGATTCTTTTAAAGAAATATTTGCAATCAAAGGCAAAGTAGTAGTTTATATTAAGTACTATGGGTATGCGCCTATTAATTCGGTTATTGCAGCTACCGCCGAGAAAATCAAGTTAATTTCGAAATAATATTATATAAATATGTAATATGATAGAACGAAGATATAGTTAAACAGAAATATTAACAAGGGAGTATATACATGAACCTAAAAAAATTCGTATCTAGTTTGTTAATAATATTTTTAATACTTGCAACTGGTTGCTCAAAACAGGTGTTTTTAGACGAAAGTAATACTAAGCTGTTAAACTATGACTTTAAACTATCAGACCTTAAAAATATAGATAAATCACTTAGTAATCAGAAATATTCATACTCTACAAATATAGATAATAAGTATGTTGCAGTTATAAACTACCAATTTAAAAAAGCTTCAATAAAGCAATACCTAATAAAGAATGATGGAATAGTGGATTTGACTATAAATAAAGACTCTTCTTTTATTATATCGCTTCCTGCAAATACAACGATTACTTGTACATGGAATATTAAAAATAGCATTAATAAAGGGGTGATTAAATTTGAGAGTAGGTCTTGGATTGAGATACCCTTGCCTAAATCAAAGAAAGGTAGTGCAGGTGATAATTATGATAGACAAAATTTTTACTTTAGGGCTATACAATCAGGGAGTGAGAAAATAGTAATGAGATATGAACATCAAACGATAAAAAACAATGAATTTTTTGAAATAACTTTCAATATTATAATTGAATAATTAAAAAATATTTCTAGAAATGTGTGGCAGGAGGAAAGGAAAATGGATAAATTAATGGACATTTGTATGGAAACAGAAAGACTTATATTAAGACAATTTTGCGCAGATGATGTTATAGAGCTACATAAAATCTGCAATGAAGCATACGTTCTTAAATGGATGCCTGATTGGAAAACTTCTGTAGACGACATGAAGAGTTGGGTGGCATGGGTGGATAAAGAATATTCAATAGCAACAAAACAAGTTGCAAGAGTAATGATTGCGGTTACCCGTAAAACAGATGGCAAAATAATAGGGATGGTTGGGATAGGCAATAAAGAAGAGGTAGATAATGAGATTGAAATAGCTTATTTTATTTCAGAGAAATATAGTAATAATGGGTACACCACCGAAGCGGCAAAAGCTATGATTGAATGGTCTTTTAATGTTTTGAGGCTTAATTATCTTATTGCAATTGTAGAAACAGATAATTTCCCCTCACAGCGGGTGATTGAAAAAAGTGGATTTATAAGGTTAGAGACCAGAATGATTCTTAATTCTGGTGAGATAGAAGAGCAACCATTTTTTTACTACAAGATATATAACTCTACAATATGAGTATAGACCTTATGGTGCATTTTATAGAATAAGATATAATAGGTGCTTGTTTTAAATACTAATACAAGGGGTAGGTATAGTGAATGTATTTAAAAAGATTATGTGTTTAATTTTAATCATTTTTTCTCTTGCTGGGTGCAGTTCAACAAATACTATAAATGAATTAGAGGCAATTAAGTTAGGATATACCAAAGATGATGCTATAGCTGAATTTAAAAGGGATGATAATTTTAAAAATTATGAAATAATTCAATGTGTACTAAAGGATGATAATAAAGTGCCAATACTTAAGGCGGTTATTTCTTTCTACGATAAAGAAAAAGACAATAGCTGTAACTTAGCTTTTATTTGTGAAGGTTCTGTTCATAAAATGTCCTTTGCAGTAAATGAAGTAGATGGCATAAAAACCTTTGAAATTGCTGATGGTAGTCAATTGACCTATATTGGAAATGGGGAAGTAACAACATCAATTCGTAACGTTAAGACGAATCAAAATTTTGACTACAGAATTATATTTTCCTACAATAAGTCTACCTCAAGTATAAACATGGCTGTTTCATCACAGAAACGCACAAAATGAGAATAATAATTTTCATTATTAATTATAAGTTGTTTTTAAAATGGAGGTTCTGTGTGGTATGAAAAATATTATGTTTGGCGTTTTATCAGTTATTTTCTTTGTTATTTATTTTAACGTTTTAATAAAAATTTGGAATCTTTGGGTTCCTTTTAATTCTACAACAGATATTATTAGTATGTTCATTTTAATCTCCGTTATAATTCCTCTTTCTGTTATAAGCGCTCAGCAAGCTATTAAAATTATTAAAAGAAGTTAAAGGTAATCTAAAAAATATAGTATTTAATTATAAATAAATAATTGGAGGAGGGGTTATTATTATTAAAAAAATTGGATTAGCAATTTTATGTTTTTTAATGGTTTTAACAGGATGCACAACCCAAAATTCAAAGGATAAAAAGATTGACTTGGCTTTATTAAAGCCAAAGGCGGTTGTAGTAGAATTTTTTAAATATTATAACAAAAAGAATTTGGAAGGTATGAATACATTAACAACTGAAAAATATCATTCTTCAGAATCATTTTGGGGATTTGATAATTTAGAATATATTAAAGCTATTAATATAATTGAAGACACTAATCAAGCAAATAAAGAAATTTATCTACGCCAGATGAAAAAGGGTCAGATAATAGATATGGACAAGGAAAAATTAGAATTAGAAAATGTATCTATTTTTAATGTGGATTTTGAAGTCAAATATAAGAAAGAGGGTGTAGGTCCCAGTGATAGTGGCAGGGATAAATACAGTTATACTTTAATCAGAAAAGACAAAAATTCACCTTGGCTAATAAGTGCTTTTGGACGTTAGTATAATCAAACAAGATAATGGGTGGTAAATCAATTATTATATTATAATAAAACTCAAGCACACGAAGGGAGATATTATGGAGATTAATACAACTAACTATCGAGATTATTTAAATAATACAAATGTATCTAAGAAATCTAAAAGTAATGAAAGGTAACACAATTGAATCTGGTCGTCAGTATTCCGATGACAATAAAAGAGATTGGATATCAGAGTTTAGAGAAAAATCGGCGAACAATTTAAAATGTGGAAATATTCAAAGCTATATTGAAGACCAAAAACTTCTTAAAATATTAACTGACTAAATTACAATACCTTTTTTAAGTAGCGAATTTATAAAATTATATGAGGTAATGGTTATTTATATTTTTAACATTTACAGAATAGAAAATAAAAACCAATGGAATAAAGCGTTCTGAAGCTGTAACAGAAAAAGATATTGTGTAGGTTGATTGGGGGAGTTATTTTGAATATTAATGAATTAAGAGATGAATTATCTATAAGGTGTAAAAATGGGTTACCATTTTTATTGTCAGCCACTATTTTATGGTCAATAATATTGATTGTTTTTCTTATGCCATATGAAATAATGAACAAAAATATTTTAACCCTTTATTCCACAAGTATTATGTTTCCACTCGCAATAGTAATTTCAAAAGTTATTAAAGCAGAGTGGAGGGTAAATGACAGTCCCTTAGGTATGTTAGGATTATACATAAATTTAGCACAACTTATGTATTTCCCTATATTAGCGGTTACGTTTTATAAAAATCCAAATCAAATGATTATTTTCTTTGCAGTTATAACAGGTGCTCACCTTTTTCCTTATGGGTGGTACTATAATGCTAAGGCCTATATGATAATGGCACCGATTATCTCAATACTGGTTATTATAATTGGATGGAATGTAGATATTAGTAGACTTTGGTTAATACCGTTATCCATGATAGTATCATTAATTGTATTAAATATATGGCTTTATATAGAATATAGAGTGAAGCTTCAAGGTCAAAATCAGGGTATAGTTAAGCCTAATTAAGTTGTTTTATTTTATGTAATCAATGATTTTAGGTATTTTAAGAATATGGAGATAGTATCAGTAAAAAGATGCTATGAGTAGCCCTTTTTTAAATTTAGTGAATAGATTATACGTGCATTATATAGCACAAGGAAAGGAGAAATTATAGTGAAAAAACGTTATTTATTAATAACGGCCCTAATAATAAGTCTGTTATTTGGGGCTTATAACTTTGTTAGTTTAAAATCACAACAACAAAATGCAGATGAATTATTAAAATATACATTACAGCTAGCTCAGTCTTGTTTTGGACTTAATTATAATAAACTAACTAATGATGAAAAAAATAATCAATATACAATGGCATCTTCTAATTTATATACAGCAATGTATATATTAGATTTAACCTCATATGATATTGAAAAGAGAAGTCAATTATTTATGGCAATAAATAATCTTTATTATTGTATAACAGAAACTAATACGAACAATAGTAGATCAAAAGCTTTTATTGAAAAATCGGTACTTATAAATAAATATTTAAAAAACATAAGTGAAGATCCTAATGATAAAAATAGCTGTGAGGAACTTTCTAATCTTTCGTTTAATTTACGTAATAATTTTAAAGATGTTTTAATCAATTACAAAGGTATAAGTCTAAATTGGGCTATTGATTATAAAATTGATGGGAATGAGAACAAACATGACACTTATTATTCCTTTAAATACATAGGTAAAGATGAAGACTCAGTAAAGGATGTTGATTATTCAATAGATAGCACTAATGAAGGAGAAGAAAGCAAATTTACGCTGAGTAGTGATAAGATATATTCTGGTAAATTAAAATTAACGGCGGGACTTCCAAAACCCACAGATAGAGATATTACCTTTAAGATAAAATGGAATGGAAAAACAGAGTCTATAATATTAAAGAAATCTAAATAATGGCCGTCATAATTTTCGTAAATTGTGACACATGAATTAAATATCATAATGTAAATGTGGGAGGATAAGGTGAAAGTTATAAAAAAACTTAATTCTGTAATCATAGTATTACATGAAATATACGGAATAAATCAACATATAGAGACGGTTTGCGAGAAGTTTTCGGAGGTTGGGTATGATATTATTTGCCCAAACTTAATTGATAGAAGGCAGCCTTTTAATTATGATCAACAAGAAGAAGCCTATCAGCATTTTATAAATAACATTGGGTTTGATTTAGGTTCCCAGCAAGTAAAACAGTTAATAATACAAGCCAAAACACAATATAGCCATGTATTTCTATTAGGTTACAGCATAGGTGCGACAATTACTTGGATGTGTAGCGATGAAGAAAGTATGTGTGATGGTATCATTGGGTATTATGGTTCACGAATCAGAGACTTTAAGGATATTACTCCTAAATGTCCAACCTTACTTATTTTCTCAAATGAAGAGAAATCATTTAATGTAAACAAATCAGGGGATTTTTTTAAAAAGAAGAATGTTGATATTCACATTTTAAGCGGGAAACATGGATTTAGTGACGCGTTTTCTGAAAATTATTTTCCAAAGTCATTTGAGGAAGCGGGAAGGTTAGTTGATAGCTTTATAAAGAAGATAATTCTTTCTATAAATTAGCATGAGAGTATATCTTAATTGATCAAAAAAAATCAATAAGAGACGAGGGTAATTATGAAATACTTCTATGGAAACCTAATAATTCAAACTATTTATTGTATTTTTGTTTTAATTATTATTATTAGGCTAATAATAAATCTAAAAGAGAAAAAAGTTCAAAAAGGAGGGTGGTTAGCTGTAATAGTTTTGATACCACTAATGATTTATTATGCAAACAGTTTCTTGTTCACTCCATATATGGATATAAAATATGCTATTAAAGGTGAAACAAAAACTATTCAAGGAAAAGTTGATAAAACGTATATGTCTGGTGGAACAAATCCATTTATATTGGATGGAAAAGAATTTAGAAGGAATCCTTGGAGTTTTAAACCGAAAGAAGGAGAAAAATATAAATTAACATATATACCCAATAGTGGATATGTTGTTGACTATGAATTAATATCTAATTAATGCTTAGGTTGGTACACAATAAATATATTATAAATCAATGTAAAGAACAGGTTAAATTTGCATAATTCACATATACCTATGATATAATTTAGTTAGACATACAAAATTATTTAGGAGGTGAAACTTTATTAAACAAGGTCACCTTTGTAACTTTGTTTGGTAAGGGCAGCGATGATTAAAAACTATATTATTGATACAAATGTAATGGTTCATGATCCAGATTTTATTTATAATTTTGAAGACAATAATATAATCATTCCAATAATTTGTATAGAGGAGTTAGATAACCTTAAAAAAAGAGAAGGCATAGTAGGTTATCATGCAAGGAGCGCAGCTAGAGAGATAAACAATCTTAGAAAGATTGGCGATCTAAACCAAGGCGTCACGCTCGCAAATGGTGGAACAATCAGAATAGAGTTAAACAATAGTGACCTAAGCTGTTTGCCTAATGGGTTTGATTTCAACAAAAATGATACTAAAATATTAGCGATAACCAAAAATATTTCTATAAATGATAAAGAAATTTCTACAATATTAGTTACAAAAGATTTATACATGGCTATAAAAGGTGATGCTTTAGGAATAGTTATACAAGATTATCAAAATGACAAAATTACTGCAGATGAGTTATATAAAGGGCATAGAAAAATCACACTTTCGTCAAAACTGATGGATGAAATTCAAGCCGGAGGAATTGCAATGCCCAGTGGTTTTGACTTCACCTTATATCCCAATGAATTTTTAGATATTACAAGTTCGTCAGATGAAGGGTATGAGATAATTGGAAAGTTTAACGGTAAGGCAATAGTGCCTCTAAAATATGCCAATGAAGCTGCTTTTGGATTAAGTCCAATTAATAAAGAACAGAAGATGGCTTTTGAGTTATTAATGGATCCAAAAATAGAATTTGTAACAATTTCTGGTGGAGCAGGATCTGGGAAAACAATTATGTCGACTGCAGTTGCCCTTAAAAAGGTAATAGAGCAAGGATTATTTAGAAGGGTGATTTTTGTTAAACCAGTTATTCCAGCAGGAGATGATATAGGTTTCTTACCTGGTACTGAGGAAGAAAAATTAAAACCTTGGATGGGAAGCTTTTATGATGCGGTAGAAAATTTAATGGATGCAAAGGATAAAGCTAAAAAGGATAAAATTATAGAGAAAAAAGGTAAAAAAATAGATGAACATGAGGTTAAAAGAACACAGGTAACTGTAGATAACTTCATTGAAAAACTTCGCAAAAATGGACAAATAGAAACCAAGACCTTTACTTATATGAGAGGCAGAACTTTATCAGATGCTTTGGTTATAGTCGATGAAGCACAGCAGACAACACCTCATTTAGCAAAACTTATGCTTACTAGAGCTGGTTTTGGATCCAAATTTGTGTTTATAGGTGATCCATCGGATAATCAAATTGATAATACTTTAGTTGATGAAAAATCTAATGGGCTTGTTTATACCATTGAAAAAATGAAGCCTTTTGACATCACAGGACATGTGACCCTGGAACATGTAGAAAGAAGTCAATTGTCTAAGTTAGCAGAAAAGTCTATGTAGAAAATCTTCACATAAATAATAATAGAACCCCATTTAATGGATGCAACTTAAAAGGAGTTGTGTTTGCTGAAGGGGTTTTTTATTTACATATAAAATTGATGAATGGGTTTGTAATTGTGAAAATATGAAAATAAATATGGGAATAAATCTTAAAAAAATAAATGAAGTATTTAGACTTGAATTTAATGATATCATAAAATATATAAATGCTTATTTTGAAATTGAGAAGATCTAAAGGATTGGTGAAATAATGATAATTAATGAATTTAGCAAAGCAAGTGAAGAAGTTATAAAAGAAATAAGACTGATAGAAACAATTTGTAAAAAACATGATAAATTAACAGGAGATATTTTTTTGGATAGTTCCCTTAATTTTAATTCAAATATAAAAAGTTTATTTTTACTTTATGAGGATAATAAACTGTTAAGCGTATTAATAATGTTTATTCCAACCCAAGACGAGGCTGAAATATCAGGATTTACTTTACCAGAATGTAGGCAAAAGGGGTATTTTAAAGCACTACTTGCAAAGGCGAGTAAAGAACTAAAAAAATATGAGGTGCCAGATATTTTATTTGTTTGTGAACCACAATCATCAGATGGAAAATTAGTTATAAAAAAATTAGAAGCTAATTATGAGTTTACTGAGTATTCCTTGAAATACAATCAAATAAAGGAGGCAGGTCCCAATCAGCATTTAAATAAAATAGAATTGTATAAACCAAATTTACAAGATTCCAAAATACTAATTGATATAAGTCAGCAAATATTTAATGATAGTTACGAAAATGCTGAAACTATGGTAAACAAAAATTTTCAATCACAATCTAGGGAACAACATTTAGCGGTTTTAGATAAAGAATTTATTGGCATGGGCGGGGTAAGCTTTGAGCAAGAGGGGGCATATATATTTGGCTTTGGGATAACACCTAAATATCAAGGGAAAGGTTTTGGAAAAGATATGATTAAATTAATGTTGAAAGATTTAATAAAGCAAAATGTAGAGAAAATAATGATTGATGTAAATAGTGAAAATGAAAAGGCATTTAATTTATATAAAAAATATGGGTTTGAGGTGAAAACAGCCTTTGAATATTTCAGGAAAAAAGTATGTTTTCACTCATAAAATTCTTGTGTGACGCAACAGTATAATGATACAAGATATAATTCTATAATATACTTAAAAAAATTAAATAGGAGTGGTAACCTTGAAAAAATTCGAAGAGAAATTAAAACAATATTTAGTCTCAAACAGCATAAACGCAGAACAATATATTTACAAGAATGTTTGTCACTCTGTAGAAGAGGCAGCAGCTACAGCTAATGTATCTACTGAAGATTTTGTAAAAAGTATATGTATGATTAATCCCAATGGAAAGCTTATAGTTGCTATTGTTAAAGGAGAAGATAGGGCAAGTACATCAAGAGTAGCAAAAGCATTAAGCATAGAAATTCTAAGACTCGCAACACCTGAAGAAATACTCGAGAAAACTGGATACATATGTGGCGGAGTGCCATCGTTTGGTTATGAAGCAATATTCTTAGTTGATCCAAAGGTTATGGAAAAAGAATTTGTTTATACTGGGGGAGGATCACCTTATTCTTTAACAAAAATTTCAACAAAAATATTACAACAGATAAATAAGGGGCAAATAGTTAGAGTAAGAAAATAGTATAAATAGAAGGAAGGCTTGTACTTAATGAATAGTTATTTTGAAGGTTATCAATTAATTTTACTAAATGAAGAACATTTTAAGCAGTTATATGACTGGAATACTGCAGAAAAACATTTTAAGCAATATACATGTCGCCCATTAAACTTCCTACAAAGTTCATATGATGAATATGTTAATAAAATGATGAATTCAATCCATAGTAAAAATGAGAAAAATTATATACTAGTAAAAAAAGATAATTGTGGTCTTCCTTTGGGGAAAATCAGATTATTTGACTATAATCCAAGAAATCATAGCGCCGAATTTGGATACTATATGCCCGAAAACAATAGGAATAAAGGGCTAGGCAGTATTATATTAGGACAGTTTATTAATATATCATTTGCTGATAAGGATTACAATTTAAACAAGTTATATGCGACTACTGCTTCAAATAATACTCCTTCTATAAAACTCTTGGAAAAGTATGAATTTAAATTAGATGGAAGGTTAAGAGAACATTATTGGATTAATGAAAGTAAGTATGACCAATGTATTTATTCTATTCTAAAGTCTGAGCTGAGGAAGTAGACATAATCTTTAGTTGATCTAGTACATCTTTTCTTATTATGTGTCACAAAGGTATTATCCGCATTTAATAAAGAAATCATAATAATTTACTTTTTACCATTTAATTGTTCCGCAATAATTCTTGATAAAAACAATCCAGTATTCTTTGCTTCGGTAATAGTACTCGTATTACTGCCTACCTCAATTAACATTGCATTATTACTTAAGTCTTGGCTAAAGAAATTATAGACATGATGATAAAGATAAACTTGTCTGTTGTCTATGAGACCTGGATATAATTTATTTGATATCCCTATCATGGAAGATACTAATTTTTTCTGTGTGGCATACCTAGGGTTTGTATCTACCATTACAAACATAACCTTAGCAACATCTACTCCATTTATTTTAGTTGTTTCGTTTTTGCGTTCTCCCACAACACCATCTCTATGTAAATCAATAATCATATCAAAATCTCCATATGATTTTAAATATTTATTTAAAGTGATTCTAGATTTTTTGTAGGATGCCTGGTAATCGCCTACATTATGAAGAGTATCATCGTTTATAACCGTAATTCCATAATTTTTTTCTAAATCCTTGGCTATAACATCCCCTACTTCACAGACACCTTGTGTTAGATCCATATTGAAAAAATTTTTAGATTTATCTTTGTCAGAGGTAAGATAAGATTCAGTCGTATGCGAATGGTAAATAAGCACTCGTGGCTTAGCCTTGTTTAGGGTTTGTTTCAACTTTGGGTTATATATGCTGGCAATAGAAGTGTCACCTACTTTATCTCCTAATTTACTTACCTGATTATCATCTAATTTAAAAGGATTAAGAATAAATACTTCTCTTTTTTCACCATTGCTCTCATCATCTATATTTGCATCATTATTATTTAAATATGAAATTTCTTTTGTTATTATTGATATAGGATTGACAATATCTATACCTAGAAATGATAAAGTTGCAAAGCTAATGCTAGTTTTACTATTACTTGGCTGCTTATCCTTGGCAGAACACTTAATTACGGATAATGCGTTATTAATTACATTAACATAAATATAATTTAAGGCAGTTCCTTCACTGTCTGCTTTAACACTTTTAGGTAAAATCAAGCCCGCTAAAAAAATATTGAGTAATGTAAAAATACAAAATAAAATTTTCTTGTTCATACCTTTTAAATATATACCTTCATTACTCATCATTCTCCCCCTCCTTAGAATACAATATAAGGTTATTTTAGAATTTATTTCTATATGGGTTATAGTGAATTCTGATTATTTGTTAGATGAAACCAGTTGAGTATTTTTTAATGCAGAAAGCAAAGCTTTTACACAAGCGTCAATATCACTATCGCTTGATTTATTATTTCCTATCTCAATAAGTTCCGAATAGTTTGATAGATCTTGATTATAATAAGATATACCATAGTCATAAAGTCTTATTCCAGAGTTAACAGCCTTTGAGCTTTTTATATTAAGCATTAAATCATCAGTGAATTTTTTAGTAGCAACGTAACGTGGGTTTTTTTGAGTAAGAATAAACATTATTTTCCTCGTGCTAGAATCAGTAATTTGTGTTTCATCCCGATGTATGTCTATTAAAATTGTATTTGAATATGACTTTATATTTTTTGTTATTAGATCACGTGAAATCTGATACGAATTATTATAGTCCGAAATTGTTGTGGCATTTTTTATAAAGCGGCTGCGCAGACCTTCTTTGACAAGTTTATCATTGATTATTGCAGCTACATCAGTTACGGTCATTCCAGAAGGATAAGCTTCATTAGGGTGACTATTGTAAATTACTATATCAGATGAAAAGGGTACTATAGGTTTTGAAACATTACTGGATGAATTTTTGGTAACAGTTGAGGCTGATAAACTTGATGTATTATTAACCGGACTTTTAGGGGTTGTCACTGGAGTTTTTGTTTGTAATGTTGTAGCACTGACAATGTTTTTATCTGGTTGTAAGTTTGAAGTATTTAGTGCAATACCAAGCCCACCTATAATAACGAAAGCGACAGTTCCAAATAATATCCCCTTAATATTCAGCTTTTTATATTTCGAAATCATAATAATTCTCCTTTTTATTTCTAGGCGATTCATAACCATTGGAGTAATCCCAACGAGTCTATCGCTGCTCTTAGCAAGTTCTAATACTCTTATTAAGGCATTTCCATAGTGCACATTCTCACCTTTATTTAAACAAGAAATCACTCTACTATCACAAGAGAATTCACGATCTTGTCTCATTTTGTGAAAGCCATAGAGCAAGATTGGATTAAACCAGTAAATCATGGACAATAAAGTTATAACCCAATTTATAAATGCGTCCTTGTTTTTCAAATGTGTTAATTCGTGCATTAGGATATACTTAAATTCTTCATCAGTTACATTGGCAGCTACTTTGACTGGAATTAATATCTTCGGTTTAAGGAACCCACACAAGGAGGGGCTACTTATTTCGCTAGAATAGAATAGGTCTACTTTAGTTCTTATATTCATGTTTTTCATGCAATTATATAGGATTTCTTTATGTGTGACATCTATATTTCGTATAGAAATTTTAACAATTTCAATAAGCTTTTTATACCCTGTAAAAAATATGCCTATTAATAGTGCCATCCCTGACAGCCATATAAAACAGAGTACTCTTTTAATATTGACTTTGTTTTTTAGAGGCATGTTCATATAGTTGTTAATAACACTTTTATTTGTTGGATTGATATTGCCTGTGGATGCTGAGTTACCTAAGTTTAAATTATCAAGTTGTTTTGTAGAAGCAATTTGTGATTTTTGTGTGTTTTCATTTGTGGAGGTTCGTATATAAGAATTTTCATATAGATTAGAGATATTGAAAGTAGTCTGCGGCCCAAAAGGGAGTATTAATTTTAAAAGCAATATTAGCCATATATAATAGTGAAAGGTAGAATTTAATTTATTTCGGAATATCCTTTTAATAATTAATATCAAAAGCATAATTACGCTACCAATTAAGGATGAGAGTACAATAAACTCAAAAATATTTAATAAATTCATTGACATCAACCTTTCGTCTTACTTGATTTATTTAGTATGTTTTTTAATTCAGCTATATCTGTTTTGGATAGTTCTTCCGATTGTGCGAAGGTTAAGAGCATGGATTTAATAGATCCATTGAATACTCTATTAACAAAGGATTGACTTTCCAGTCTTATACATTTATCTTCAGATATTAAAGGGAAGTATAAATATTCGTTGCCTGATTTGTTAAATCCAATTGCATTTTTATTAAGCAACCTGTTTATTAGGCTTTTAACTGTAGCTGGCTTCCACTGGGATTTATCCTTTAATTCCTTTATAATATTTATTGATGAAATTTCAGGATGATCCCATATTACTTTCAGGACGAACCATTCAGCATTCGATATTTTAGGGATTTCTTCCATTATTAATTTACCTCCTTTAGATTACAAATGTAATTCGTAGTTTTAGTTTACAACTGTAATTGGGAATAGTCAACATAAACTTGAAAAATTTTACATTTATTTTAGCCACAATATTTATAGACCATTTTAAAAGTTAGTACAAAATATAGAGGTATATCCATCATGGATCTACCTCTATATTTATTTAATTAACTATTATTTTTAAATAGTTGAATAATAATTTACAAATCATGTATAATCTAATAAAGGCACAATTGTATTATATTGTAAAATAAAAAAGGAGGAGTTAGTTTTTGAAAAGCAAGATTACATTTACTAAAGTTTTGTTGCTGTTATTTATTATTTCCTGTATATCTTTTATACTATTTAAATTTACTGCTGGTACAAGAATTATGTCTTTTCTTATTTTAAATGTTTTGGTGTTTTCATATATTTGCTTTATATTTTATATTATTTATCTTCTAATAGAAGCATTGACAATATATATTAAGAAAAACTCATGATTTTTAAGTCTTAGTTTTTTAGTGTTAAAAAAATGGAAGCTATTTCGAGCTTCCATTAAAAATCATCATATTATTAACAGCATTATTATAAGTGATATTTACAAATATTTCACTCATTTGCTATTTGTCTAATTTCGGTAATTGATTTATACTAATCCCCTGCACTTTCCATTGATCGTTTTCTTTTATAAGTCCAATAACTCCTTTTGAAGTGCCTATTTTTTCAACCTTTCCATCAGTAGTAATAAACTTCGATTTCGTTTCATAATAATATCTCGCCGTATTTTTATCTTCGTTATCTTTATACACGTTTTCACCTAATGTAAGGTCTGTAACTTGGGAGGTATAATTACCATCAGCACAGATTCTGGAAGTTGCAGTATTAACTTGATCAGCTATAATACCTTCATATCCAGCTTTTGTCATTAGCGGTTCTATATTTTTGTCAAATGATTGCATAGTTTTGGTATATTCCGCATTAGGGGGTGTTGTAGTGCCTTTTGGAACACCTTCACCAATAATATTAGATCCTGGTGGAATTTGTCCATCCAGTGACTTAAATTCAGCAACTTTTACTGCATCCACTGTATAGATGTTTTTAATAAATTCTTCGGCAACGTTAACTGATGTTCCCACTTTTGATTTTGAAGTGTTTAGTGCAATCCCGATGCCACCTATAATAACTACAATGATAGTTCCTAGTAATATATTTCTAATATTTACCTTCTTATACTTCGAAATCATAATAATCCTCCTTTTTATTTCTGAACTATTCATGACCATTGAAGTAGTCCCCATAAGTCTATTGCTGCTCCCAGAGAGCTCTAATACTCTTATTATTGCATTTCCATATTGAACATTTTTCCCGTCATCTAAATAAGAAATAGCTTGACCATCGCAGGAAATTTCAAGGTCTTGTCGCATTTTATGAAAGCCATAGAGCAAGACTGGATTAAACCAGTAGATTATAGACAATAAAGTTATAACCCAATTTATAAATACATCCCTGTTTTTCAGATGGGTTAACTCGTGCATTATAATATACTTAAATTCTTCATCACAAACGCTTTTAGCTACACTGACCGGAATTATTATCTTTGGTTTAAAAAGTCCACATAGGGAGGGGCTACTTATTTTTGAAGAATAAGATAGTTCAACCTCAGTTTTTATATTCATAGTTTCCATGCAAATAGAAAGAATTTCTTTATGTGGTCTGTTTATATTTTTTATAGAAGAATCAACAATATCTTTAAGTTTTTTATAGCCCATAACTAAGCTTCCTAGTAATAATAAAATTCCCAATATCCATATAAAACTGAATACTTTTTCAATATTAACTTTGCTTTTTAATGGCAAATTCATAGCACTCTTAATTAAACTTTCATTTTTTGGAGCTAAGGCACTTGTTGATGTCGAGCCGCCTATATTAGAATTATCAAGTCCATTTGAAGAATTTATTTGCGTATTTTCGCTTGTTGAACTCTGTACATAAAAAGCATTATATATATTAGAGACATTTAAAGGGGTTTGTGGCCCTACAGGAATTATTAGTTTTATGATTAATATTAACCATATATAATAGTGAAAGGTAGAACTTAATTTATTTCTAAATATACCTTTAATAATTAATATTAATAATACAATCACGCTACCAATTAAGGAGGAAAGTAGAATTACCTCAAATATATTTAGAAAGTCCATATTCATCAACCTTCCTTTTTACTTGATTGGTTTAGTATAGTTTTTAATTCATTTATATCAGTTTCAGATAATTCTTCTGACTTAGCAAAGTTTAAGATCATAGACTTTACGGAACCATTAAATACCCTATCAATAAAGGACTGGCTTTCTAATTTTATACATTCATCCTCTGATACCAGAGGGAAATATAAATATTCGCTAGTTAATTTATTAAAACCAATTGCATTTTTATTTAATAAGCGGTTTATTAGACTTTTAACTGTGGCTGGTTTCCATTCTTCCTTATCCTTTAGTTCCTGGATAATATTAACTGATGTTATTTCAGAATGATTCCATATTATTTTCATTATTTCCCATTCGGCATTTGTTATTTTAGGAATTTCACTCATTATTGTTTTACCTCCACTTCGTTTACAATTGTAATTGATGTTTTCAGTTTACAACTGTAATCAGAAATAGTCAACATATATTTACAATGTTATCATTTTTTATTAATTAAGATTTTAAATTCTATATTTTATAATTTATAACAAATAAACTATAAATTCAATTATATGGTACACTGTAGTAAGCACTATATTATTACAATTATTGTTAATATACACTATGTTAAGCAAAAGAAAATTTCTATTTCGGAATTAGTAGAAAAGTTGGAATTATAAATGCTAAATTATCTATACTAAAAAATAAAAGGAGTCAGATAAAAATGGAAACATTACAAGCAATTTCAACTAGAACAAGTGTAAGAAAATTTTTATATAAGGAAGTTCCTATTGAAGTTATAAAGACAGTAATTGAGGCAGGTATAAGAGCACCAAGCGGCGGAAATAGGCAACCATGGAGATTCGTTGTGGTCACAGATAAAAATAAGATTAGAGCTTTTGACCCCCAATATCATCAAGCTTGTGTAGAGAAAGCTCCTGCAGTTATTGTAGTATGTGCTAATCCTTATGACACATGGGAAAAATATGATGAAAATGAGCAATGTTATATTCTTGATACAGCTGCAGCTACTCAGAATATGCTTTTAGCAATACATGATCAAGGACTAGGCGGTGTTTGGGTAATCAGTTTTAGTAACAAAGCAGTTAGAGAACAATTAAATATACCTCTACATTGGAAGATAATATCTATAGTTCCGTTTGGATATTGTGAAGGAAATGACGTAGTTAGACCAAGAAAAAGGATGGAAGAGGTTGCTTTCCTTAATGATATTAACTGTCCGATAAAATAGATAGAATATGATATAGTACCTTAAAAGAGAATATTATTTAATTATTAAGCGAATGGATGTACGATTTTATTTAAAATCAAACATCCATTTTTATCATGGAACTTATGATTTAAAGAAAACTCTTATTTAGGGTGTAGAATATTGAAAATTAAAATCAGTTATATAATCTATAGGAGGCTGTATTATGAGCGAATTTGTTTATGCTTCATTTGGAATGGGTGGATTATTTATGATCTTAGCTATAATATTTCTTATATTTAAAGAAAAAGCATGTGGCCTAATTTCTGGATATAATTTTAAAACAAAAGAGGAACGAAAAAACTATGATGAAATTAGACTGAGCAGAGATAATGTGTTTTTTTGGCTTGTGTGCAGTTTAATATTTATAATTGGTGGGGTAGGGTGTATTTTGATTTCTGATTTCTGGTTTGGAGCGGCATTAGGTATTTGGCTTATTTATTTTTTGAAAGATGTGAGATTGAATGATAAGGCGTTTGATAAGTACAAAAAAACTTATTGATATTAATTTTTATTTAAGAGGTGGAAATGATATGGAAATATTAATTACGAATAGACTTAAATTAAGGCAGTGGGAAGAAAATGATAGTGCTGAGTTATACGAATATGCTAAAAGTGAGTTAGTAGGACCTAATGCTGGTTGGCCACCACATAAAAATGAGGAAGAAAGTAAAGAGATTATAAAAATGTTTATAGCAGATAATGATACATATGCTATTGTTTTGAAATCAGAAAATAAAGTTATTGGTAGCATAGGAATTCATGATAGAAAACCTGATTTAACTCTTTCTAAGTTAAACCAAAAGGAAATAGGCTACGTATTAAACCCTAGATATTGGGGTAATGGGTTTATTCCAGAAGCTGTAGATTGCTTAATTAAGTATGGATTTAATGAACTCAATTTAGATTTAATTTGGTGCGGACATTTTGATTTTAATCATAATTCTAAAAGAGTAATTGAGAAATGTGGATTTAATTATAAGTTTCAAAAGAAGGGGATAGTAAAGTTACTAGATAACAAAGAAGTTACCACTTTGTATTACAGTATTTTTAAATCTGAATATTATAATAGATTACCTATAACAAAATGAAATTTGTAGCAATCTATCCTTTAATTTCTATGATTTAATAAGACTATTTAAAATCATTCCAATAACTACGAACATTATTCCCATTAATCCAATAAGTGTTGGAATTTTATCATGAAATAGGATTACTCCTCCGAGAAGTGTAAATATTACTTCACCAGACTGTGTTGATTCTATGACTGCTAATTTATGTGTATCACTGCTTACCATATCAGTTGCTTTGAAGAATAGTATTGTAGCAATAATACCTGAGAAAACAGCAACTAATAAGGAAGTAACTACTTGTCCCTTACTTGGCAGACCAATAGTTAATAAACCAAATGTCGATATAATTATCCAAAATGGGATACTACAGAGTGTCATACCAAATACTCTTTGAAAGGTAGTAAATCTATTTCCACAAACTTCTATCATTTTACGATTACCAAGTGGATAGGAAAATGCGGCTAGTATAACAGGTATAATTCCAATAAGTGCTTTTGTAACAGAGATATCTTTTGCTTGCTGAAACTGCATTAAAAATATACCGAGCAAAATTATAGATGACATTAGCAAAGATTTTTTAGGGATTTTATTTCTTATTTTAAATATTCCATTCTCAGTTTCTACGCTTTTAAAAAATAGTGGGGTCAGAAGTGCACCGGCGATTATAGTTATTTGCCAAGTCCCAGCAATTAACCATGATGGACCATATACTGAGGCGAAGGTCAAGGGAGCATAAAACAATCCAAATCCAACTGTACTCCATAAAACCCATTGAATTGGGTTTTTTATTATATCTTTTAATACACCTAATAATTGATTTTTTATAATCATTATAACAAGTAAAATAGGTAACATGAAAATAAATCTTAAGGATGAACTCCAGAGCCAACTACCACCAGAAACATTCATTTGTTGATTAAGTATAAAAGTAAATGCGAAAAAGAATGAGGCTGCTAGCCCTAATATAAGTGCTTTAGTCATTATAAACTCCTTGTTCAAAATTATGAATGAATGTATTTTTGTACAGTTTCATTTACTTTTGATTTTAATTCTTCTTTTATAATAAATTCAAAACTGTTATTAGTTTTGAAAAATGTAGTATAAACTTCAAATTGAATAGTAGATGGTAATATCCAACTATAACTTTGAACTTTAGACCATTTATAAAAGGTACTAGAGCCATATATACCATTTTCTCTTATTTCTGAACTATGCAAAGTCCTTATTATATTAGAAATCGAAAGTTCAATCCAAAATATATCCAATAAAATATTATCATAAGTGTTATTCATAAAGTGAAAATACCCTAATATGCCCCATCCTATAATCATCACAGCCCAAAAGATAGCCAAAAATCTACTCTTGTCTGCGTTTATAATAAGTTTTCCATGTTGGCTTACTGTATATAATTTTCTTAATATTATCAAAAAAATAAAAATATTTATAATAAGAATTATTTTTGTGATAGTATCCATTTATATCCCCACCAAAAAATCTATTTCTTTTTTTGACTCATGTCTATATGTTTCAATAAGTGGCCTATAGTAATCTAATGTTGACTCTGGTCCAAAACCACCAATCATTCCAATTTTATTCATAAACACTCTCCTCTTTTAAAACGTAACATTATTAAATCTCATTTTCAACTTATAGCCAACTATAATACCACCGCGAATATATATTTAATAATACCATAATACCTATAAATTATATTTTTTATATTGCAATTTTCATAAATATGTAATAAAATAAGTTTAACGATAAAATAATTTTAACGTTAAACTTATTTTATTTGTCTAAAGTATGGAGGGAATTATTATGAATGTAAAACTTCTAAAAGAAAAAAATTTTTCATTGCTTATGTGGGGGAAGTTTATATCTCTTACGGGAACGCAAATGCAGGAATTTGCACTATCATTATACGTACTTAAAATAACTGGCTCAGCTACATTATTTGCATCAGTAATAATTGTAGCAATGATTCCACAATTATTACTAAGTCCTATAGCCGGTGTTTTTGCTGATTGGCTGGACAGAAAAAAAATAATTGTTTATTTGGATATTATAAGTGGAATAGTGGTTGGTATTTTTGCAACAATATACATGATAAATGGTGAACTAACTTTACCTTACATATATGCGCTTGTAATTTTTCTTACATTAGCATCCTCCTTATATCAACCCGCTACAAACACTATTATTCCTACCATTGTTAAAAAAGAGGATTTAGTAGATGCTAATGGAATAAGTTCTCTCATAACGAATATAGGTAATTTATTAGCACCATTATTAGCAGGTATTTTTTTAGGATTCTATGGATTATTCCTTATATTGTCGATAAATTGTATAAGTTTTTTAGTTTCAGGCCTTGGAGAAATGTTTATACAAATACCAAAGGTTACTAAAATGCCTGAAAAAATAAGCTTAAAGGTTTTTAAAAATGACTTTATAGTGGGCATAAACTTTATAAAAAGTAAAAAACTACTTTTATATATTATTATTTTAGCGCCTATACTAAACTTCGTGTTTACTCCCTTAACTACTACAGGACTTACCTATATTACAAAAAAAATATTTAAAGTATCCGATTTTCAATATGGCATTATGCAAATGATTATAGTATCATCTATGATGGTATCTCCATTTATAACTAGTAAACTCGCTAAGAAATATCTATTGGGGAAAATAATTTTCTTCAATATCTTCATAAGCTCTTTATTAATAGCAATTATGGCCATAGTACCTTCACCATTTTATATGAGTTTATTTAGTAATAATTTTATACCTTATATAAGCACCATTATTTTATGCTTTTTTAACTGCATGATTGTAACTACAACAAATATTGCTTTAAGCTCAATGTTTCAGAGAATAGTACCACTACCTATGATGGGAAGAGTAAGCACTGTAATGAATACCTGTTGCATGGCAATTGCCCCCTTAGGACTAGTATTATTTGGAGTTTTATTTGATACAATAAGCGCCTGGATTTGTGTTTTAATAAGTGCATTGATTTTATTTATAACTATATTAATCTTTAAAAAACCCTTGTGTTGCAATGATGATTGTGAAACTTCTACAGTCAATTTCTCTATAGATTAGTAGTTGAATAGAATATTATTTTTAATAATAATTCCACCTAAGCTAACATATAAGCTATAATGAGCTTGGAGGTGATATCATGAAAGAAAAAATAGATTTAACTACCATTGAAGAAATAAAAGCCTTCTCAGATCCTTTTAGATATAAAATTTTAATGACCTTTTATAAAATGAAACAGCCAGCTACTGTAAAAGAGATAGCTGTTGCTATAAATCAAGTCCCAGCAAATGTATATTACCATGTTAAAAAACTAGAAAAAATGGGCATCCTCAAACTTATCTATACTAAAGAAATAAAGGGTATCATAGCAAAATATTATGAGCCCACTGCTATAACATTTAACATTGAATATCCTACTGAATTAGGTGATTTAAGTAAAAAACTTATGCTTGCGGAGAGTCAATTAATATTTGCTCAGCTTTATGACGATAGCAAATATATTTTTTTAGAAAACTTATCCTGTGAATCTCAAATCAAAGAAAGTACAAAGTCTGCAAAGGCTATAATAAGTATGGATTATCTGTATATGACAGATGATGAGGCTATGGAATTTAACAAATATATAGATGATTTTATAGATAAACATCAGAGTAAAGACAAAAATGTTGATGAGTTAAAAAAATTCCACTGTTTTTTCAGTAATGTTGCCATTAAAACTGAATAATAAAAGATATACATGATATAAACCCTTTCATAAAATATAGATTAATCACTGGAAAAGACGATGCAAATTTTTGTATGAGAATTTCTGAATTACTTGATAATGGTTGTAAATTATATGAATCTCCTTCATGTACATTTAAATATACCCAAAGTGAATGTAAGTCAATTGCTATGATATGCTCCCTAAAAGTAGAATGATTAAATTAAAAATCTTTGTGTGATTATTATAAAACACGTAATAATATTAAATTAAGATTATTAATAGATAGTGAACCATTATTAATTATTGATAAAGGGAAAGTTATTTATAAGAATATGAAGAAAGCAGAACAAACAGCAGTAACTGTTGGAGACATGAATATCGAAAAATCTAAAACTGGAATGATGGTAGATAAGTGTGAAGATGGAAACATTCTATCTTCACACTTATCTTTAATTCAAAAGGATGAGAAGTGGGTAATGTCACAATTAAAAGCAAGAAATATTTATAATATTAAAGATGTAATTTTTGCTGGGGTACAGCCGGATGAACAAATTTATATTGTTACTAAGTATAGTTAAATAAAAAATGACATATTAGATAGCCACGAATTATTAAACAATAGATCCTAACTATTTTACTTTAAATTATTCTTTTCATTTTCTCTTTTTTCAGCTTTATACGAATAATGCCATTGTACAAACGTTAAAATTATAAGTAAACACCATAAGCCGACGACAGTATTAAATTTTCCATAATATATCCAAGCAAATAACATAATAAGAATACCAATAATTGTTATAATCCACTTTGTCTTATTCATTTTCATTTTACTTTTCCTCCTTAGAAACAGATAAACTCTCAATTTTCAACTCTAAAAAAGTTATCCTCATTATTTCATATAATTTCGACTAATAATATACATTTAATCATACCATGATTGCCATAAATTATGCAAGTTTGAGCTCAATATGAATATAACCCATTTGGTATGAACAGCTCCCTGTCATTAAGGGGAGCATAGTAGTATTGTGTTACAACCACTTTTTTCCTTACCCATAACCACATCTTTTATATTTATAATTGTTATATCTAAGGCTCTCAATGCCCCAATTATAGTTATGTTACATTCATTAATTTTTAAAACTTCCTTTAACAAATCTCGTTGAGGTTTGAGTATCAGTAGACAAGTTGAGTTAATTTAAGTTATGTAGTATAATATACTATATAAAGCATAATTTATTATTTTAGCGGTTGGACAAACTGAAGTTTAGTTTGATTCCGAGAATTTTGTTTCTAGGGTGGGAAACTCTTATTTGGGTTTCTCGCTTTTTTATTTTTTTGATTATTGTAAGTTGAAATTTGTGTATAAGTATTGGTATAAGGAGGTGATAATATGAGTGTAGAAAATGTTATGGTATTTTTTATTGGAGTATTTGTGATTACAATATTTTTTTATTTTAATTTTATTTTTCCGAGAAGAGTTGAAAAAGAAAAAATGCAAAAGGAAGCAAAACAAAAGGAAAAGAGTAAATAGTAAGAAAGTAAATAAATAGGAAAAAAGTTAAATGTAGGGTTACGATTTTACTATTAGAAATATTTTTATAAAAGATTATAAAAATGGTAAAGAGGATGATTTAATGTTGGAAATAATTACTTTTGTCGGCACATTATTAGGATTAAGTATACTATCTTTTTCTTTATTAGAATTAAGAATGGTGCGGAAGAAGTTATATAAAGTAATAAATAAAGAATTTTTTACAAAGAGTGATAAACTACAAACAATAAAATTGTATAAATTAAGTATGATTGGCTTTTCAATAACTTCAATTATGCAGTTGATTAGAATGGTTTTAAAATAGAATTCTATTATAGGAAAGTGAATTTAAGGAAGAAAAAAAAGTGTATAATAGACAACAAAGGTTAGGATAAGGCCGGCATTTGTGTAAAACCGGCCACATGGTTATCCTCCCTTTTGAGCTTAAATATTAGTTACTTGCAAGTCTTTTATAAGTATCATATCTTTCTTTTGCTACCTTTTCTGCAGCTATAAATAATTCATTTGCCGCTTCTGGGAATGTTCTTTCAAGTGATGAAAAACGAACCTCTCCTAATAAAAATTCTCTGAAGTTGCCTGTTGGCTGCTTCGAATCTAATGTAAATGGGTTTTTTCCTTCTTCTTTAAGTAATGGATTATATCTATATAAATGCCAATATCCACACTCAACAGCTTTTTTTGATTCTAATTGTGTGCTTCCCATACCCGCTTTTAGGCCGTGATTTATACATGGAGCATAGGCAATAATAAGTGATGGGCCAGGATATTTTTCAGCTTCCACAATAGTTTTAATAAGCTGGTCCTTGCTAGCGCCCATAGCAACTTGTGCTATATAAACATAACCATAACTCATAGCCATCATACCCAAATCCTTTTTCTTAATCTTTTTACCTGAGGCAGCAAATTTAGCAACTGCGCCTATAGGTGTAGATTTAGAGGATTGTCCGCCTGTATTTGAATATACTTCTGTATCAAATATAATTATATTTACGTCTTCACCTGTTGAAAGAACGTGATCTAAACCACCAAATCCAATATCATATGCCCAACCGTCTCCTCCAAACATCCACATCGATTTTTTAACGAGATGTTCTTTGTTATCCAATATTTCATCAGATAATTCTTTAATATGTCCGCTAAAACTGGTATTCTCTAATATATTTATAACCTGTTTGCTTACAGCTTTTGTAACTACTGCATTATCAATATTATCTATCCATTCTTGTAATACAGATTTTACAGTTGAATTATCAGTTAAGCTAATAATTTCTTCGGATTTTAATCTTATTTGTTCTCTTTGCTGCTTAACAGCTAAACACATACCAAGACTGAATTCAGCATTAGTTTCAAATAAAGAGTTTGACCAAGCTGGGCCATGTCCCTGCGAATTTGTTGTATATGGTATAGAGGGTGTACTCGCACCCCAGGCCTGAGAACAGCCTGTAGCATTAGCAACATACATTCTATCTCCATATAATTGTGTTACCAATTTAGCATAAGGAGTTTCTCCACAACCTGCACAAGCACCTGAGAACTCAAGTAAAGGTTGCTGAAATTGGCTTCCTTTTACTGTAGCAATATCAGCAGGATTTTCCTTTTTAGAAAGTGATAATGCATAATACCAGTTATCCATTTCATCGTATTGAGTTTCAATTGGCTGCATTTTAAGAGCTTTTTCTTTAGCTGGGCAAACTTGAACGCAAGTTCCACATCCAACACAGTCGAGTACATCGACTTGCATTCTATAATTGTAATTTTCAAACCCTTTTCCAGTAGCCTTCTTAACTCTAAATTTTTCAGCTGAATCTTTTGTTTCATCCTTATTAACAAGGAAGGGCCTTATAGCAGCATGAGGACATACATATGAACATTGATTACATTGGATGCAGTTATCGATATTCCAAACTGGAACATCAACAGCAATACCCCTTTTTTCATAAGAAGATGTGCCTAGTGGCATTGTACCATCCTCTCTTCCTACAAAAACACTAACAGGTAGATTGTCTCCTTGTTGAGCATTTATAGGTACAAGAATTTTTTCTATAAATTCAGAAGAATACTTAGTTGTAGGTGTTTTTTCGCAAATAACATCAGCCCAAGTTGAAGGAATCTTAATTTCTATTATCCCTTCAATCCCTTTATCTACAGCCGCATAGTTCATGTTAACAATCTTTTCGCCTTTTTTACCATAGCTCTTGAAAATAGATTTTTTCATACAAGTTACGGCATCCTCTATAGGTATAATGTTTGTTAGTTTAAAGAAAGCAGCTTGAAGGACAGTATTTGTACGATTACCTAAACCCAGTTGCTTAGCTATACCTGTAGCATCTATTGTGTAAAATTTAATATGATGTTCTATAATATATCTTTTCATTTTAATTGGAAGATGTTTTTCTATTTCTTCTTCATTCCAACTACAGTTTAATAAAAACACTTCGCCATCTTTTAATTCTGAGATTATATCATATTTATTTACATAGGAGGGATTGTGGCAGGCCACGAAATCTGCTTTTTTAACAAGATAACTTGAACGTATAGGATCACTTCCAAAACGTAAATGCGATTGTGTTACACCACCTGATTTTTTTGAATCATATGAAAAATAAGCCTGTACATACATATCCGTAGTATCACCTATAATTTTAATTGAATTTTTATTTGCACTTACTGTTCCATCTGAGCCAAGGCCCCAAAATTTACAGCTTATTGTTCCCTTAGGGATTACATCTAGTTCTTCACCAACCTCTAATGAAAGATGTGTTACATCGTCAACTATTCCAACTGTAAAATGATTTTTAGGATTATCCTTTTTAAGGTTTTCAAATATGGTCACTATTTGTGCGGGAGTTGTATCCTTTGAAGAAAGTCCATACCGTCCTCCAAATATTTTAGGCCTGTTATCAACATTAATATAGGCCGTACAAATATCTTCGTATAGTGGCTCACCAATTGAACCTGGCTCCTTTGTTCTATCTAAGACAGCGATTTTAGTAACTGTTTTTGGAATTACTTTAAAAAGATGTTCAACTGAAAATGGTCTGTAAAGATGTACTTGAACAAGACCAACTTTTTCACCTTTTGCATTTAAGTAATCTATAGTTTCTTCAGTAGGGCCACATACAGATCCCATGGCAATAATCACTCGCTTAGCATCTGGTGCTCCATAATAGTTAAACAGTTTATAATCTTTACCTGTAAGCTTATTAATTTCATTCATGTAACTTTCTACAACATTAGGAAGAACATCATAAAAACGGTTACAAGCCTCACGTGCTTGAAAGAACACATCAGGATTTTGTACCGAACTACGAAGAACAGGTCTTTCGGGGTTTAGAGAGTTTTTTCTAAATGCTTTAAGAGCGTTTTTATCTAATAGTTTAGCTAAGTCATCATACTGGAGACATTCAATCTTTTGGATTTCATGTGACGTTCTAAATCCATCAAAGAAATGTAGGAATGGTACTCTGCCTTTAATTGCACTCAGATGTGCCACGCCAGCTAAATCCATAACCTCTTGTACGCTAGATGTTGACAGCATTGCAAAGCCTGTCTGGCGGCAGGACATTACATCTGAGTGATCACCAAAAATTGAAAATGCATGGGTGCCTACTGTACGTGCAGTTACATGTAAAACACCAGGTTGTAATTGACCAGAAATTCTATACATAGTTGGAACCATTAAAAGTAAACCCTGTGAAGCTGTATATGAAGTAGTTAATGCACCGGCTTCTAATGACCCATGAATTGCGGCTGCGGCTCCTGCTTCAGATTGCATTTCTACTAATTTTACTGTTTGACCAAAAATATTCTTTTTACCTTTTGCAGACCATTCATCTATAGCTTCAGCCATTGGTGATGAGGGTGTAATTGGGTATATTGCGGCAACTTCTGTAAAAGCATAGGATATATAGGCTGCTGCTTCATTTCCATCCATAGTTTTCATGACTTTAAACATTATTAACCCTCCTCTACATTCCTTATATTTTACCGTCGCGATATAAAATGTTAATTTCATTATACCATTTTTACTTCAAATTGAATTCAAAAAAATAAAGACGATAATAGCTTGAGCTATTATCGTCTTTATTATTAGGTAAGTTAGATATTTTTTTTATTATAAAGCTGATATACCTTTAGCATTTACACTAAATTTGATGCAATTACTATTATATCCTGCTTTAGTAACTATATTAAGAATAGCTACTTTATCATTAATATCCTTTAAGCTTATATCTACTGTATCTGTTTGCTCATTAATACCAATAGAATTTATTTTATATTGTGTCATGTAATTTTCTAATAATTTTTGTATATCATACAGTGAATTAAGTGAGAATTTTTGAATTGAAAAAATTACACTATCATTATTAACTATAGATTTATAAGTTTGCAGATTTTTATTTGAAACTAAATTGACATGTAATAGCGCACCACCACCTATATATTGGCCAGCATAATCATCAGGATATGATTTATTATTTGGTGATACTTTAAAGCTATTAGTCAATTTATTCGCTGAAGCCATACTCTTCTTATATACAGTTTGAGTTTGGCCAGAAGTTGATACCTTAGGTAAAGCTTTTGAAGTTTTAGAGTTACAACTAGTAAGACTTAAAATTAATACTGAACTAACCAAAGTAACTAGTAACAATTTTTTTATCATTGAACTCCCCCTTTATTTTTACTCAAAAATTATAATGGTAAAATAATGTATATATACTGATAATAACATTAATTAAATATAATTAATGTTATTATTAGTAATTTATTTAAAAGTGTGTATAATTACACTATAAAGATATTTTCATACTAGATATTAAATTAAGCTAGAATGAAAAATCGACTGAAAGGTGATATAGCTAATGACAAGAGCTGAATTTATAAAAAAAGTAGATGGAAAAGTAAGACTTATAAGAACTGAGAAAGGGTATACACAAGACAAAATGGCAGAGGTACTTGGAATATCTAAAAAAACATTGGTACAAGTAGAGAAAGAAAGAAGTAGTTTGGGCTGGGCTGTTTCCATAACAGTATGTGTTATTTTCAGGGATAGCGAGATATTAGAATTAACTTTCGGGGGGGGGGTTGAAGATATTATTATATCATTATCATTTTCAAATGAAGAGAGAAAAAATATGCCAACATTCGGAGGAAGAATTTGGTGGAGAGATATAGAAACTAAAAATGGTTTTACTATTCAACAAAATATGATATCAAATCATTACAGAATTTTAGATAGTAATCATCGAAGAGAATGTTTTTCTTTTGAACTAGAATATGTGAAAAAAAGATTAAAAGAACTTACTGATTAATATTTGTGATACAGTTTATAATGGGGCAGTAGCTATCACAAATAATACGAGGGGGAGTTATTATCAATAAGAAAGTTAAAGGAATTATGTCTATGCTTTTTTTATCAATATCATTTTATATGATGATTACTACAAAATATACACATGCATTAGGGGATTATGTTATTGAATTTATTGGTTTGAATTCATGGACTGGGGATTATAGCGGCACACATTTAACTATTTACTATTTTGCTATACTATCAATTTTAGGATTATATTTAGTTAGGAAATATGCTAAGGACCGATTGGGCATAAAAACAAGATATTTAGTAGGTTCATTCATAGTTCTTATAACCATATTTTCTTTAATAACTAACCTTACAGCCCAAAATATAAAGAAATCTTCAGATGGGTTGTTGACAATAGGTTACAATTCTAAGAATAGTAGAATGGATTACGAAGCAGGACCTATGGAATACACCAAATTTAATGCAGAAATTGAGTTGGTTAATTATGGGTATAAGAGCAAGGAATTCTATATAGCAATTGACAGTCCTTTTTTTAGAGAAGAAGACACTGCAGGCAATGAACGAATTAACATTTTTACTAAAGATGATGAAAGGGCTATTTTTAAATTGAATCCTAACGAAACTAAAACCTTAAAAATCAACTTAGATGAATATAATGTAGAAGGCGGAAGGCTTTCAGCAAATGGCGGTGGTGCTATTGAAGAATTAGTATTAACAGATATACAAGGGAATGTCATAACATTAGAAAGTAACAATATTTTTGGAGTTGAATTGGGAAGATAACAGGGGGTTAAAGTTATGAATATAGAACAAGAGATGTATGCAAGAGCTGTTGAATTTATTGAGCATCGTTTTTTATTAGGATGGGGTGGCGTAGCAGTAATTCATACTGATGATGATAAATATTTAATAAGTGTGGCGCTTGAGACTTTTAATGCTAGTGTTGAAGTTTGTATAGAAACTGGAGCTATGTGTGAAGCACAAAAATACAATTCAAAAGTAACACATTGTCTTTGCGTGGTACGTGATGATGAAAAATCTTCATTTAAGGTGCTCTCGCCTTGTGGCGTATGTCAAGAGCGATTACGTTATTGGGGAGAAGATGTAAAAGTAGGGGTAACGACCAGTGATAACGTTCTAAAATTTGTAACTCTAAAGGAATTGCAGCCATATCATTGGACAGGAGCGTATCCAAAGGAAGAGTTAGAACATTATATTAAATCAGAAACCATTCTACATAATAAATAGGAGCAAAAATAATGAAATGTAAAATTAAAGATATATCTATAAACTATGAAGTAATAGGTGAGGGTAAACCAATTATTATGTTACATGGGTTTTATACGGATCACAGGGTAATGAGTGGATGTATGGAACCTATACTTAGTGCTAAAGAAAAATATAAAAGGATATATATTGACTTGCCAGGTATGGGCAAATCAGAGAGTGCTTTGTGGATTATAAGTTCTGATAATATGCTTGATATTGTAATAGATTTTATTGAAAAAATTATTCCAAATGAAAACTTCCTACTAGTAGGTGAGTCATATGGAGGATATCTCTCAAGAGGTTTAATTCACAAAATGGCAGGTAGAATAGAGGGTATTGTATTAATTTGTCCACTAATAATACCACGATATAACAAACGAAAAGTTCCGGGCCATGTTGTTTTAGTTAAAGATAATAAATTATTAACTCAGCTGACAGCAGAGGAGGCCGAAAACTTTAATTCAAGGGTTGTAGTTCAAAGTACAGAGATTTATGAAAAATATGATAATGAGATAATGGCTGGTATTAAAATTGCTAACATTCAATTCTTAAAAAATATTAGGAAAAATGGATATGCATTCTCCTTCGATGTAGATAATGTAAATAATAAATTTGATAAACCTGTTCTTATGTTGATGGGGAAACAAGATAATTCTGTTGGTTATAAGGACCAATGGGATATATTAGATAACTTTCCGAGAGCAACTTTTGCTGTGTTAGATAGAGCAGGGCATAATTTGCAGATAGAACAACCAGAAATATTTAATTCATTGGTTAATGAATGGCTTGCACGGGTTAATGAGTATTAATTTTAGTTATAATATTCTACAAGTTCATATTAGATTATAGTTTGAGAGAATGATATATAAATTAGGATATTATGGATTCGAATGGTAAAATAAATATAAAAATTATTAGAGCATGGGAGGTGAGAAAAACGCAATTATTGAAACAAATAAATAAAATTCCTGCAGGAACAATGATTGTACCATTGTTTGCATCAGCTATTTTAAACACATTTTGTCCGTCAATTTTGAGAATAGGTAGCTATAGTCAAGCTATATTATCTGATGATGGATTAAAAGTTATGATGGTGTTAACCTTATTATTTACAGGAACGCAAATGAGCATCAGTGATATACCACAGGCTATAAAACGAGGTGGAAGTCATGTGCTGTTTAAATATTTGGTAGGGGCTGGTGTGTATATCCTAATATTTCGTTATTTTGGGAATGCGGGAATACTAGGGACATGTAGCCTAGCAATTTTATGTGCCTTAACAAACAATAATGGTAGTTTATATATGGGGCTTGTACAAACTTATGGCGATCATGCTGACCTTGTGGCAAGACCAATGTTTAATTTGAATTCAGGACCTATGCTATCTTTACTTACTGTTGGGATTTCAGGTGGGGCTTTGATTAATTGGCAGGAATACGTAACTATTTTAGTTCCTATATGCATTGGAATTTTATTATGTACTATTGATAAAGAAATTAAAATAGCTGCAGAAAGAGGAATTGCAATAGTGCTACCCATAATGGGGTTTATTTTAGGTGCAAATATTAATCTTTATGATATTGCAACAGGAGGATTTAGCGGCGTTTTTCTTTTTATTATTGTAATAGTTGTAACAGGACCTGTTGCACTTATTGTGGACAGGGTATTGTTAAAAAGGCCTGGGTATGGTGGTATGGCAACTGTATCGGTTGCTGGTAATACAATTGCAGTACCTGTAATGATTGGACAAATAGTTCCTAGTTTCGCTTCTTATGTGAAATTAGCAACGGTGCAGATATCTTGTGCCACAGTTTTATCAGCCATTTTGTGCCCATTTATTGTACAATGGTTTGCAAAACGTTATGGATGCCCCAAATATGAGCAGAACTTTGGAGTGAAAAAAGAAGAATTAGTTTATTAAAAAGATATATTTTAAAAAAATAAATTAAAAGAGCAGGTCACGGTTTGTGGTTGCGCTAATGGAGGGGGTGAAATATGATGGGGGCAAGTTACAAAATAGATGAAATGACAGGACTTGATTGGCAGCAGATAGCGTCTATATACTTAGAAGGAATTAAGACTGGCATAGCAACTTTTCAAACTGAAGTACCTACTATAGAAAATTGGAATAATGCACATATAAGTTCATGTAGGTTAGTAGCTCGCTCAAGTAGTAATATTTTAGGGTGGTGCGCATTGAGTCCAACCTCGAGTAGGTGTGTTTATGAAGGTGTAGCAGAAGTTAGTATATATATTGGAGAAAAATATAGAGGAATGGGACTAGGGAAAGCTCTATTAGATGACTTAGTTAAAGAATCAGAAAAGAATGGCTTTTGGACTCTACAGTCCGGAATTATAAAAGAAAACACTTCAAGTATAGAATTACATAAAAAGTGTGGATTTAGAGAAATTGGGACACGAGAAAAGGTCGCTAAAATGGGAAATGGTAAATGGCATGATGTGGTATTAATGGAACGTAGAAGCAAGAATGTTGCAAATGATTAAAGAAAAAGCTAATTATTTTACTAATTAACTTTGTATGTTGGTTGATTGAAACATTTACTATATTTAATTCGAGTTTCCTGATTTACTGTTTTATTAAATACGAGATTTTATATCATAGTCATCAGGAAGATGGCTTGTATCATTTAAAGTAACTATTTTTGGACTTAAATTATCATCAAAAATGATTTTACAAACAGAGGTATTACCTAAAATCATTTTATGATACATGGTCATTTTCCAATCAAAAATACCTATTAGTCCAGCTTTAATAATTCCGCTATGAGCTACTATAATAATATTTTCTCCACGATGTCTTTTTGCAATCTCTAAGATAACCTTAACAGCGCGGATACTTGCTTTTTTAAGACTCAAATCGCCACCACATAGAGGGCCATCAAGATCATCAGTTCTCCACTTAATAAATCTTTCTGGAAAATTTGTTTCGATTTCTTTTATAGTAAGGCCTTCCCATTCACCAAAATTTATTTCTCTTAAACCTAATTCAACTATAGGAGTTGTATTACTGTTTTTAGAAATGATTTCTGCTGTTAGTTTAGCTCTTTTTAAAGGGCTTGTGTAAATGTGATCGAAGTTATTACCAAATTTTTCATTTAGATATTCAGCTTGTTTTATTCCTTCGCTAGATAAATCTGTATCTGTACATCCTTGGAATTTGCCTAAGGTATTCCATTTTGTTTCACCATGTCTTACAAACGTTATTGATGTATTCATTATTATTCACGTCCTATTTATGTTATTATCTTAAGTTGTTATTCATACTATCATACTATCATAGTATATTGATAGGTTAGGGTACTTTAGCTATAGATCATTTACTTATCTAGTGCTTTAACATATGCTCTCATCTGATCAATATTCAATCCTCCGATGCTTTTAGAAATTATATTCCCATCTACATCAATGAAATATGATGTAGGAATTGATGCTACATTATACTTGGTTGCAACACTTTGATCAGAATCTAAAAGTACTTTAAAACTATATTTGGTCTCATCAATAAAGGATTTAACAGTGCTTAAAGGTTCACCTATTTCAACAGCTATTATAACTAGATTACTATCTTTTGTTTCTTCATATAATTTTTGAATTTCAGGCATTTCTGCTTTACAAGGTGGACACCAAGTTGCCCAAAAATTAAGGAATACCTTTTTGCCTTTTAGGTCACTTAAGGACAATTCTTTGCCGCTAAGATCCTTTAATTTGAAATCTATAGCCTTAGTTTTAATAACATTAGGATTTATTTTAACTGTATTATTAGAATCAGTTTTAGTTGTTTTACCATTAGTTGTGTTTTCAACAGTTGTTTTAGGTTTAGAATTATTATAATTGTTTACAGTATAAATGGCGACACCTACAAGTGTTACAGATACTATTGTTATAGCTACAAGCATTTTGGATGGCTTTTTCATATTTGTTCTCTCCTTTAATTAAAAATTAATAAAATTCCCATATTGGCTTAATATGGCTAACTTATTCATGAAAATCATAACTCCCATTATTATCATTAAAACACCACTTGTTGTAGATATTATAGGCAAATATTTTGAAAACTTTTTAAATTGTTTGGTAAAGTTCTCTATGGCAATTGCAGTTAAAATAAATGGAACAGCAAGTCCAAGTGAATACATTACTAATAGCAAAACACCTGTGCCTATAGAATCCATACTTGTAGCATAAATAAGTATGGAGGATAATATAGGCCCAATGCACGGGGTCCAACCAGCAGCAAAGGCCATACCCATAATAATTGAGCTAAAGGGACCTTTAATTTTATCAAAGTATAAAAATCTTTTCTCACGATAAAATAATTTCACTTTTAACACTCCGATGGTATGCAGACCAAATAGAGCGATAATAGTTCCACCAATTTTTCTAAATAAATCTTTATGGGTAATTAATAATTTGCCCATGGAAGTTATAGAAAGTCCCATTAGAATAAAAATTATAGAAAAACCTAATACAAATCCAAGTGATTTATATAAAGTAAAAAGTTTAGTTTTGTTTTTCTTTAATTCTTCTATAGAAGAACCAGTTAAATAGCTCATATATGCAGGAACCAGTGGGAGGACGCAAGGGGACAAAAATGATAGAAGTCCTGCTGAGAAAGCAAGTAGTATTGATATATTATTCAAAATTAAATTACCTCCAGAATCATTTATAAGTACAAAATCAAAGTTATATATACCTAGTATGGGTATACAATATCAAAAAAAATCACATATTGCAATAGAGAGATAAGAATGAAATATAGTATAGACTTAAATAAATAGATTTTTCACATCAGTATTTTGTAGAATCATAATCCATTTATTCGATAAAGTATTAATTGACATGAGTTATTGATAAGCATATAATTTTTTATATACCCTGGTGGGGTATAAACCCAAAGAAAGAATCACATTAACACATATGAATACAAAAAGGTTTTTAATAAGAAAACATAAAGAAGGAGTGAAGGTATGATTAAATTAAATGCTATTGACGATATAAAAGATTTTATAAAAGAAAACAAATTTGTAATGCTATATTTTTCATCTGATGGGTGCAATGTGTGCGATGATGTTTTGCCTATGATTGAAGATTTACTTATAAAATATTCTAAAGTTGTGGGTGGCCATGTAGAAATTCAAAACACTCCATCTGTAGCGAGTATTTTTGGTATATTTACTATTCCTGCAATTATTATATTTTTAGAGGAGAAAGAGATAGTAAGACAAGTCAGATATATAAATTTTTTGGAATTAAAAGAAAAAATTCAGAGATTTTCTGAATTTGTTTAAACGAGAGGAGATTTATGATTGCATTTCAAATTCCATGGAACATTCCTCAGCTTTTAAGTATAAGCTCTATACCAAATTGGGTAGTACACTTATCTTTTAGAATTTATTCTATGATGTTTACAACGACAGTTATTGGAATGGTTCTTGACTTTATGTATAGGCCTAGAATATGGTGTACAATATGTCCTGTAAATACAATATCAGATATAATATTAAAAACGGATATAAAAAAAATTAAGGGGGTATTACAATGAAAAAGTATGGAGTTAATCCATACTTTTTTAATCCTCAATGCTCTTAATAAAAACATCTACTAATTCGGGATTAAATTGTTTTCCTTTTTCTTGAATTAATATTTTTAATGCAATATCTTTGCTTCGTCCCTTTCTATATACTCTATCAGATGTAATAGCGTCAAAAGTATCAGCTATAGAAATTATTTGAGAGCCAAAGGGTATTTCATTTCCTTTTAACTTATCAGGATAACCAGTTCCGTCCCACCTTTCATGATGATGACGAATTATACTACTGATTTCGGAGAATCCTTCTATTTTATCTATAACATTTGCACCTATAACAGGATGGGCTTTCATTATTCCATAATCTGAATCAGACAATTTGCCAGGGTTTTTTAGAATGATATCAGGAACACCGATTTTCCCGAGATCATGAAAAGTGGCTGCAATGGTAACATTTTTTTTGTTATCTTCTTTGTTTTTACCACAAATTAAATTATTGCAAATGATAGATACATATTTTGAAACATTTTTTGAATGTTCTCCCGTGTAAAAATCTTTAGCATCTACCAAGGCTGCCATTGCTTCGAAACCTGATAAATATGCATTTTCAAGCTTCATTTCTATATTGTAGTAGGATTTGTTCATTTTAAAGTAAACACCTATTGAAAAAAATATGTTTAGAATAAAAAATATTTGAACTACTAGAGGTAATAAAATATTGACTTTCCATACATAAAGTAGATAATAGCTAAATACTGAAAATATTATTATATTTAAAGCGATACTGAAAATGACTAATATTTTGAAGAATTTGTTACTCATAACTACCTCCTAATTTACAATTTATACAAGTATATTTATCATTGTATCATAATATATGAATACAACAATATAAATGTGAAATTAATTGGAAAATAGTTGACAAACATTTGATTTAGGAATACTATACTTATATACCCATATGGACATATGGGTATAGCATTATTTAATTTAACTAAGGGATGTGAAATATATGGAAAAGCTAATGAATTTATTTAAAGTACTATCTGATGAAACCCGTATGAGAATTTTAGTCTTGCTATATAATAAAAAACTTTGTGTATGCCAAATCCAAGGAATACTCGAAGAACCTCAGCCTAAAATTTCAAAACATTTAGGTAAACTTCGAGATATGGGCTTTGTAAAGGATGAAAGGCAAGAACAGTTTATATACTATTACATTGACAAGGATAATGAGCTTCTTAAAGAAATACTTACGAAAATAATCTTAAATTCAGAAAATTACGCTACGGTTCAAAAAGATTTGGAAAAACTTAATAAGGGTGATAAATATACGGAAATGTTCAAAAACAAATGTAAACCAAACAGTTAATTTTATTTTACAAACAATTTAGTTTATAAATAATTTATTTTAAATAAATTAAAAACATTATAAAGGTAGGTGACAATGATGAATGTAATTTCACAAATATTTACTTGGATCAATAATGAAATTTTAAAAATGACTTGGCTCTCAGATCTTATTCAAGGTCTTGTAGAAAACGTGTTTGGATTATCACTTAAAGAAAGATTAGGTGGTAGTGTACATTTTTTTATTTATGACACTATAAAAATATTTATTTTGTTATCAGTGTTGATTTTTCTTATCTCCTATATTCAAAGTTATTTTCCACCGGAGAGAACAAAGAAAATTCTTGGAAACATTAAGGGAATCAAGGGAAATATACTAGGGGCATTACTTGGAACAATTACACCATTTTGCAGTTGCTCTAGTATTCCAATATTTATAGGATTTAACGCAGCAGGGCTTCCACTTGGAATAACTTTTTCCTTCCTGATATCCTCACCACTCGTGGATTTGGCATCATTATTAATTTTAATGTCTTTCTTCGGCGCAAAGATTGCAATAGCATATGTTGTTGTAGGTTTAATTTTAGCAGTTGTTGGTGGAACCATTATTGATAAATTAGGGCTTGAAAAGTATGTAGAAGGTTATGTAAAAGAAATAGAAAATGTGGATGTTGAAGTAATTGAACTTACAAGAAAAGATAGAATATCTTATTCAAAGCAGCAGGTTAAAGATGTATTTCATAAGGTTTGGCTATATGTTTTAATTGGTGTTGGTATTGGTGCTGCTATTCACAATTGGATACCTCAATCAATAATAGAAACTGTAGTTGGAAATAATAATCCTTTTGCGGTGTTACTGGCAACTGCTGTAGGTATACCAATGTATGCTGATATATTCGGCACATTACCAATAGCAGAAGCATTATTTCAAAAAGGGGTAGGTATTGGTACCGTGTTATCCTTTATGATGGCTGTAACAGCGCTTTCACTACCATCAATAATTATGCTTAGTAAGGTTGTTAAACCTAAATTATTAACTATATTTGTAGCTATAGTTGTAACCGGAATAGTTATAATTGGATATTTATTCAATGCATTTTCATTTATGTTTGTATAGAAAATAAAAATTAATCGGAGGAAATATTATGATAATTAAAGTTTTAGGTTCGGGATGTTCTAATTGCAAAAAACTAGAGGAAAACACAAGAAAGGCAGTAGAGGAGTTAGGTATTGAGGCAACTATAGAAAAGGTTACTGACTTTAAAAAAATAATGGCTTATGGAGTTATGAAAACTCCGGCTCTAGTAGTAGATGAGAAAGTACAGATAATGGGAAGAGTTCCCTCAGCTGATGAAATCAAAAAGTATTTATAGTTAAGATACATCAGTATATTAATCTACTAAAGTAGATAAAGTTACTAACACAGATTCGTAATAAGGTCCTAATTTTAGGACCTTATTATATATAAAATATATCTTAATATTTAAATATAACGATATTAAATAAGGAGATTTGAAATGGATAATAAAATTACAACTAAAAATAAAATGATTATGACCTTGGGAATAATGGCATTCTTTGCTAATGGTGACAATTATGCTGTCGCTCCATTACTGATTAATATTTCAAAGGATTTAAATATAAGCATAAGTACAGCTGCAATGTCAGTAACTGCCTATATGCTTACATTTGGACTTTTTGAGGAACAGCTATGTCCCTTGCTTCCTTTAATATGTTTGTAGGAGGGGCAATAGGCACAAGCGTAAATGGTAAAATAATAAATATGTCAAGTATTGGGACAGTATTTTTAGTCGCTGCATTAGCAATATTTTTGGCAGGAACTATTGCATCAATGGTTCTGAAAAGGATTAATAATAATTAATTGATACTTGGAAGTAGAGTTTATTTTTAATAAATGGGGGTGTTACGTATGATTACAAAGTCAATAACTAATCCGGATTTATTTAAAGTACTAAATGCAAGTACACACAAAACGATTTATGGTTGCGATCAAGAATGGTATACTACAAAGTGGCAACGCCAATCGGGATGCGGGCCTACTGCAGCAAGTAGTATTATCTTTTATCTAAATAATAGCAGGTCTATTTTTCAATTAGAACAAGGTACTAATAGCAATGAGAACTGTTTATCCCTAATGGAAGAAGTTTGGAAATACGTTACACCAACAAAAGAAGGAATCCCTACAACTAAAATGTTTTATGAAGCAATGCTTGTTTACACGAAATCGAAAGGAATGAATGTTAAGTATGACTTCTGTGATTTGCCTAAAGACATCTCTAAGCGTCCTAAATTATCAAAAGTATTGGATTTTTTAGAGGAGGCATTGGTAAATGATGCTCCTATAGCATTTCTAAATTTATGTAATGGTATGGAAAAGAAATTACAAGAGTGGCATTGGGTTACTATAATTTCGCTTGAATACTCAGAGAATAGAAATACTGCATTTATAAAAATTCTAGATGAAGGACTTATTAAAAAAATTGATCTCGCTTTATGGTACAATACTACAACCCTTGGAGGAGGATTTGTATATTTTATAACTTTACCTATTAAATTGATAAATGTTGAATATACTTAAGAGTCATTATGACCAACTATTTGTAAGCAAATAGTTGGTCATTTTTTAAATTGTTATTGATATACTTTGTATAAATTTAACTATTCATTTATATAATTAAGTAAGGAGGCGAATAAATGAGTAAAACAACTAAAATTAGTATAATTATTATTTTAATATTAAGTGTAATTGCAATTTGGGGTTATAAAACATATGTTGTAAAAAAAGAACCTAATCAGACCACTCAAGATTTAGAGAAAGGTAAACCTACATTGGTGGATTTAGGATCGTCAACTTGTATACCTTGCAGAGAGATGGTTCCTGTACTTGCGCAGGTGAAAAACATATATGATGGCAAGGTTGTTGTTAAGTTTATAGATATAAATGAAGATCCAGAAGAAACTAGTAAGTATGACATAAAGGTTATACCAACTCAAATATTTCTAGATAAGGATGGGAACCAAGTATTTAGGCATGAAGGATTTTTCTCAAAAGAAGAAATTGTAAAAGTATTTAAAGATATGGGAGTTGAATAAATGAATGAATTTTTGAATAATTTTGGTGGGATGTTAGCAAGTAATATTTGGCTTGCTTTAATTATGTCCTTTGTAGCAGGAATAATATCTTCTTTTAGCCCCTGTGTACTATCTACAATTCCCTTAGTAGTAGGCTATGTAGGTGGGTATGCAGGGAAAGATAAAAAACTTGCTTTTAAATATTCACTTATATTTTGTGTTGGAATTGTAATTACCTTTACTACCTTTGGAGCGCTTTCGGCAATACTTGGAAGACTTATGACGGGAACGGGAAAATGGTGGTATATAGTACTTGGTGCAATTATGCTTATAGTGGCACTTCAATTACTGGATGTAATAGAATTTAAGAATAACTCATGTAAAATGCCAAATAAAAGAGTAGGACTTCTGGGAGCCTTTTTTCTCGGGATACTTGGAGGGGTGTTATCATCACCTTGCTCTACACCCGTGCTAGTGGCTATCTTAGCCTTTGTGGCTGGGGAAGGGAATATAATAATAGGTATATTAATGTTACTTTTATATTCCATTGGTCATTGCACCTTGATTTTAATCTCAGGCACTTCGGTAGGCTTTGTGGAATCTATAAGCAATTCTAAGAAAACTTTATTTGTTGGTAAAATATTAAAAACTATATTGGCAATGATTGTTATGTTTTTAGGGTTATATCTAATTTATATTGGGATATAGAAGATATATAAGGAAGGGGTAAAGTTATGAATAATTTAAATTCTATAGATGATATAAAAGAATTTGTAAAAATAAATAAGTTTGTGATGTTATATTTCTCATCTGATAGGGGAAATGTATGTGACGATGTTTTACCTAGGATTGAAGGACTACTTAATAAAAATTCTAAAGTTGTGAGTGGACATGTAGAAGTTAAGAATATTCCATTCGTAGCTAGTGTTTTTGGTGTATTTACTATTCCCACAATTATTATATATTTGGAAGGGAAAGAGATAGTAAGGCAATCCAGATATGTTAATTTTTTAGAATTAAAAGAAAAAATTCAGAGATTTGCTGAATTTGTTTAGGAAAAATATAATTTATTGTTCACTTTTATTCTGTTATAATAATCCTATATTTTAAAAATTAAGGGGATGTAACATGAATATAAAATTTAATAAACAAGTAAATGAAGTATTAAAAACATTAATGGAATCTAAAGAAAATGGAGTTATAAGATTAGAAGTCACAGCTTTTGGTTGTGGGACACCAGCGCTAGGACTTGTTTTGGATAAACAAAGAACCGATGATTTTTTTATAAAAGTTGAAGGGATACCATTTGTCATAGCAGAAAAGGTAAAGATTTTTTTTGAAAACACTGAGATCGTGTATAACCTTGAAGCATTTACTGGAGGATTTTATGTTCACAGGCTCCATACAACTAGTTTGTAATATTAAATAAAAAATAAGACCAACTTTATGCTGGTCTTGTTTTTTATTCAACTTTTCCTAAGATAAAACTAACTAGGAGTATGATAAATACTAATGAGGTAATCTTTACATATAAAAAATCCTTTTCCTGAAAAAAAACTATTATTGATACTCCTACACGGAAAACTGGTGTAAGAATAAGGATTAGTATCCCAGTCAATATTATTGAATATGATTTAAGGGATATTATTCCACTGAGTATTTCTAAAGGGTTAGTAGGATAATAATTTCCAGTATAGCCACTTTTCCCTGATACCAAGAACATACTAAGCCCAATAAATATAATAACTGCACTCAATAAGACCCCAATCCTAAGAACTTTACTTATTATTATTTCCATTTCTTCTACCTTATTAGATTTTGTCATTAGAACTTAACCCCCAATCCTTTTATAATCATCTGAATGGATACAAAAGCAAGTACAGGAATAAAAATTATTCTTATGGTTTTACTTTTTAAATTTTCCATTATTTTTGCACCAATTGTAGCACCTATTAATACACCTAATGCAACTGGAGCAGCTATTTTAGGATCAATATCCCCTCTTAATAAATATACTCCAGCACTTGCAGCCGCAGTAACCCCGATCATAAAATTACTTGTAGCGCTGGAAACCTTTAATGGAAGTTTCATAAATAAATCCATAGCCATAACTTTAAATATTCCACTTCCTATTCCTAGAAGCCCTGATATTACTCCAGCAATATACATCATTCCAAAACCACCATATACGCCGGTAACATTATATGTAATGTCTTTGCTTAAGGATTTATCATGATATTCACCATTTAGCCTCAATTTATTAGCAATGGGATGCGCTGTAACTACTTCTGGTAGTTCTTGATTTTTCTTTTTAAGCATTGCAAAGGCTGAATAGAGTAAAAGCACACCAAAGATAACATAAAGATGTTTGGGATTAATTAAGCCACTGATAAATGCGCCTGTTATTGCCCCAATAGTTGTTGCTATCTCAAGAAACATCCCTATTCTCATATTTGTTATTTTGTCTCTTACATATGCAACAGCAGCACCACTAGATGTAGCAATTACAGAAACAATACTCGCTCCAATGGCGTACCTTATATCTATGCCGAATAATAATGTTAATGCAGGGGTTATTATTATCCCACCTCCAAGCCCAAGGATAGATCCAAAAATACCTGCTATAATGGATAAAAGAAAAATTTGTAAAGCAATTACTGCCACTTGATCGTCCCCTTATTACCTTTATTGTAATTCAATGATTATTTAGATTCTGTTTTTGTTTTATATTTTATATAGATAAGAAATCCTACCCAAATTACAACTCCAGCTAAACTTACTAATTGAGCGATTCTAAATGGCCCAATCATTAAACTATCAGTCCTTAGTCCTTCTACAAAAAATCTTCCAACAGAATATAAACCTATATAAGTAAAAAATACAATCCCAACTTTTTTAGTTTTCCTTAAAATAACCATTAAGATTATAAACACAGCGAAATCCCATAAAGATTCATATAAAAAAGTAGGATGATAATAAATTCCATCTATATGCATACCTTGTTGTATGAAGTATGGGAAATTTTTAATAAAGTTATAGGATACAGGACCACCATGGGCTTCTGAATTAAAAAAATTTCCCCATCTTCCGATAGCTTGAGCCATAATAATTGTGGGCACAGTAACATCTGCCATTTTAAAGAAACTCATCTTTTTACGCTTTGCAATTATAAATGCAGATATTAAGGCAAATAAAATTCCTCCATGAATGGCAAGTCCGCCACCTCTGATATTAAATACATCCATCAAATTATTTTTATAATTATTAAACTCAAAAGCTACGTAATATAACCTTGCTCCTATAATACCTATGGGTAGAGAAATAAGAACTACATCCAAAAGAGAGTCATAATTTATATCTCTATATTTACAAGTATATTGCAATAATATTATAGCTAAAGCCATTCCCGTTCCTATAAATATTCCATACCACCTTATACTAAATCCAAACACATAAAACGCTACTGGGTTCATATCATCACTCCTAATATTAGTTTTACCTAAATGCTTTTTAAATAAACTTCCATAATCATAGCGGCCGATCCTAGAGCAATAGCATCGCCTTTAAACTTTCCTCCATTACTGAATACAACTCTATTGTCCATGGCATTAATGTTATGAAAGGTTTCTATAGACTTTTCATAGTAATACTTAAAATTCATTATTAATGGTCCACTTAAAATTACAAGTTCAGGATTTAGTAATCTCACAAGATTTGAAAGCCCAATGCCTAAAATTTCAGCACCTTTGTTTATTACATCTACTGAATCTTTATTATTTAGTAATTCTATTTTTAATGTTTCTTTGTAATTTAGTTCACTTATTAACGTATTAGGATCTTTCATATTTGCATTTATTTTTTTTATAATTGAATCTATGGAGGAATAACTCTCAATGCAACCATGATTACCACAACTACATAGTTCTCCATTATGGGCTACAATCATGTGTCCAAAAGCATCCTCCCTATTGTTCATTGCTCTAATAATAATACCATCTGTTACTATTGAAGATCTAAGCCCAATACCACAGTGTATATATACAATGTTTCTTAAGTTTTTACCCTTACCAAATAAATATTCAGCTAAAACAGCAGTATTAGCTCCATTATCTATAAAACAAGGAATGATAAGTCGTTTTTCAATCATTTCTTTTATCGGTACGTTAACCCAATTACAATTAAAAAAATTTCTAGGATTTAGTATAATGCCTTTTTCTCTATCTATCGGTCCTACAGTACCTATACCAATTCCTAAAACTTCATTGGGTTTAATGAATAAATCTAATAACATTTTCTCTATTATAATGGCTATTTTCTCAACAGTTCTTTCAGGAGAATAGTATTCATCCATAAAAAACTCCTCTTTTTTTAAAATAGTTAACTTCATGTTAGTTAAGATTAATTTTACATAGGTTCTAGATATGTCTATTCCTATGATATAAAACCCTGTTTGTGATACATCATATTCTATTGCTTTTCTTCCACCAGTAGATTCAGACTCACCATGTTCCATTATAATTTTTGCGTCTTCAAGTATTGTTATGACTCTATTTAGTGTAGTTGATTTCATATCTGCAGTATCTTGTAATTTTTTTTTGGTTATTGGTCCTTTCTTTTGAATTAGATTTAGAATTTCTAAATCTCGATATGATAATTCTTCTAGAATTTTGAGCATACACAAATTCACTTCCTTAAGTTCATTATAAATCATAGTATATATTCTTTTAACCATTTTGGCAATAAGTTTTATTGCCAAGAAATATACTAAGGTTCCAACAAAAAATTTGGTGCTTACAATACAGGTTTTTATAGATAAGAATGGTGCTTATATTTTGGGGTATAATATTTAAGACAAATTTACAGAAAATTATAAGGGGTGAAGAAATTGAAGATAGGTGTAATAGATATAGGATCTAATTCAATAAAAATGATCATAGCAAATACAGAAAAAGGATTGACTATAGAAAAGAAACTTAAAGATTATGTACTATTAAACGAAAAGGTCAATAACATGTTAACTGAAAATAGAGTAAATGAAGCTATAACCACTTTAACTAAATTTGCTCATGAGTGTCAAGGTACAGATAAAGTTATAGTAATAGCAACCGAAGCTGTAAGAAGTGCCAAAAATCAACAGGAATTCGTTGATAAAATTAAACAGGTTGTAGGATTAAATATAAGAGTACTTAAAGGCCAAGAAGAGGCGTATTATGATTATTTTGCAACCGTAAATAGTATGAGTGTTACAGATCATGATTTAATAATGGATGTAGGTGGAGGAAGTACTGAATTGATACTAATTAAGAATGGCAATATAGAACATAGTATATCATTACCTTTTGGAGTTGTATCTCTAACAGATAAATTCAACCTTCATGATAAAGAAAGTAAAGAACAAAAAAGTGAATTAAAAGCTTATATTGATAAATATTTTGATAAACTTGATTGGATTAAAAAAGCTAAGGGTCATAATTTAATTGGCATAGGTGGAAGCATTACAAATATCGGCAGAATAGATTTAAAAGAGAATAATAAATCGCTAGAATTATTACATACGTATTCTATTCCAGCAGAAGAATTCAAAAATATTTATCACAAATTAGAGAATGAAACGGATGCTGTAAGAATAAAGGAAAAAGGTTTAGAAAAAGAAGAAGTTAATTTTGTTGTTGCTGCAGCAGAAATTGTAACTATATTAATAGATAGTCTACAGATTAAAAATATTATTTTTAGTAAGAATGGGGTTAGAGAAGGATTAGTCTACGAAGAGATGTCCTCTAAATAAAAAACATGCTAACAATAAAGTTAGCATGTTTTTTATTTAAATTATACCATAACATTTGTGATTTTATTTAGAAAATCCTCTCCCGCTACCCATCATTCCGCCGCCATTTCCTCCACCATTTCCACGAGCATTACTATTTCTTGTACCATTTGAATTCATATTTCCTTGACCAAAATCACCGGTGCAAGAGGATTGGTTAGTTGTTATACTTTCCTTTAAAGTAGTGCCTTCTTCTTTTGTTATAGTTCCTTTTGTAACAGAAGCATCTACTGCTTTGGTCTTTTCAGCAAGTAATGCAGCCTGAAATGTCTCTTGACTCATTCCTTTTTCTTTAGCAAGCTCATATACAGTTTTTCCTGAATTAAGACCAGTTGTTATCTGAGTATCTGTAAATCCTAACTTGCTTTTAAGCACGGATGTCACGTAATCATATCCTCTAAGACCTGTGGTCCTAGCCATCCCAACAAATTGGTGAACTGCTGTGGTTGGTGTAGTGGTAGAAGTCTCTGCAGCGAATACAGCACCGCTAGCTCCTAGTGCTAATACTAAAGTTAATGCAATTGCAATTTTTTTGTTTTTCATATTTATTCCTCCTCGAATTTTTATTTTGGTTGGTATGCTTATATCATAACGAAATTATGGTTTTGATAAGTGTTATTTTTGTGTCATTTCTATTAAAAAAAAATTATTTTTATGCCACAATTAGTACACAGTTTTAGTATTAATAAATGGTATAATTTAAGAAATGTATACTGGAGGTAATTGTATGGGGAAGAAGATATTAGTTGCAGATGATAATGAAGAAATTATAAAAGTTCTTAGACCTTACCTTATTAAAGAAGGTTTTGAGGTAATAACAGCCCATGATGGAAATGAAGCGTTAGCTAAAAATATAGAATATAAACCAACACTTATTCTTTTAGATATTATGATGCCACATAAAAATGGTTTAGAGGTTTGCGTTGCGATAAGAAAAACTTCAAATGTACCTATTATAATGATTACTGCAAGAAGTGATGATGGGGATAAGATAATGGCTTTGGATACTGGAGCCGACGATTATATAGTAAAACCTTTTAGTCCGGGAGAAGTTGTTGCAAGAGTCAAAGCTGTCCTTAGAAGAATTGTTACAAGTGAAACTCAAAAGTTAACCGTGATTAAATATAACTGCCTTAAGATTGATATTGGAAACTATTCTGTGAAGATAGATGATAATACTGTTAATCTAACCAAAAAAGAGATAGAAGTGTTATGGATGCTAGCAAATTCACCTAATAAGATTCTATCAAGGGATGATCTGCTGGATAATATATGGGGCACTGAGTATTTTGGAGATCCAAGGACTGTTGATACGCATATTAAAAGACTTAGGGCAAAGTTAAAACTGGGTGATCAATATAACTGGAACATAAAAACTGTGTGGTCGCTTGGATATAAATTTGAGGTTAATTATGATTAAGAAAAGTATAACTACAAAACTAACAAGAGGATTTGTACTAATAATAATAATATCTACCCTATTTATAGGTATAATCGCAATAAATATATTTAAAAATAATATATTTGTTATGAAAGAAAAAAATATTACTCAACATGCGCTAAAACTAGAAAAGGTTTTAGAACCCTATATTGAAAATGATATGCAGTCAAAGGAGTACAAAGATATCTTAAAGGGAGTTAGTTCATTTGATAACACAAAAGTATGGATGATTAACTTAAAGGGTGAGATTAGAACAATTTATGAAAATGAAGACAATGTTTTAAAGAAAAACCTGGACCTTCAAGAGGACTACTTAGGAATTATTACAAGTGCCTTTCAAGGCAATTTAAAATCCATGCAAGGATACAATGTTTATTACGATGAAAATATGCTGAGCGTTGCAGTCCCAATTACAAAGACGGATAAAAGCATAATCGGAGTTATCATTGTTCATTCTTCTACTTTCGATTTATCAAATTCTATGAATGAATTTTTTATTTATTTAATCGCTGCAGTTATAGGTGAAGTTATAATTGCGGGTTTATTAGGTTTCTATTTTTCTAAAAATATAACAAAACCTATTAAAATAATTAATGAAGCAGCTAGGCAAATGACAGGAGGGAATTTTAAAGTTAAAACAAATATATACCAAAAAGATGAGATTGGAGAGTTATCAACTTCCTTCGATATATTATCTTCGAGGCTGGAATATAACATTGGGCAGCAAAAGAAACTAGAACAGATGAGGAAGGATTTTGTAGCAAATGTGTCCCATGAATTTAGAACGCCTCTAACTATAATAAGAGGAAACCTTGAAGGATTATATGACGAAGTAATACCAGAGGGTGAGGTACATGGAAATTATTTTACCTTAATTAAAGAGACCAAAAGACTTGAGGCCATGGTAGCGGATTTACTTAGTTTAAGTAAACTAGAATCTGGGAAAGTAGTATTAGATTTTAAAAAAATTGACATTAAAGCATTACTGCGAGATATAATACGAGTACTAAAACCAATAACAAAAGTTAAAAACATAGAACTAGAATTAATTGATGAGGGTAATTTGCCGGCGATTTGGAGTGATTATGATAAACTTAAGCAACTATTAATAATCTTTATGGACAATGCCATTAAGTTTTCACCTGTTAATAGTAAAATACAGTTAGTTATAAACTCAAAGGAGATTCTTTCAATAACAATAATTGATCATGGTATAGGGATTAGTAAAGAGGATCTCCCTTTTATAGGGGAAAGATTTTATAAAGCAGATAAGGCTAGAGAATACTCAGGTAAAGGTACAGGTCTAGGTATTTCTATTGCTAAACATCTAATTAAACTTTTAAATTGTCAAATGGAAATAGAAAGTCAAATAAATGTAGGAACACAAATTAAAATCAAATTTTTAAATATACAAGAAGAAATTCACTTATAAATTATAAAGTTTCAAGAATAAATCCCCTTATAAAATAGGTGGATTTATTTTTTTTCATTTGACACAATTAGTCCACATTTTAGTCTTTTGCAAATGCTATTATTATGGAAAGCAAACAGGAAAGGATTGATTATATGAGGCATGGGCGTTATATGGGATATGGTTTTTACGGTTCGTATATATTATCTATTTTGGTTATTTTGATAATAGTATCGCTAGTAGTCTTTCTTTTATATAAAAGACGTAAAAATTATTCTTTTGAAAAAAGTTTGGAAATATTAAAAGAAAGGTATGTTAGGGAAGAGATAAATGCTGATGAATTTAGAGAGAAAAGATTTGTTATTGAAGGACTAGAGGAAACAGACTCGGTAGTAATAACACTAGTAGACAGATACGTAAAAGATGATATTACTACAGAAGAGTTTTTTAAAATTCTAGAAGAAATAAAAAGGTAATAAATATGGCTAGGGGGAGTATTATGAAAAACAATAAGTATATAAAATATTTAAGATGGGTAATATTAGGATTTTTTTTGATCGCAGTCACAAGAGAAGCTTATCTTCATCAGGTTTTAGGCGGAGGCGTATCACCTTCAATACATGCATTATGCCCATATGGAGCACTAGAAACCTTTTATAGTTTGATATTTACTGGTACTTTTATTCAAAAGATATTTTCAGGCACCATGATACTTTTGGGAATTACTTTAGTTTTAGTAATAATATTTAGAAGAAGCTTTTGTGGTTTAATATGTCCATTTGGAGCACTTCAAGAATTCTTCGCATTAATTGGAAGAAAGATATTTCATAAAAGATTTATTATGCCGGCAAGAATTGATAAACCTTTAAGATACTTAAAATATGTTGTTTTAGTAGTAACTATATATTTTGCATGGAAAACAGCAGGGCTTTGGATGGATCCATATGACCCATGGGCAGCTTATGGACATATAACAGCGGGGTATGAAAGTTTAATTACTGAATATTTAATAGGAACAATAACATTAGTTATTATTTTGGTGGGTTCAATGCTTTATGATAGATTCTTTTGTAAATACCTTTGTCCTATGGGAGCAGTATACGGTATTGTATCGAAAATTAGTCCAAGTAAGATTGTTAGAGATAAAGATAAATGCATCAATTGTAATATATGTAGTAATAGCTGCCCAATGAACATTGATGTAGCAAAAGCGGACAAGGTAACAGACATAGAATGTATTAGCTGCCAAGCATGTGTACTTTCTTGTCCTAAGGCAGGTGCCCTAGAATATAAAACTGGGGAAAAGACCCTGAAAACTTTAACTGTAATTATAATTGTAGTAGGATTGTTCGGCGCTGGGGTGTTTATAAGTAAAACAGTGGGAATATTTCAAGTAACTCAACCGAAAGTAACAGCGGAATCCGAAATAAATGTAGATGATATTAAAGGGTACATGACTATAAAAGATGTTTCTATTGGAACTAAAATTGAATTAAAAGAAGTATACAAGAAATTAGGAATTCCAGAAACAGTTCAAGAAGACACTAAATTAAAGGAAGTAAGTAACTTTGTAGAAGGGTTTGAAGTGGATGTAGCTAAAGAAAAATTAAAATAATAAATATGGTGATACACGAAACTTTTTCGTGTATCTTTTTTAATTAATTTGTTAAAAATAAATAAAAAAATATTTGATATTTCTATTGCTTTATATTTTATATGTGTTATTATATTATTATAACGTAATATAGCAATATAACAATATAACAATATACTAAAATTATAAATTATTCAGGAGGTTTAAATTATGTTTAATTCAAATGTTAAAGATGTTAATGCAGAAGAGGCGTATAACCTTATAAGTGATGATAAACAATTTGTAATACTTGATGTAAGAACTCAAGCTGAATATGATGATGGTCACATTCCAGGAGCTCAGCTTGTTCCAGTTCAGTTTATTCAATATAAAGTTAATGATCTTAAGCAATATAAAGATAAGCCAGTACTTGTTTATTGTGCATCAGGTGGAAGAAGCCCAAGAGCCGTGGATACTTTGGTAAATAATGATTTTAAAAATATTTATCATCTAAGTCGTGGAATATCTTCTTGGAAATATAATGTAGCAAGATAATTCTACAACGTAGAAAAGTAAAATTAATATGAAAATTTAGGAGAGAGGGGGGAGCTATGGATACAGATTATATGAAATACAGTGAAATTACAGATATACTAAAAGCGCTGGCGCACCCTATTAGGTTGTGCATAGTAAAAAATCTATTAGAGCAAAAGCAATGTAATGTTTCCAATATGCAGGATTGTCTAAAGCTTCCTCAATCTACTGTATCACAACATTTGCAGAAGTTAAGATATGCAGGAGTCATAGAGGGTCAGAGGCATGGCCTTGAGGTCAACTATAAAATTAGAGATGAAAAAATAAAAAAGTTAATAAATTCAATTTTATATTGAGTTAATATAAAATTTATAAGAATACAAGGGGGAATATATATGACAAAAAAAATATTAATCGTAGGCGGTGTAGCTGGTGGAGCTTCAGCAGCAGCAAGACTTAGACGACTTGATGAAAATGCAGAAATAATTTTATTTGAAAGAGATGAATACATTTCTTTTGCAAATTGCGGGTTACCTTATCATATTGGTGAAGTAATAAAACAAAGAGATAAGCTTTTAGTGCAAACACCTGAGAGTATGAACGCGAGATTTAATATTGATGTACGTGTCAACAGTGAGGTAGTTGCAATAGACACTACCAAAAAGGTTGTAACAGTAAATAGTAAAGTTAAAGGAAAGTATGAAGAAAGCTATGATTATTTAGTGTTATCACCAGGAGGAAAAGCAATAAAACCTAATATAGAAGGTATAAACAGTAAAAGAATATTTACTTTAAGAAATATACCAGATACTGATAATATAAAAGCATATGTAGATAAAAAAGGTATTGATAGTGCTGTAGTTATTGGTGGAGGCGCTGTTGGTGTGGAAATGGCAGAAAACTTAAAAGAAAGAGGACTTAAGGTTACACTTGTCGAAGCAGCTCCACACCTAATGGCTCCATATGATACAGATATCGTGTTAACAATTGAAAAAGAAGTTCAAGATAATGGTGTAGAAATAATTTTAAATGACGGAGTGAAAGATTTTAAAGATAATGAAAATAGCGTTGAAATAACTTTAAATAGTGGAAAAAAATTAAGCGCTGATATGATAATACTAGCAATAGGAGTAATTCCTGATACTAAATTTGTAAAAGAAGCTGGAATTAAATTAGGAGCTAGAGGTCATATCATAGTAACTGACAAAATGGAAACTAGTGCAGAGGGAGTATATGCAGTTGGAGATGCTATTGAAGTTGTAGATTTTATAAATAAAACCAATACTGCAATAGCACTCGCTGGTCCTGCAAACAAACAAGGCAGAATAGCAGCGGATAATATAGCCGGACTCGCCACCACTTATAAGGGTACTCAGGGTACTTCAATTATTAAGGTATTTGGCTTAACAGCTGCAGGTACAGGTAATAATGAAAGGACTTTAACAAGACTTAACATTCCTTATAAAGTGATATTTGTTCATCCTGTTTCTCATGCTTCTTACTATCCTGGTGCTATTCCAATGACATTAAAACTTATTTTTAATGATGAAGGCACAATACTTGGAGCGCAAGGTGTGGGTTATGATGGAGTAGACAAGAGGATTGATGTGCTTGCTACAGTTATAAGGCTTGGAGGAACAGTTAATGATTTAGCTGAACTTGAGCTTTGTTATGCACCACCTTTCTCATCAGCTAAGGATCCAGTAAATATGGCAGGATTTGTAGCTCAAAATGTGTTAGCAGGAAGAATGGAAGTACTCACAACAGATGAATTTATGGCTTATGATAGAGAAAATACAACAGTATTAGATGTTCGTACTGAAATAGAATTTGAAAATGGACATATTGAAGGTGCTATAAATATTCCAGTAGATGACCTACGCGCAAGAATTGGAGAATTAGACAAAAATAAAGAAATTATTGAATATTGTCAAGTAGGTCTTAGAGGATATGTAGCTTCTAGAATTTTATCTCAAAAGGGATTTAAGGTTAAAAACTTAACCGGAGGATATAAATCAGTTTTAAGTTCAAAGTTTAAGCCAGGTAAATAGGTCTTTTCCATCAGAAGCATACGAAAGAAATAATAAAACCATGGTAGTGTAGGTAAAACAGAAGATTCAAATGTAAATCTATTTATATAATAATTAAAAAGGAGAGCATTACAATGATAAAAGAAATAAGTGATAAAAGTTTTCATAAAGAAGTAGATAGTGGTGATGTTGCTGTAGTTGTAGATTTCTGGGCACCATGGTGTGGACCTTGTAAAATGTTAGGTCCTGTTATGGAACAGCTTGATAAAGAATATGCTGGTAAGATAAAATTTGTAAAAGTAGATGTAGATAAAAACCCTGAGATATCATCAAAGTATAATATTTCAAGCATCCCTACCATTATGGTATTTAGGAATAAAGTAGTAGAAGACACACTTGTAGGATTTTCACCTAAAAAGGTTTTACAAGGTAAGTTTAAAAAGTATTTATAGGTATTAGTAATATTATAGTATATAAAAAAGTATGGATTATTATTTAAATAATCCATACTTTTTTTACACTAAATTAATAGAAGTAGTAATTTTGTAGAAGATTTTGAAGTAGATGAAGCTAAAAAAGAATAAAAATAAATAAATTTATTTTTATTTTTCTATTGATTTATATATTATATGTGTTATTATATTAATATAACGTAATATTAAGATATAACAATTGATGATCTAGTAAAATAATGTAGCAAGATTATTCTACAACGTAGAAAAGTAAAATTCATATGAAATTCAGGAGAGAGTGGGAGCTATGGATAAGATTATATGAAATATACTGAAATTACAGATATACTAAAAGCATTGGCACACCCTACTAGGTTGTGCATAGTAAAAAATTTATTAGAGCAAAAGCAATGTAATGTTTCCCATATGCAAAATTGTCTAAAGCTTCCTCAATCTACTGTATCACAACATCTACAGAAGTTGTGATATGCTGGTATAATAGAGGGCCAGAGGCATGGGCTTGAGGTCAACTATAAAATTAGAGAAGAAAAACTAATAAAGTTAATAAATTCAATTTTAATAATGAGTTAATATAAAAATTTAAGGGGGAATATATATGACAAAAAAAATATTAATCGTAGGCGGTGTAGCTGGTGGAGCTTCAGCAGCAGCAAGACTAAGACGACTGGATGAAAATGCAGAAATAATTATGTTTGAAAGAGATGAATACATTTCTTTTGCAAATTGTGGATTGCCTTATTATATCGGCGAAGTAATAAAAGATAGAGATAAACTATTAGTGCAAACACCTGAGAGTATGAAAGCCAGATTTAATATAGATGTACGTATCAAAAGTGAGGTAGCTTCCATTGATACAAGCAAAAAGGTTGTAACAGTTAAAAGTGAAGCTAAAGGCACTTATGAAGAAAGCTATGATTATATAGTTTTATCACCAGGAGCAAAAGCAATTAAACCTAATATAGAAGGTATAAATAGTGAAAGAATATTTACTTTAAGAAATATACCAGATACTGATAATATAAAAGCATATGTAGATAAAAAGGGTATTAATAGTGCAGTAGTTATTGGCGGAGGGTTTGTTGGCGTTGAAATGGCTGAAAACCTAAAAGAAAGAGGTCTTGATGTAACACTCGTCGAAGCAGCACCTCATCTAATGGCTCCTTTTGACACAGATATGGTTTTAAATATTGAAAAGGAAGTTCAAGATAATGGTATAAAAATAATTTTAAATGATGGAGTAAAATCCTTTAAAGATAATGAAAATAGCGTTGAAATAACTTTAAATAGTGGTGCAAAAATAACCTCTGATATTATTATTTTAGCAATAGGAGTATTCCCCGATACTAAATTTATAAAAGAAGCTGGAATTAAACTAGGTGCTAGGGGCCATGTCTTAGTAAATGATAAAATGGAAACTAGTGCTGAGGGAGTGTATGCAGTAGGTGATGTTATTGAAGTTATAGATTTTGTAAATAAAACAAATACTGCAATACCACTAGCAGGTCCCGCAAACAAACAAGGTAGAATCGCAGCTGATAATATAGCAGGGCTCGCCACCACTTATAAGGGAACTCAAGGTACTTCAATTATAAAGGTATTTGGATTAACAGCAGCATGTACAGGAAATAATGAAAGAAATTTAACAAGGCTTAATATTGCACATAAAGTTATTTTTGTTCATCCCGTTTCTCATGCTTCTTACTATCCTGGTGCTCTTCCAATGACATTAAAACTTATTTTTAATGATGAAGGCACAATACTTGGAGCGCAAGGCGTGGGTTATGATGGAGTAGATAAGAGGATTGACGTGCTTGCTACAGTGATAAGGCTCGGAGGAACAGTTGATGATTTAACAGAACTTGAGCTTTGCTATGCACCACCTTTCTCATCAGCTAAAGATCCTGTAAATATGGCAGGGTTTGTTGCTCAAAATGTGTTGGCAGGAAGAATGGAAGTACTAACAACAGATGAGTTTATGGCTTATGATAAAGAAAATACAACAGTATTAGATGTTCGTACTGAAATAGAATTTGAAAATGGACATATTGAAGGTGCTATAAATATTCCAGTAGATAGTCTTCGCGAAAGAATTGGTGAACTGGACACAAACAAAGAAATTCTTGATTATTGTCAAGTAGGTCTTAGAGGATATGTAGCTTCTAGCATTTTAGTTCAAAAGGGATTTAAGGTTAAAAACTTAACTGGAGGATATAAATCAGTTTCAAGTTCAAATTTTAAGCCAAACAAAGCTGAACCTGCAGATAAAACAAGAGCTCAGGTTTTAGATCCTGATACTCAAGTTATAAAAGAATCAGTAGATAAAGGCAATGATAGTTTTGATAAACTTCTCGATGCATGTGGATTATGTTGCCCTGGTCCATTAATTCAAGTTAAAGCTAGTATCGACGAGTTAAATGAGGGTCAAATATTAAAAGTAACAGCATCAGACCCTGGTTTTTATGAAGATATTAGAGCTTGGTGTACTAAAACAAATAATGAATTAATGGATTTAAGAAAAGAAAAAGGCATGGTATATGCATTCATCAAAAAAAAAAATAAGCAGTCAACTCAAGTAAATAGATCTTTCCCATCAGATGTAAGTGAGAAAAACGATAAAACCATGGTAGTTTTTAGTGGTGATTTAGATAAAGCCATAGCAGCCTTTATTATTGCAAATGGAGCAGTTGCAATGGGTAGTAAAGTTACAATATTATTTACCTTCTGGGGTCTTAATATCATAAGGAAACCTGAAAAAGTATCTGTTAAAAAAGGAATGATTGATTCAATGTTTGGATTTATGATGCCAAGAGGAAGTAAAAAACTTAAACTTTCTCAAATGAACATGATGGGTATGGGAGCTAAAATGATCCGATCAGTAATGAAAAATAAAAATATAGATTCTCTTGAAGACTTAATAACATTAGCAATTAAGAGTGGAGTAGAAGTAGTTGCTTGCTCAATGTCCATGGATGTAATGGGAATTACAGAGGCAGAGCTCATTGACGGAGTAAAAATTGGCGGAGTTGGATATTACCTAGGTAAAACAGACGATTCAAATGTAAATCTATTTATATAATAATTAAAAAGTATTTATAGGTGCTAGTAATATTATAGTATTTGAAGATATTAAAATTAACTAATTAATTAGTATCTTGTTAAAAATGCCACGTTTCTATAATAATTATAGAAACGTGGCATTTTTATTGAGAGTTTAAATATTTTGAAATCATAGCAACTTGAATTTTAAACCATAATGGTCCATATTTATAAATACATCCTCAAGATGTGTAAAATTAGCACTAGCACAAGTTTTGATCATTTCATCTTTGGATATTCGCTCATTAATAGATGGACCCATTGCAGCTTCTTTTTTCTCCCAGTCAATAACACAAAGCAGTCCATTAGTTTTGAGAACCCTCTTTATTTCCTTGAAATATTTAGGTTTGTCTTCAATTTCATGAATAACATTGCTTATAAAAACATAATCAATTGAAGAATCCTGGATTGGAAAGGAATATTCTTCACTCCTTATGAATTCTATATTAGAAATATTTTTTGCTTTCTCTTTTGAAAATTCAATCATTTCAGGCATTATGTCAAGTCCAATTACTTTTCCTTGTTTTAAAATATTAGCTGCAGGAATGCTAAAATATCCTATGCCGCAACCAATATCAAGCAAAGTTCCTTTATCGCCAATTTGAAATTTTTTCAAAGTTTCCACAGGTGGCATAAGTTGTCTTCGTTTTGGATTATCTAGTTTATCTAAGCTTTTAATATTAAATTTATGCATCTAAACACTCTCCTTTGAACATATCTATATATCCGAGTATAATGATATTATACCATAAAGCTTTTATATTTTAACATGCTTGTTTGACATTAATGTTAATAGGATGTATAACGTATATAATGTAAATGGCATATGACAAATAAAACGGAGGTTATATTTTATGAAATTAGCAATACCTAATAATGGTAGTATGGTGAATCAACATTTTGGAATGAGCAAAAGTTTTGTTATTGCAACTATAGAAGATAAAAAAATTCTAAACATTGAAGAAATATCTTCATCAGAACTCCAACATCAACATCAAGGGTTGGCAGATTTACTTGTAGCGCAGGGAGCAACAGTCATAATTACTGGAGGAATTGGTGCAGGTGCACTTAATGGTTTAAAGCAAAATGGCCTCCAAGTAATAAAAGGAGCATCTGGAGAATATAAAAAGGTAATTGAAGAATATATTAATGGAACGATTGAAGATAAAAATCTAATATGTAATAATCATGGCGAACATCATCACGAATAAAAAAATAGTTCGACTGTACTCTGGCACGTAAATATAATGAAAATACTCTTTCTTGACAATATTTGAGATAAGTAAATTATCCATATTGTAAGGAGGAGTATTTTTATTTATGACAATAATAATGTTTATAATGACAAATATTATTATAATAATGACAACTATAATTGACAAAATAAGAATTATAATTTATACTAGAAATATAGAAGGGAGATAATAGCTATGGAACTTAGAAGTAGAGTTAAGGAATTACGTGCTCGATACAATCTTAGCCAAGGGGATCTTGGAAATTTAGTAGATGCTTCAAGGCAGACAATAAGTCTTATAGAGAGAGGAGATTATTCCCCATCTATTGTATTAGCTTTAAAAATAGCAAAAGTATTAAAAATTAGCGTGGATGAATTGTTTTATTTGGAAGGGGGAGATAACAATGAAGAAGTATAAAAATTTTATAATAGGAATGATTGTATCAGGTCTCATTGGTGGAATGATAGGTGGATTTTCAGATGAATTATCATTAATAAATCTTACTTTTAATGGAAATATAAACGATTATATTTTCAAAATATTTTTTGGCATATCTTCCATCATAGTTGTCTATATAGTTACAACTTTGATTTGTATAAGGAAAGATTATAAAAAAATAGATCTTGATGACATACCAAAAAACATTGAAAGAAAAATAACAAATGCTATACACTACAGTACAGTGCAAGTAATACTAGGATTAATTTGGGATGCTGTTGTAATTAATAAAAATTTTGATAGTAAGTTATTATATTTAATATTGGTTCCTACAGCATTTATATTTATAGGAGGGGGATTACTAAACTTAACAATGAAGTACTATAATTATATATATCCCAATAGAAAATTATATTTGTATGAAAATAAAGCTGGGGAAAAATATTTCCAAAAATTAGATGAAGGGGAAAAATGGATTGCATACAATTGTAGTTATTCAACCTTTGTGAAAATGCAAATAGTTTATTCAGCAGTAATTGTATTATGTATGCTTTTATCCTTGTTTACAAACGTACCAATGATATTACCTATAGTGGTAGGTATAATATGGATAATTGAAATATCAATCTATTCACATGAATCAAAAAAATATGTAGAAAAATAATCAAATACCATCCACATGGCAATTGTCATTTTGAATCATAAGAATTAGAGATTGTAAAAAAAGCCAGTATAATGAAATAAATTATACTGGTTTTTTATATAAAAATATGCTATAACATTTTTACTTATAATGTCATGCTCTTTAAAATATTGAAACTTAATTTATTTTTTTAAATTCCCACTAAAACCTGCTAGTCCATGATTCATATGATATATTGGTCCAAAATTATTTTTTAATAATACATTGACTGCTTTAGGACTTCTACCACCTGATGCACAGTGTACTAAAAGTGGTTTACCACGAAACTTTTCAAGTTCTGAAATCCTTGATGAAATTTCATTAGCCGGCATTAGCTTAGAAGCATTTATATGTCCTGATTGGTATTCACCTTTACTTCTTACATCTAAAACAATGAGACTCTTATTTTCTCTTATAAGCTTAGCAGCTTCCTCACCAGAGACATTTTGTACATTCTTATTAAATTTAATCATTATTTTTGGATACAGTATGTAAGCAAGTGCAAATAATAACACAATTGTTAATACGTTATTCATAATTTATTCCCTTCTTTCAATAGATATAGTATATTTGCTTATATGAATCTTGGTTTTGAAATTCATCCAGAGAGTATATAATATAATGATATTACATACCCCCCATAGGTATATAATATCATTATTTCTTAAAGATTTCAACATAATGTTTACATAATTATTTAATATTTAAATTAGAAAAATTTTATCCCTACCATTTCTAAATGTAGCGAATAATTTCACTGTAATTTTAAAATTTAAACTTAATAATAAAACAATTTAAAATATATTTCAATTTTTAATATTAGCACATTTAGCCATTTTTACCTGTTTAAGACTATAGAGCTTGATTACGGAGGTATGCAAATAATTTGCTAACAAATAAATATATTGACAAATCATTTGTGCACAAGTAATATGAAGCAAGAGAACGTTTACAATTTAGAATATTCAAAATAATTAAGGAGGAATAAGAAATGAGGATGTATGATTATTTAGTACCAGCTGTTAACTTTATGGGAGCGGGCGCTGTAAAAGTAGTAGGAGAAAGAGCTAAAATACTAGGTGGAAAAAAAGCGTTAATAGTAACTGATAAGTTCCTTAGAAGTCTTCCTCTTCCAGATGGAGCAGTAGCGCAAGTTGAAGCTTCATTAAAAGAAGTAGGAATTGGATATGTATTCTATGATAATGTTGAACCAAATCCTAAAGATAGGAATGCAATTGAAGGCGCAAAAATATTCAAAGATGAAAAATGTGACATGATTATTACAGTTGGTGGTGGAAGCTCACATGACTGTGGTAAAGGTATCGGTATATTGGCAACTCATCCAGGAGAATTGTTTGACTATGCAGGTATAGAACTTCTTATAAATCCACTTCCTCCAATTATTGCTGTAAATACCACAGCTGGAACAGGTAGTGAAGTTACTCGTCACTGTGTTATAACAAATACTAAAACTAAGATTAAATTTGTTATAGTTAGTTGGAGAAACCTACCATCAGTTTCAATCAATGATCCATTAACAATGGTTGGAAAACCTGCAGGCTTAACTGCTGCGACTGGTATGGATGCTTTGACTCATGCTATAGAAGCATACGTTTCAAAGGATGCTAACCCTGTTACAGATGCTTGTGCTATCCAAGCCATTAAACTAATATCAAACAACTTACGACAAGCTTATGCTTTAGGTGAAAACTTAGTAGCTAGAGAAAACATGTGTTATGCATCACTTCTTGCTGGTATGGCATTTAATAATGCTAACTTAGGTTATGTACATGCAATGGCTCACCAATTAGGTGGACTTTATGATATGCCTCATGGCGTAGCTAATGCTATATTACTTCCATTCGTTGAGAAATGGAACGTTATTTCAAACCCACAGAAATTTGCTGATATAGCAGAATTCATGGGTGAAAACATACAAGGACTTTCAGTAATGGATGCAGCGCAAAAATCTATTGATGCTATGTTCAGACTTGCAAAGGAAGTTGGAATTCCAGCTAACTTAAGTTCACAAGGAGTTAAAGAAAAAGACCTCGAATACATGGCTGACTGGGCATTAAAAGATGGTAATGCATTCAGTAATCCAAGAAAAGGAAACAAGGCTGACATTGTTGCATTATTTAAATCAGCATTCTAATTTTTGCCTAAATAGAAACATATAACCCCCACTTAAGTGGGGGATTTAAGTAATATTTTATAATGGAATGCAAGATGCTATCAAATAATATTGAATTATTATTTTAAATAATTCAATATTATATTCAATTAGGGGGGATTTAAAATGAAGATTGTTCCGGTTGAAGAGGCAATAGGCATGGTGTTATGCCATGACTTAACAAGAATTGTTCCTGGAGAATTTCATGGAGTGGCATTCAAAAAAGGACATGTTATATTAGAAGAAGACATACCCAAAATGCTTGATATTGGTAAAAAAAATATTTATGTCTGGGAAACAAATGAAACAATCCTTCATGAAAATGAAGCTGGAGAAAGAATAGCAAGAGCAGTAGCAGGTAAAGGAATTCTTTTCACTGAGCCATCAGAAGGTAAAGTGAAATTACTGGCTAAATATAAAGGATTACTTAAAATAGATTTTAAGTCTTTAGAGAAAATTAATATAATTGATGAGGTTATGGTCGCTACGCTACATACTGATATTGTGGTAGATAAAGGAACCAATATTGCAGCGGCAAGAATAATTCCTCTTTTTATTGAAAAATCAAAGATTGAACAAATTGAAAATATTTGTAAAACAGAAAGGCCTATTGTTTGCGTAGCTCCATTAAAAGCTATGAAGGTTGGTATTGTTACCACTGGTAGTGAAGTTTATAGTGGCAGAATAACAGATAAATTTGGACCTGTCATAAAAAATAAAGTTGATAAACTTGGTTGCGAAGTTATAAAACAAATTCTTGTTTCTGATAGTGAGAGTATGATAGTAGATGCTATAAATGAGTTATTGGTACTAGGATCCGAAATGATTATTATTACTGGAGGAATGTCAGTAGATCCTGATGATGTTACGCCAGCAGGGATAAGGAAATCTGGAGCAACTATTATATCCTATGGAGCACCTGTACTTCCAGGGGCTATGTTTTTAATAGCATACTTGGGTGACATACCAGTTTTGGGACTTCCTGGATGTGTAATGTATAACAAAACAACCGTATTTGATCTTATACTTCCTAAAATTGTAGCCGGTGAGCGGATAAAAAGAGAAGATATTACAAAACTCGGTCATGGAGGTTTGTGTACCAATTGTGAAGTATGTACCTTTCCAGCTTGTAGTTTTGGTAAATGCTAATTTTTTTTAATAAAATATAAATAAGACTAATAAATGGATGATACCTTTATAAATTAAGGTCGTATTTTTTAAAATAAAGAAAGAAGAGGGGATTAAAAATGTTAAAGAAAATATTGATAATTAATGGTGTTAAAAGAAATTTAATTGTTAGTCCTGAAACTTCTCTTGCAGATGTCTTAAGAAAACAGTTATTTCTTACGGGTACTAAGGTAGGTTGTGGAAAAGGTGAATGTGGTGCCTGTAATGTAATAATGAGTGGTAAGATTGTAAAATCATGTATACTTAAAATGAAAAGAGTAGCCGACGAAGCTGAAATTACAACAATTGAAGGAATTGGATCACAAGATGATTTACATGATATTCAATTTGCATGGATGATACATGGTGGAGCACAATGTGGATTTTGTACCCCTGGATTCGTTGTAAGCGCAAAGGCGCTTTTAGATCAAAATAATAAACCTACAAGGGATGAAGTAAGAGATTGGTTCCAAAAAACTAGAAACGTATGTAGATGTACTGGTTATCAACCACTAGTAGATGCTGTAATGGAAGCTGCAAAACTGATGCGTGGCGAAGTTACAAGAAAACAATTGTGGCTAAATCTTCCAGAAGGTGCAAGCTTAGTAGGTACTGAGACTGTAAGACCTTCTGCTTGTGCAAAAGTAACAGGTACTTGGGATTTCGGTGCTGATCTTGGTTTAACTCTTCCAGATGATACTCTTCATATAAAACTTGTACAAGCTACAGTATCACATGCAAATATTTTATCTATTGATACTTCAGAAGCTGAAAAAATGCCTGGAGTAGTTAGAGTTTTAACTTACAAGGATGTAAAGGGAACAAATAGAATTAATGGTTTAGCTTTCCCATCTAATAAAGGTGATGGACTTGAAAGACCTATTTTAAACGATAAGAAAATTTTTCAATTTGGTGATGCTATTGCAATGGTACTCGCAGATACACCAACACATGCTGAAGAGGCAGCTAAGAAAGTTGTAGTTGAAATTGAAGAACTACCAGCTTATATGAGTGCACCTGCAGCCATGGCAGAAGACGCTATTGAAATTCATCCAGGAACACCAAATGTATATTTTGAATTAAAAACTGTAAAGGGAACAGAAACTGCACCACTTATGAAAATCTTGCCTAATATTGTTGAAGATGATTTTTATGTGGGAAGGCAGCCTCATCTTCCAATAGAGCCGGATGTAGGATTTGCTTACTTAGATGAAGATGGAAAGTTAATAATTCATTCAAAGAGTATTGGTTTATATTTACATGCTCTTATGATTGCTGACGGTATTGGACTTCCACTTGATAAGGTTAAGCTTGTACAAAATAATGCTGGCGGAACTTTTGGTTATAAATTTAGTCCAACAATTGAAGCTCTACTTGGTGTTGCTGCAATAGATACAGGAAAACCTGTATATCTTGAATTTAGTATGTACCAACAAATTACGTATACTGGCAAGAGATCTCCATTCTGGATGCATTTAAAAATGGGTGCAGATAAAGATGGTAAAATACAAGCATTGGAAACAGATTGGTCTGTTGATCATGGTCCATATTGTGAATTTGGTGATCTTGTTACAACAAAAGGATCGGTATTCATGGGTGCTGGTTATAAAGTAGATAATATTCGTGGAGTTGGACGAACTGTTGCTACAAATCATGCATGGGGTTCAGCTTTCAGAGGTTATGGTTCACCACAAAGTCTATTTGCATCAGAACAAATGGTAGATAAACTAGCAGTTAAGATGGGTATAGATCCACTTGAACTTAGGTATAAAAATGCATTAAAAGAAGGAGAAGTAACTCCAAACGGTTGTAAACTTGATGTATATGTTATTCATCAGTTGTTAGATATGGCTCGTCCATATTATAGTCAAGCAAAAGAAACCGCTAAAGAAAAGAACAAGAATAGTGTAGATAAGAAATATGGCACCGGTATATCACTCCTTTTCTATACTTGTGGGCTTGATGGAGCAGATTCTTCAGAAGTAGGGGTAGAGATTACTAAAAATGGAGTAAGTGTTATTAGTTCATGGGAAGATCATGGTCAAGGTGCAGATATGGGTTCACTTACTCATGCACATGAAACATTAAGAAAAGCTGGTTATAAGCCAGAGGATATAAAATTAATTATGAATGATATGCGTATTACACCAAACAGTGGTCCAGCAGGTGGAAGTCGTTCTAATGTTCTTACTGGAAATGCTACAAGAGTTGCTTGTGAAAACTTACTTGAGGGCCTTAAAAAAGCTGATGGAACATACAGAACATATGATGAACAAATTGCAGAAGGAAAACCAACAAGATATGATGGAAAATGGACTGCACCTTGCGTAGCTTGTGATGTTGAAACAGGGCAAGGGAATCCAATCTCAGTTTATATGTATGGAGTACTAGTTGCAGGAGTAGAAGTAGATATGACTACTGGAAAAGCTCATGTTGATAAGCTAACAATTGTTTCAGATGTAGGAACTATCATAAACAAACTTGTTGTTGATGGTCAGATACTTGGGGGACTTACTCAAGGTATTGGTCTTGCATTAACTGAAGACTTTGAAGATCTTAAAAAACATACAACACTTACTGGTTGTGGTATTCCACAAATTAAGGATGTTACAGATGATATAACATTGGTTTATCTAGAAACTCCAAGACCACTCGGACCTTATGGAGCAGCTGGTGTGGGTGAAATGCCGTTGTCAGCTCCTCATTCAGCAATCATAAGTGCAATTTATGATGCTTGTGCAGTTAGAATAACGCATCTTCCAGCATATCCAGAAAAAATTCTTGCTGGAATTGAAAAATTAAATAAATAATTATATTTAAAGGGAGAACCTAAAGTGAAATATTAGAAATTCATTTTAGGTTCTCCTTTTAAAAAAGTATTACTGGGAAAAAATAGTTTATGAGCTTATTTTTTAGAAATCTATAATAAAAGTGTTAAAAGAAAGAAGAATCCATGATATAATTATATATACTATTAACATACTATTCTAAAGATTTAAACATGGGGGTATAGCGCAGCTGGGAGCGCGCTTGGATGGCATTCAAGAGGCCGGGGGTTCGAGCCCCCCTATCTCCACCATATTTTATTAAAAAGCATTAATCTACTAAACAAAACAATAGAATGATTAAAAATATAAAATTGATTTGTAGAAATCAGAAGATTGGCAGGCGAGAGTTATGAAAAAAGTATTTGCACCGGGGTGTGCCTTAAAGATATACAAACCAGAGTTAGCAAAAAAAGTGTTAGATTTTTTAAATAATGATTTGGGAGATATAGATGAATATCTAATTTGCTGTAGACATAAACCAAATTTAGATAAGGGGACACAAATAATAAATGTCTGTGCTGGTTGTGATAAACGTTATAGGGAACTCTATGAAGGAATAACAACAATTTCACTTTGGGAAGTATTAGCTGAAAGTAAAATATTTTCATTCCCAGATTATAAGGGGAAAGAGATGACTATACTTGATGCATGTCCTACCAGGGATCAGGAAAGAATACATAATGCAGTAAGAGTGTTACTTAAGAAAATGAACATAAATTTGATAGAACCAGAAAAAACTAGAACAAAGGGTACTTGTTGTGGAGATAGCTTTTATGGGGTACTTCCTGTGGCACAAGTTAAGGAAAATATGAAAAAACGTGCTAATGAGATGCCTGCTAGTGATGTTGTTGTTTATTGTGTTTCTTGCTCTAAATCAATGTATATAGGTGGTAAAAAACCAAGATACTTAGTGGACCTTTTATTTGGAGAGGATACAAACATAGGAACTTTTGAACCAGATGATTGGCATGGGCAACTTAATAATTTCATAAATGAACATTAAATGTTGTCTACAATCCTTATTGAATAAGGAATGTAGACTTTTTATGCTTTGATCAATATTTACTTATAATTACTCCAAAGGATGAAGCTTTAATGGCAGGGTTTCCTATTAATACTTTAAGTTCTGATTTTGTGCCATATACTATAGCTCCGAGTACTGGCACATCACTATAGTCTTTATATACTTTATAGTCCTTAAAACCATTAGCCATCATGTCCTTGTACATAACTTTGTATCTTTCTAATTTAGTGTTTTTAAGTAGTTCCATTAATTCAGTATATCCTGTTTGGAAGTGCTGAGGGTTAACATTTATTCCTATGGCATTATACTCAGGTATATAAGCGCAATTAACATCTGATATTTTTGCCAATTGTCTGTGAGCTTTCATATCTTCATTAGTAAAAGCATCTAACCAGTACCAGGATATATTCACCTTATCACCTAGAAAGGATTGTATCTCATAATCTTTGTATGGTTTATTAAAAGATATAGCTAATTCAATTAGCATATCATCTGAAATTTTATCTAAATTACTTAAGTCATCTCTATACCCTTTATAGCTAATTTCAGGGTGAAAGAACATCATGCTTCTATAACCATTTTCAGAATAATTAACAGACCACCCATCTTGCATATTGGGTCCAGAATATCCACCAGCACCTCTAGTTAAAGGGAAGTTAGGAGAATATCCTAAAAATTTCAATATAGGGCTACTGAGAGAATAGCCAAATATAGACTGCCTTTCTGCTACTACTACAGACTTATAACCTACAGTTTTAGATACCCTATAAGTGCCTTTACCGCCTAAAAAACCAATATTGTCTGTGGATTGACTTATATAACCATTTGGTACAGTTAATTTAATAAATTCCTGATTATCTTTGAACTCTTGTTCACTCATTTTTATGCTTATTTTAGTATTAAAATAAGAACCAATAGTTATTACGATGATTGTAACAACTAAAGATATTATAACAGTCCTTATTGTTGATTTTAGTTTACCTTTTTTAATCGCTTTATTTAAATTCTTCTCATTAAATAGTTCATCTAAATCATCATTCATTTTTTAACCACTCCTTTTCAAATTCTTTTCTAGCTCTATATAGGTAAGTTTTAATTACCGTTTCTTTAAAACCTAAAAGTAATCCTATCTCCTTATAAGAAAGCTCCATTTCGTATTTTAAGATTAGCAGATCCTTATTTCCGTCTTTAAGTTTATTAAGACAGTTTTTAACTTCATACCGTCTTTCATTTGACAATAGGTCTTCTGTGAAGTCATCTTCTTGTAAAAGATTATTAAAAAATTCTAATTCATCAATACTAGTCAGATATATTTTTTTGTGCTTTTTAATTCGGTTTCTAAATTCATTAATGGCTACCATAAACAACCAGGAGGAAAGCTTTTCTTTGGATATGCCATCCATGTATTGTATTGCCTTTACAAAGCTATCTTGAATAATATCTTCAGATTCTTCTTTTGTACATCCATTTTTTATTAAATATCCAAATATAATTTTAGATTGTCTTCTATATAAATCTAATAGCAACTGGCTATCCATCTTTCCCTCCTTTTGCCCTAGCGTTTAAAGTTCTTTATACTAATAAGACAATTTTATCATTAAAAGGTAAACAAAGTTATTACAAAAAATAAAAAACCTAGCAATTAAGCTAGATTTTTGATTCAGTAATGATTTTATTTAGTTTCTATCAAGTATACAAATGTTAAATCACCTATTACTTTGGAAACTGGTTGTGGTGAAGTCAATCCCTTGGGAGTGGCGCCATTATAAAAAAACAAAGCATTATTTGTTGGATCATTTCCACTGAGTGCTTCATTTGCAGCCTTCACAGCACTTTCACTTGCAGGTTTATTAATGCTACCATTTAGTACTGGGGTAAATTCATAATTGCCATTTGTTTTTTGATTAATAACGGCACCTATTGAATTTGGAAAGAGGTTGTGTTGAACTCTGTTTACAACTACGGCGCCTACAGCAACCTGAGCAGCATAAGGTTCTCCTTGTGATTCTGCAGTTATTAATCTAGCTAGCATATTCAAATCGCTCTCTGTATATTTTATTGCAGCAGGTTTAACTTGTGCTACAGTAGATATAGTTGTTACAGGAATTTTGAGAACTTGTCCTGGAAAAATAAGATCGTTCAAGTTGGTATTAGCTTCCCTTAAATTACTTAATGATGCTCCAAAAGTTTTCGCTATTACAGATAAGCAATCACCAGATTTTACGGTATAAGTTTTAGTTGTTAATGTATCTGCAAATACACTTTGTGATGTTATTATTGGAATACCGATTGTTAACACTGAGGTTAAAAGAATAGTTTTAAAAGTTTTAAATTTGATCATTATGTATCCTCCTTATGCCTCCCAGGTTAGTTGACGGGTTAGGGTAAGAGGTACCCCGCTTTATTATAAAGCTTCACCCCAAAATTAAATCCCCGGTACTTTCTTTGAAAGATTCGGCCTTCAACATAGTAATACAATAATAATAAAAAATCAATGTAAGTACTTTGAAAATCTGTGTAAAGTTATAGGGTTCACTTATTTAGAGGTTTCTTTTATAGCTTTAAATATAAGTTTACCTGCCATAATGGGTCTCTCTAGTAAAAATAGATGTCCATAATTTTTTAGCAAAATAAAATTTCTGCATTTAAAACATTTAATTGTTTTAAGCATTTCTGCTTCACTAAAGAAAAAATCATTTTCACCTATAAGAGCAATAATATTTTTGTTATTTTCTAGCAGTATTTCATTTTTAGAAATTTCGTTCATGCTATCACATTGCAAAAAATCTGAATAGCAAGAAATAGAAAATGTAGACATCCAGTTTGGATTTAGATATTTAATATACCAAGGCGTTTTGTTTATACAATTCTTCTCCATTAGCGATTTCGTATTAAATATTTTAGTTTCTTCATTGTATAAACCCTTAATAACTTCCTTATCATATCTTGTGAATCTAGCGCTAGAAATTAACACGCAAAGGGCTATATTATCATCTAATAATCTTCTATTAACAATATTTAACAGCGTCATGCCGCCAAGTGAATAACCAAGCAAGGTAATCCTGCGAGAACAATGATTTTCTTTCATTAACTGTTTAATTACATTTACCTGGAAATCGACTAAATCATTTCCATCGGTTAAAGATTCTCCCTCGGTTAAAGAGTTCCAAAGTCCATGTCCAGGTGTGTTAATTATAATAACTTCAGTTTCCTTAAATTGATTTGCAAATAAAAAGTAATTTGATGCATTAGTACCTGACCCAGTAAGAATTATAACCGTATTGTTTTTGGGATATAGCAACGCCTTTTTCATACAAATAACTTTTTTATTGTTAATTATTAGACTAATTTTTTTAAGCCAAACACTCACAGGAATTCACCTCTTTTTCAATCCACTCTTTATATTAATCAACTAATAATCATAACTTCTCTTTACGTTTTCCATATTGTATATATTATTATACTAAAGAAGCTACATATACATAAAATATGTTGCTTCTTTAGTATTGAATTATTATGATTCAAGAGAGTAAAAATTGCCAACTATTTTTACCTACAATTCCATCAGATAATAACTTGTTAGTCCTCTGATATTTTGTAACACACATTTTCGTTTCAGCCCCATAATAGCCATCAATATCAGCATTAACCCTATATTGCAGGTATCTTACGGCTATTTTATTTGTAGTGCTGTTAATACTACAAACAGGTTTTTTCATAATATTTGTTATTGCATTTAAAGTATTTTCACCACATAAGCCGTTAGTTGTAATACCTATTATATTCTGAAACTTATTAATGCTACTAGTAGTAAGTGGTCCACTGAATCCATCTGCCACTAAAACATTATTATTGACATCTTTAATTTTAAGCTTATTTAAGCAGCTCTGAATATATTTGATGTTTTCCGAATTACTACTAATTGTACTTTTAAAAATGGGTGTTACATCATAAATATAAAGCTTATTTTGCTCGATTATGGAAATAAGCTTTTTAGGGTACTCAGTATCAGTGCAGTAACCAGAGTTATAGACGTTTTGGCAGGCCTCCTTGTAATCTTTAGAAGTTATTACAGACTTGTACCTACTGTAGCTTAAAAGTTTTCCATGGTCTAGTAAGCTATCACCTATTGTGTCATACTTTCTAAACTTACATACCATGGGAGTGCTTATTCCATTTATCAATTCATGTGTGCCAAGTTCTTGAGCTTCGTATCCACAGTCTTTTGTCCATTTGATACCAAAGATGTTATTACCTTTTACATACTGTAACCAACCTGTTTCTAGTATGGCTTGGGCTATGGTTAATGAAGGTAGGATCTTGTATTTTTCATAGGATAGTAAAGCTCCTGGGATAAGGTCTTTTATTATTTGGATTTTGTCCACTTATAATTCCTCCTTTATGGGTTTAACTTATATATATGGAGGAAAGGGGAGGTTTTGAAATTAACACTTGACTTAATTTTTTAAAAATAGTACGATAAGTAAAAATAATAAATTGAAAATTAAAAAAATTGCATAATTATTATGATTAGAATTCATTTTTAAAAAATACTAATAATATGTAATTAATAAAAAATAGAAAGTGAGGTTAATAATGAAAAAATCATTTAAAACTCTTTGTATACTTATGACAGTAGTTGTAACTGGTTCATTAATTACTGCTTGTAGTAGTAAAGGCATAAAAATCGGTGTTGCAACAGGAACTACATATGAAGAAAAAGCAAAAGAATATAGTAAAATAACAGAAATTAAGTCATATAAAGATGATAATTTAACCCTGCAGGAACTAGCAAACAAAAGAATTGATGGCGTAATAACAGACAAGCTAGTTGGTCTCTACGCAATCAACCAAGGTAATTACAAGAATTTAACAACTGTAGGAGAGTTGATATATACAGAAACATGTGCAGTTGCTGTTAGAAAAGAGGATGACAGTCTTCGCCAAGCTATTAACAATGCTATAGCTACAATAATCGCAGATGGAACCTATGCAAAATTCAGCAATAAATATTTCGGAAAAGATATTCTTGAGGGAATAAAATATGAAAAAACAATTCCAAATGATGTGCCAGCAAAAGATGGTAGTTTGGCAAGGGTACAAAAGGCAGGCAAAATCACTTTTGCTTTGAGTGGGGCTTATCCACCATTTAACTTTTTCTCACCAGATGACAAACTAATAGGCTTTGATATAGATATAGGAACAGAGGTAGCTAAAAGATTAGGTGTTAAGTATGTGCCTGTAACTACTGACTGGACTGGAATTTTAGAGGGACTTAGAAGTGGACGTTATAATGCTATTTTCGGTAGTATGGCGGTCACTCCCGCTAGACTTAAAGTTGTAGATTTTACCGATCCATATTATTATTCAGGTGCTCAACTAATTGTAGCTAAAGACTCAAAGATTAAAAGTATAGAAGAGTTGAAGTAGGGGTTCTACGCTTAAAAACCCTTAAAGGGCAATGATGTATGAATCATTGCCTTACCCATTTTTATATCTTACATTTTTTTAAGATATTTATTCCATCTATAATAAATATTAGTGCATAGTAAAACTATAATAGCTATGTTTGTAAATATAAATATTTTTATGGGGAATGTATATCTTGTAAAAAAATATACTATAGTCATTAATAAGAGAATTGCTCCCATAAGCATCATATTATCGCCTGTAATTTTGCACACTACCTTTGGGTCATCTCTTGAACTATCAAACCCTGAGATTATATCAGCCATATTTTAAATCTATTAATGAATGTAGATAGTCGTTGTACTAATGCTTTCGTTCAACAAATAAGGAAAAGTCTATCTATATTGGAGAGACATTTATCAACTGCGAGAGGTACTGAAAAAAGCTATATATAAGCTAATATTAATCCAAAGTATGCACAGTTCACTGTTACAATATTAAGAACATACTATAATTTCTGTCAAGAAATTAAGACACTCAATGGAGAACATGATACACCTGCTCAAAAACTTGGAATTGATAATAAGATTTATACTGTTTATGATATTCTATATTTTAAATAAGAATATATTTAATTTTTAATAGTTATACGTATAAAACCCTATAATTAATATTAATGTTATAATATAGCATATATAAAGTATAATTTAATGTACGTTTGTAATAAATATGCACTAACTACTAAATATTAATAGGAGCGTCAAATTATGGATAAAGGCGATGGGCATGATAGAGAAGATAAACGCAAAATAGAAGAATATAAAAAAAATCCAATGGCTAATGTGGCAGATTCAATGAACCGTAAAACGGTTGGTGATTTAAGTCAGTTAACAAAAGGAGGTTGCCTTACAAGGATCATCACATCAGTTATATTTATTGTAATAGTGTATTTTATCGCTCGATAAATAAATCATAATTAAGTAAATTAAAATCATTAAAAACTGACCTTTTTTAATAAGTGGTCGGTTTTTGTGTGTTTACAACCTAAACCTTATCTAATATAACCAATTTTTACTGTTTGATAATAAAAACCGCATAGAATTTCATGCGGTTTTTATTTAATAGTATTATTTTTTATTACTTTTTATAATGTGATTTACTATGCGATTTCATATCTAATTCATAGGTTTTGCAACTCAAAATAAACCCCGTTGTAGTTAACATGCCTAGTCTTTTCTTTATTTATTTGTTTTTTTCTCACGCAGCACAAAATAATCCTTTAAAGTTACTACTTCTGATAACATATTATCATTCATTTTTTAGATAATTCCATTAATTTTTGACCAAAAGTCATTTTGAAATCACTATGCCTTATATTAAATTAAAAATTATGTGGTAATTAAATAAAGATTTCTAAAGTGTAACAAGTTAAACAGAAATTTTCAGCTTAAATTTTGATGTTAGAGATCTAATAACTACACCTTTTTATTACCTTTCATATATCCTTTTAAATATTGATATGTAGATGGTAAATCTGTTTTTTCTTTAATCAGCGAATTATTATTCTTGAATGAAACTTTACTATTCTCTTTATGGTCACTCTGAAACTCTGTAATTGTCTTTATATTTTCTCCTATAGTTTCAAATTTTATAGAAATCTTTCTTAATTCTGTTTCGAGTATAGTTACTTTACTTTCAAGCCTTGACTGTCCTTCTAATAATTTAATTAATATATCTTTTATTTCATTGTCCAATGCTCTCACCTCATATTTTAATTATATCATATTAACTATTAGGTCTAATTTTAAAATGCCATGTTATCATTGATAATGCAAATGTTTATTCACTTTTAATTCTTGGGAATTAAGTAAGAATATTGTTTAAGATAATTTTAACGTCGTTTTTATATTCCTACGAATGGCATATACACTCATTTTCTTTGTGTATTTACCCTTTGCCATCATATCAAAGATAAAATAAACTGTTGATATCATATATCCTATACCGGCATTTTTAGTAAGAGAAGCAATAAACAATCCTAATCCACCTAAACAAAGCTCATTCTGAAAATCGTTTAGAGGCTAAATTAAAGCAATATTCAAAGTATGCTTTACATATTGACATTTGTTATAAAAAAAATTTAAACTAAGAATGTAACTCAATGTTACACTTCGTCTATTTTTACTCTTAAAATTTTGTTCTTAACTTTTACTGCATATTTTAATTCATATGCTGGTACACCATTATTAATTGCTTCTGCAATTTCATCCATTTCCATTTTTATCTTTTCTTCATCAACATACCAACCAAGTACAATTGATTCTTCTCCCCAAAATGCTCCGCTATTAATACCAATCAACCAATATTTAGGCTCATCATTTTTTGCTTTGTACATTACACGTGACGCTAAAACTTTATAGCAATTAACAATTGATTTTCCATCATATGATTTAATAGTAATTTTCCCCGTTGGTATAATTATAGTGTTGGATAAAGTATTGTTGTTTTCAGTGAACTTTATCTCACCTAACATCAAATAATCTAAAGATACATTAAGTTTTTTAGATAATACAAGCAATTTTTCCATTTCTGGATAACCACTTCCCTGTTCCCATTTAGAAACTGCTTGACGACTTACTCCAATTATTTCTGCTAACTCTTCCTGTGAAATATGTTTTTCTTGTCTAATTGATTTTAAATTATCTGCAAAACTCATGACTTTCTACCTCTTTTCTTTATTATTATGTGTAAATTATAATAGATTTTACACTAAAATAACACCAATCTACATTTGCAAACCCGCAACTTGTATTTGCATTGTTCATAAATTGTATGAAAAAATCATTTATCCATCAATTATAAATTCTGTTATTAGTATTTGTAAAATAATATATGTACACAGAACACTCGATATAGTTGTGGCTAAAAAACAGGTTTCGACAGATATTATTACGAAAAAATAATTAAAAATGGAGGAATTTTATGAAAGGAATAGATATATCTAGTTATCAAGTAAATGTAGATTTTGTAAAGGTAAAAAACAGTGGGATAGAAATAGTTTATATTAAAGCCACTGAAGGAATCACGTACACTAATCCTTTGTTAAATTCACAATATAATGGAGCAAAATCTGCTGGACTTAAAGTTGGGGTTTACCATTTTTTACGAGCAAATGATCAAACATTAGAAGCAAAACATTTTTTAAGTGTTATAAATGGACTTTCATCAGATTGTAAATATGCTATTGATGTAGAATCGGAATCTGGTATAACCATAACGCAAATAATTTAAATAATTCTGTCAAAAATATACCATTGTGGGTGGCACATTATGGAGTATCAAAGCCGGATGCAATTAGTTATATAGGATTTCAATATTCAGATTCTGGGATCGTAAACGGAATAAGTGGACCGGTAGATTTAGATGAATTTAGTTCTGGTATATTTCTTAGTTCAGTTTCACCTGTACCAGTTAGTTCAGTTGTAAAATCATTTCAACATGCTACCAATTTAGTTGGATTAACAGATAAAAATAGGGACAAGCTTGTTGAGGATGGTATCAAAGGTACGCATACAAATGAAGTTATAGCTAAGGTATTGGTTACTAAGGGAGCTCATAATGAACTTGCCCGCTTCATACAGCAACGACTTGTTTCATTAGGCTTTAGCGTTGGTAAAACTGGAACTGATTCATATTTTGGACCTAACACATTATTAGCGGTTGAGAAATTTCAGGCTTCAAGAGGTTTAAACCAAGATGGGATTGTAGGTCCATTAACTATTACTCAACTTTTAAAATAATTTAGGGTATAAAGGTATTATAGCAAACAAGAAATGCCGTGAAAAATAAAATTTCACGGCATTTCACTAGGACTTGTAACTTGCGATTTCTAATTTACTTTTATGTATTATAAATATTTTTTATAAAATCTCTTTTTTCTTTCTAGTATCTACAAAAATCATTGCAGATAAAATAATACATATAGCTGAAACTGTATATTCCTTAGTTCCAAACCCAACCAGTAACCCTATTGTACATAAAAAAAGAAAAAATATGTCTACAAATTTCATTTTCTTCATTCAAAACATCTCCTCTTTATTTTATAGATTAAATTTATTATTATTTTTAGTATATTCCCTTTTGTAATATTATACAATGAATGTTTTTATATGTTATATCGTAAAATTTGAAAGTATTAGCTGTAATTTCAAAAAATAATAACTTTGGTATTTAAGAAATATCTTTTTAAATATATATATATCAAATTTTAAGTGCTGACCTATATTCATTTCCTACTAACGGAAAAGCAAAAGTAATCTTCATCAATAATATTAAAATCTAAAAATCCATATCTTTTAGAACACTCTAATAGAAGTTCATTACTTGGAATAGGCTCCTTTTTATCTGGAACATGCCCAATTCTTTCGTGATGCTCTTTCAATCCTTGTCTTGTTTTAGAATGAGCAATAATAAATGTGCCACAACTACTTAAATTATTATAAGCATTCTCAAAAACAGCCTCCAAATCATTGAAATGTGGAATACTATTAAAGATGATAATATAATCAAAAGGTTTTTCAAGCAATAGCTTAGTTTCAAAATTACCTTGTCTGACATCTCTATATGGATAGTAATAAAGAAATTCTTCTATCATCTTTTTTGAAATATCTATTCCAACATATCGAGATAGATTTCTGTCTTTGAGAATAGAATAAAGTATACCAGTACCACAAGCTACATCTAAAACGGAGCAACCTTCTTTAATTTGAAATTTTTTTATAATACTACTGGCTATTTCATAATTTATTATAGGCATATTTTTATTCCAGTCTTTAGCCATTTCATTAAAAAAGGTTTTATTACTATGACTGTTCATGAGTTACCTCCAAAATGTAATGAGTGGGCAAGAATACTAATGTTTGTTAATATATTCAATGTATTTATTTACCATAGAGATTACTTTTTTTATACTATCAAAAACAATTTTGTCTTGTATTTTATCATATTCGTGAACTAATCTATTTCTCATCCCAGTACAGGGTGCTAATTCTGTTGCAAAGTTGATTGGGATAACACCTAGTTGCCCAATAATCTCAAATGAAGAATAGTAGTCTTTAGATGGTATATGATTCATTTCACTAATTATAATGGAATTTATATCCACCATATTTTCCACAATAAGTTGGATTAACCTTTCGCCAGTTCTTTTTATAAAATAATTTGAAATATATTGCTCATAGTTATATTCTAAAAATGGTTCTAGTTCTTCAATATATTCAGAAAGATTTATTAATTTTCGGCGGATTACATTTGTGTATACCATTTCTTTCACCTCTTATAAAATTTGTTAAATACACCTTTTCTAATATTCTAAACTTCTTCGTATCATTGTATTGTTTTATAGTATTTAAGTAAAACTCTAGAAAAGTTTCATCCGTTTGGCAAAATAATATTTTGTAATTGGATATTATTTCGAATTTTAAAACAGGATCACCATGATTCAAAATTGAAACATCAATGATGTTTTCTTTGAAAACTTGCATTAAGTCTTTTATTATCTCTTCAAAATTATAGGAATCATCTTTTAATAGTATTCCTAAATCTATATCGCTTTTAATATTACTATTACCAGATGCCTGAGATCCATATAATAGGACCATTTTAATTCCATGCTTTAAACATGTATCTTTTAATTGCTCTAAATTATAATCCATATAATCCACCTCATTTTCTTGACTTAAAATTAATAAGTATAAGTCGTTACTACTCGTATCTCACTATTCATTATAACCTAATTATAGGCTTTTTATATGGTTTATTCAAAGATTTAGAATGAGAATCATCATTGTTTTTCCAAAAATGTGTAAAACACATTTGATACCTTTGCTTTTGATTTATATAATACAGGTGTAAAGACTTTTTTACACCTGTATTATATTGGAGGTGTTATTTAAATTGAAGAATGGGATTAAGGAATATAGAGAAAAAAGCAATATGTCGCAAGGTGAACTGGCTAAAATATGTAATGTAAGTAGGCAAACTATAAATGCAATTGAAAATAACAAGTATGATCCGAGTTTGCAATTAGCTTTTGATATTGCAGAAAAATTGGGAGTTAGAGTTGATGTGTTATTCATAAGTAAGGGGGGGGAGGAGTAATGAATATTAAAAAAATAATTATAGCTATCACTGGAATTGCCACACTAATTGTTATTGATTTTACAATTTATAAAGGCCTTTTTGGGAAAGAAATTGGATTTAGCGACGTTACTTCAATTAGTATAGCATTTATGATGCTTTTTTCGGCTATTACTTGGGGAAACAAAAATGAAGATGATGGAATATTACAAGAAGAAGAACTCGGCAAGAAAATTACTGATGAAAGTTCTAAAATTGGTTATTTTATTCTTACCGGTTTTATTTTTATAGCAGTTATAGTAGATAAGGTTATAAGTGGTACTTTTAATATGGTATTAGTAATTTTACTATCCTTAGCAATGATGACATTACCATTAGTTGAGTTCATTATTTCAAAGAAATATCAATAAAACTAATAATGTTTTTATTTGTATATAATTATACAAATAAGTGTAATAAGCTCAATAAACCCGTCTCTTGAATGTAAAACTTGTACAACAATAGCTATATTTGTTATAATTATAGCAAATATAGTTATTAAAGGAGATAAAATATGCTTTTTGTACAAAATCTTATTAAGAAATATGGTAAGGAATTAGCTGTAAATAACATTAGTTTTCAAGTTAATGAAGGTGAAATTGCTATTTTATTGGGACCAAATGGTGCTGGGAAAAGTACCACAATAAAATCCATTGCTGGATTATTAAAATACGAGGGATACATTGAAATTTGTGGGCATAAAAACAAGAGTATTGATGCAAAAAAAATATTTGCCTATGTACCAGAAGTTTCAGCAATGTTTGATCTGCTTACAGTTTATGAACATCTAGAATATATAGCTGCGGCTTATGGAATAGAGGATTATAAGACTGAGGCTGAAGAATTACTAGAAAGATTTGATTTAAGTGATAAGAGAGCAAAACTTGGGAAAGAGCTATCCAAGGGTATGATGCAAAAGGTAAGCATTTGTTGCGCCTTATTAATAAAGCCAAAGGTGATATTATTTGATGAGCCCTTAATGGGACTTGATCCTAAAGCAATAAAAGAGCTAAAAAAAGCAATTTTAGAGCTCAAGGAGAACGGCGCCTCTATTCTAATAAGTACACATATAATAGATAGTGTTGATGATTTCTGGGACAAGGTATTGATAATGAAAAAAGGGAATATAGTTCTATCCGGTACAAAGCAAGAGCTAATGAGTAGAAATGAGACATTAGAGGAACTCTTCTTTGACGTAACGGAGGATAAATAATGAAGCCATTACTTTATATATTAAGGAAATCTATAAAAAATTGGATACTTCAATTAAAGAAGAAACCGGTAATGCTTATTTTGTATATTTTATTTTTTATAATTTTGTGTGTAAGTTTATTTTTTAATAAAGGTAATGGTAGCGAAAAAACTATATTAGATCCTTTTTTATATACAACTATTGTAGGGGTTGTTATATTAATATTTACGGCGCCGGACCTCTATTCCTCGATAAATAATGGTGCCACTTTTTTTAGAGGTGCAGACATAAATTTTGTATTTACATCGCCCACTAGTCCTCAAAAGATTTTAATATATGGATTTTTAAAACAAATATATTCTTCATTTATAGCAATATTTTTTATTTTATTTCAAGGATATACCATTAGTCGGTTTAGTAATATTAGACCTTATGGACTAATGATAATTATGTTTGGATTATTCATCATGCTTATTTTCACCTCAATATTAAAAATATTATTATATTCTATAGCTTCTAAAAGTAGGAAAAATAAAGTTATCTTAAGAAATACCTTTAAATTTTTAGGAGTAATTATAATAATAAGCTACTTTATAGAATTATATATAACTAAATCACCAGTTAAGGCCATTATGGCACTTCTAAATAGTTCTGCCATTCCATATATTCCGGTGTACGGTTGGGTAAGAGAAATTATAATGGCTTCAATGAATGGTATTGGCTTTATATTTTTTGTTTATATAGCTCTGATTATAGCATCTGGCGCTCTTTGTGGTTATATAATTTATTCTATGAAACTTGACTATTATGAAGATGTGTTAGGAACAACAGAGCTTAAAGAAACAGCTATTGCATCAATCAGGAGTGGTGAGCGAGTAATTGTGCAAACAGGTAAAAAAACTAGAACACGCAAAGTCGAGTATACTAGAAAAGGTAAATTTGCTTCTGCTATCTTTTGGAGACAAATATTAGAGTATAAAAAGACTGGCTTTGCGCTTCTAAACATAGCATCTGTTTTTTACGTTATTATAGCAATTACTGCTGGATTCTTTAGCCCTGTAAAGGATTTAGCAGTAATTTTAGCTGGTATGATATATCTTCAATTGATTTTTAGCTTTACTAGCAAGTGGCAAAAAGATTTATCCAATCCATATATTTTTATGCTGCCAGATCATGCATTTAAAAAAGTCATCTATTCAACTGCAGTTGATAATATTAAAAACGTTATTGACGGATCTATAGTTTTTATAATAACAGGAATATTATTTAAAAGTAGTATAGTTCTTATTCTACTTAATATAATAGCTTTTGCATCAATAGGTTCGCTTTTCATCTATGGGGGAATTCTTACTAAAAGGATGTTAGGTGGCGGTGATAACGTAATGTTTACAGCCATTATGAGAATTCTTCTTTTAGTATTAATAGTAGCACCCGCTTTAGTTCTTATGGGTATATTATACAACTCTTCTAGTGGTTTTATGGGAGTATTCATAGCTTACGTCTCATTCATAACCTACAATCTATTATTTAGTGGCTTAATATTATTCTTAGGTAAGGGAGTATTTGAAAATATAGAGCTCTAAATTAAAAAAAATGCTCATGTTAATATAACATGAGCATTTTTTAGTGAATAAAGGTAGATAAATTGAAAAACCATAAATGTGGCTAGCAATATATATTATATTAAATGCAATATATACTTTACATTTAGAATTATATATATTATAATTCTAGTACAAGGAGGTTTTGCGATTGAAGAACAAACGTATGAAAATTGCCCGTGTAGAGTGCGACTTGTCACAGGAACAACTAGCGGAAAAGGTGGGGGTTACAAGGCAGACTATTGGTATGATAGAATCAGGCAAGTATAATCCTTCACTTAATCTTTGTATTGCCATGTGCCATGCATTAAATAAAACATTAAATGATTTATTTTGGGAGGAATGAAAATGAAAATGGAGAAATTTAAAGATGAGAGGGTTACACATCAAAAACGTAAAATAACTAGCGGTGCATATCAATTAGTTTCTATCTTTTTATTGCTTTCTATATTGTATAAGCAATTTATATTAAATGAACCTTTTAAATCATATATGACCGAATTTATTGCATATTTCGGTGGCTCACTCTATATTGTTTTAGGAAATATCATGAAGGGCGATGACGTATACGGTAGTAATTCTGCTGGTACAAAAAAACATAAAATGAGATGGTTTTTACTCACTAGTTTGGTTTCAAGTTCATCAATTACGTTGGTTCTAGTACTGCAAAATAACACAAGATATTCAGAAAATGTAGGAGATATTATCATTATGTTTTTGAGTGCATTTGTTTTTACACTATTAACAACTTTAGGCCTTAGTTGGTTTTCGAAAAAACGTGCTGATAAAATCACAAAACAAAATGAAGAGGAGGACATATAAGACATGACAAAAGATAGTGCCACCCACATGGCAAGTGGCGTCTTTAAATCACTATTAATAATTAAGCTCTTTTGACGCTTTTAGAGCTATTATGCTTAATCTCCGCAACAATAAAAACAAGTAAAGGTATTATAATTTCAAAAGGTAAGGAATAATACTGAAATATATTCGAAATCCAGAAATTCAGTTCCATGGTGCTTTTAGTCACAAAGAAAGAGAAACTTAATATTAGAAGAACTACAGGGGTTGCAATAAATTTATAATCATCGAATCCAAAAACCTTTGAAATTCCATTGCAAACTGCAAAAGTAGCAATACTTACTTTAATAAATGCACATACTAAAAACACAATAATTACTGTCATTTCAAGTCTTTGAAGAAATCCAAGTCTAATAAGGCTTACTGACATGGTAGAATGGAAATATAATCTAGATACAGTTCCATTACCTAATACTAAAAGATTTCTTAACACTGTTAGAATTATAAGTCCCCCACCTATGAGTAAACCCACAATAAATGTTCTTTTGTAATTTTTCACTTTAGATATATTTGAAAATACCATTGCAAAAACTACGGTTTGACCGAAAGGATAAGCAAAACTTGAGAAAACACCATTAAACAACGTTGCTAAACCATTGTTTAGTATAGGTTTTAATCTACTAATATCCATTTGTGTAATTGATAATACAGGCACAATCATAACTATTGGAATTATAATCCAAGAGAATAATTCGGCCCATCTTCCTAAGACTTCAATACCAGCTTTTATACTCCATATAACTAACATAGCAAAAAAAATCAATGGAACTATCACAGGGGTATCAGGAAACACTAAAGTATTAGTGAAATCCGCTATGACTCTAAAAATCATGGCAGCATCATGAAAGAAAAACCATATCATTAAAATACTTAAAAATTTCCCCATGAACTTTCCCATGACAATTTGAAGTATATCAAAAAAATCTTTACCAGGATATAAAGATAATATTCTAGAAAACATAAGTACCAATACAATAGAAAATGGAATAGCAATAATTATTGCAATCCAGGCATCTTGTTTCGCTTGGTTTCCAGCTCCGAGCAAAAGAGAATTCCCAAGTAGGAAAAGTATTATTAATATTGTTGCTTGTCTTTCTGAAATTGTTTCATTTTTCATTTATTCCTCCTACACCAGTTACTGTCATCAACCATATATATTTATTTTAACCAACATATAGATATCCTACACTCATCTTTTTATATATGTTTTTTGCCATATTTTTTTTGTATGTTATACTTTGGTAATTATTATATACTTTAACTAAAGTAAGCTATATGGAGGCCATTTTTGTTTTATAAAGAATGGGAATACTATTTTGTGGCTGTTTTTATAGTTATAGCATAAATATGCTCAATTTTAGCGCTATTTCTTTATAAATTATATAAAAAATGATTGAAAATAAAGGAAAGTGTAATTTCATGAAGAATATACTAAGTTTGTATTATTATTTATTGTGAGGTGGATTATTTATATGATAATGAAAAAAAATTTATTTTGTTGCATCATTGTATTATCGTTATTGATAACGGGTTGTTCATTCTCTTCAAAAACGGATTCTAGTTCTAATACAAAGCAAACAAAAACATTACCAGCTAAAAAGGATAAAACTTTAACAATTGCTGGGTCTGGATCGAATTTACCAATAACTCAAAAATTAATAGATGGATATGCAAAGAAAACCGGTATAAAGCTAAAAATGGCCAAAAGTATCGGTACAGAAGGCGCAGTTAAGGCCTTGCAAGCTAATCAATTGGATATAGGTTTAATTTCCCGTCCCTTAATTGAAAGTGAAAAACAAGCAGGCTTAATACAAAAAAGATATGCTCGAATTGCGATTGTACTAGGAGTAAATTCTCAAGTTCCCGATGAAACTATTACATCAGAAGATTTAGTCAAAATTTACAATGGCACTAAAAACACATGGAAAAATGGTGAACTAATTATAGTTTTATCACGCGAAGAGGGAGATAGCTCCACTAAAGTATTAGAAGACAAAATACCCTATTTTAAAGAAGCATTTAATGAATCCATAAAAATAAAAAGATGGGCTATTCATTACTCAGATATTGAAGAAGCGAATGCTATTGCAAATACTAACTATTCCCTGGGTATAACTAATTTAAGTACTGCTCTAAGTCTTAATATTAAGCCCTTAAATATCAATGGTATCCCTCCAACTCTTGACAATATTAAAAATGAAAAATATCCATTTTACAAGGATTTATACTTTGCCTATAATGAACCTTTTTCTGATCAAGGAAAGAAGTTCTTGGATTTTGTATTTTCTCCAGAAGGGCAAAATATAATGTCTAAAAATAATTGCATCCCAATGATTGGCGATGATACGAATTGAGCAAAAAGTATAATTTAACTATAGAATTCACCAAAAAAATGCTTCCCTTAGTAATATTAACTGGGATTATAATTTCATTTTCTATGCCGATAAGCTTTTTCTTGTTAAGTTGGTCGAAAGAAAAAACAATTGCTAATGACCTTTGCAAACAATCTACACAATTGCTTACTGAGACAGTTAAGCAAAACCCTGAATTATGGAAGTTTTCTGTTGAGAAATTCACTGAGGTTTTCACCGCGATAGACAAAGACCTTATTAGTCAAGTTAGAATTTATGATGCTGAAGGTTGGCTAATTCAAAGCAAAATATTTTCTACACGCTCTATTTTTAAAAGAACTGGTCGCAGCGATATTGTTTATAACAACATACTATTTGGTTATGTTGAGGTAGACAAAATTTCCGACAAAGTACTATTAGATACTGGACTTTTATTTTTAATCTTTTTAACCTTAGGTATCGGTGTTTCTTGTGTTTTATATTATTTACCCACTAAAAATATTATAAAAGCAGAACTAGAAATAAACAATAATATTGAGACGTTAAGTTATCTCTCATATCATGATTCACTTACAGGGCTTGAAAATAGAGTCAGTATAAATGAATTTATTCCAAATCTAATATCTCAGCACCATAAATTTGCTATTATATTCTTGGATTTGGATAATTTTAAGCATATTAATGATTCGTTGGGTCATAGCATGGGGGATATTCTTTTAAAGGAGATTGGGAAACGTCTTCATTCTGTTGTTAGGGCTAGGGATATTGTTGCACGCCTTGGTGGAGATGAGTTTATGATTATTCTAAAAGATATAAAGGCTGGAGAATATGTGAGTGAAATCGCTCAACATATTATTGATACTTTTAAAATATCCGTAAAACTAAATGATTATGACTTAATAATTTCTACAAGTATAGGTATTGCTATTTACCCAGATGACGGGGAAAACATAGAAAGTTTGATGAAAAACTCAGATATTGCAATGTATGAAGCGAAGAAACAAGGAAAAAATAGATATTGTTTTTTCAAGGGAATAAATAATAACGAAATTATTAATCGTTTAGAAATGGTAAGTAATCTCAATACTGCTCTAGAAAAAGATGAGTTCCAACTTTATTTCCAACCAAAATTCGATATAACCACTTTGAAGATAATTGGTGGTGAAATACTATTAAGATGGTTTAATCCTGATATGGGACTTGTTATGCCAGGAATTTTTATATCTTTAGCGGAGGAAACTGGTTTAATTATACCAATTGGAGAATGGATTATTAAAAATTCATTTAAGCAGATTAAATATTGGAGTGATAAGTATGTCTTGGGAGCTATGCGTTTTTCGATTAATGTTTCGCCACTTCAGTTTCTACAAAATAATTTAATTCAATTTATAAAAGACTGTCTCAATGAAACGAAACTAGAGGCTAAATATATAGAGTTCGAGATAACTGAAAATATTGCTCTGCAAAATTCTTCAGATATTTTATCTAAATTAAGCCAAATTAAGGAGCTTGGAATTGAAATATCTATTGATGATTTCGGTACTGGATATTCCTCAATGTGTTACCTTAGTAAATATCCTATTGATACATTAAAAATTGATATTTCCTTTGTGAGAGAACTAACTAAAAATAAAGAAAATGAAGCAATCGTATCAGCAATTATAGCTATGGCTCATAGTTTGAAGCTGAAGGTTATTGCTGAAGGTATTGAAACGCTAGACCAATTACAAATACTTCGCGAAAAGGAATGTGATTTTGGACAGGGTTATTTAATTGGAAAACCGATGGTTGCATCGAGTTTTGAGGAGAAGTTTATAAAGGGCTAATTATCACATTTAACTAAATAAAGCAAAACAAAAGCAGTTAGAATATTTTCTAACTGCTTTTGTCTATTTACTACTTTGTAACAGTAGCAGTAGTTTTAGTATCTACTGCTGGTCCTTGTCCATTAACATTTCCCATTTGAGGTTTTTGTGGCATTGAAGCTTTTATTTTATCTGCTTGTGCTTGAGTCAAAATATCAGCAGTTACAAGATCCGCAAATATATTTGATTGTTCCGGTCTATTAGTTTTCATGTAAGCTTCTCTTTGAGCATCAGTCATAGCATCTAATTTTGCCTTTTGTGCTGTCATCTCAACTTTTTTCGCATCTTCTTTAGTTTTCAGAAATGCTGTTACTTTATCAGAGTCTGCTTGGGTTATAGTTTTAGCAGTAACTTGTGCTTTTAAGATAGCTGCTATAGGATTACCCTGCTGCATACCTTCTCTTGCCTTACCAAATTGACCACCCTGTCCTTTTTCAACTTCAGATTTTTGTGGCATTGAAGCTTGTATTTTAGTTGCTTGTGCTTGAGTTAGAAGCTTAGCAGTTACAAGTTCAGCTATCATATTCCCTCTAACAGGTTTATTAGCTTCCATATATGTTTGTCTTTGAGCATCAGTCATAGCATCTAATTTCGTTTTTTCCGCAGCCCTCGTTACTTTTTCGGCAGCTTCTTTAGTCTTTAGAAATGCTGTTATTTTATCAGACTGCGATTGAGTTATAACTTTAGCAGTAACTTGTGCTTTTAATACAACTGCTAATGGATTACCCCTTTGCATATCACCTTTCTGCCCTTGAGGTCCGCCAAATGAATTAACGCCTATGTTAGTTTTTGTTGTAGTAGTGGATTTAGAAGATGATGCGAATGCTATTAGGCTACTTGAAATTATTAATGTCCCTGTAATACCCACTACAAGTAATTTACGGTAAAATTTATTCTTTAACATATAAATACCTCCTTAAAATTAAGTTAAGAATTTTACATTCTCATTACTATAAATATAAGCTTTTATTAAGGCATTCAAGTGACAAATTTATGAATTTCCTATTAAACTTCCCAATCCTTTTAACATATTTATCACATAATGTTATTTACACTCTTGTTGATAAGTCTTGTATATAATATTTATTTTAATATTTTTTCAGCATTGATATATACAGTCAAACTGTATATATTCAAACTATATAGTTTGACTGTATAAATAGAAAATTAATTGTTGGAGGAAAGTATGAATAGAGATAAAAATTTACTGAGGATTAACTTAAATGTTTTATTCTAAGACAGAAGCTGCTTCCGTCTTCCCTTCAAGAAACCAGTTAAATGGAAGAGAAAATTGAAGATATTTAAATACCCAATTATCTTTTTCTTTAATAATTACTGCTTCAAACCTAAATGGCCAAGTATATTCTTCCCCCTTAGCATTTTCCTTGAGGGTAATAGCAATTTTTCTTCTTATATTAAAAAGCTTGTCTTTATCATCTGAATTACTTGTAGATATATCCTTTATTATGTTTATAGTATTTTCAAAAGCATTCTCTTCGGACATTGTTTTTTTCATAATACCGTGAGTAGCTATCCAAACCACATCACCAGTAGAATTAATTAAACAATTTTCACAATCTAATTTTATTTCATCATAGTAACCTCTATGATTTCCTATTAATTCATTAATTTCGTCTTGATTATTATAAACAGTTTTGTCTATATTAATAATTAATGGATTATTAGCAGCAAAATATTTACTGCCGATTAAGGCTATCTCCTTATCTACTTTTAGGTATTCATTATTAAAAGATTGTAGAAATTTTGATATTTCATCTTTATATACCAGAGTATTGTTAATAGAATACTCCTTCATTTTGTTTCCTTCGGCAGTAAAACTCTCTATATCATAACCAAGATTCTCAATTCTTAAATCTGGCAAGTATCCGACTACAGGAAGTGAAAATTGCATTTGTTTTATAATCCATTTTTCTTCTTTTTTAACCAGAACAAAGGAAATACGCAAATCCCATAAATAATCTCTTTCTTCCCCATCCCATTTATTTAACAAATGGCATAGTGTCCAATTTATTTCAGTTAATTTTACTTTATTAGGTTTTTTGCTATTAAAGGAAACGTCATCAAAATACTTTTTAATATTGCTTAAATAACTTGCATAGGTATCGGCATTATCATTAAAAGAATATTTAACTGTACCCGTAGTATATATTAAAGCTGTATTTCCAAAGGGCATTATATTAGCTTCATCATCATTAATTCTTAAATCTCCCCAATATTCCCAATCACCTAAAAATATATCCTTAGCCTCCGCATAACCTGTACACCATTCACTAGCACCTGTACCAACTATAATAATATCTTCATCCTTATCAAATAATGTTTCCATAAAACTATCAATTTTCTTGGGATCCTTTTGTATATAAGCTTGCTTAAATATATTTAGTACTTCTTTTAATTCATTTTCTATTTTATTTTTCATAATTACGCTCCTTATTTATATGTTATTAATAGTAAGTTATTGTACGTACTGGTATAATCTATTTGTAGTATGAACAATCGTATTTAAATCATAAAAGTTAAAAAAGAAGTATTTGGATAAAAAAGGGGGCTATATATGTTTAATAAAGTTAAGGATTTTATTAAAAAGAATATAATATTAAGTATAGGATTTATACTATTCTTTATTATTATGAGTTCTTATGTATATACTAAAGTTATGCCTGGATGGTTTTCAGGGGCAAGTACTTATAATGTAGTAAAGGAAGCCTTTTTGACTGATAAGGGATACTCTAATGAATTGTCCAAACATATGTCACAACAAGTGTTTAAAGGAATAAATATATATAATGCTTATGATGTTAGTAAGCCTGCTTTTAAAGTGGATTTTAACTTAAAGGAAGAATCACGAGTTAAAATTGCAGGCACTGTTTATGTGAAAATGACTTATTCGGTTAAAATAATAAATTCAAATAATATACTTGTAGGTGGTTCATCGAATATACCAATTACGTTTACTGTTAAGAATATAAAAGGTGAATGGTATATTACGGAAAAAGATGAACCTGCATAAATTAAGCAAATCGATAAATAATATATGCCATGAATAGTAATATGCATATTACGTATATTATTGTGAAGATTTTAAATGTTTTATTTAACTCCTTTTGCTCTTTTTTATAGGTATATCGATTAAGTGTTTTATTTTTAGGGAAAAGAAGTATAATTAATGGTAAAATAAGAAAATTTATAAATAATATTAGTTCATTATAATTAATAATCCCTGTAGGGTTAGCAAATACCTTGAATTTGAAAATCATGTTTAGAGTAGTTAAAACACTTATAACTGTTGAAAGTGTACATAGAACTTTTCCAACTTTCTTATTTTTTTTGATTGAGAAGCTAAATCCCTTTAATTCAAGAAAATATAATAATAATGTTAAAAGACTTAATCCCTCTATACCAAAAAAGATCACATTGATACTAATAGTACTGCTACCCGAAATCAACTTATAAAAACAATACCCCATTAAAGACAATATGGTTATTATAACGGAAACTTTCATTGCTCTATTCATTGCGTATTGATGTAATTCATCATCATCTACTACTAGTGTTATAAAAAAACAAGCTATTATAAGAGTTGCATATGCAACATGTGCAGATAAAAATATATTCGCTAAACTATTCATTATTTTTCCTCCTCCACAATCTCAAAAACTTCATTAATACTTTTATTGAAGTAGTTGGCTATAGAAAAGGTCAGTTTAAGAGAAGGATTAAAAGTTCCTCTTTCTATTTCTAAAATAGTACTTCTATTTATTCCTAAATCTATAGCTAAGTCTTCTTGTGTTAAATTTCTCTCAGCTCTAAGAACCTTTATCGTTGTATTAAATAACTTTTTTCTTTTTACCATAACACACCTTCCTATAAATGTATTATAATGTTAATGTTGTTTATAGTCAACAAAAAGTTGTATATAATTACTATAATATTGAATATAGTTATCAATTTGCTATATAAAGTTTTGGAATTTCCAATGGTTTTTTCTATTTGTCTAACTTGTCTTTGTATAAACTTAATGCTATTGTTAATAAATAATGATGTTACAAATTTCAGGAGGTATGTTCTATGCTACAAAGTCCTATAAACACAATGATTGCAATGTTTTTTGCTTTTCTTCTAAGTGGGATTACTTATGGAATTGGGAACTTTGATTTGCGTAATTCACCAATGTTTTCTTTGAATTCCTTCTATAATTTGATTATTCTACTTATTTACTACTCAATATCTTTATTTGTTATAAATAAAATAACAAATAAATCCACATTAAAAGAAAAAGCGTTATTAACTGAAGATGAATGTGCTGAATACTTAAATATTTCAATTGATGAGTTAAAAAATATATTGCGAAATGATGCTGAAAAAAAACTAGGATCATCGTGTTATGATACTTACGCATTCATACATTATATAGATGTTAAGAATGGGGAAAAAATGTTCAATAAAAAGGAACTAGATGAATGGATAAAATACAATCTGCACACCAAATAACATTTCTAGTTATTTGTTTACCTACAGAACAAAGAATAAAAAAATTAATAAATGTAACACTTCCTATATTTACTAGTAGATTAAATATAACTAATTAAGTAATTTTTCCAGAAAACTGTTGAAATATATTGACAAAGAATACCTCTTAAAGTATACTAATCAAAAGTATAAAAAAAAATAGAATATTGTGAAAACTGAGATAGGGAAAGTAGACATTCTTCATATTTCTAAGAGAGTGGGGGTAGCTGTAAACCCATAAATAGTTGATGTTGAAACTCACCCTTGAGTTGTAAGCTGAAATTATATGATATATATTATTATATATAAAACATATAAGGTAAGCCGTGCCGGTGTATATAAATTATGCATCGTTATAAAATTAAGATATAAAAATGGGTGGTACCGCGATAGACTTTTCGCCCCAATGGGAAGAGGTCTTTTTTTTATACTCAAAAATCTTAATTTATAAAAAGTGTAATGAATTAAATATAAAATTGAAGGGGGACTAAAAATGAAAGCTGCTGATGCAATAATTCAATGTTTAGAGGAAGAAAATGTTAAAATAGTGTTTGGCTACCCAGGTGTTCCGGTTGGAGCTTTATATGAAGCATTAAGGAAGTCTAATATAGAACATATATTGGTAAGACATGAACAGGCTGCAGGACATAGTGCTAGTGGATATGCTAGATCAACAAGGTCTGTAGGGGTATGTATTGCAACTTCTGGACCTGGAGCTATTAATCTTATAACAGGCATTGCCACTGCATATGCGGACTCTATCCCTCTGGTTGCAATTACAGGACAAGTTCGAACAGATTTAATTGGGAAAGATGTTTTTCAAGAAGCAGATATTATTGGGGCAACAGACTCTTTTACAAAACATAGTTATCTTGTTAAAGACGCGAAGGACATTCCGAGAATTATGAAAGAAGCATTTTATATAGCTAAAACAGGAAGACCTGGCCCTGTACTTGTGGATATACCGCTAGATATCCAAAATGCAGAAATTGAATTTGAATATCCAAAGGACGTAAACATAAGAGGATATAAACCTACGCTTAATGGTCATAAGGGACAAATAAAAAAAGCGATAGAAAAAATTAAAGGCAGTAAAAGACCTCTTATTTGTGTAGGTGGAGGCGTCATGTCCGCAAATGCAGAAAAAGAATTAATTAAATTTATAGAAAAATCTAAGATTCCAATGGTACACACACTAATGGGCAAAGATGGAATTGACTCAGATTATTCTTATAATATTGGATTAATTGGATCTCATGGTTTTATATACGCAAATAAAGCTGTTGCACAAGCAGATGTTCTAATTCTTGTAGGTACAAGAGTTGCAGATAGAGCAACAGCGGGTTCTAAGAGTTTTGGAAAAGTGGCAGATATTATTCATATTGATATTGATCCTGCAGAGATAGGTAAAAATCTCAGTGCTCTTATTCCTGTAGTTGGGGATTGCAAAAAAATATTTAAAGACCTTACTGAGAAAATTACAGAAATTAATACAAAAATATGGCTTGAAGAAATTGCAGCATGGAAAAAAGAATATTCGAAAAATAGACCATCAAATGAGAAAGTAAACCCACAATATGCTTTAGAACTACTGTCACAAATGATCGAAGATGATGCTATTATTACTGCAGATGTAGGGCAAAATCAAATTTGGACCGCTCATTATCTTAACATTAAGGGTAATAGAAGATTTTTAACAAGTGGAGGCCTTGGAACAATGGGATATTCCATTCCTGCCTCTGTTGGTTGCAAGTTTGCTTTTCCAGATAGACGAGTTGTTGCAATAATGGGGGATGGAAGTTTTCAGATGAGTATGTCCGAACTTGGAACAATTGCGCAAAATCATTTGAATATAATATTCTTATTATTTAATAATTCTAATCTTGGTATGGTTCGTGAATATCAAACCAATGTTTATAAAAATACTTATGGCGTTAATTTATGTGAAAATCCTGATTTCGTGAAATTAGTAGAAGCTTACGGTCTTGGTGGAAAAAGAGTTAACTCTAATTCAGAGTTAAAAGAAGCGATAGAGGAAGCAATGGCAAGCAATAAACCTTTTTTAATAGAATGTATTGTAAGTGAAGAAGAAAGTACGTTATAGAAGGGGAGTGGGAAATTATGAATAAATACATTTTATCTATATTAGTTGAAAATCATTCAGGGGTTTTAAGTAAAATGGCTGGTTTATTTACCCGTAGAGGATATAATATTGACAGCTTAACTGTTAGTGTTACAGATGATCCTAGTACCTCACGCACGACAATTGTGGTTAGCGGTGATGAGCAAATTACTGAGCAAATTGTAAAACAATTAAATAAAATGGTTGATGTAATAAAAATATTGGAGCTAAGTCCTGAAAAAGCTGTTTCTAGAGAACTAGCACTTATAAAAGTAACACTTGAGCAAAGCACAAGGTCTTTCATTATAGAAACGGTAAATATATATAACTGTACTATTGTAGAAATGAACGTAAAAAGTATGATTATTGAAATAACTGGCGATGAGGAGAGGGTATCTTCATTCATTGAACTAATGAGGCCATATGGAATTAAAGAGGTTGTTCGTACAGGACTTGCGGTTCTGCAAAAATGTACAGAAATGTAATAGCAATGATCTAGCAATTATTTATTCAAGTTTTTAAATAAAATAGTGGCATCACAAAATTTTAAATTTTGTGATGCCACTATTATTTATAAAAGTTAGTTAATCTAAATTATATTTCTATTCATAAAACTCTGGAGCATGTTTTATTGTTTTAAAGAAAGGCATATCATGTGCAAACATAACTTTAGCATTATATTTCTTTTCAAGTTTTCTTACCTTTTCAATAGAATTAAAAAAAGCTAAACTATCATACATAATTCCTGAAGCTTTTGCTGGTGGTCCGTAATTCCCTGAGGTATATACACAATCTTGTGGAAATATTAATGTACCATCTTTTTCTAGATGGATAACTAAACCTAATATACCTGGTGTATGCCCTGGTAAGGTTATAACTTCTATTCCTTTTGCCAATTCAAAATCTTCTTCTACTGTATGGTATTGTTTTACTGGAACCTCTAAATCAGCTTTTATATACCCTCCGTGTTTACTTGGATTAGTACTAGCATGCACTAGATTAAGCCCATATTCAAAATCTGCTTTGTGAACGTAAATATCAGCATGTTTAAATAAGTCTAAGTTTCCAGCATGATCTAAATGCATATGAGAAAGAACTACTGTTTTAATATCTTCTGGTTTAGTATTACACAATTCTAGTTGTTTTTCCAAGCCTTGAGAATCATTTTTATGAAAAGGAAAAGCTCTGCATAGTCCTTTAGGCCAATATCCTTCCATTGCCTTTGGATTACATCCTAGGTCATATAAAATCTTTCCTTCTGGATGATCAATTAAAACAGTCATTACAGGAATTTCAATCCGTTCAGTTTGAACGTCATGATTATCTTTTATATCCTCTTTAGAAATAGCTACCATAGCACTTTTTTCACACTTTATCCGGCCAGTATCTAATACATAAACTTTCATAATTATTTACCTCCCATATTCTAATTTAACTTATTAAAAGATAGATATTCTTAACTGTATGTATTCATTAACAGTACAAGTTTTATTGTCAATATTATACCATTAAATAAAATTCTAAAGTAATAATATTCTAATATCAAGTAAAATGTAAGTGGCGCTTATTATTGATTAACTATTTATACATAGATAGTTATAAAGGCAGGTTATTCTTAATAAGAAAAAGACCTAACGGAGTAGCGCTAACATTTCAGGCAATGTTGGCTACCCATTTAGGTCATCTATTAATGTAACACATTTTAGAAAAGTTAGATATTCTAAATTATTTTAAATTTATTATATTAAAATATTGTTACCCAAAGCAATGCTGCGAGTACTGCTCCAACTATAGGGGCAAGTACTGGAATCCATGAATATGCCCAATCAGAATCTCCTTTACCAGCTATAGGTAATATTGCATGAGCAATTCTTGGTCCTAAATCTCTTGCTGGGTTGATTGCATAGCCAGTTGGTCCACCTAAAGAAAGTCCTAAACCTAAAATTAATCCGCCAACAACAAATGTTGGTATTCCATCAGCTGCTTTAACTCCACCTATGCCCAATATAACAAAAACTAATACAAATGTTCCTATTACTTCTGTTAAAAAGTTTGATGAATACTTTCTAATTGCCGGTCCTGTACAAAATATTGCGAGTTTTCCTGGCTTATCATCTGTTACTTTCCAATGTTCTAAGTATGCAAGCCATACTAGTGTAGCTCCAGCTATTGCACCTAATATTTGAGCTATAACATAACCCGGTACCAGCGCCCATGAAAATTTCCCAACAACAGCTAATGCAATAGTAAGTGCTGGGTTAAAGTGAGCACCACTTATTGTGCCAAAAATATATGCAGGAAGCATAACAGCCATTGCCCACCCAGATGAAATCACCATCCATCCGCTATTTTGAGCCTTACTTTTGTTTAATACAACGGCCGCAACGACGCCGTCACCTAAAAGAATAAGTATCATAGTACCAAAAAATTCACCTAATAGTTTTGTTGACATATTATTTCCCCCTAGCTTACTAATTAAATTAATTTAATTAGTTAATTGCACAAATATTGATAAGTATTTTCATCAAGATAAACCAAAGTTAATAAATTTTTCGACCAATATATTGAACCCATTCTAATTGTATAGATTCAATAAACTTTCTACCTAACATCTAAATCTAAATTTCTAAGTACTTGTTTCCTTGTTTCCATATATTCGTTATGGCTATTTAGTTTGATTGGCTGAATAGCTTCTAGCATATAATCTTTACCAAGCTGTTCATATTTTGTTTGACCTAGTCGATGATAAGGAAGCAACGTTATCTTCTTAAGTCCTAACTCATTCTTAACAAATTCACCAGTACGCAATAAATTATCTAATTGGTCATTTATACCAGGTATTAATGGAATTCTAATCTCTATTTTTGCTTTTTCTTTTGAAAGTTTCTTTAGATTTTTTAATATGAGAGAATTTCCTACTCCAGTATATTTTTCGTGCTCGGAAGAATTCATGTGCTTTATATCAATTAAGAACAAATCCGCATACTGTATTATATTTTTTAATTTTTCCCAACTATAACATGCTGTTGTTTCTAATGCAGTGTGAAGCTTTTTCTTTTTAAGTGATTTAAGCAAATCTAGGCAAAATTCGTATTGGAAAAGTGGTTCTCCTCCTGAAAGTGTGACACCTCCACCACTACGATTATAAAAATCGATATCTTTCATTACATAATCTGTAATTTCTTGAACACTCATAATGCGGTTAGTACTTCTGATTGCATCGCAAGGACATTTAACAGAACAATTTCCACATCCTTCGCACAGTTCTCTTTTTATGAAAGCCTTGTTATCTTTCTGATAAATTGCATTGTGTTCACAAGTGCTAATACATAACCCGCATTTATCTATCCCAATGCACTCTTCATCCATAAGCATAATTTCATTATTTAAATTTTGTGATTCTGGGTTTGAACACCATTGACATCTTAACATGCAGCCTTTTAGAAATATCAGCGTTCTTATTCCTGGGCCATCATGAACTGAGTATCTTTGAATATCAAAAATTGAACCTTTCATAATTAATCCCCCTATTTTTTAAAGATATTGTTAACGCTATCTTTGTTTTATTTTATAAATTTTTGTAATAAATACAATGACACCCTCTATCTGATATGATCGTTGTATCTAATCCCAACAAAAATTTCAAAAGGAAGGTGTCATATAATTAACTACTATAGAAGATAGTTATATCTCACTTATAAATACTAAACTACCTTCTAATATTTCCTATATTATTTTTCACAGAGCAGTTATCAATATATCCTTAAACAAAATCAATTAAAATACAAATTCTGTTCTTTCTATAATATCATTTTGTAGGACTGGGCCCAATCTTACAAAGTATGCACTATACCCGGCAACACGTACAACCAGGCTTTTGTATTTTTCTGGATTTTTCTGAGCATCTCTCAACATATCTGCACTAACAACATTTACTTGATTATGGAACCCACCTTTTTCAAAGTATACCTTAAGCGCATTCATAAAATTTTTATTACCTTCTATCCCTTCAAGTGCACTTGGATGGAATTTCTGATTTAGCAGTGTTCCGTTAGAAGCTATTACATGATCTATTTTTGCAACAGACTTTAATACTGCTGTCGGTCCACTGATATCTCTACCATGAACTGGTGATATACCATCTGCCAAAGCAACACCAGCTTCTCTTCCATCTGCACTAGCCCAAGTTGTTTCTCCAAATGGAACATTGGCTGAAACTGGATACAGGCCTGGTTGAAATATCCCTCCACGAGCATTGGGTTTGTTTTCTATTGCTTTGCAGTAAGTTATTGCTGCAAAATGTCCAAGTACATCAACATAATCATCATCATTACCGAAATGAGGTGCTTGAGACATTTGCTTTTGTAAAACTTCGTAACCTTTCCAGTTTGCCAATAATGCTTTGTATAGCACAGAAGTAGAAATCTTCTTTTCTTTAAAGACCATGGTATCAATTGCTGCTAAGCAATCAGCCACATTTGAAATTGCGATTCCTTGGGGACCTGTAAAGTTATACTTAGCACCACCATGTGCGACACCGATTCCTCTTTCAATACATGGATCTATTAATAGTGAAGGAATTAAAACAGGGGACATCTCCTGATGAACCTTATCTTCAATATTATTTGTCAAAATAATTAAGTCAGCAAAGTATTCAACTTGTTTTTTATATGCAACCTTTACATCATCTATAGATTCCATGTCTGTCAATCGTTTTGTTGATACACCAACACGACCATATTTTTTATATTTTGGATCCATTGGATATCCATCATTTATAGCAAGTTCAAGACATTTTAAAAGATTGAAAAAGCCTGAATCATGCCAAGCATATGTCTTTCCAGGAACATCAGGTTCAACACATCCTACTATACTAAAATCTCTTGCATCCTCTAATTCAACGCCACGATTTAATAGCATCTGAATAGTAACTTCATCATTATAAAACGCAGGCATACCTAATCCAAGTTTGTTAACTTCAATTGCTTTTTCCCATAAAGAATCTGGATTTTTAACAGATAGACGGACAGACATTGCTGGTTCACACATCTTAGTTCTACCTGAAGCGTTTAATATCATGTATGATAAATCATTTGTTGCATCCAGACCATCTCTAGTTAGACCTCCAGCCTGCAGATTCTGAGACTTGCAAGCACCTGAGAAGGCTTTTGTAACTGGAGCACTCTTGATTTTTTCTGTTTCTCCTAGTTTAACCCAGACACTATCAATAAGCTCTTGGGCCTCTCGCATTGTAATAACACCTTCATCAACATCTTTTCTGTAATATGGATACATATACTGATCGTAACGTCCTGGAGAGATAGAGTGTCCATTAGATTCAATTTGTATAGCAACTTGAACAAACCAAAAGGATTGACTTGCTTCCCAAAAGCTTCTTGCTGGATACATTGGCACGTGATCACAATTTTCAGCTATTTTAGAAAGCTCCCACTTTCTTTGAGGATCCTTTTCATTTTTTCCTAATTCCCTTGCCATTTGTGCATATCTTTTTGTAAAAGCTTCTATGGCATCAATACTAATTATAGCTGCATCATAAAAAGTTACTTTATCACCATAATCAGGATCTAAATAACTAAGACTTCCTTTTTTATCCAAGATTTCTTCTTTAATAGATTTTAACCCTCTGCTAATCGCTTTATTGTAATCACAAGTAAAGTGTCCAATACCTCCAGTAATATAATTACCCACATCAAAAACATTAGTTTCTAAAGCGGCCTTAGCTTCTTGTGGAATCTTACTAAGAGCTCTATCATTTACAGTGTGACCCATCCAATAATCCTTAATAGATCTGAGCTTTTCTTTAGTTTCCTCAGTTATAATATAAGGCTCTAATTCTCTCTTATCAAAAGGATGATTTTCCATTTCATCCATGATCCACTCATAGGAATACTCAGGATAAATCATAGATGAAAGTGGTTTAAATGCTAAATTACCAACAATTAATTCATCTGGTTTAATATATATTGTTTTTTCACTTAATATTTTATAAAGAGCTTTTGCTCTTCTCATGTGAATAGGCTCATTTTCAGTCTCTTTGTAAGATTCAGTAATTATCACAGCTCTTTCAGGATCAATCTCGCTCTGATGATTTAATACATAATTAACATTTTCGTGTATACGTTTGCTTGGTACAAAATCATGTTCCAATGGATTTAATGGCTCATCCCAATTATCAACAAGATGGAATTTATTTTTATACATAAAATGACCCCCTTTTATATTATCAAATTTTATTGGTTATACATGTATATTTTTTAATACCTGCTTGTGCTATTGCCACATCCTGTTCAACAGTACCTCCTGAAACACCAATTGACCCAATTAAAACACCATTTTCTAATATAGGTATCCCTCCACCAAATATGACATATCTACATTGGTTCGTAGTATTTAGTCCAAACAATGATTGCCCAGATTGAGACAACTTTCCTAAGTCCTCAGTAGTAGTTTTCGTTGCAGCTGCAGTATATGCTTTATCTTTTGAAATTTCTACGCTTCCAAAAACAGCTTCATCCATTCGCTTTAAATTAACTAAATGCCCTCCATAATCCATTACTGAAATTACTACCAAAGCACCAAGTTCTTCTGCTTTTTTAATAGAAGCATTAATCATTTCTTCAGCCATTTGTAGATACATTAGTACCACCTCTTTTAATTATAAAACGTTTTAATCATTTTAAAGTTCCACCTTTGATTCATAAATCATAAACTTGTTGAATTGTTTATTTTAACCTGCAATGATATGTTCCCCCCCTCGAATTTAGTTTAAAATTTAAGTCTAAATCTTTTTTCCCATTCTTCAATCAATTTATTTTTAAAATTTGGATGAGCAATATTTATTAGAGCTCTAGCACGATCCTTTAAATTTTTACCCTTAAGTTTTGCTATTCCATATTCTGTGACTACGTAATTCACATCATTTCTACCAGTGGTAACTGCTGAACCTTCAGCGAGCAGGGGCACAATTTTGGAAACTGTCCCTTTGGCTGCTGTGGACGCCATTGCCATAATTGATTTACCATTCTTGCACATGTTGGAACCTCGTACAAAATCTACCTGACCACCAACACCACTTATTTGTTTTAATCCAACACTTTCAGAAGCTACTTGTCCCATTAAATCTACTTGAACACAAGAATTTATTGATATCATTTTTGAGTTTTTCATAATTACAGTTGGGTCATTCACGTAATCTACAGAATACACTTCAACCATTGGATTATTATTTACAAAATCATAGAGTTTTTGAGTTCCCATGAGGAAAGTTACTACTATTTTTCCTGGGTGAATCGTTTTAGCATTATTTGTTATTACACCCGCTTCAACTAGTTCAACTACTCCATCTGAAATCATTTCTGAATGTATACCTAAATCCTTCTTTTCCTTTAAAAATAAAAGTACTGCATCCGGAATTGCTCCTATTCCAAGTTGAAGGGTGGATCCATCCTCAACTAAAGAGGCACAATGCTGCCCAATAGCTTTCTCAATATCACCAATTTTAGGAGGCTTAAGCTCAATTATATTATGACTTGCCTCTATAATATAATCGATTTCAGAAACATGTATAAAAGAATCGCCCATAGTTCTAGGCATTTTATTATTTACTTCTGCGATTACAAGTTTTGCTTTTTTTGCTGCAGGCTTTGTATAATCAATAGATACTCCAAAACTACAATAACCATGTTCATCTGGCGTCGAAACTTGAATAAGTGCTACATCCACAGGTAAACATTCATTAAAAAGACTTGGAACTTCTGAAAAATAGCAAGGCGTAAAATCTGCTCTTCCGCAGTTTACTGCCTCCCTTGTACTTCCCCCTACAAATAAGGAGTTATGTCTAAAATGCTTTTCCATACCTGGCTTTGAATATTCACTTTCACTCATTGCAACCATGTGTACAATTTCAACATTTTCATAATCTTCACAATTCGCTACCATAGCATTTATTAGCTCGGTTGGTTCTCCACAAGCATGTCCTGTAACTACTCGGTTGCCAGACTTTATTTTGGTTGCCGCTTGCTCAGCTGTAATAACCTTAGATTCGTAAATTTCTTTTAAGTTCATGTATATCACTCTCCCTAGGGACAAAACATTTATCTTATCTATAATATTAAATAGTTTATTATTATCATTTCCACTAGTTATACATATTTTTTCATATTTAGCTTCAAGATTATTAATACTTACGCAAGCACTTGAGCATCCACATAAAATAATAACTACATCATAAACAATGCCTTGTTTTGATGTTTCAATTGTGTGACCTTTATTAAAATGTTCCTTTAAACCCGAAACTACAGATTTTCTATCATAGGTTGGATTACATCCTCCACAATATTTAATACCAATGTTCATTATTTTTCTCTATTACTTTCATTTAAAATTTTCCTGGCTTGAGCTAATAACTCTTCATTTACATCATTTTTAAGTATTACCTTCTTAATGCTTGGTATTGCTTTTTTAAGTTCAACTTCAACAACATCCTCAATTGTAAATTTTGCAGAAAGACATCCTTTGCATTGCCCTAAAAACTTAACTTCAACTATTCCATCAATGACACTTACAAGTTTAATATCTCCATAATGATCTGCTAGCTTTGGTCTAACATTCACTTCAAGTATTTTTTCAATTTCAGCAAATATTTCGTCTTTAGCAACCATTTCTTCACTCCATTCTTTTAAATACATGAGAGGGTGATTAAGCCTCTCATACATTTAGGAATTTCATATTATTAAAGATGTACTATTTATTAAATTATTCTTTTATTCTAGCTATTACTTTTGCTAAGGCTTTTTTATGAGCCAAATTGCTTTGTCTTGCTATCATTATTCTTTGAGCCTGTGGTGAACCTGCACCATGCATTGATTCTGTTCTATAACCAACTGCAGCCGTTCCAAGTGCTAAGTTTTCTATTAATCTTAATATTCTCATTCTATTTTCTGTTGTTACTGATGCAATACCTTTTAAGTATTTTTCAAGGTAAGGTCCAGTTATTGGATCTTTAAAATCTTTTTCTGCAGGCATAGTTACCATGAGTCCACCAGCAATATCTTCCGCAAGTCTTACTATTTCGTATGGAAATCTTGTAACATTTTGCTTACAGACATTAGCAAGTAACAAATCTATTATATAGTTACCTGATTCAGTTTTATGACCTTCTGCAGAGCATGCAATTCCACAAGCATATAGTGTTTCATTTAAGTGAGTCATTTCTATTAATTTATCTTTAATGTGAGACACTTTAGTAGTTCCATTATAGTCCGCAGCAACTGCTGTAGCCCCAATAAGCACATCGCCTACACCAACTTTACATCCACCATAACTTTGTCTGTGATATCCTGCAAATCTTTCAACAAGCATTCCTGCATATTCAGTTTCTCCATTTAAGAATATTCTCTCATTTGGTACAAATACGTTATCAAAGATAGTTAAAGCTTCTACTCCACCATAATTGTAATTTCCTACATCGATATCTGCGCCTTCTTCACTTTTTCTTGTATCACAAGATTGACGTCCAAGAATCATAATAATACCTTCTGTGTTTGTTGGGATTGAAAACGATACTGCATAATCCTTTTCATCAGGTCTCATAGCCATAGTTGGCATAACCATAACTTCGTGAGAATTACATATACCTGTTTGATGGGCTTTTGCTCCACGAACTACAATACCATCAGGTCTTCTCTCAACTACATGAAGATACATGTCTGGATCTTCTTGTTTTGTTATTGAAAGGCCTCTATCTCCTTTTGGATCTGTCATTGCTCCGTCTACTATTAAATCATTTTCATGAATATAAGTTAAAAACTTTTTAAAATTTTCATGGTACTTTGTTCCATATTCTTTATCAATTTCAAATGTTGTACTGTATTCAGCATTAAATCCATCCATTCCTACACATCTTTGGAAGCATGAAGCTGTTTTTTGTCCACATAATCTTTGCATTTTAACTTTTTTAACTAGGTCTTCTGTGCTCATATGAATATTTGCAAATCTATTGATTTTTTTACCAGTAATTATTGAAGTAGATGTTAATAAATCCTCATATTCAGCCATTTGTGCCAAATCATAAGTCATTTTAACTGAGTTCATTGACGGACGAATTATAGGATTGTCCACCACATTTTCTACTAATTCCCCGAACATATAAACTTTTAAATTTAATTTTCTGAGACTCTCTACGTATTGATCTCCTGTCATTAATCCCATTAAAACCATTCCCTTCACACATATATTTTTTGAAACTTTTTAATTAACTATAAAGCAATAACCGTGCCAAATAAAAAAACATTATAATAACCTGTGTTTTAGCTAATGATTTAATAAAAAATCGTATATTGAATTAAGAATAATAGAAAATGTGATGCATTATTGCATCACATTTTCTATTGTTCTTTGAAATTATGTCGCTAACCGTTTAAATAGTACCATTCCTATGTAAATGTTTACATTGTTGCAGTATTGCAATTATGTTTTGTTTTTGCAACAGGCATCTTTACATATATTTATAAAAATAAAACTATTTAACAGCAAACTATTTATTAAATAATTTATTATTAAATAGTTTTTACTTTTCAGTATATTTCTGTCTCTTCCTTACAAAGGTTGAGGGGTCAATGCCTAAGGATTTTGCTGCTGCTCTAACATTACCATATTTATCGAAAGCTCTCTTAATTAGCTTTTCTTCTATACCATCTAAAGTTTCTTTTAATGTTATGCCTTCATCGAAGCTATTTAAAACTACTTCTATTCCACTTAAATCAATAATACTTATTGGGAGATCTGACTTGGTTATTTTATCATCTTCACTCATTATTACTACTCTTTCAACAATATTTTTAAGTTCCCTAACATTGCCAGGCCAACTGTATTCATACAAACAATTTAAAGCTTCTGGTACCAATATCTTGTTGAAATTATATTTTTTATTAAGTTGTTTTAGAAAAAAGTTTATTAAAGGAAGGATATCTTGTTTTCGTTCTCTTAGTGGGGGAATAAATAGAGGAACCACATTTAATCTATAATATAGATCTTCTCTGAATTTCCCATCCACAATCATCTTTTCTAGGTCTCTATTGGTTGCAGCCAAAACTCTAACATCAATTTTTAAAGGTTTTGTTCCTCCAACCCTTACTATTTCCTTCTCCTGAAGTACTCGTAGTAGCTTAACTTGCATGTCCATTGGGATTTCTCCAACCTCATCTAAGAAAATAGTACCCCCTGAAGCTAGCTCAAATAACCCCACTTTTCCTTCCTTACTTGCTCCAGTAAATGCACCTTTTTCATAACCAAAAAATTCAGATTCTATTAGACTTATAGGAACGGCTCCACAGTTTACTTTAATGAATTGCTGCCCATTTCGGTTACTAACTTTATGTATATACTTTGCTATCTCATCTTTTCCAACTCCAGTTTCACCTAGCATAAGAATCGTGGTGTCAACCTTTGCAATCCTATGTGAAAGCTGAATAATTTCAATAGTTTTCGGGTCCTCAGCCACAATCTCAGTATTATTTAATAGTTGAGTTCGCATTTCCTCAATTTCTGACACGTACTTTTGAGTAATCTCTTTATTCTTTTGAACTAACTCTTTTAAGTTATTTAGTTGTGTTACGTCTCGTACATTTGTTACCACCATGATAATTTTTTTATTTTCATCAAAAATGGGAGTACTGCTTACTAAAACCTTTACTCCTGTACTAAATTCTTGTTGTATTGTAGTTGTTTTTCTACTGCTCAGCACTAGAAGGGTAGCAGACTGAGATATAAATCCATCCCGTTCTAAATCTCTCATATTTTTACCTATAACATCTACCTTTTTAAGCCCTGTAATTCTTTCATAGGCATTATTTACTTTTATAGTGTTAGCATCACCATCTGTTATATAAATACCATCATAAGAACATTCAATAATAGAATCCAATTCTATTAAACTTAATTTTATATTTTTTAGATCCCTATATTCTTTTGCAATTTTTTCAACTAAATTATTGCTTAAATCTGTATGTGTTACAATACCTATTATTTTCTCATTAGCATCCACAACTAAAAGCCTGCCAACTTTATATTTTGATACATCTTCTATATTCATTTCACTACTTATTGTTATTACTTTTTTAAATTCTAACTTTTCAATCTTTGTATTCATTTCTGATTTATTAACAATAGCTCTCATCAAATCTGTTTTCGTTATAATACTAATTAATTTACCATTTTTATCTAGAACTGGTGCCCCGTCTATATTTTTTTCTAAAAAAAGTTTAGCAACATCCATTAAAGTATTTTCAGTTTTTAATACAAGTACTTTTTTTGTCATCAGTTCCTTTATCTTCACATAAAGACCTCCTTACTTAAATTTATAGATATCCTAGAACTTAGTTTAAATTCAGTGTTGTCCATTTAACTAGTTCACTCATAAAAAGCATTCCGTCCCAAGGGGAGTCATATAAATTCATAAACCCAACCTTAACCAGCCTATCAACGCCTTTTAAGCTAACTGTGTTTGCAAAGTCTATAATTTTATTATTATTTTGCGAAGCTATTCCAATAGTTTGTATTCTAGGAGTTATTAACTTACATACATCTAGTATGTCCTCTATCTCTTTCAAATAAATTGTTCTATTTTGCATTGGTTCTTCTAAATTTGTTTCGTTATCTATCAAAATTGTATATTGAAGACCTATACCACATATTATATCCTTTTCTAAGGATAAGAGATATTCTCCCCTTTTATTTATTATCTTAGCACAGGTAGCCTCATCTATTTTATTTTTTGGATATCTTTTTGAAATTTTATCTATGGATTTTGAAAGCTTGGATGCAACTTCCTTTATACTTAAATTACTTTTTTCTATAAATAATACCTGTGGTGAAGAGCATGCCTTTTGGTCAAAACTTATTATATCATTTACGAAAGCATCAAGGGTTCCAGAAAAATTAGAACTTTCCATAGCAGATTTTTCAAATACAGCAAAAGAATATTTCGGACCAAAAATAATATCCTTACAAGTGGTTTTCTTAGGGAGAACTGATAGAGTATTTACGGCTTCCTCACCACCACATATAACTCTTACGTCTGCTGCTAAGGACATTTGAGTATTTAATCCTACATTATTACTTGGAAAATTTATTAGTGATGTGCTTTTTAGCAATGTTAAACCTGAATAGCATGTTCCTTCAAAATTTATGATAATATCTTTTAATGGTTTTAAAAGTTCTACCACAATATTTATATTGTCTGTGGGAACTCTAATAAGGTTAACATTTTTGCAAAGAAGAGCTTGAATAAGATAAAATATTGGAAGTGTTGACACATTGCCAGCCATAAAATGGCATACCAGACCTCTTGGCTGAGCCTTCATATATTTATTATCTTCTATTTGTATAAAATCATCTAAGTACTCTTGTTTCCCAAGATTAAGACGCAGTATTTTCTCTATATTTATTTTTTTAAGCCATAATACTAAAAATGTAGCACCCTCATAATTTAAAAGCCCTCTATCTTTTGATAATATTTTACTATATTCATGGATTATCTCAACTATCGCACCAGCGGGGTAGGAAGAAATCGTTTCACTATTTTTATTAAGTTCATCTATTATAATAAATAGATCTTCAAATTTTTTAGCCTTTTGAAAAAAATCATTTCCCATCATAAAACAGCTTATCATTTCATATCCCTCTTTTCTGCGAAGGTATCTCCACAACCTCTTGTTACAGATTTTTTCACTCTATCTTTAAATATAAAATACTTGCCTTTTCTTCCGCATTTGCAATCATCTATACCCACGAATTCACCAATATCCTCGGTTAATATTGCTTGACCAGGGTAGCTAGAGGTGAGTCCACTCATAACCTCAATAAGGCCACATCGACCTTTTTCAACTTCGTTTAGTGTTTGAAAATCCCTAATTATAACTTCTCCAAAATCAGGAACATGTTTATATCCATATTCACAATCAATAAAAACTACTCCTACCTCCTCAACCATTCCATAAAAATCTATGATATTGCAGGGGTTTGTACCAAATACTTCAGCTACTGATTTATTAAATTCTTCTTTATCAACCTTTTCAGACTTTAATTTTTTCCAGCCTCCGCTGTGGAGCAACTTCATTTTTGGTAAATTTAATGTTATCGCTTTTTCTTTTAAAACCTTAACAAATCTAGTCCAAACAATGTAAGTAAAACCGTATACTATTATATCCTCATCCCTGTATTTGGCCTCAAATTCTTTAAGTTTGTCAACATTAAGCACGAGGTCCCCCTCTAACATATCCATTATATAAGTTAGGCTTTTACCAAAACTACTTATACCCCTTATTGCAGCGCCTCTAGCAGAGAGGGTTGAATCTCTTTTATTAACTTCTTCACTATCAATTATTAGCATTGGTCTTCTACTTGAACCTAAAAAACTGCTAAGTATTGATATTAATCCTCTTGCTTGACGCATCGAAGTTACTTTATCAATGTACACCTTACTTGGGACGTCTCCAGTTGTAGAACTTGAATTTAAGACTCTAACCACATTTTCTTCCTTGCAAGTTCTAAGGTCAAAATATTTAAACATATTAACAGGGATATATGGAATTTCTTTAAGCGATTTTACACTGTCAACATCTATGCCCAACTTTTTATACATGCTATTCAAATTTTCATTTTTTTTGTTTTCCTGGATTTGTGACTTTAATATTACTAAAAGTTTTTCTTCTTTCTCCTTTTGTAAACATTCAAATTGCTTTTTATCAATAAGGTTATCAATAAGCTTATCATTAGTAATCATTTTAAATCACCTCTCATAACTTTCCCAGAAGAATTTTTTGGAAGTGTATCTAAAAATACCACATACTTAGGCACCTTATAGGACGGGAGTTTGCCTTTGCAATAATTAATTACATATTTTTCATCAATCTCTAAATCATTATTATCTAATACAATAAATGCCTTCATAGCTTCTCCTAATATATCATCCGGGGTACCTATTATTGCAACTTCAATGACGTTTTTAATTTGGGTTATGACCTCTTCTACTTCTTTTGGGCTTATCCTATTCCCACCACTTTTTATGATTTGTTTTTCTCTTGAAACAATATAGATGTATCCATCACTATCTACTGTAGCAAGGTCCCCAGTATAAAGGTAACCATTTCTAATAACCTTCGCGGTTTCTTCCTTATCATTAAAGTAACCCTTCATTATATTCCCACCAGAAGCTGTAATCTCTCCAATATCACCTGCATTTACCTCATTACCTCGTTTATCTAAAACTTTAAGTTTCGTTCCTGGTATACCTTTACCTATAGAACCCAATTTTTCTTCAATCATATTAGGTGGAAGGTAGGAAAGTCTTGATGTTGCTTCAGTCTGTCCATACATAATATATATTTCTGAGCTCTTTAGAACTTGTTTAAGCTCATTAATAAAACTATTAGGAAGTTTCCCACCTGCTTGTGTAACATACCTAAGACTTGGCATAATTCTATCTTTAATACTAGATTTTCTAAGCAAAATTTGATAATTGCTTGGAACTCCAGCAAATCCAGTACATTTATACTCAATGATATCATCTAATACAGATTCCGGAAACATGAATTTATTATTTATAACTAAACTTCCACCTGCCCTTAAATGAGTATGGAGTAGGGAGGTTCCATAGCAGTAATAAAAGGGTAATACAACTTCTATTCTATCCTTATTACTTAGTTTCAAATACTGTATTATGGAATCTGTGTTATAACATAAATTGTAATTTGTAAGCATTACACCTTTGGGATTTGCTGTAGATCCAGATGTAAATAATATTACAGCCACCTGGTCTTTAGTATCCGTTTTTATTCTATTTTTAATGATTTCAGTATTTCCCATAGGTAATAAATCATTTAAAATTTCTTCAGTTAAAATTTTAATATCCTTATTTATACCTTTGTTTAGCTTGTTTAAAAAACACTTCTGAATGAAAATTGCCTTGGCATCACAACTATTAATGATATATTCAATATCCTGATTACTTAATGTTGGATTTATTGGTACACAAGTGCAGCCACTTTTTATTATTCCAAAATAGCTTTCTATAAACAAAGGAGAATTCTCTGATATTAAGAGAATTCTATCTTCATTTCTAAACTTATTTTTTTCTATGAGAGCAGATATGGATAGTATTTTTGAATACAATTTTTTGTAGCTGATATTTGTTTTATGAATTATTGCAGTTTTACTAAGTCTTGAGGAAAACTCAAAAACATAATCAGTAAAGTTCATATTATAACACTATACTTTTTTAGTATCTTTTTAACATCTCCTATAGTATACATTCTCGAAACATCTTGAACTTTTAAAGCTATATCGAACTTCTCCTCAAGCGCCGTTACAAGCTCAATATGAGTAAGTGAATCCCAATCTTTAATCTCATCAGGTCCAAAAGTATCCTCAATTTTAGGTATGTTACTTGTATCGAAAGTCGCCTCTATTGTTTTGTTGAAAATTTCTAAATTAGTCATTTTTAATTCCTCCTGTAATTTTATTTATTACTAAATATTATAAGCAATAATTATGCCAATAACCATGAATAACATTGACATTATTGGCACATAAATATAAACTTAAATTCAAAACTTACTCTAATATTTTATTTAATTCCATATTTAACTTGAATTAGTACAACCAATTGTCGGATTTATGAATTTATTCTTGTATTAATTTTACTCACTTTATGGAATATAATAAAAATAAAGATATAGAGGGAGGTTTTTATATGAATAACAATTCGATTAAATCTGAAAATTGGTTAAATATAGAGGGCAAGACGATTATAGTAACTGGTGGAAACTCTGGCATTGGATTACATATCGTAAATGAACTTAAAGAAAACGGCGCAAATGTTGTTGTTGCTGACATGAATGTGGAAACTGGAAAAAAAGATGGTGTATACAATGTAAAAACTAATGTTACATCAGTTGATAGTATAAATGCTATGGTTTTTGAAACGGTCAAGGAGTATGGTAAGATTGATGTATTAGTTAACAATGCTGGAATTAATCTACCAAGACTGCTTGTTGATGTCTACAGTGATGAAAAAAAATATGAAATTAACGAAGATTCATTTAACAAGATGACAGCAGTTAACCAAAAAGGGATTGTATTTGTAACACAAGCTGTAGTTAGAGATATGCTAGCTAAAAAGGTTCAAGGAGTTATTATAAATATTTCTTCTGAATCAGGTATGGAAGGTTCAGTTGGACAAAGTTTATATTCTGCAACAAAGGGTGCTGTAAATTCCTATACTAGATCTTGGGCAAAGGAACTTGGTAAATTTGGTATCAAAGTAGTTGCTATAGCCCCTGGAATTAATGAAAAGACTGGGCTTACAACACCTTCATATAATGAAGCTTTAGCTTATACAAGAAATATAAATGTAGATCAGTTAGATACAGGATATGAAAAGAGCATTCCACTTGGACGTGTTGGTAAACTAGATGAATTAGCATACCTAGTAACGTTCCTTTCTTCTGAAAAGTCTAACTATATTACTGGAACGGTAATCAACATTTCAGGAGGAAAATCAAGAGGTTAAATCAGGGAGGAGTTTAGTGTGATAGATAAAAAAAATGAAGTCTTGGATTGTAATGGCGTAATAAATAATTTGGACCAAGATAACAACTATAGACATCTAAGTAATCCTACAACTCCCGCTGATTTTAATGATTTTCGTTGTAGGATTGCATATTTATTAGATCAACTAATAAATACGGAAAATTACTTGAATATCATGGATCTCTCAGAAGAGATGAATGTTAGCAGAGGGACAGTTAATAATGACCTAAAAAAAGCAAAAATGCTTTTAAGAAAATATAATGCTGAAATTTTGGGAGTTACAAACAAAGGTATCAAGTTAAAATGCAATGAATTTAGTAAAAGATTAATCCTTATATATGAAGTGTTTGATTACTTTCAATGTAATGTCCTTATAGACAATAAAACCATCGATCTTTTAGAAGCATTAGCTAATCATTACAAGTTCAATGATCACATGGAACTACTTTTTTATAAGTCAACACTGGTAACTATTGATAGGTTAAAAAAAGGAAAACCGTTAAAGAATTCCATTCCTATGTACAAGAATTTTGAAATTAACAGTAAAGAACTTAATAACTTTATTATAGAAATTGAAAATATTTATAAAATTAAACTAAATTATGAAGATATTGATTTTATATCATTTCCCATTAACACACGAAATTCTGCACATACTGGCAATATAGAAAACACTGTAAATCAAGAAATATTGCTTAAGATTGTTAAACAAATGCTTGATAGCATAAGGGAACGTTTCATGATCGATGTTAATGAGAAAGCTTTTTATAATAAAGTAAAGTTTCATTTATTATTTCTAATTAACCGATTAATATTTAGAATACCTGTAAACGATATTTTTTCCGACCAAATTAAAATTAAATTTCCACTAGCTTTCGAATTGGCAAAAATATCAATGAGTGTCCTACAAAAGCAATATCACTTGATGGGTACAAAAATTGATATAAGTTATCTTGCAGTATATTTTGCCTTGATTTTAGATGAAAGGAAAGTTGATTACAAAAGTAATAATAGTGATGGAAATATTGCTGTTGTGACCAATAGTGGGAGAGGCACTTTTGAACTGATACGAAAACAGTTGCAAGAAATAATTGGTTTAAACTCTAACATTGATTTACTTACTGTTTTAGAACTTAAAACTAAGGATGTATCCAATTATGGAATACTTTTTAGCACAGAAAACATTATAAGCGATATGCACTTGCCTATTATAAAAATAGATGGAATCATCGATCAAGATTCTCTTAACCAAAAGCTCAAAGAGCTTAAAAAGAAAAATCTTGAACCAATTGCAAACATTATGAAACTAGAAAATCTTAAAGTATTATATCTAGATGGTGAAACAAACTACAGAGATAATGTGAAAAAAATTACTGATCAACTTATTGATGAAGGTAATGTCTCAAGTGATATTTACAATATATTTGAGAAAAAAGACAACTTAAGTTCAATGATTTATGAAAATGGAGTTGCATTTCCTCATTTAATAGATAAAAAAATAAATAACTTTAGTCTAACTTTAGGTATCATAAAACCTACCACAGACAACTTAAAAATTATTTTATTTTTGCTAATACCTGAAAATATGGACAATCAGCAAGAAGATGCATTGCTAAAAATTTATGATGAAATATTTACCATAATAAGTGACAAAAAACTTGTTATAAAACTTCAAAATTTAGAAGGTATTTATTAATTTGTGATTACTTAATGAAAGGAAGTTGATGAGATGTCGTTTCAATTTATGCTTATACTAGGTGTAGCTTTAATGTTATCCTTTGCTGTGCAATCTTATTTAGGCTTTAAACAAATCAAACATTTTAATGATGAATATATAAAACTAAGAAAGGAAGGCAGGGTAGCTATAGGGCGCCGTGCTGGTAAAATTCAATCGGGAACCATAATACTTTTTGCGCTTGATAAACAAGACAGAATAAGATATGGGAGAAAAATACAAGGCACTACAATCTTAGCTAAGTTTAAGGACTTTAATGGATTTAATGGTAGAGAAATCGGTAGTATTACATTGGAAGATCAGGAAATGAAAAATGAGATAAGAATTACCCGTAAGTCAGTTATGGACGCTGTTAGCAGCTATAATATCATCAAAAGTGGTAAAATTATTCCTGAAAAGAAATCACCATTCGGACAAGTATATGAAAAACTGGTTCACTAATATTTTGATTTCTAATTAAGGTTATTAATATTTCAATAGGAGGTAACATTATGAGCATTATAACAATTGTTGGAGCCGGTCAGATGGCATCCGCTCTATCTTTTCCTGCAACTGAAAACGGTAATAAAATACGACTAGTTGGTACTCCACTAGATAGAATCATCATCGATTCTGTAAAAACTACAGGTTTTCATCCTACATTAAAACGTCAATTGCCTAAAACAGGAATTGAGTGTTATCAAATTGAAGACGTAAATAAAGCATTAGATGGAGCCGATGTTGTTATTTGTGGAGTTAGTAGTTTTGGGGTTGACTGGTTTGCAGACAACATATTGCCTATCATACCTGAAAATATTCCTCTTCTTTCAATAACAAAAGGAATGATTGATCAAGAAGATGGCAATATGATTACTTATCCACAGTATTTTACAAGCAAGCTTTCACCTAATAAAAAGCTTTCTATTAATGCTATAGGTGGTCCATGTACTAGTTATGAACTTGCTGACAAAGATAATTCTGCTGTTGCATTTTGTGGAGAGGATATAGAAATTCTTAGAATGCTTAAGAGTTTGTTTGAAACTTCATATTATCATATAAGCCTATCTACAGATGTTATAGGTGTTGAATGTGCAGTAGCCCTCAAAAACGCTTATGCCCTTGGTGTATCACTTGCCATAGGGATAGCTATTGGACCAGATGGCTTAGGCGTAGAACATTATAATTCGCAAGCCGGACTTTTTGGACAAAGCGTAAAGGAAATGCAACATCTCCTTAAGATTGTCGGCGGTGGTGAAGAAAATATTATATTATCTGCCGGTGACCTTTATGTAACTGTATTTGGTGGACGTACTCGTAAAGTCGGAACCTTACTTGGACAAGGATTTACGTTTGAAGAAGCCATTAAAAAATTAGAAGGCGTAACTCTCGAATCAATAGTAATCGCCACTCGCACAGCACGTGGCGTAAGAACTCTTGCTAAAAGAGGAATTGTAGAACTTAGCGATTTCCCACTGTTAATACATGTTGATAATGTAATAAATTCTGGCGCTGTTGCGATTGATATTCCATGGAAAGCTTTCGAATCAGAAAAAATATGATGGTGATAAATTATTTAACTTAAATAAAAATATTATGAAAAAAAGGGGTGTATAAAATGGATTTAACTATTCAAATTGCTGAAGCATTTATAGGACTGTTTAAAGTTGGATCAAAAGTATTTTTAAGTTGGATGACGGGTATCGTACCGTTAGTATTGTTATTACTCGTATTTATGAATACTCTAATTAATTTAATTGGTCAAGAGAGAGTTAATAGATTTGCGCAATGGGCTTCAAAGTACTCTTTAATGAGAAATATGGTGTTACCTTTTGTTGCAGCATTTACGTTATGTAATCCAGCGGCATTTACTTTAGGAAAATTTTTACCTGAATTTTATAAACCTAGTTATTATGCAGCGGTTGCACAATATTGTCACACAAGCAGTGGTATATTTCCACATATCAATCCAGGTGAGCTATTTCTTTATCTAGGAGTTTCAGCTGGTATTACAACTCTTGGTTTAAGTGTTACTCCACTAGCAATACGATATCTTCTTGTTGGACTTGTAATGAATGCAGTAGGTGCATATGTTACTGATTTTACAACAGCCTATGTTTGTAAAAAATCTGGTATTAAATTAAGTAAAGTAGCTAAGGTGTAAGGGGGTTATAATAATGAGTAAATATAGAAGTATAAGAATTGAAAAAGGTCAAGGCGGTTGGGGTGGTCCTTTTGTAGTGACACCTACCGAACAAAAAAATAAATTCGTCTACATTGTTGGTGGAGGAGAAAAGCCTGCAATTGTAGATAAGATAGTTGAATTAACAGGAATGGAAGCAGTAAATGGATTTAAAACTTCAATTCCTGATAACGAGACAGCTTTGGTAATCATTGATTGTGGTGGCACATTAAGATGTGGAGTATATCCACAAAAGGGGATTCCGACTCTAAACATCATCCCAACAGGAAAATCCGGCCCTTTGGCAAAATATATTACTGAAGAGCTTTATGTATCTAATGTCGGATTAGACCAAATTACATTAACTGGTGAAACAGCAAAAGCAACTACTTCTACTGAAAGTAAAAATGAAGCTCCTAAGACATCAGGATACTCAACTGACAAGAAACTAACTGCGCAAAACGCTGAAAAGGGAAGTATTGTTGCTAAGTTTGGTATGGGAGCTGGTAAAGCAATTGCTATAATGTTACAAGCTTCAAGGGAAGCTGTTCAAACAATGATTAACACAATTATACCTTTCATGGCATTTGTTTCAATGCTTATAGGTATCATCCAAGGAAGCGGAATTGGTAATGTTTTTGCAAAAGTTATGTCACCACTCGCTGGTAATGTATGGGGTTTAATGCTTATTGGATTCATATGTTCATTGCCTATCCTATCGCCATTACTAGGACCTGGTGCTGTAATCGCGCAGGTAATTGGAACTCTAATTGGTGTTGAAATAGGGAAAGGAAATATAAATCCAAACTTAGCATTACCTGCACTATTTGCTATTAACACACAGAACGCTTGTGACTTCATTCCAGTTGGATTAGGTCTAGAGGAAGCAGAACCTGAGACAGTCGAAGTTGGAGTACCATCCGTATTATACTCAAGATTCCTAAATGGAGTGCCACGTGTATTCGTAGCTTGGGTAGCAAGTTTCGGTTTGTATCGATAAATTGAACAAAAAAGGAGGATTAAATAATGATTTATGCTACAGAAATTCAAGAAATTGGTTTAAATGCAAAAGAATTTTTAAATGAAGACATTATAGTATTATTCGGATTTAATGCTCCACCTGACCTAAGACCATATTGTTTTCTGATTGATCAAAATAATCTAGAAGATTCCATAGAAGTTGGTTATACACTACTTATAAATGATGATAGTTACAAAATTATAGCAGTTGGTGACCATGTCAATAAAAACCTGAAAGATTTAGGGCATATAACAATAAATTTCAAAGGTGATATAAGTAATTTGATGTCAGGTTCTTTATATGTTGAAAAGAAAGCAATAAGTAATATTGAGGTAGGCACAAAAATTACTATTCAAAAAAACAACAACTAGAAGGGAATGATATGATGTTTTTAGATACAGCAAATATCAATGACATAAATAAATATATAAAGACCGGGATATTAAAAGGGGTAACCACAAATCCCACGATTCTTCTTAAAGAAAACATAAATAGATTTCAACAGATAGAAAATATTCTTGGAACTAATACAGACCTAATATTTGTTCAACTTATCGGTGCTACAATAGAAGAATTATATGAGGATTATGAAAAACTCAAAAACATCAAAGGTTCTAAAAAAATCGCATACAAGGTACCTATAAATCTTATAGGACTAGAAGTTGTAAATAAAATTAAATCTGATAATTCAAAAACTATTGTATTAGGTACAGCCATTTACTCAGCTGATCAAGGAATACTAGCTGCTTTAGCTGGTTGTGATTATGTAGCACCTTATGTAAATAGGATGTCAAATAACAATATCAACCCCTTTGATGAGATTTCAAAAATGAGGTCCTTCTATGAGGACAGAGATCTTGGTTGTGAAATTTTGGCGGCAAGTTTCAAGAACACTAACCAAATTCTAGATGCATTAGAAGCTGGTGCACATACATGTACCATCCCAGCTGACCTCTTTGAGCAGATGGCTAACAAGGATTTAGCATTAAATGCTATTGAAGTATTTAATAATGATGGACAAAAACTTGATGAGATGACAAAATAAGTTTTTATTGACTACTGAAAAAGAATGAACTATTATCTATAAAGGGATAGTTTATTCTTTTTTAATAATTAGTTAAATAGTATATAATTAATTAAAAGAAAATATATAATTTTTTAGGAGGTACATTTATGACTAAAGGCTTATCTTTAAATCTAACAAAGGTGTCTTCTTTTTTAGACGAACATGAAATTGAATATCTTCAACCTATGGTGACAGTGGCACACAATATGCTACACAATAAAACAGGTCAAGGAAATGATTTTTTAGGATGGATTGATCTTCCTGTAAATTATAACAAAGAAGAATTTATTAAAATAAAAAAAGCTGCTGAAAAAATAAGAAATGATTCAGATGTGCTTATCGTAATTGGAATTGGTGGTTCTTACTTAGGATCTAGGGCTGCTATAGAAATGTTATCCCATACATTTCATAGTAATAATTCAAAAGATAAAAGAAAATCGCCAATAGTATATTTTGTTGGTAATAACTTAAGTTCAACATATATGGTTGATCTACTTGAAACTATTGAAGGAAAAGATATTTCGGTTAATGTTATATCAAAATCAGGGACTACAACTGAACCAGCTGTAGCTTTCAGAATTTTTAAAGATTACTTAGAAAAAAAATATGGAAAAGAAGGAGCAAAAGCAAGAATATATGCAACTACTGATAGCGTAAATGGTGCATTAAAAACTCTTTCAGATGAAGAAGGTTATGAAACTTTTGTTATCCCAAATGATGTTGGTGGAAGATTTACTGTTTTAACACCAGTTGGCTTACTACCGATTGCAGCAACAGGTATAGATATAGAAGAAATGATGAAAGGTGCAGCAGCTTCAAGAGAAGCATACAGTGCGCCAGAATTAGATAAAAATGATGCTTATAAATATGCAGTGACTAGAAATATTCTTTATCGAAAGGGTAAAACCACAGAAATATTAGTAAATTATGAACCATGTTTGCATTATTTTGGTGAATGGTGGAAGCAATTATATGGTGAAAGTGAAGGTAAAGATGGAAAGGGAATATTCCCTGCAGCAGTTGATTTTTCAACGGATCTGCATTCTATGGGACAATATATTCAAGAGGGATTAAGAAATATTTTTGAGACAGTAATTAATGTGGAGAATCCAAGAAAGAATATAGTAATTAAAGAAAATGCTGAAAATATAGATGGACTAAATTTCTTAGCAGGAAACACTTTGGATTATTTAAATAAAAAAGCCTTTGAAGGCACTATTTTAGCACATGTTGATGGAGGTGTACCTAATATAGTGGTTAATATACCCGAATTAACTCCTTATTATTTTGGGTATTTAGCTTATTTCTTTGAAAAGGCTTGTGGTATTAGCGGCTATTTATCAGGAATAAACCCATTTGATCAACCGGGGGTTGAGGCATACAAAAAAAATATGTTCGCACTTCTTGGAAAACCTGGTTATGAATCTCTGAAATCGGAATTAGAAAAGAGATTAGATTAACTCTACAATAAAAAAGCAGACTTCTAAAATTTAATTAGAAGTCTGCTTTTTAATAATTTTTAAGCATTAAAAGTATTTGTTACAAAATTAGTAAATAATAAAAGTATTTTAATTTAAATAAATTTATTATTAATTAGATTTATTTGGATCTTTATAATCAAGAGTTTATGTTAATTAAAATACTATGTTAGAGGTAACACAAATGCTGACACCACCCTTGCTAACCGCGATTCTAAGTAAGACATTACTCATCCTCAATACCCTACAATAGAGGTATTATCAACTGTAATAGTTTACATTTTAACGTATTATTGGTTGACAAACTATTTGCAAACAAGTAAGATGTGATTAAGACAACGTTGCATACATATATTATGAACTTAAAATACGTGAGGTAAACCTTTACAAGTTAATTATTTCACAAAATCAGTTTTTATGAATTAATGAATTCCCCATAAAAAAGAGTGTGGTTAAATTTCTGAATTTTTATTTTAATATTTGTTAAGTTTTGTAAACCAATATAATATAAATTAAAGGGAGGAATTATCATGTTAGGAGTTATTGGTATTATTATTTCTTTAGGGTTGTTGATATATTTAGCATACAGAGGAATATCAGTTCTTATCTTGGCACCAGTTTTAGCCTTATTCGCTGTTTTGTTCCAAGGCGGATCTACACATATTTTAGCTAACTACACTGAAGTTTTCATGGTTAATTTTGCAGCCTATGCTAAAACCTATTTCCCTGTATTCTTATTAGGTGCAATATTTGGTAAATTAATGGATGATTCAGGTGCTGCTAAATCTATAGCTTATGCTATTAGTACTAAGCTAGGGAAAAGTAAAGCAATACTCGCAGTAGTTCTATCAAGTTCAATATTAACATATGGTGGAGTTTCAATGTTCGTAGTTGCATTTGCAGTATTTCCTATTGCAGCTGAATTGTTTAGAGAAGCAGATATTCCAAAAAGATTTTTACCCGCTTCAATAGCCATTGGTTCATTTACATTTACTATGACAGCATTACCAGGAACACCACAAATACAAAATGCTATTCCAATGCCTTTCTTTGGAACAACTTTATGGGCAGCTCCAATATTAGGACTTATAGGTGCGTTACTTATGTTTGGTATGTGTATGTTTTGGATTGAAGGAAGAGTAAAAAAAGCTAAATCTAAAGGAGAAGGATATGGAATTCATCCAAATGAAGTAATTCAAGAAATAGATGTGTCTAACCTACCAAAGCTTTCAATAGCTCTAACCCCAATAATTTTAGTACTAGTTGGTAACTATTTATTAGGTAAATATATTTTTGCTACAATGGATGGCGCTTTCTTAAAAGATTTTGGTGGAATTAGTATATCAAAAGTACAAGGTATATGGAGTTTGATTACAGCGTTAGTTATTGCTATAATAATTAGTATAATTTTAATGTGGAAAAATATTGAAAATATTACCAAAACAGTTAATTCTGGGGCTATAGGCTCTTTGCTCGCAATAGCAAATACCTCCTCAGAGGTTGGATATGGAAACGTTATTAAGACGCTGGGAGCATTCGCTATAATTCAAGCTGGGATACTTGCTATACCAGGATCACCACTTATATCGCTTGCAGCAGCTACTTCTATTCTTGCAGGTATTACAGGTTCAGCATCAGGTGGTATGAGTATTGCGCTTGGAGCATTAGGTGACATTTATATGCAAAAATCTGCAGTACTTGGAATAAGTCCACAAGTTCTTCATAGAATCGCAGCAATGGCCTGTGGTGGACTTGATTCACTTCCACATAATGGAGCCGTAATAACGCTTCTAGGTATATGCGGTATGACACATAAACAATCATACGCAGACATAGGCATGTGCACTGTTGTTATCCCAATGGTCTCTGCAGTGATTTGTATTGGATTTGCTACTTTGGGAGTTGTATAAGTTAGATTTTAATTATCTATGATAAAGTAAATAAATCTTCAACTGTAGTATTTAGATATTTTGCCAAACGCATAGCGAGTTCTAAAGTTGGATTATATTTATCATTTTCTACGGCTATAATTGTTTGGCGAGTAACACCTAACTCATTAGCCAGTTCCTCTTGTGTTAATTTACACTGTTTACGATATTGTTTTACACGATTTTTCATAATATATTTTCCCCATAGTGGTTAATGAGTATCACTTTAGTTACACTATAAAAAATGAACTGCAAAACAACTATTATAAGGGGTAATCCTAATTTACCACTTGTAACAATATCTAAAATAGTCAATATAATAAGAAATGTATTAACATAAATATAAGTTATAAAGAAAGCTTTATCTGAAACTATACGGTTAGCAGTTTGGTCACGTTCATCTTTTATTAAAGACATTTGTATTCTCCCTAGTAAATGTTAAGACTTCTTTACATTTTATAATAACATAATTTTGGTAAATGTCAAGACCTCTTTACATTTCCTAGTTTTGTTAATAATTTGCCTAAAAATATTAAAAGTGAATAATTCATTGAAACTATGTTCAATAAATGATAAAATGAAATAAAAATTTCATTTTATTTTATATTGAACATTTCTATTTCATTTGGCTGAAATTAACATAGAAAGGATTGAATTGATTATGGAAAATAACAAACAAGATTTAATGAGAGCTATTAAAATGAGGTTACCACGTTTAAGTAAAGGTCAAAAACTGATAGCTGCCTATATTCTAGAACACTATGATAAAGCAGCATTTATGACAGCTGGTAAATTAGGTACTAGTATAGGAGTAAGTGAATCAACTGTCGTAAGATTTGCCAACGAGTTAGGATTTAGTGGTTATCCAAAACTACAAAAATCTCTTCAAGAATTAATAAGAAATAAATTAACTTCTGTGCAAAGAATTGAATTATCAAATGACTATATGACCCAAGAAACTGCTCTAAAGGGTGTATTAAAAGCTGATATGGAAAATATTAAAGCTACTTTAGAAAATATTAATTATCAAACTTTTGAAGATATAGTTAATTCACTCTTTAAAGCTAGAAAAATATATATAATCGGACTGAGAGACTCCTCAGCATTATCAGAATTTTTAGCTTTTTATTTAAACCTTATTCTAGATAATGTTAAAGTAGTTGCCTATGGTGTTAGTGATATATTCGAGCAAATGCTTAACGTTAATGAAGAAGACATAGTAATTGGGATAGGATTCCCTAGGTATACTACAAGAACAATTGAAGCACTATCCTTCGCTAAAAGCAAAAATGCCAATATTGTAGTAATTACAGATAGTTTATTATCTCCATTAGCAGCTAAGGCTGACTATACGTTAATAGCACAAAGTAATATGACTTCCTTTGTTGATTCATTAGTAGCACCTCTTAGTGTAATAAATGCATTAATTATAGCTGTGGGATTAAGGGAAAAAGAAAAAATTTCAACAAAGTTTTCTACTTTGGAGAACATATGGGAAGAATATAAAGTTTATCTTTAAATTAATTTTGATCCACCAATAGGGCTTTATAAAAAAGTCGACAAAAGAAGTGTTAAGCTTTCCGGTGAGGAACGTCAAAAATGGCATTAGCTTGTATCATTGCTAATGCCATTTTTTTATTTAATAATAAAAATCAAAAGATATATTTTATTGGTCCTCATATAACTTAACCAATTTATCAAAAGCTGGTAGTGAATTTTGTATTCTCTTGTAATCTATGCAGTAAGATAACCTGGCATGCCCTGGGCATCCGAACGCGGATCCTGCTACTAATAATAGGTTAAATTGTTTTGCGTCTTCGCAGAATTTTTTATCATCCGCTATTGGGGTTCTAATGAAAAGGTAAAAGGCCCCTTGCGGTTTTACGCATTTAAAACCTATTTTTATAAGATGGTTGTATAAAATATCTCTATTCCTCTTATAAATGCTGACATCAACTTCAGAATCCAGGCAATTTGCAATAACTCTCTGAAAAAGTGACGGTGCATTTACAAACCCTAAAATCCTATTTGCCACATTTAATGACGTCATTACGTCCTCAAAACAGTCAATATTTGTGTTTGCAACTACATATCCTATTCTCTCTCCAGGCAGTGATAATGATTTACTATATGAATATCCAATAAATGAATTTTTATAGTATTTTATTATATATGGAACAAATACATTATCATAAACTATTTCTCTATATGGCTCATCAGATATTAGATATATGCTTGTACCTAATTCATCTTCTTTATTATAGAGCACTTTTGCTAGATTTCGTATGACCTCTTCTGAGTATACAACTCCTGTTGGATTGTTTGGCGAATTGATAATAACAGCTTTTGTTTTGCTGTTTATTTTATCTTTTAATACCTGCATATCAGGTTCAAAGGTATCAATATCTGTAGATACAACTACAAGTTTCCCATCAAAATTATTTACATAGTTTTTGTATTCACCAAAAAATGGTGCAAAAACAATAACTTCATCCTCTGGGTTAAGTAATGTCTTAAATAAAATATTCAATCCTCCTGCTGCTCCACAGGTCATAACTATATTATCGCTTGATATATTTACATCATGTTTTTCATTTAAGAATTCCGCTATTTTAGATCTAACATCCTCATATCCGGAATTATTCATATACCCATGTACAAGTTTTGGAACAGTTTCATTTAATATCTTGTTGATTTCACTTTTAATGTTTTCAGGTGGCGCAACATTCGGATTACCCAAGCTAAAATCAAATACATTTTCCTCTCCATAAATATCAGATAATCTTTTACCTTCCTCAAACATAGCTCTTATTACAGAACTAGTAGCCACTAAACCTTTCATTTTGTTAGATATCATTTTAAGTCTCCTTTTTGTCGCCCGTAGGATTCAATTATAATACCAAATGATGCACTAATAGATGCTCCCCAGTAACGGACATCATAATATTCTTTTTAACATTATACAACATATAATGAAATTTTTCATGCATATTTCCAAAACGTCATTTAATGGTAATTATTTCCATGGAAATAATGATAAAACCTATGAAGAAAAAATAGAACTCGCAATTTATTTCTGCATTATAGTATAGATTAAACATGATTTTTGAAATATACCTTGCATTACATAGTAAGTTTATATATACTTAACATATACTTTGCATTACATAGTAATTATAGGTGGTGATAAATTGGAAAACAGCACTCAAGTATTAAAAGGTATTTTAGAAGGTTGTATTTTAAGCATAATTTCTAAAGAAGAAACTTATGGTTATGAATTATTAATTAAGTTAAAGAATAATGGATTTAAAGATATGGTGGAAGGCACTATATATCCACTTTTATTGCGACTTGAAAAAAAAGAATTAATAACATCTGAAAAACGAGAAGAACAAAATGGAATGACCAGAAAATATTTTCACGTAACTGAGACAGGTAAAAAAGAACTTAATGATTTCAAAATATACTGGGACACATTGTATGTTAACGTAAACAAAATCCTAAAGGAGTGATAAATTTGAAAGATCCTATCCTTAATAAATTAACCGGGAATTATTTAATAGCTCAACTTGACATACTAAGTTACCTACAAAGTTGTAATATACCTCCTAATAATAAATTTTCAATTGAAGTAGAGGATGATATGAGGGATATGCTCTTATCTGCTCAAGAAAATGGAACTCCTATTAGTGATATAGTTGGAAATGATATTAAAAATTTTTGTGAAGATATAGTGCAAAACTACAATAATAAGAGAGCTAAATCATTGGATATTTTGAGAAAATTGAACTTTGATTTATGTTTTTTACTTCTAATAGCTTTGTTAATTCAAGTATTTGAGGGGAGCATTAATTTAAGTATCGTCGTAACATTTTCATTGACCTGGATTTTGTATAAATATATATTAAATTTTTTTTATAAGAGATTATGTTTGAAATTTAAAGGATTAAAAAATAAAATCATATGTATCCTATTAATATTTTTAGGATCGGTATTATGTTTATTTCCAATAGAACTTATAATAATAAAATATTGTGATTTCAGACTTAATGGGTACTATGTGGTAATTGTGTGTTTCTTGCTTATTTCAGTAGTTCTAATGCATGCAAAAAATTAGATAAAAACATTAAATGGTATGATTATTTTATCTAGGGATTAGAAATTGCTTCATTAAATAAGAGAGGGCTTCTAGTATATATTAATCAACTAGCCCCCCCTCTGGAATCAACATTTTTAATTTCATGGTGAAAATGAGTTTGTTTATTTTGTTCCAGTATAAATAAACACAGCATCTCTTAGAAACTTTGCTGTTCCAGGTTGTTTTTTATCATAGTATGCTGTAAATCTTTCGTCATCTACATACATTTGTGCTACCCCAGCATGTGCAGCTTTAGTGTAGCTACCCCAATAAAAGCTTAGCCACTGGCGGTGCATTTCTGCTGCTTTTTGAGCAAGTTCACCTGCTGAATCACCAGTTTTAAATGCTTCATCAAGTGTTTCAATAACTTCATTTGCAAGTTTTGTAACTTTATCGTGTTCATCTTGTGTCATATTTTTAAGCTTATTATTTGATTTGTTTACAACCTCATCTCCATATTTCGCACGTATTTCCTTTCCATATAACTTCTCGTTATCATCAACTAACTTTTCCTTAAATCCATCAAATTTTTCTTTATCACTCATTTTTATTCTCCCCTCCGTTAATTCAATTGTTTTATCCACATTAACTACTAATAAATTCAATTGTTCTATTTTCAAAAGAAGCTTTTCGCGGTGTTCTCTCAGTGCTTTTTCTCTATCAAAAGAAGGTGCTGTTACAATATCCTTAATGCTTTCAAGGCTTACTCCTAGCTCCCTGTAAAAAAGTATTTGCTGCAGTCTGTCAATTTCCTTTTGACTGTAAATACGATAACCTGATGAATTAATTCTTGCCGGCTTAAGAATTCCAATTTCATCATAATATCTCAGAGTCCGTGTGCTTATACCTGCCATCTTACCTAACTTTTGCACTGTGTATTCCATGTTTTCACCTCCTGATAAGATAACCATAAACCTTCACGCTGCGTTAATGTCAAGCAAATTCTAAATAAATTATTTTTTATTAATCAAATCTTCTAATTTGCCTGGGCATTAAATAAATTTTTATCATTAACTATTGGCTTTTCGACTTATTTTGATACTATATTAATTATATATAAAGAATTTTATAGCATTTTGTGTGTAATTATAATATAATGTAACCGGATACTGTTAAATATTTTACTAATTGATATAAGGAGTGATATTGTGATAATTAATTCCGAAAAAAATTATGGTTTTGAAAATATCAATAAATTTAATGAACTTATGATTAATACTGTTAATTCCAAAGGTGATAAGTTCCAATTTGAGGGAAATCAATATATGGTTTGCTCTGATGGCGTTTGTGTACAAACTTTAATACATGATAGTGTTTTATATCGTATTTTTATGGACAAGAAATAGAGTAATAGTTATCTAGATACTAAAGATTAAAATAAGCGAAACTGCGAATTTACATAAATTACACGACCACCATGTGGGATTAGAATATACATGGTGGTCGTGGCTTTGGATAAAAATATTCCCCACCAAAGCAGAAAAATAAAACTCCTACTATATATAGTGGGAGTTTTGTTTTTGGGAAATACTTCAGTAAGTACCCATCCATACTATACATAATATGATTTTTAAATTGAGACATATAAAGATATTAACTAATTTCAGAAGATTACTAATAGAATTTTTTAGGTTCTTCTGCATAAAATTCTATATACCCATATTGAGGACATACAAATTGATTTATATTAGTTTTTAATGAATTATATAATTCATATCCATATGTCTCTTTTTTAGAAATTATTTTTAAAATACAACCTTCTAAAATTCCTTTTAATAATTGAGAAGAATTTGCCATTTCATATCACCTACCATGTAATATAACCTAGTGTCTATATTGTATTGCAAGTATGTTGCTATGTCGAGTACTTAAAATCTGTAGTGCATTAATGATGATATTATATTTAAAAATATAATACTACCTATTAAAATCTATAAATTTTTAATATAAAACCCAAGTAGCAACAATTATACAGCTGATATTTATACCTTTATATGTTTAAGTTCCTTAGAGAGCTTATAAAAGGGTGTTCTAAGCCTTTAACAAAAGTTTTATCCTAAATTACTCCTCATATAAACTTCCTTTTTCTGATCCTCTGTTATTCCTATATATTTCAGAGTTTGTAATTTTGAGGAATGATTAAATATCTCCATTAATAGCTCTATAGTTGTTCCATTTGTATAAGCATGGTACCCAAATGTTTTTCTCATGGTGTGGGTACCTATTTCTCCGGATATTATATTTCCATTATGGTCCCTATCAACTATTCCTATCATTTCTGCAGCATTATTTAATATATACCAAGCATGTTGACGAGTTATTGGTTTGTTTTCTGATTTTTTGCTACGGAAAACATACATACTGGGAAGCACATCTTCTAAAGTAGCTGCATAACCTTCAATTAATTTGCTTACAATTGATCCTATGTAAAACTTTTTAGTTTTTGAAGTTTTCTTTTCTATTATGATTACATATTCTTTAGCCTTCATGTTTTTGAAATTTATGACGTCCTCAAATGTTAATTTTAAAATATCACTTATTCTAAGACCAACATTTATCCCTAAGATAAATAACAATTCATTTCTAAGGCTTTTATCTCTTAAATACAATCTCATAATTCTTATTGTCCTTATATCTCTTAATGGTTCTACAGTTTTCATTTTACATCCTTCTTTCGTAAGTAATTTACATTTAGAATATTTATATACAAACATTCTAAATATAGTTTTACAAAACACGTTTTTCTGATTTTATAACATATATTGTAATATATTCCAACTTCCATCTCTAATATTACACAATAATTAAAAAATAGTCAATATGTCAGATTTCTTATAATTGGTAATTAACATTTTTTTACAACACTAGGAAATAAGCCATTTCTTATCTGACACAAGGTGCTTGTGTCAGATAAGAAATTATTTGTATATAAATTGCTTTATAGTAAATATATGTATTTAAGTTGATCTCAATTATAATTTATAACCTTTTTTTTACATATTGTATTCTTTAACATATATTTTGCAATAAACTTAACCATAATACTTTTAATGGCTATTGTATAAATTCTATTAGAACTAATTACAAATCTCCACTAAAAAAAAAAATTGCACATTTTATAGAAATTCCAAATGCGGAAATTATGAATATAAAAATAATACTCTAAAGAAGCTAAGAAAATATAATTAAAACATTATAAAAACAATTGGGAAAAGCATATATATTATCTGTAACAGTGAGGGAGGTAATGAAGCATGTTTGATGCATTTGTTAAACTGGTTAATACAGTTGGCTTCCCTATAGGTGTGAGTATTTATCTACTGGTTAGATTTGAGAAGAAAATTGAAGATCTCAATAAATCTATCGCTAATCTAACGGTAGTTATATCCACTGTTATAGGAAAATTCGAAAAATAAGGATACCAAATTGGTATTCTTATTTTTTTATATTTATTTTCTAAAAATCGCCAAAAACTTGAGGAGCGGCATATATATTCATTGAAAACAAAATGAAAGGAGTGATTAACATGGCAGTTGTATCTACAAAAGTCGCAAGTGCATTAAAAATTACAATGAAAGTAGGTGTTAGTGAGGATGGAAAGGATGAATTTGTAACTAAAACACTAAGTAATTTAAAAGTTACCGCAGTGGATGGTGACATTTTTTCAGTAGGACAAGCTATATCTAACATCAAAACTTATCCGTTGTTTGCACTAGAAAGACAAGATCAGTTTAGCCTACTTATGGAATAAGCCTTATGGGATAGTTTCATATCAGAAATTTAGAATTTAGATGCCTAGGTTAGATAATTAAAAGGAGGAACAATTATATGCATAAATTAATTATGAGATTTTTAACAGTTGCAGAAGGTAAGTATTTTACATTAACTGTAGATGACATTAAAGCAGATGAAACTGGAGTACCAACCATAACAGCCATTGAGGTAAATTCTCTTATGGATTTAGTCATCTCAAACAACATCTTTCTATCATCGAATGGCGATTTAATTGGCAAAAAAGATGCTAAGATAGTCTCTACGGGTACTAGCACAGTTGCAGTAGCATAATTAAAAGAAATATTTGAGTTAATAAAAAGAAATTCCATTATGGATTGCCATAATGGAATTTCTTTTTCTGTAATGCTTTTTATTCTTGGTTAGGTTAGGTTATGGTAATATAGTGCATAAATTATTTGTATAGATATATTAATGTGCTATACGCAAATCCAAAAGGGAAATGTTCATTTATTACCTGTTCTTTAACATATTATACATACTAGACATATTATCATTTAAAATCCTAACAGGACCTTTATTAACAACCGATTTATTTATTTCTTCTAAAGTGACATTGGGAATGTCATACATACTAGCCATCTCAGTATCTGCAATGTAACTACTACCTTTATATTCATTAATTGATTTATTTGTTTTTCCTGACTTATTTTTAATCATTGGTATTCTCCCTTCAAATCACAAATTTTCTTGTAGTTTTCCCATTTTGTTCTTATACTATTAGTTTTTATATATTTACAATTTTGTTTATATTCATATTATGGTAATAATAGTATAATTGAATAAATATCTTGTGTTACAGTAATAGCATCATGAGGTGCCTATAGTTAAGGTTTGTTTTATGTAACACAAAAACAATAACTTAATTTTGTTATTATAGAATTAAACAATAAAAAAGGAGAAAATGATTAAATGACTATAAAAAGCTTTAATATGAAATTGTTAATAATTTTAATATTATCAAGTTTTCTAATATTAGCATCTTGCAAACAAGTTGACTCCAATAAAAATAACTCTCTTAGTAATTCAGATACAGCAATAAGTACAGCAAATTTATCAAGCAATGAAAAAAATTTAATTAAAATTGGAGGAATTGATAACTATTACGTATTTGAAGTCATTAATCCAAAGGATGCAAATAAAAATATTACCTGCTGGGTGGATCTATTTGAGGGTGGAAAATTAAAAACCTCTTTTGGTAAGTTGACAACTAAGCTTCAAGGGAACGATAAGCTAAAATATATATCAATAGCATTAAATAAGTCGAGCATTAATACTAATAAAAGAGAATTGATAATGTCTATACTAACAAATAATGCAGCATCCCAAGGAAGTTTTGTTGATGAAACAGATCCAAAATTAGGAGAAGCTTCCGTTGCAAATCAGCAGCAAAAGGTAATAGACGGACAAGACATTAATTTAGCTGCATTTATTCAAAATGAAGGTGGTACATCAGTTTTCAATTCTATATCAGAAAATATGACAGAATTACTAAAAAACCAAAGAGTGTATATTTTTAAATGCAAGTTCGAAAAATAAAGCAAACACCAGTAGATTGCTCTTACTAATGTTTGCTTCAATAAATTTCATTATGTCCGGATGCTAATGGCTCTGATTATAAATCATAAGAGTAATTATTAATCTATAATCTCATATTTTTCGTTAGCTAATGCATTTATAACATTAGTAATATCTTTTTCTTTGACAAGTATATAATCCGTATCATATGTAGAAATTGCAAATATACTTATTCCAACTTGGGCCAATATCGTGCTAATTGATGAAAGTATCCCAATTAACGAAAAGTCTAATGGTCCTTCGATTTTTAGTGCTTTCCAATCTTTTTCACACTTTATATTGCTGGGGATAAAATCTTGAGAGCATACAATTGATAATTCATCTAATGTTTTTGTTATAGAATAAAAGTCTCCGTTTTTCGCCCATTTAGGAATTAATTCATTTTTATCTAAGCTACAAACTCCAAATTTTTGATTTAATAATTTCATTGTTAATATTTTTTCTATCATATTTTTATCCTTCTCTCTTTTATGAGTTGAAAAAGTTATACATAATATCACTATTTATGTATAACATAGCATAATATTTTAATCAGAAATATTATATTTGAAAAAAATCTCATCCTCCGCCTCAAGACCTGTTATCTCTTGCTTAAATCCATAATCACTATATATTTTTATAGCCCCAACATTCTCTGGATGCAAACTTAACCATACTTCATCATTTTGTGTTTCATTTTTTAACATATCCATTAATAATATTAATGCCTTTGTGCCATATCCTTTTCCTTGATAATGCTTGTCTATCATTAATTTGCAAAGGTTCATATCACCTTGTTCATCTAAAACATATGATGCAAATCCAATCATAATAACCTCTATATAAATTCCTAATGTTTTCATTCCTACAATAAAATTTGATTCTGCTATGGAGTATAAATTAGATGGAATAAATCTTTTCTGGTCTTTTGCAACCTCTAATTTAATGCAGTCTGTCCAGTTTATATAATCAACGTTTTTAATGCTTATCCTCACTTTATCACTCCTCTAAATTATAAAATTAATATATAAAATTTTAAGGTTACAAATTAATATTTAATTAATTATATCAAAACAACAACATTAATTCCATATAATCACAAATTTTCAGGTGATGTATTATACCAACCGTAGTGTCAATATAATTTCAAATAACACATTGCCCTTTTTATGTAAAAAAATGTTTATAAACTGAGCTTTTTATGTTAATATTTAAGTGTAACTAAAGTGAAACTAAAGTTGTAGTAAAGGGGACTATAGATATGTCAAAAGCTAAAAAATTAGAATTAACAATACCTATGCTTATTGAAATAGCTAAAGCAATAAATAAGAATACTATTACTAATAGAACCCGAAGCCGTTCTGAGAAAATAAACACGGATACCTTTATAAAGAAGTTCGGAATAAATAGAAAAGATTTTTCTGAGACTATAAAAGGGACAAGTATTAAATACAATAGAAATATTTTTCAATATGCTTTTGAAGATATAGAAGATATAAATAAAAAAAGTGAACTTATGATTGCAGCAACTAAATATAACGATAGTGAAACCTTAGTTGTAAAAAGTGAAACAGTGGAAACTAACATGGCAATAATCGAGTTTGAGAATATGAAAAGCGGACTAGTAGAAATGCTAGAATGGTATAAGGATCAAAGGCTTAAAGAAAATATAATTGAAATTGAGATGCCCTTAATATCCATTGATAAAGAGAAGTTAACAGAGCAGGCAATGACAAGAGGTTTTAAGATATATCCGGGCATTGTTGCGCAGTTTAAGGAGTTTTGCAAAGAGAATAGTCAATTTACCATGCAAGATTTAATGGCTATGGCATTAATCGAGTATATGGACAAATATAAAAAATAGATTGATTATTAATTTTCTATGACTTAGGTGAAATTTTTATGTAAAATATCTAAGTTACTATAATAACATTTGCTCGGATGAAGGAGGACTTTATGTCAACTGCTATGATAACTGAAATGGCTATTGTAAATGCCATGAAACAACTTATGAAGTTCAAATCTTTTAATAATATTTCAATAAAGGATATCATAAATGAATGCGGCGTAAGTAGAAAAACCTTTTATTATCATTTTAGAGATAAATATGACGTAGTTAATTGGTTATTTAAAACAGATATAGTTGACAGTGTACTTGATAGTACTACTTTGGAGAACTGGGCCGATGGTTCCTTAAAATTGTGCCAATATATTTATAATAATAAAACCTTTTATACCAATGCGATTAATGTAACAGGGAAAAATAGTTTTAAAGAATACCTTAACACTCTGACGCGTTTACAAGTAGAAAAGCTAACCACTCAGGCATGTAGAACCCGCACTGTTGGCGAAGATGACAAGGAATTTATGATTGATTTTTTTTATAATGCTTTTGTAGGCATTCTTATAACATGGATAAACAGCGAAATGAAGGATAATCCCGAAGTAATAGTGAAGAGATGGAAAACGCTTACTGATAAAAGTATAGAAAATTATGTCAATGTAATGGCAAAATAGTAGCTAACTATATTGGTTAACAAAAGAGAACTTTTGTGTTGTTTTAATACAAAAGTTCTCTTTTGTGTATTTAAGTTCCCGTGCATCCATTGTAAAATTAACATATAAAAAATTTTGTAACTAGATATTAATTTGTAATATTATATGAAAAAAGGTTAGGGTTGAAACTTTCTACTATAAGATTAATAACTGGATAATACCAAATAAGCTAATGGGGGTAAATAAATGAAGTACCAATTGGATTTTACTGATAAAGTTGTATTAATTACAGGTGCAAGTCGTGGACTAGGAAGAGCCATTGCAGAAGGATTTTCTTCATTGGGCGCAACAACTATTTTAGTGGGAAGAGATTTAGAAAAATTAAAGGAAACAGAATCGAATATTTTAGGTCAGGGAGGAAAATGTGCTAAAATTCAAGTGGATGTAAACGTACCCTCTCAGGTGGACTCTATGATTAAAACTATTAGGAGCGACTTTGGTAGGGTTGATGTTTTAATGAATAATGCTGGGGTCGGGCATAGAATCCCATCTATAGATGTTACTCCAGAGCAGTGGCAAACAGTACTCGATACAAATCTAAACACACCATTTTTCCTATCCACAAAAATTGCAAAGGAATTTATGATTCCACAGAAATCAGGAAAAATTGTCAATACTTCTTCTATGGGTGGTTTCTCTGGAATCCCTATGTCTGCAGCCTATAGCTCAAGTAAAGGTGGAATACTCCAGATGACCCGTTCTCTTGCTGCAGAGTGGGCAAAATATGGTATTCAAGTTAATGCTATTTGTCCACATTACACAAAGACAAATCTTATAAAGGATGCTATGTCAAACGAAGCATGGATGAACCTCGTGGCTATGAGGACCCCAATTGGAAGACTTGCTGAACCTGAAGAAATAGTAGGTGCAGCACTATTTTTAGCTTCACACATGGCAAGCTATATTACAGGAACATACATTCAAATAGATGGTGGATCTTATGGTGCAGGTTTCTAATTTATAGTGGTGGGTACTATCATTAATATATAATTTTATATCCTTAAGTTATGGCTGTACTTACTAGTACAGCCTTTTGTTATATTCAAATATAATCTTAAAATTATATTTTAAAATTCGGTGGAAAGTTATATTGACATTGTAAAACAAATCTTAACTATTTGAAAGAATTAATAAATACATTTGTGGTGTATCAAATCAATATATATTAATATATACTAATAATAAGATGTCATATTATATGGTATAACTCTTGGTACTTCATACTATATTAATTGTTTATGAGTAGAATTATTAGATGATAAATTAATGTTATACTCCCATTTTGAAAATAATTTATATAAGGTGGAGTTTATATGATATCAGCGTACACGATATCCTCATTTTTTATTAGTCTTCTTTGCATTTTAACTGCACATAGCTTGCTTACAAGAAGTAAATCAATAAAATTCTGTATTATTACCTTTATATTAAATACATTATTTATTTTTATAACTGGACATTATGTTACAGAATATATACAAAATCCAACAATTGTAAAATACTCGATATATTTTATTGTCTGCTTGTACATAGTATATTTTTACTTAGTATTTGAAGAATCTTTCTCTAAAAAAGTATTTACTATGTTCAGTATTTGGCTATTTTCTACACTTGCCCTTTTAGTGGCCATCCAACTTACGGAACTAATTTTAGGTATTGAAATTAATAAATATTTTCAAAACCTTATTTATATTTTTAGAAATTGTATTCAAATTTTATTATTATTAATAGCTTATTTTTTGATAAGTAAACCATATAAAACGATTCTTAACTTAGTATCTGACAAAACCATAAGGTATATGTCTCTGTACCCAATTATTGCATTTTTATTGTTAATTACGAACTTTACAACATCTCATGGACGTTTAACAAATTTTAATTCTATATATAATATGATATTATTTTTAGTATTTATAATTTCTGGATATATACTTGTTTTTGCAGGTATATCATCAGCATCCCAAATATTATCACTGCAAAGTAATATGGAGAAGCTATATTTAGATTCAAAGACTGATTCCTTAACTGGATTATATAACAGAAGATATATTATGGAAAAACTTGAATACGAATTTATAAAGTATAAAAGAAATAAAAAGTGTTTTTCCATCATTATAACTGACATAGATTTTTTCAAAAAAATAAATGATGACTTCGGACATGATTGTGGAGATAATGTGCTAAAAATGGTATCCCAAAACCTAAAAGGTGCAGTGAGAGAACAAGATTTTGTATGCAGATGGGGTGGTGAGGAATTTCTTCTCTTACTTCCTGAAACAGAAATCGAAGGTGCCCATATATTTGCGGAACGAATTAGAAAAATTATAGAAGCACAAATTATAGAGTATAATGGGGTTCAAGTTTCAGTTACAATGACCTTCGGGGTAACTGTTAATGAAGAATATGAAATGATTAATGACACTATAAAAAAAGCAGACACTGCACTATATGAAGGTAAAAGTCTAGGCAGAAACTGCGTACAGGTAAATCTAAGTCAAAAATATATTCCCTTAATAATCAAATATAATTAACTTCTATCGATTATTTATATTCTTCTTTTTAATTAAAACTCTAGTTGTTGCATAAATATTTATGAGTATAAACATATAAAATAAAGTTATAATAATATAAACAATAAGATATGCAAATCCCAATGGTTTGAGAGCTAAACTGTTTCTAAATACAAAAAATAGTATATTTCCGATCGCTATTGTTGGGATAGCAATTAATGTCATTACTTGTGAAAGTTTGTTATTACGCGCGATTATCGAATCGTATTCGCAGTAAAAATCTGGTCGCTCTTGTGCATATCCTTTTCTTAAGACAATCCATCCCGCTACCATCTGATAAATATCCCAACCATCTTCTGTAGCTAATTTTATATATTCTGGTGTAAGTTTTGTCTGGTAATCCACACAATATCTTGCCTTTTGTGGTAATGAATCCTCAAAATAAAATACAGTACCAATACAACTCATTTTTTTAAGTTTCTTACCCTTCATTTCCATTTTTTCAAGCCAGTTTTCAATTTTCTCATATTGCCACGCCCACCAAAATTTAAAGATCTTCATTATAATCCCTCCATAAGTAATTTCGAATTCTCACATAACTTTAATAATCTACTGTATTCAGACTTTAAAATTTTTTCCCCATTATCAGTCATCTTATAGATCTTCTTTCTATCATGTTCACCTGCTACTTCAATGAGTTTATCAGACTCAAACTTTGAGAGTGTTCCGTATATAGTCCCTGCACCAATGCAAATCCTACCCTGCGTAATTTCCTTAACTTTTAGAATAATGCCATACCCATGACATGGTTTTACAAGTGATAATAGAATGTAATATGCGGTTTCACTCATAGGTAGATACAATTTTTTTATAATTTCAATATCCATAAGTATATCTCCTCTTGATATATCAATGTTTGATATATCTAAATTCAATATATCATGAACATATATAGTTGTCAACACAACAGTTGGATTATAAGTAATAAGACTTCATTAAATAACACTATAAGAATTCTTGACATAGTTAATCTGATAAACTATTATATAGTATATCAGATTAACTAAATGGGGTGATAAATGTGTTGGACTATGTAAAAAGCTCGGAGATTGTTTCTCTGTTTTGCAGAATTAATATGAATGTAAAAAGAGATTTGCCCATAAGAGCGGGCGAAATGGGTATGCTAATTTTTATTGTACGGTCAGTTGCTCCATCCATTCCAATTAAAATTGCTGAATTTTTTAAGGTTACAAAACCCATGGTAACAGCTATGGCTAATTCTCTTGTTAAAAAGGGATATTTAACAAAATGCGCCACGCCTTCTGATGGCAGAAGTTATGCTTTATTCCCAACTGAAAAGGGGACTTTACTTGTAGATGAAACCTATGTGGAATATTGCAAGACAATGGAAAAGTTAAAAACTGAAATGGGTGAAAAATACGATACCCTAATAGAACTGTTAGATATGGCAAATAAGGTGCTATTGGTTAATAAGTAAATCAACCAATTAAGGAGCTAAAAATGAAAAAAGTTATAGGGATTATAGGTAGCCCAATAAAATCAGGAAACTCAAGTTCAATTGTAAATGAAGTTCTAAGAGGAGCAAAAGAAAGTGGCGCACAAACAGAGGTATTTCATCTAAACTCAATGAATATAAAAGCCTGTCAGGGCTGTATGTATTGTCGCAAAAATAGTAATTGTTGTATTAAAGATGATATGCAAAAAATACTTGAAAATATTAAGGATGCAGACGCAGTTATTATCGGAAGTCCTATATACATTTATCAGGTTTCAGGACAAACTAAAATTATGATGGATAGGTTTTACCCATTAACTGATGAAAAACATAAACCCAGATTTGGAAAGAAAAAATTGGTTATGGTTTACACACAGGCTTCGCCTTTTTTCTTTTCATTTAGAACCTATATACGGTATTTAAGAAAGGCATTCACAGCAATGGGCCTTATACATTATAAAGATATAATTGTTACTAAATGTTTTAAACCAAATGTTGCAATAAATAATGCGAAAGCAATGAAAAAAGCATATAGTATTGGAAAATCATTGATTTAGCTAACACTATAGAGATAGTTCAATCACAAAATACATATAAATAATAGAGTAAACGTATTGTTCTCCCCCTAATATCTGACTCTAAATAATGCCTCTAATGGAGAACTCTCCATTAGAGGCATTATTTTTGCATTTGCTAGAAATCGGAAAATGGTATGGATATTTGTTATTTTCACTATACATTTTATTACATAATATATAATTAAGTATGCTGTAATCCTGAATTTTGTTAATTTAAAACCCGTCATGTAAAATGTTGATTGGTTGAGATTCAGAATTTTGTTTGTTTTCTTTATCAATATATTTTTGTGCTTCTTCTAGTTTATAGTTTGTAATCATTAACATAACTCCACCTTCGAGTTGTTTATTGTTCGTATTAGCCCTAATGACACCCTTTATTATTCCAAGTATTATATGGTACCCTTCAATATTATCTGCAAAAACTCCTTTTATAAAAGAAGTTTTTATTTTTAAGTCTTTATTTTCTTCATTATAAATAACACTTTTAATATCAAAATTTGGTTCTATAACATTTATATTAATCATAATTTGCGATAGTTTATCTTTTTCAACTAAGGTAGCTATATCTTCTACGGATTGTAAATTAATATTTTCTTGATTTACAACTACACATTTATTTATTTTTAGTTTAGCTCTTATTGGAGACTTGGAATTGTATGGAATTAGAGAATTCGTGCTAAAATTATAAACGTCATAAAAACTTATAAACGGGCAGAGAAAACAATCTTTACTCTTAATTATTTTTTTTTCAACATTATGAATTATAATTTCATCAATCACCATTTCTGTATCATCTTTGTTAACAGATCTTTTTATTTCATTTAATTCACCTTTTGTAAAACATTCTTCAGGATTTATTAGAATACCTTTTGTTAATTCGTACATTTCGTACAATAGTATTTTGGTCAAATTATCGATTACTTTTATTTTGCCCTTCATAATGATCACCCCATAATCAAATTTGTAATTGTTATTAAATTATATTATTCTTCTTTAAAAAAATATTATATGTTAGAAACAATTACTTATGTATAAATAACATACCACAAAACAATAAAAATTAAAATGCAAGTATAGTAAATCTTATATATAATATAAAGTTCGTGTTTAGTTTATGTACCTTTTAGTATATTTCATAAAGATATTCAATTACAGTATTATATGCAAATGCTAATAAAATGTGTTACATGTAAATTTATTAAATGTATTGACAATATAACACTAAATGTGTATTATTAAATTGAACAAAAGATTAAGCATTGAACAAATGTAAAAGTAATTTTTGAATTAGTTAAATGAAGTTCTACTTAATAGTTCACTTTTGATTAAACAAGAAAGATGTACTACATTTAATCATCATATATAAAACTGTTGATTAATAAAAATAATATAAATTAGGAGATGTTTAAGTATGTTAGGATTAAATTACAAGTTAAGAGAATTAGAGGAAAAAGGTAAAAGAATTAATATTAGTGTAGTCGGTGCTGGTCAAATGGGTAAAGGCATGGTTAGCCAAATTATGTTGATGAAAGGTGTAACTCCATCTGCTGTAGTAGATATTAACCTTGAAAATGCAAAAGCTGCTTATTTAAGTGCTGGAGTTAGTCCTGATGACATAGCAGTAGCTAATACGGTTGCTGAGGCTAACGAATACATGGAAAAGGGTAAATTTATAGTTACTCAAGATTCAGAAGTTGCATCAAAATGTAATTTAGTCGATGTTGCTATAGACGCTACAGGAGTTCCAGAAGTGGGAGCAAAAGTAGCTATGGATGCTATTAACAATAAAAAACATATTGTAATGCTAAATGTTGAAACTGATGTTTGTATAGGACCACTACTAAAGAGGTTTGCAGACAATGCCGGCGTAGTTTATACAGGATCTGCAGGAGATGAACCAGGTGCAGTAAAAGAGTTATATGATTTCGCAGATTCCATGGGATTCGACGTTAGAGTTATTGGAAAAGGAAAGAATAATAAACTAGATTTTGATTGTAATCCTGATACAGTTAATGAAGAAGCAGTTAGAAGAGGCGTAAGTCCCCATATGTTAACATCATTTAAAGATGGTACTAAAACAATGGTAGAATTAGCTTGTATGTCAAATGCTACTGGGTACGTTCCAGATGTTAGAGGCGCACATGGTGCATCAGCAGGAGTAAAAGATTTACCAGATCTTTTCAGATTAAAAAAAGATGGTGGAATTTTAACACAGAATAAAGTAGTAGAATTCGTAAATGGAGTAGCACCAGGAGTATTTGTAATAGTGTCAAGTAAACTTCATGAAGTAAGAGCCGAAATGGAATATTTAAGCATGGGTAAAGGACCTAATTATATACTTTACAGACCATACCATTTATGTAGTCTTGAAACTCCTCTATCAGCAGTAAGATGTGTTTTAGATCACCAATCAACAATAGTACCAATGGGTGGCCCAATATCAGAAGTAATTACAATAGCTAAAAAGGACTTAAAAGCTGGACAGGCGTTAGATGGCATAGGTGGATTTACTGTATATGGAACTATTGAAACTGCAAAAATAGCAAAAGAAATAAATGCAGTACCACTAGGACTTATTAGTAGAAAAACAATTTTAAAAGTTAATGTAAAAAAAGGTGATGTCATCTCTTATGATATGGTTGATCTCGATAGTTCATCATTAGTTGTACAGCTTAGAACGTTACAAGATAGATTCTTTTAATATAAACAAATAGAGTAGGTATATATATATACTTACTCTTACCCTTTTTAAAATGGTAAATATTTGATCCATGATAAAAATGATTTTAAAATCATAATGAAAAAAGCTAATATAGATTAATAATTAATTTTTTAAGGAGATGATTTTTTGTTAGTTTCATCAAAAGAATTATATAAGGTGGCAAGAAAAAATAAATTTGCTATACCAGCCGCAAATTTTGTGGATCAAAACTCTATTAAAGCGTATATTGAAGTTGCAGAAAATTTAAATTTACCAATTATTTTGGCTTTTGCAGAAGCACATAAGGACCTTTTATCCTTTGATGAGGCATTATTGTTAGGCAAATACTATGGTGAAAAGGCTAAGGTTCCAGTAGTATTACATTTAGATCATGGTACTACAAAAGAATTAATATTCAGAGCTATTGATGAAGGCTTTAAATCAGTAATGATAGATGCCTCTATGGATTCTTTTGAGGACAATGTTAGGAAGACAAGAGAAATTGTTGATTATGCTCACCTAAGAGGAGTAGTTGTAGAAGCTGAAATAGGTCATGTAGGGAATGGAGAAGGCTATAAAAGCAATGATGACAGCGATAGTATTTATACTACTGTTGAAGAAGCAAAAAAATTTGTTGAACTTACAAATATAGATTCTCTGGCAATATCTATTGGAACTGCTCATGGAGCTTACAAAGGAAAGCCAGTTATAGAGTTTGATAGACTAAAAGAAATTAGAAATGCTATCGCTACTCCTTTGGTACTTCACGGGGGTTCATCTACAGGAGATATTAATCTTGGAAGATGTGCCACTGAAGGGATAAGCAAGATAAATATCTATACTGATTTAGTAACTGCTGCATTTAATAAATTACAAAGTACTGTATGTAATGATTATTATGAATTAAGAAATGCACAAACAGAAGGCATGAAAGAATGCTTAAAACACTATTATGGTGTATTTCAAACAAAGGGATTTAATAACGAGGTAATAAAATGAAAATTAAAACACCCTTTTTCGTAGTCAATCCAAAATCATATTTGTATGGAGATGAAAGTTTACAACTAGCACTTATTGCGGACAATCTTGCTAAGAAATACGATGTAGAAATATTTTTTACTGCACCTTTTGCGGATTTGGCTAATATCAAGGCTCATACAAAGAACCTTAAAGTAACAGCTCAACATATGGATGCATTAGTTCCAGGACGTGGAATGGGACTTGTGTTACCTGAATCATTAAAGGGCGCTGGCGCAGAAGCAGTATTTTTAAATCATGCGGAGCACTCTCTCAAATTATCTGATTTAGTAAAGACTATTAAAAGAGCAAAAGAACTAGAAATTATCACAATAGTTTGTGCAGACTCTTTAGCGGAAGCTATGGCTATTGCTATGTTAGGTCCTGATATACTATTATGTGAACCTACTGATTTAATTGGAACTGGAAAAACTAGTGGTTCCGACTATATAACTGAGACTACAACTAAGATAAAAGCGATTGATGAAAATATTTTAGTTATGCAAGCTTCAGGAATAAGTACGGCTGAGGATGTTTATAGGGCAATAATTTATGGTGCTGATGGAACTGGTGGAACAAGTGGAATACTTAATGCTCCAGATAGAGGATTAAGACTAGAAGAAATGATACAGGCAATTGTGAAAGCTAAAAGCGAAAAACAGTAAATATTAAAGGAGAAATCGGAGGTTATAGTATGAGTATTTATAAAGAACAAATTATTTTAACATCTAAAGGAGGGACCCCAAGTTTTTTTGATATCACTCCTTCCGTAAAAGAAATAATCCAAAAAAGCAAAATTCAAAATGGTATCTGTGTTGTCATTTCTCCTCACACCACCTGTTCTGTATTCTTTGAAGAATTCGTTCATGATTATACTGAAAATGGTGATGAATTTCTTCAAGCTGATTTAAATAATATTCTTAAAAAAATCATCCCAGACAATATTGCAGAAGGGCAATACAACTATCCCGGCGAAAAGCATTACGAAGATGTTGAATCATGGCCAGATGCAGAAGCTTATCTCCCCAATGGTGATCGTTCTGCCCTCTTAAACTGTGATGCACACTTAAAAGCAACATTGCTTGGTTCCAGTGAGACATTAGAGGTTGATAATGGAAAATTAGGAGTTGGACCAACAGGTTATGTTTATTTTGTAGATTTCGATCGTACAAGATCTCGAACCCGTAAATGTAAAATCATCATAATAGGTGAATAGTAAAAAAAATTTTATACTAACATAGGCATTCCAATTTATGGAGTGCCTATGTTAGTATCTATACATGATTGTAATGCCGATAACATAAGCATCTTTAAGATTCCTTATGTTATCGGCATTACCTTTTTCATGTGTAGATTTGTCAAAAGTATAGTATGACATCCAATGATCATGTACTGCAGTTCATTTAAAGTCAGGAAGTCATAAATGCACCTTCTTTCTATTTAGCTAATGTATATAGAAAAATTAATCAGAGAGGTACTTACGTTTTTCATTAAGTACCTCTTTTTATGTATTGCGGATGGTACTATTAGTTTAAAATAAACTCAATATTCAGTTTATGTTAAAATGCCAAACCATATTTTATAGTTATGGCATTATTAGTTTAATAATAAATCTGAAATTTAGGTGATATACAAAATATAAAGACAAAATTCATATATGTGTCATTATTAGTTATAAAATTAAAATATTTAATTATAATAATTAAACAACAAATGATACTTATTATTTTTAATATTAACTTCTTATAAATAAAATATCTGGATTAAGGTTAGTCTAATAATATTCACTTGAGGATTAAGACTAAAGAAATAACTAATTATAAAAGTATTTGTAGAACGCTATTCTTAAGCATTTTATCATTTGAAAATAATTTATAAACACATTTTATATCAAGATGTAAAATGTGTTCATAAAAAAAATATTCAATATTTTTATCGTGAATATATCATTTATGTTTTTTATAAAACATTCATTTATTTTTAAATTATGATTTAGAACAATTAATGCCATACTTATGGCACCAAATTTGCTAATAATAAAGATAAGATAGGAGAAAAAAATGAAAAAACTTATTGATTTGATTAATGAGGAAGATATAAAAAATCCACTTACAGATTTAGAAATTGCAAAAATTATGGATATAAGTAGAGCTGAAGTTATTAAAATTAGACATTCTGCAAAAATTGAAGATTCCAGAAAAAGAAGAAATGACATTCTCGAGAAGTCAATAAAAAGTCTTATTCAAAAATATCCTAATATCTCTAATAGAGCTATTACTTCAAAACTAAATGAAAACGGTTTTAGAGTATCCAGAAATGTAATATCAAAATTTATGAATGACGAAATCGAATTAGAAGTTCAAATTTCAAATACAAAGGATACAGATGATAATATTAAAATAATTACTGATTCTCAAGATGATAAAAGCAAAGAAGATCATAATGAAGATGCATTTAGTACTCTAATAGGTTCAAATGGAAGTCTTAAACCGAAAATTGAGCTTGCTAAAGCGGCAATACTGTACCCACCTAAGGGTTTGCACACATTAATTTATGGGACTACAGGTGTAGGAAAAAGTGAATTAGCTGAATGTATGTATAAGTTTTCTTTGGAATCAGGGGCAAAAAAAAGTAACGCTCCATTTGTAGTATTTAACTGTGCAGATTATGCTGATAATCCTCAACTACTTTTATCTCAACTGTTTGGGTACGCTAAAGGTGCTTTTACAGGAGCTGACGCTGATAAACAGGGCCTAGTTGAAAAGGCCAATAACGGAATACTATTTTTGGATGAAATTCACAGACTTCCACCTGAAGGACAGGAAACATTGTTTTATCTTATTGATAAAGGTAAATTTAGAAGACTTGGTGAGAGTGATACATTAAGGACAGCAAATATTATGATAATCGGAGCAACTTCGGAGAAACTGGAATCTGCATTACTTGCAACATTTATAAGAAGAATCCCAATGACTATAGAATTGCCAGAACTTAATAAAAGACCTCTTAAAGAAAGGTTTGATATTATTGTAGCGTTCCTTAAACAAGAAGCAACAAAAGTAAATGTAAAAATCATTGTATCGCTAAATGTTATAGAAGCTCTATTGTTATATGATCTAAAAGGAAATGTTGGTCAACTAAGGTCAGACATTCAGGTTGCATGTGCGAGAGGTTTTTTAGGATATATCTCAAAAAAGAAAGATTTTATGAATATTGATATAGTTCATATTTCAGGAGAAGTTGCCAAGGGAATGCTTAATATTAATAAAAATAGAAAGAATATTGAATCATTCATTGAGGAAGATCTTGAGATAAAACCATATGACGGGTATAGAGATGATACAGTTATAAATACATCTTATTTGATGCCTACTGATATTTATAAGGACATTGAGGATAGATATCAAAAACTTGAAGCACAAAATATGGATAGCCACCTAATTAATCAGCTGATAGGAGATGAATTAGAAAGAAAAATACAACAGGTAGTTAAAAAAGTTAAAGGCAATAGGCATAATTTAATTAGGAATGATCTTGAAAAAATAGTAGGCCACAAGATTATATATGCAGTTGACAATATGATGAAAGAGATTAACGATAATCCAGAGTATAAAGATGAAACACTTTACTATTGTCTTGCTACTCATTTGTCAGCAGCATATGAAAGATTAATGCAGAATAAATTCATTCATAATCCGCAGCTTAAAGAAATTAAAGAAGAATATCCAGAAAAGTACACATTAGCCAAGAAAATGGGGGGAATTGCATCAGGATGTTTAAACATACAATTACCTGAGGATGAGATAGCTTTCATAGCGATGTATTTGAAAGCATATTCAAAAAAGGATGATTTACTAAATAAGTATGTTGGTGTAGTAGTCCTTTCACATGGTCATGTAGCCGAGGCTTTGGTAAATGTAGCGAGCAGGCTTTTAGGTGAAAACCATGCATATGCCATAGATATGTCTTTTGATGAATCACCACAGCAAGCGCTTGATAGAACCGAGAATATAGTGAAAAATTCAAACTTAGGTAGAGGAGTTCTACTACTGGTAGATATGGGTTCTCTTATGAGTTTTGGAAAGATAATTTCAGAAAAAACTGGAATACCCATAAGAACTTGTAATAGAGTTGATACAATAATGGTTATTGAGGCAATAAGAAAATCAATGCTTCCAGATGAAAGTCTTGATGAGATAGCTGATTCTTTAGAAAAGAGTATGTATAACTACGAGTTTGAAATAATCGAAGAGAAAAGAAAAAATAGAGTTAAACCTGTAATCATATTTACTTGTCTCACTGGGATTGGAACGGCGAAGGCACTTATGGAAACTGTAATAAACAAAATGCCATCCCTAAATGAAAGAGTTGAGATGATATGTAAAGGTTCTCTTTCAGAAAATGTATCAAAGGACATACACAAAATCCTCCATGAAAAAAATATAATAGCTGTGATAGGAACATTTAATTTAAAGATAAAAAATATACCGTTTATCTCTGCAACAGAAATAATAAATGAAAAAGGATTAGGAATTCTACAGAACATAGTGAATGAAAAGGTTGGAATATACAATTCTAAAGAAGGAAGTCCTGTGCTTAATAACTTAATTGATGATCAACTAATTTTTATTGATATTCCTACAAAAAATAAAACCAAAATATTAAGTAATGTATTGTGTGAAATGGAGAAGCTCGGGTATATAACTACAAAGTACAAAAAATCAGTATTTGACAGAGAAAAATTGGCACCCACATTACTTAATAAAAACATAGCAATCCCTCATGGAAATCCATCAGAGGTAAACAAACATGGAATAGCAATTATTAAACTTGATTCTCCTATAGAGTGGTCTGACGGTAACATGATAGAGATAATATTTTTACTTGCACTTAAGGAATATGATAGAGAAATGTTCCTAAGAATATATAACTTTGCAGAGAATGCACGGAATATCCAGAAAATTAAATTATGTAAGACTAAAGACGATATAAAGGAGGTCTTTTTAGGTGAAAACAGGATTTGATATAGACAAACGAGTTGTGAAAATTGGGATTGAAGGAAGAGATAAAACAGAAGTACTGACAAATATGGCAAGGATGTTAGTTGAAGCTGGTTATGTTAAAGAATCATATATCGATGGTATTTTAAAAAGAGAGAAAATCTTTCCTACGGGGATTCCACTAGATGGGTATGGCATTGCTATACCACATACTGACATAGAACATGTAAATTCACCAATGGTAGCAGTCGCAACACTTATAAATCCTATTGAGTTTAATTGCATGGGTGGAGGAGATGAGGATAGGGTAGCTGTGAAAATTATCTTTATGCTTGCAATGAAGGATGGTAATGAACAATTACCAATGCTTCAAAGCCTAATGCATATAATTCAGGACAATAAATTAATAAATGACATTTGTGAAAGTACAGATAATGAATTATTAGCATCCTTGCTTACTGCAGAACTTGGTAAACAGGTTAACGTATAAAAAAATTGAAAGAGGTGTAAATAATGAGAAATTTTAAAGTTTTATCAGTTTGTGGTACTGGAATTGCAACTTCTACCGTAGCAGCAAAAAAGACAAAGGAAATGCTAGCTAAAAGAGGCATTAATGTAGAGGTAATTGAATGTAAGGTAACTGAAATAGATATAAAAATAGATAATATAAAGCCTGATGTAATTGTTCACACAACACCTGTAAGTGATGAAGCTGCGAAGGGAATTAAGAAATTTTTCGGTCTACCTTTTTTAACAGGAATGGGCACCGACGCATTAGTAGATAAGATAGCAGAGTATTTAAAATCATTGGATAAATAGTAATAGAATGAATACCCGAATTAAAAAATAATCGCTCCATTTATATAGGATATTTCAAAAATCAACAATATCGAAAGGATGGATAAACAATGAAAAAGAAAATGTGGGCTCAGATGTTCTATGCACCAGAAGATGTAAAGTTTGAGGAAATAGACGTACCAGCACCCAATGATGATGAGATGTTAGTTAAGGTAAAGGCAGCACTTACTTGTGGCACAGATTTAAAAACTTACAGAAGAGGACATCCTTCAATAATAAAATCGGTGCCTTCAACTTTTGGTCACGAATTCGCAGGAAATGTTGTAGAAGTAGGAAAGAATGTTACTGAATTTAAAGTAGGAGATAGGGTAGTTGGAGCTAACTCAGCACCATGCTTTCACTGCTACTTTTGTAAAAGAGGAGAATACAGTCTTTGCGAGAATCTCGAGTTTTTAAACGGTGCTTATTCAGAATACGTAGTTATACCAAAACAGATTTTGAAATACAATTACCTTCATATTCCAGAAGGACTTGACTATAGAGAGGCAGCACTGGTTGAACCACTGGCATGTGCACTTCATGGAATAGACAGGATCGATATTAAAATTGGAGATACTGTAGTTGTTATTGGTGTAGGACCAATAGGGCTAATGTTCGTAAAACTTGCAACATTAAAAGGTGCAAGAGTAATAGCGGTAGACTTCTCAGAATACAGACTTGAAGAATCTAAGAAATTTGGAGCGGTATTAACAGTTAATGCTAAAGATAAAGATCATCCTGCTGTAATAAAGAAGTTAACGGAGGAAGGAAAAGGTGCAGATGTAGTAATAGAAGCAACAGGCATCCCTGAAGCATGGATGAATGCTATCAATATGGTAAGACCTCATGGTCAGGTTCTTACATTTGGTGGAACAAAGAAAGGCACAACATTCTCAATTGACTGTCAGAAGTTCCACTATGAAGAAATACAGATTAAAGCTGTGTTTCATCACACACCATATCATGTACGAAGAGCTCTTGATTTAGTAGCATCAGGGCAAGTTAATGGGAAACTATTTATAACAGGTGAATTCCCACTATCAAAGACTATAGATGCTCTTGAAAGCATCGGTAGACAAGAAGGCATAAAATATGCCATAACAATGCCTAAATAAATTTTTCTAAGTCTATTAATCATTAGTAATGCAAAGGTGTTAGCATAAGTAAACGTTTTAGTTTAGTCTTTGCATTATCTAATGGACATTATTATGAAATATTGCTTTTGAAACTATAAATGGATCTATCTTTAGCATTCTGATTTCTTATATAATATTAATTTATACGAGGGGGTATAATAAGATGGAAATTATTAAAGAAGCGGTTAATTGGATATTAGGGCTTGGTGCAGCAACAATGTTACCTATTATTATGACTATCTTTGGATTAGTCTTAGGTCAAGGCTTAAAAAAATCATTTAGAGCCGGGTTAACAATTGGAGTTGGGTTTGTAGGATTAAATCTGGTTATTGGGCTTTTAACGACATCACTTGGTGCCGCAGCTCAAGCAATGGTTAAATCATTGGGAATTAATTTAAATATTCTTGACGTAGGTTGGCCAATAGGTGCTGCAATTACCTTTGCAACTCCAGTAGCTGCACTACTAATTCCAGTAATATTCATATTCAATATGTTTCTTCTTTATATTAATTTTACAAAAACAATGGACGTAGATATATGGAACTATTGGCATTTAATATTCCCAGGTGCTATGGTATATTATGCAACCAATAGCATGTTTCTTACAGTTGTAGTAACTTTAGTGAATTCTGCAATTATATTTAAACTTGCAGACTGGACGGCTCCTGTTATCGAACATTATTTTGGTCTTCCAGGAATTTCATTACCTCATGGTGAAACTGTAAATCTTGCACCAATTATGTATACGCTAAACAAGATTGAAGATAAAATACCTGGTCTAAATAAAATAAATATTAATCCTGAGAAACTTCAGAAGAAAATTGGTATGTTTGGTGAACCGTTAACAATGGGATTAATACTTGGATTAATTTTAGGAGTCCTTGGTAAATATAATGTAGCTAATACTTTGACTCTAGGTGTACAAATGGGAGCTGTAATGGTATTGATGCCTAAAATGGTGGGGTTATTAATGGAAGGATTGATGCCAATATCTGAGGGTGCTAGAGAATTTATTTATAAAAAATTCCCTGGTAAAGAGGTATATATTGGATTAGATGCTGCAATTGTTATTGGAAATCCTGCAAACTTAACTGTTGGATTAATCATGGTTCCGATTACAATTGTGTTATCATTTATATTACCTTACAACAGGATGTTACCTTTTGCAGATTTAGCAGTATTACCTTTTATTGTTATTTGGGCAGTAGCATCTGCAAGGGGAAATATTTTTAGAGGGGTGCTCAATTCGACGATTGCATTGTGTGGTATATTTTATATAGCCACAGACTTAGGTGCTTTAACAACAAAAATGGGTCATGCAGTGGGATTCGCATTTCCACAGGGAGCTACAATGATTTCTGGTATAGATATGAGTGCACATGCTACTGTGTGGATGATATTAAAATTAATTGATATTAAGAACTTACCTGTATTTTTACTTGGACTTGCAGCAGCCTTTGCATATGCTGGAATGTGGTATTGGACAAGAAATGATATCAAAAAACAATATAACTTGGGTGAAACAAATGTAGTAAAAGAGAAATCTGACGAAAAATTATAATATTAAAGGTGGCAGGTTAATAACTTGCCACCATAATATTACAAACAAAAATATGGAGGTTAATATGGAAAAGAAAATACTAGTTGCCACTGGGACTTCCGTACATAAACTGGAGTTTGCAGTAGATTATATTAAAGAATATTGCGTAAAAAAAGGAATTGATGTAGAAGTTGAAGGCGCTAATCTATACACAGCAGATATAGAAGCTATAAACCCAGATGTTATTGTTTTGATAGGACCTAATAATATTAAGTTAGATATACCCATTGTAGTTGGGACACCATTTATAACAAAAATGGGAATGGAAGCTACTTGTGATAAAGTTATTCAACATTTAAAATGAAAAAGTAGAAAGAAGGAGTTATTGTATGGCTAAAATTATTATTATTGGTGCAGGGGCAATGGGAAGTGCTTTAACAGTACCACTTATTCAAAATGGGCATGTGGTTAATTTATGGGGAACAGAACTTGATAATGAAATAATTAGTGATCTTAAACAAGGCAAACCACATCCTAAACATAAGTGTAATCTCCCAAGTGAAGTCAATGCTTTTTATGAAAATGAGTTAGAAAAGGCAATGGAAGGCACTGACCTTATAATAATGGCGATAACATCTGATGCATTAGGAAAAGTTTTTAAACGTGTTGTCCCATTTCTTCATGAAGGAATGATAATTGGAAGTGTATCAAAAGGATTTGAACATAATAACAAAAATAAAATTGTAATATTGCCAGAATTACTTAAGGAAATACTGCCTGATAAGTTAAAGGAAAAGATACCCTTTGTTGTTATTGGTGGTCCTTGTAAAGCTATTGAAGTGATATGGAAGTCACCTACATCAGTGACCTATTCCAGTGAAAATATAGAAAATGCAGAGTATATGAAGAAGTTATTAAGGACAGATGTATATAATGTTGAAACTAATAACGATGTAGTTGGGACTGAAGTATGTGCAGCAATGAAAAATGCATATGCCGTATCACTGGGAATGGCAGAAGGATTTAAAAAAACAAAGGGGCTTCTACATAACAACACTAAATCAGCACTATTTACATTTGCTGTGTCAGAAATGGCTTTGATGGTAACTGCACTTGGTGGAAGTTATAAATCAGCAATTGGCTTGCCAGGCATGGGAGATCTTGAAGTTACAGGTGAAGCAGGTAGAAATAGAATTTTAGGTGAAGTAATAGGCGAAGGAATGAGAGCCAGTGAAGCAATTGAAAAAATGAGAATAGAAGGTATAACTGTTGAAGGTTATGCTGCAATTAAGTTTGGTTATAATCTTGTCAAGCAACTAACTGAAAGTGGCAAGTTAACGTTAAAAGAATTACCTCTCCTTGAAGGCTTATATAAAATTTTATATGAAGATATGCCTTGTTATGAGAATATAAAAACTATACTTACTAAGTGCACAGGGTTTTATAAATAATGTGGGTATAATGTGAATTATTTAAATTAAGATGATATAAGTTGGTTTTATATATAGGAGGAATAAAAATGAAAGAAAAAATGAAGGCGTTAGTACTTAAAGGGCCAGGAGATATAACCGTTGAGCAGGTAGATAAACCAGTTTGTGGCGATAATGATGTATTGTTACAAGTTAAAGCCATAGGATTATGTGGTTCTGATATAAGAACAATTAAATTTGGTCACTACAAGGTTAAATATCCTCAGGTTATAGGACATGAGATAACTGGCCAAGTTGCTCAAATAGGAAAAAATGTAAAAAAAGTTAAAATAGGAGATAGACTTTATGTATCACCTTTAGTTCCATGCCACGATTGTAAACCATGTAAACTTGGATTTGATGGCCTATGTGATGATCTAGTAGTTATTGGCACACAAGTGCAAGGTGATTATGCAGAATATATGCTTCTTACTGATGAAATATTAACAAAAGGGTTAGCTTTGATCCTCCCTGATGAACTTTCATATGAAGAAGCTGTTATGACTGAACCTTTATCTTCAGTTTACGCTTGTCAGGAAAATGCAAATATAACTCTTGGTGATACTGTAGTTATTATTGGGATGGGTCCAATAGGCTCTCTTCATACAGAGCTTGCTAAAATAAGAGGAGCAAAAACTGTAATTGCAGTAGAACAATCTGAAGGAAGACTACAAATGTCAAAAGAATTCGGAGCTGATTATTTAATAAATCCGGCAAAGGAAGATGCTGTAGCCAGAATAAAAGAAATAACTGGAGGATGGGGAGCAGAAAAAGTCATAGTGGCTTGTCCTGCAACTGAAGCCCAAAAACAAGGTGTATTAATGGCATGCAAAGGAGGATCTGTGATATTCTTTGGAGGAGTTCCAACTGGCAAATTAACTGAATTTGATACAAATATTATACATTATAATGCATTATCACTAGTAGGGCATTATGCATATAGCAATTTGCAGGCCAGCAAAGCATTTTCTCTAATAGCATCTGGTAGATTAAACGCTAAAAGGTATGTAACTCACGTCCTTCCTTTAGAGGACATTAAAAAGGCAATAGACCTTACTATATCTGGAGAAGCTATAAAAGTTGTTTTGAAACCATAGTAAAAATATATAAGCCATTACTATTTAATAAGTATAAAAATAGGAGGAATTTATTATGATAATGCAAAAGGAAAGAGAAGAAATCGTTAAATATTGTCAAAAATTAATAACATGTGGGTTAACAACAGGAACTGGTGGTAACATTAGTATGTATAATGATGAATTGAAGCTTATGGCTATAAGCCCAAGTGGATTAGACTATTTTGAAACAAAACCTGAAGATATTGTTGTTATGGATCTTGATGCTAAAATTGTTGACGGGAAAAGAAAACCTTCTAGTGAATATGAAATGCACAGGATTTTTTATCAAGAAAGACCGGGAATTAATGCTGTTGTCCATGCTCACTCAAAATATTCTGCAATTTTAGCTTGCCTTAATTGGCCAATTGAACCAACCCATTATTTAATTGGTTTCGCAGGTCCTAATGTAAGATGCACAAAATATACAAGTTTTGGGACTCGTGAACTCGCTGAGACAGCTTTGGAAGGAATGAAAGACAGATATGGAGTGCTCCTTGGAAACCATGGTTTATTAACTTGTGGACATGATATTGGATATGCTTTTGATGTAGCAGAAGAGACAGAGTTTTGTGCTGAGGTTTACTATAAAGCAAAAGTTGTAGGAAATCCTGTTATATTAGATGATAAAGAAATGGTTAATATTTTAGAGAAATTTAAATCATATGGACAAAAAGATAAATAAGCATTATATACAAATTTGTAACTCTAGGTAAAAAAAATTCAGGAGATGTATATTAGCAATAATAAAGAGTACTTACTTTTCTTAGTAAGTACTCTTTATTATTGTTTTTTGCAGAAAGTAAAATTGTATTACGCTAAACTGCCAAAAATAATTTATTATTTTGCAACAATAACATTTATGTTATTTTGTTTATATTTTTGTAATACATCAATAGGTATTTTATCATCTGTAATTATTGTGTGTACCTTACTTGCTTCTGCAAAGCTTGAGGTAGAATGTTTTTCAAGTTTAGAATAATCTAACAGTCCAACTATTGAGGAGGCTCTTTCCACAAGTAACCTTTTTATTTCACATTCATATATATTGAAATCTGTAAGCCCTTCTTCAAGTGTAAATCCATGTGCAGAAACAAAAGCTGTATCTATATTGATTTTGGAAATTATATCCTTTCCAAGAATTCCTTCTATTGAACCTGAATTGCAACTTACAAGACCACCTATAAGTATTACTTTTAGATTTGGATGATCCTTTAATGCCATTGCCGTATAAAGTCCATTAGTGACAATTGTCAAACGAGTAAACTTAATGAGGTACTTTGTGAAAAGAAGTGCGGTAGACGAGGCATCCAATGCTATACATTGCCCATCCTCAAGAAAACTTGCTGCTTGCTTGCATATTATACTTTTTTCTAACTGGTTTTTACTTTGTCGATGTTTAAAACTTAAATCCGAATTATTTTCTTGATATAAAACAGCTCCACCGTGAGTTCGCTTTAATTGCTTTTGATTTTGTAGACTACTTAAATCATTTCTTATAGTGCTGGCAGATACATTAAAAATAATTTGAAGTTCTTCGTTATTTAATGTCTTTCTTTCAGAAAGTAGAGTTAAAATCTGTTGTTGACGCTCGTAGGAAGTCATAAATGCACCTTCTTTCTATATAGCTAATATATAAAATTTTACCACAAAGTTATAAAAATTAAAAGAGTTATTAATAATTTTGCTATATTACAATACTAAACAGTAGTAAACAGTAACTATATCGGTACTATAATACCATTAAACAATATAATAAGATGGTATAATGATAAGAAATGATAATATAGATAGCTATGTAAAGGAAATCAGAGGATAATGGCATTATATTACTATAGTTAGGCAATTCTGAGTTTTTAAAATAAATTAATATATGATAATATTAGATTAATCCAAGGTAGAATTATACTTTATTAAAGATAATTAAACAAAAATATATACTTTCATAAATAAAATAAATAGAACTAGGAGGATAAAAATGAAAATTGCTATTGGTTGTGATATTGCTGCATTTGAACTTAAGAAGGTTTTAATTAATTATTTGAAGGAAAACGGATTTGAATATGTTGATATGGGTACAAGTACTGCGGAAGATAAAACTAACTATCCAATAATTGCAGAAAAGGTTGGTAGAGCAATATTAGATGAAGGGTTTGATAGGGGAATACTTCTTTGTGGTACAGGTATTGGAATGTGTATAACTGCAAACAAGATTCCAGGAATATATGCTGCATTGTGTCATGATTGTTACTCTGCGCAGAGAGCAAGAAAAAGCAACAACGCTCAAATTATTACTATGGGTGCTAGGGTTATTGGACCTGAACTTGCCAAAACAATTTTAGACACATGGCTTAAATGTGAGTTCACAGAAGGCCCATCATCTAAAAATGTCTCAATAGTAGCTGAGATTGATGAAAGGTACAGAAAGAATAATATATAGAAAATTTATAAAATATAAAGATAGGAAGTGTTGTTATGGAATTAACAGTAAAAAACGTGGGCAATTTTAAAATAAATGATTTCTTAAAAGGTACATTAGATTGTGAGTGTGGTAAACCACATAGTATTAGTTTAGAAAACGTTTTAATCGAGAAGGATGCTATTAAAAAATTACCTAAGGTATTAGTGCAGTTAGGATATAAAAAAATATTGATGATTGCTGATACGAATACTTATAAAGTAGCTGGAAGTAAAGTAGAAGAGGTTTTGATAAAAGATAATGTAAGTTTTAAAAAGTATGTATATCAAAGCAATGGTAAAGACCTTAGTCCAAATGAAGATGCTATAGGTAAACTTCTAGTTCAAGTAGAAAAGGATACTGACGTGATTGTTACAGTAGGTTCAGGAACACTAAATGATTTAGCAAAATTCGTAAGTGGTAGATTAGGTATTGATTGCATGATCGTAGCCACTGCACCTTCAATGGATGGATTTGCATCAGATAGTTCTGCACTTATGATAGATAACCTTAAAACTACTTGTGAAGCTGTTTGCGTTAAAGCTATTATTGGAGATATTAACATATTAAAGCAAGCTCCTATGGAGATGATTTTAGCAGGGTTTGGAGATATACTTGGAAAATACTCCGCTCTTAATGATTGGAAACTTAGCCAACTAATAAATGATGAATACCTATGTGAAGTTGCTTATAAGATGGCTAGTGATTCAGTAAACAAGTGTATAAACAATGCTGAGGGAATAAAAAACAGAGAAGATATAGCAATGGAAAATTTGATGGAAGCACTAATAGGTGCGGGTATTGCAATGAGCTACGTTGGAAAAACTAGGCCTGCGTCAGGATCAGAACACCATTTAGCACACTATTGGGAAATGATGTTTTTATTTGATGGTAAAAAAGCTTTACTACATGGAACAAAAGTTGGAATTGCTACAACAATAACAGCTAAATTACGTGAAATACTAACTACAACAAACATTGATTACAAACAAGCTGTTATTAAAGCTAAAAACTTTGATCAAAGAGTTTGGAAAACAAACGTAGAAAAACTATTTAAAAAGGCTGCAAATGGAATTATTAATCTCAATGAAAAGGGAAACTTAAATTCTATTGAAGATAGATTAAAAAGAATTAGTATAATCCAGCAAAATGAAGAGGAAATTATGAATATTATTAAGGAAATGCCCTCTGCTAAAGAAATTGAATCCATATTAAAAAAAGTTGGAGCTCCTTATAATCCAAAACAAGTTGGAGTAGACGAAAAAGATTTAGTAAATGCTGTTCTTATGGCAAAAGAGATTAGGACAAGATATACAATATTAAATTTATTATGGGATATCGGTGTTTTAGACGATTTTGCAGATCAAATTAAGGATTACATCGCAAAGGAGAAAATATAATATGAATATTACAGGTAGAACACTTGATTCAATAAAAAGTTCAAAAGATATTCTGAAAAAAGTAAAATGTTTTATCCTTGATCTTGATGGTACCGTTTATCTAGGGGATAAAATATTAGAGGGTTCTATAGAATTTTTGGAAGAGCTTAAAAAAAATAATATTGTATTTAAATTTTTTACAAACAACTCTTCTAAAAATGCAGAATTCTATTTAAACAGAATTAGAAAAATGGGATATAACCCGAGTGATGATATGATGCTCATTTCAACCCATGTAATTATTAATCATATAAAAGAAAACATGCCAAATAAAAAAGTATTTGTTTTAGGCACGCAGTATTTAAAGAATGATTTTAGACAAGCAGGTATTAATGTTGTTAATGAGGATGCAGACGTCGTTGTTGTAGGTTTTGATACTTCCTTAGTATATGAAAACGTTTCTAAAGCCTGTGAATATATAAGAAATGGAGCTACTTTCTTAGGTGTAAATCCTGACTTTAATTGCCCAACTGAAAATGGATTCATTCCAGATTGCGGATCCATATGCTCCATGATTACAGCGTCTACTGGAGTGCTCCCAGAGTTCTTTGGTAAACCTTCACATCATACACTACAATATGTCCTTGAAGATACTGGATTTAAAGAGGAAGAGATTGCATTTGTAGGGGATAGACTTTATACCGATATAGCTATTGGCAAAGATAATGATTCTGTGACTATCCTCGTTCTATCAGGCGAAGCACAGCTTAAAGATTTGGTTGAATCTGAAATACAACCCACCCTTATATTTAATTCGTTAGCTGTTGTGAACACCGTATTGAAAAACATTTATAATTAATTTCTTTTTAACAATACCTGCATAAACATTATTACTCTAAACTTTGTTGACAATAAAGAGAATATTGTGTACTATCATATTAACATAATAATATTATGGAACAAATGTAAAAATAATATTGGAGTGATAATTATGAAAAAAATAATTGGTAGTAATAAACTTTTAATAAAATGTTGTGAATTGTATTACATGCAATGTATGACACAAAATGTGATTTCTAAGTCTTTGGGTATTTCACGTCCCACGGTTTCTAGATTACTAAAAGAAGCAAAAGAAAAAGGTATTGTTAAAATAGAAATTCAAGAATCTGAACAATCAGGTTATGACCATTTAGAAAGCAGTATAGAAAAAAAGTATGGCCTTAAAGAAGTATTAATAACGAATGATAACGAAAAAGGCCTTCTTAATTCAGACTTAGGAAGTATGGCTGCAAAATATCTTGAACGAATAATTAAAAGTAGTGATATTATTGGAGTTTCAATGGGGACAACTGTTAAAGAAATTGGTAGATTTGTTAGTAAAGGTAGTTGTGTAGACGCAATGTTTGTTCCATTAATCGGTGGTGTAGGTCAAATTGGAATTGAAATACATCCCAATGCAGTAGCAATGAATCTTTCGAGAGCATTCAATGGCAAATTTAAATTACTTCACGTACCGGCTATAATTTCAGATATAGATCTTATAGACAAACTTAAAGATGAGAAAAGCATTAGTGATGTATTAGATTATATTAGAAAAATCAATGTTGCCATAGTAGGTATTGGCGCCCCAACAGATAAATCAACTATGATGGCTACAGGATATTTTGATGAAAAAAAGATGGAAAATCTCAAAAAATTAAATACTGTAGGAGATATTTGCCTTCAGTTTTTCGATATAAATGGTAATCATGAGCAATTTAAAGAAAACGATAAAGTTTTTGGATTACATTTAGATAATATTAAAAAAATAGATAGGGTTATAGGAGTTGCTGGTGGCAATGAAAAAGTAGAAGCAATTATCGGTGCTATTAATGGTAAACTGATAAATGTATTAATTACTAACTATAGTTGTGCAAAGCTCATATTAAATTATGAAATGGGAAGGTGATTTACAATGGTGAAGTTAGCAATTCTTGCATTTTGCCTTTTGGTTGTACAAGGTGGCTTATCCTATTTACAAGGTCGTAATTACTACAAAACAATAAATGCATTAAAATCTAAAGGAGTTATAGGTATTGGAAATAGAAAAGGCAGAATATCAGCTGGAAGCGTCATCATTATAGTTTCCGATAAAGATGGAATAATTTTAGACTGTGAAGAAATGAAAGGTATAACTGTATTTTCAAGATTTCACAAAATTACTACAAATGTAGGTTTAAGCATATATTCTGTGAAAACGTTTCACGAAAATGATAAAAAGTATAAAAAGTCAGCTTTGGCAAAAGCAATTGATTCAATTGAACAACAACTTAGCAATTAAAAAATTCCCCTAAATAACAGGTGGGTTAATATAAAAAAAAGAAGGAGGATATATTATGCATCAATTAGCTTTAGGCGCACAAGCATTTATTGGACTATTTAATGAAGGAGGCAAAACCTTTATGGGAATGGTCACTGGTATCATTCCTACACTGGTTGTTTTAATTACTGCAGTAAATGCAC